>Ga0214921_10003328_pt1 | contig 24755 bp, 35 predicted proteins | sample LL1505_MetaG_FD_177992 | JGI IMG/M metagenome (GOLD analysis project Ga0214921, IMG submission 177992) | Freshwater microbial communities from Lake Lanier, Atlanta, Georgia, United States - LL-1505 | ecosystem: Environmental > Aquatic > Freshwater > Lake | place: USA: Georgia | collected...
ACCCATCATTGAAGGCGGTTCAGTAACTCAATGGCTAATCCCAACGGGCGCAAAGGCGCACAATTTGAAACCGATGTTATGCGTTGGCTTCGTAGTGCTGGTGCTTTGTGTGAGCGTTTGGTGAAGGCAGGTAAAAACGATGAAGGCGATTTGGTCGCAATTGTCGGTGGCAAGCAATACATTCTTGAACTGAAGAATCGTAAAACAATAAGTTTGCCTGAATTTTGGCGTGAAGCTGAAGTTGAGGCAGAAAACTATGCAAAGGCTCGCGGTTTAGCCGAAGTGCCATTGCATTACATCATTCTCAAGCGCCGAAACGCTGGGATTGAAAAAGCCTGGGTAATCCAGGACCTTCAACAATGGCTAGGTGAAAAGCAATGAACCAATTAGAGTTCTTTGTTGATCTACCCCGCTTTGCTGAAGCCAAGTGTGCAGAAATTGAGGATAAAGATTTCTTTTTCCCCGATAACCGCACACAAGAGGCAGAAAGACTGCACCAACTTAAAGCAATATGCGCAAGTTGTATTCACAGTAAGGAGTGTTTGAAGTACGCACTAGAAAAACAGATTACCTACGGTATTTGGGGTGGCTCATCGCCAGCCGAAAGAGATGCCGTTGTTGTAAAGGATAAGAATGTCACCTTCAAAGGTATGGCATTGACCATTATCCAATTGCATAAAAAAGGGTTGTCTGTCAACGAAATTGCAGGCCAATTGAACACATCGCCAAGTTATGCAAAGCGAGTTGTGAGCAAGTGGTTGGCAACTGAACAAGGAGCAGATTCATTACACCAACAGACAAAAGACTCATCAAAAGGCTGGCATTGATCGTGGTGGTTAGCGTTAGCACTTCATTGGTGGTTCAAACAATCGCAGCACCACCTGCAGTACCACAATTGGTCATCTACAAAGAGCGACCACATTTGATGCAGGTAAATGCAAAAGAAGTAGCCCGTGAGCTACTGACAACTGAACAGTTCAAGTGCTTCTCATTCATAATGGGAAAAGAAAGCGCTTGGCAAGATAAGGACAACCCAACCAGTACCGCATCAGGTGTGGGGCAGTTGTTGGATGGTACTTATCGCAATCTTGGAATGAAGCGCAGCAAATCAACTGTTGCTCAAACGATTGCAGCACTGGCCTACATTGGCCGCAAATATGGCTCAGGTGGCCCGTGCGCTGCCAAAGCCTTTTGGTTAAAAAACTCGTACTATTGATGGGGGTCAATATGAGCGTGGAAAATGAAATAGGCGTGGTGGATTTTGATGCCAACACCGCCGCTTGGCTGGAGCAGTATAAATCTGCCGTTGCCAAGATCAAGGAACTGCAAGAGGTGGCAGATGTTGCTCGCGCACACATCGAAGCTGCACTTGGAGACAATCAAATGGGTATGTTCTTGAACCGCCCAGTTGTTAGATGGTCATTTGTTGAATCAACACGATTCGACACCAAACGCGCCAGGGAAATCTTGCCTGCGCAGGTTATTGAAGCACTTGAGGTAAAGTCATCCTCTCGCCGCTTTTCAATAGTAAATGAGGATGACTAATCCAATGGCCTTCACACCTTTGAACACACCAGCAAAAGAACTTGCACTGGAGTTGAGTAACATCATCACAGAGGCAAGCAAATGGACACCGCGAAGCCAACAGGTGTATATCGGTCCATCTGAAGTAGGGCAGGAATGTGTACGCAGACTTGCTTACAAGTTGCTGGATTGGGATAAGGCTAATGAGTCGGGTGGCGGTTCCTGGGCTGCCAATGTCGGTTCCGCCATCCACTCATTTTTGGAAAATATCTTTGCAGCATTTCCTGATCGTTATGAGGTTGAGCAGAAAGTAAAGATTCGTGCAAACCTAACAGGTACCATTGACCTTTTCGATAAAGAAAAGGGTTATGTGTTGGATTGGAAAACAACATCACCTGCAGGTGTCAAAGCCAAGCGCAGTGAAGGTGCCACCGCCCAACAGATTACTCAGGTTCAGCTTTACGGTTACGGCAAAGCACAATTAGGTGTAACTGTTAACAAAGTTGGACTGATCTACCTGCCAACTGGCGGTTCCATTGAAGATATGCACATTGAATTGTTTGATTATGATGAGCAGGCAGCACTAGCCGCCCTTGCTCGCCTTGATTCAGTCTATTCATTGCTATCTACCATTGATGTTGAAACAACGCCTGAAATGTGGGCGCTGATACCAGCAACACCAAGCCGAATGTGTATGTATTGCCCTTACTATCGGCCATTCAGCACTGATTTAGCCGTTGCCTGCAACGGAGATACGGGGGAACAAAATGACACACGATGAATTGCTGGAACTTACTAAAAGCCCAACATATATGAACAGTCGAACTTTAGAACATCCATATATTGCCATTCGTGCGGTACTGGAATTGCATAAGCCTATTGATAATGAAATTGAAGGTATTTATCAATCAACAAGTTTTGAGCAAGATATATGTGCGCAATGTGCAACAGTCTTTTATCCTTGCCCAACAATCAAAACCATTGCAGCGGAGTTATCCTAATGTGTGAGCGTGACGGTTGCGGATGCGGAATCCCAGCCAAAACAATCAATGACATTGCCAAAGAATTGGCGGAACTTAATCCGCCGACAGAGTTAGAAAACAACTAACACCCAACTCAAACCAAAAAGAAACGGGGGAAAGCCAAATGGCTTTTTCAGCACCTAGCAGTAACACAGAATCGGTAAAAGTTGCCGATTTGAACGGACACCTACTTATCCTTGAACCACTTGAATACAAAACAGGTATTTCAACAGTTCACGGTGATGCCGATGCAATTGAAGTACGCATCAACGATTTAGACACTGGCCTATCACACGAATCAGTGTTGTTCTTCAATGTAGCTTTGAAGAACGCATTGAGAAACAAGATTGGTCAAAAAGTGCTTGCAAAAATTTCACAAGGTCAAGCAAAGCCTGGAAAGTCTGCGCCGTGGATTCTTGTGGATGCAACAGGCGATGCCGATGCAGTGGCAAAGGCCAACGCATTTATTTCGGGCGTGTCACTTACTGCAAATGCAGGCGGTGCCACACTTTCAACAACAACTGCACCTGCCAATATCAATGACCCTGCAGTGCAGGCGTTGTTGGCACAATTGGGAGCAAAACAAACTAACTAAAACTCTTGGGGGCTAGTCCTTTCCACCCAAGAACGGCGTTGTGATGGTTCACCCACGGGGCAACTGGCAACAGTTGGGGCAGGTTCGATTCCTGCAACGCCACGCAAGACATTACCGAACGGGGGAAAATAATGGAAAAGACAATAGAAATACAGTTGCAAGAATTGCGTGAGCAGATTGCAAACGAGATTGAAGATAGGTTTTGGGAGATAAGCGCCGACTCGCCTGTTGATGTTGCACAAAAGATAATTAAGGAATGTGTCAAGATTGCGAGAGGCAAATGAGGCTCCTTGACCTTTACTCTAAAGCGGGGGGGGCAGCAATGGGTTATCACCGCGCAGGGTTTGAGGTTGTTGGCGTGGACATCAAAAAGCAAAAGCGATTTCCATTTACATTCATTCAGGCAGATGCGCTGGAAGTTTTAGAGGATAAAGCATTTCTTGATTCTTTTGATGTAATACACGCATCACCACCTTGCCAAACTCATAGTGCAACCAAGCACTTGCGCAATGCACAAGGAAAGACCACAACAAAGATTGATTTAATTCCTCAAACTAGAGCTGCACTTATTGCAAGCGGCAAGCCTTATGTTATTGAGAATGTTCCGGGTGCGCCCTTAATCAATCCCATCCAAATGTGTGGTTCATCCTTTGGGCTTACTGCCCGCCGCCATAGGTTGTTTGAATCTAATTATGAACTGACGGGCTCAATTTGTGATCACAAAACACAAGGAAAGCCTGTTGGGATTTATGGTTCAATGCGCGATGAAATACCCGGTGGCGGTCACACCGCAAAGACAATTGAACAAGCACGAGATGCAATGGGAATTGATTGGATGATTTGGGGCGAGTTGGTAGAGGCAATACCACCGGCTTATACATTTGAAATTGGCAAACAACTAATGGGGGCAATTAATGAGACTAATTAACGCAGATTGCATTGAGGCAATGAAGGCAATGCCTGATAACTTGGTGGATTCCATTGTCACCGACCCGCCGTATGAGCTTGGCTTTATGGGCAAATCGTGGGATGCAAGTGGTATTGCATTTAATGTTGATGTATGGCGTGAGGCGTTGCGAGTAATTAAGCCCGGCGGTCACTTGATTGCTTTCAGCGGTTCTCGCACCTATCACCGAATGGCAGTTGCCATTGAGGATGCAGGGTTTGAAATCCGCGATCAGATTATGTGGGTTTATGGGTCAGGGTTTCCTAAGTCGCATAACATTTCAAAAAATTTGGATAAAGCCAAAAACATTGAAGTTTGGGAAAATAACGCTTACGGCGGTGGCAATTCAAAATGCGATAAATGCGGAAAATGGTTGATTTCAGGAAGCCCCTGCCAATGCCCAAAGCCAATTATTGAATTTAAGACGGAAGCCGCGAAGCAATGGAACGGCTGGGGCACCGCACTGAAACCAGCACACGAGCCAATGGTGCTTGCTCGCAAGCCGTTGATTGGCACCGTTGCCAACAATGTGCTGACTTACGGCGTTGGCGGATTGAACATTGACGGGTCAAGGGTTGGGACAACAGTTGAAACTTGGCCAAAATCAAGATCATTTCCTTATGGCCAAGAACGAACTTATGGCAGCAAAGATGCTGCAACCGAATTGACTCAAGATGCACCCGCAGGTCGCTTCCCCGCCAACTTCATTCACGATGGCAGTGATGAGGTTGTGGCGTTGTTTCCTGATACAAAATCGGGTGGTAAACAAACAAGTGATTTTGCAAACGAAGATGGATTGTTTGGATTCGGAGGTCAGCCTCAAAATACAACCCAACCATCATCAGGCAGCGCCGCTCGATTCTTTTACTGCGCAAAGGCAAGCAAGCGTGACCGCAATGAGGGGCTTGATGGGTTTGAAACAGTTGTTGCTGGCGGTATGCAGGGCAGACAAGATGGCTCAATGGGTTCAATCACAATGAACAAAAATCATCACCCAACTGTAAAACCAACAACGCTGATGCAATACTTGGTTCGCCTAGTGACACCGCCAAACGGTGTTGTGCTTGACCCGTTTATGGGTTCAGGTTCAACTGGCAAGGCGTGTGCCTATGAAGGCTTTGATTTCATTGGCATAGATCAATCGGCAGAGTATGTGGAGATCGCGAAGGCTCGCATTGACTTTGCCCTGGCAGATAAAGCAACAGAGTTGCCGTTATGAATAAAAACGATGAAATAATTTCACACTTAGCAAAAGAGCTGTGGGCATCATTTGAATACGGCTTGCCGGTATCACCTAGTTCAATGGCAAATTACATAGTACGACAAATTGAAATTGCAGGCTTTGAGATTGTGAAGGTGGGAACCAATGAGTGAACTGTTACCAATCGCCTTGCGATTTTTAGCACAAAAAATTTCAGTAGTTCCAGTTGCCAATGACGGTTCTAAGCGGCCTGCATTTGCTTGGCAGAGATTTCAACAAGAGTTGCCCATTGCAGATGAATTGCTGATGTGGTTTAAAGATGATGTCAATGGCATTGGTGTTATCACTGGCAAGGTATCAGGCAACCTAGAGATGCTAGAACTCGAAGGTCGGGCCGTAGCTCAAAAGATGCACCTTGATATTGCAGAGATTGCAAACAATTCAGGGCTTGGCGATTTATGGAACGCACTCAACGCTGGTTATGTCGAGATCACACCTTCAGGTGGGCTTCATTGGCTTTACCGCGTATCCAATGGTGAGTTACCAGGCAACACGAAGTTGGCACGAAAGCCTGGCGAAAATGGCGGGGTTGATGTGTGGGCAGAGACTCGATCTGAAGGCGGATTTACTATCACTGCACCTTCAGGTGGCACTACCCACCCAAGCGGGGGCAATTGGACACTGATAGGTGGCTCCATTGAAACAATTCCGACAATTACAATGGAACAACGAGCAGCACTGCACAACATCTTTGCAATGTTTGACGAGATGCCGAAAGCTGAAAGTATCCAACAAGAAGTTGCCACTAAGCACGATGGCTTACTGACACCAGGGGATGATTTTGGTTCACAACATACTTGGGAAGAACTGTTGCAACCTTTGGGCTGGACCGTTGTTTATCGCAAGGGTGAGGCAACTGTTTGGCGCAGACCAGGTAAGAATGAAGGCATCAGTGCTACCACCAACTTCAATGGCAACGATAAGTTTTATGTGTTTTCAACATCAACTCAGTTTGATGCTGAAACTTCATATTCTAAGTTTGCCTTTTACGCCACTCTCAAACACGGTGGAGATTTCAAGGCGGCAGCAACCGACCTACGAAATCAAGGCTACGGGGCGCAGGGGCTTAATTCTTTTGATTTAAGCAATTCACTGATGCCTGCAAACACACTACAAACCCCACCACAAGCCACACAAGGCGATTTGAGCGATGATGAATCAAGTTGGAAGCCAATTGCACTTAAAGATTACTTTGACGGCTTATTCGCAGCACCCATTGCAACGATTCTAAAACGCTCAGATGGTCACGGCTTGATTTACACGGGTCGCGTTCATTCCATTTATGGTGAGTCAGAATCGGGTAAATCGTGGGTAGCACAAATTGCCACGGCTGAATGTCTTAAAGCTGACAAAAAGGTGATCTACATTGACTTTGAATCAGATGCCATTGACATTGTGAACCGATTGAAAGCATTGGGTGTCAGCCGTGCCAACCTTTTGCAATACTTCACCTACATTCGACCTGACGGCCCACGCGATAGCGATGACCCGTATTGGAAGGCGATACTTGAGCCTGATTCTGCCGAATTGGTCATTATTGATGGTGTCACCGAATCCCTGACAATGTGGGGTGGTGAGACTAAAGATAACGATGCCATCACCCGCTGGATGCGCATATTTCCAAGAACAGTAGCAACTGCCAGTGGCGCTGCCGTTGTGCTTATTGACCACATCACCAAAAATGCAGAAACACGGGGGCGGTTTGCCATTGGCGGCCAAGCCAAACTTGCCACCATTGATGGCGCTGCCTATCTCGTTGAACCGCTAGAGGCACTTGCACCTGGTCGAACTGGAACGCTGACAATGAGAGTGACCAAAGATCGCCCTGGGTTCATCCGCAAGATTGCAGGTATGTGGAGAAAGTCAGACCGCACCCAAGAAGCTGCAATTTTCACCATTGATTCAACCAAAGCGCAGATGCAATACATTATCAGCGTGCCATTGATTGAAGATGAAATGGAAGCCAACAAAGAGTTCAAGAAGCAAAAAGAGGTTGCCGAGTTTATCCACAACCACCCAGGCGCTTCACGGCGATTGGTGGCAGATGGCGTGACTGGTTCAAAAGAGGCCATTGGTGAAAGGTTGGCTGATCTTGTTGCTGGCGGTTGGATTGAAAACCGTGGCAATGACAGGTCATTTATTCTATATATCACCGACAATGGCAAGAGCCATTTCAACCTTTTGGATGCCGAAATTACCCAATTGAAGGTGAACTAAGGTGTACCGTACTGTACCTTTTGTGTACCTTTTTATTTTAGGTACACAGGCAGTTATGAGCGTGATCGGTGTGCGTACCGTTCCGCTTTATTGTATAAAGCGGAATAGGTACACCATCACACTCGGTACAGGTACGCCTAATGAGTGACTTAGATTTCAAACCTATCAACTGCCACAAATGTGGCAACCTAGTGTGGGCAGGGGTGTCAGCCACCAGCCGTTGCGACATCAAACTTGATACAGACCGACTCAACATTGTGCAAGAGATTGAAAAGTTATCCACAGGCATTGCAACTTATGAAATCCACCGCACCAGCCAATCCTTTGAAGCTACACGCCGTACCCCAGTCAGAATGGGTGCCAAAGAGCCAATTGTGCTTGCCACCCACACCTGCAGATCAATGACTATTTTTGTGCAAGAGCCACCGCAATACTTCCAGCGACCACAAACTGCAACTACAACAAGTGAGGTGCCATTTTGAACTGCAACATCTGCCAACGCCCGACAGAGATAACAACCTGCCGCCGATGCCATAGTTCAATCACCAGTTGGCTTGGCGCTATTCCCAGTTTGCAGGTAATGGCAGGTGACTACATAACACCAGGGCGATCAGGCTCAGGCACCGTCAGCGCCGAACGCTCCATCGGTGTCAATGTCAATGCGCTCGATTATTCAATGGCAATTGAGTTGCTAGGCATCTTGCATAGTTGGGAGTCAGAGATTCGCAGCGCACGGCAGTTGACACCGCCTGCGCTACTGAAGAAGGAACCAACAACCGATATGGAAGTGCAGGTTGCTTGCGACTTTCAACTTGCCCACCTTGAATGGACACTTAATCAGGAATGGGCAGCAGATTTCTACAATGAGATCAAAGAGCAACACGCAAAGGGAATGGCTGCTGCAAAGCAATTTGTTGAGCAACCCCGCAGGATTCCTTGCCCAACCGATGAGTGTGGCAGGTATGTAGTTATTGATGCCGAAAACCTTATGGCAGATGTGAGTTGCTTTGGGTGCAAACAATCCTGGACAGTATTGCGATTGGTGGCACTGGCAATGAGCAACCCCAACCGTAAGTTCTTTTTAGATGTTGAGGCCATAGCTTTGTGGTTGGGCATCAGCCAACGGCAGGTGCATAAAATCATCAAGGCCAATGGCATTGCCAAGAATGGCAAGATGTATGACTTGGCAGCAGTCATTGCCAACAGATAAAACTTGACAGAAAAGTTCTAATTCCTTTGCTACACTTTCGTTAACAGGTATTGCCATCCACTTAATCAGCCCAGCCAATAGGTTTGGGCTTTATTCATTTATGGGATAGGTATGGATACCGAGACAATACAAGAGATAGATGAGGCGTTATCACACGCCGTAGATACTCGCTCCAAAACAATTGATTCAAAGAAACACATCGTTGATAGATTCATTGACGATTTACTTGATAGCCGATTGGAGCTAACCAAATGCTAAGCATTGCGGTAACAGTCGGTGATGTGTCAACAGACATTGTGACAGATCAGCCAATGTCATTTGAAGGAATCGAAACATTATTGTTAAGAGCGACTAACTCAACTCTTGATGCTTACAACCGATATGTGGTTGTCAATGAGGATTTGGAATCTTTAACAGAGGATGATGAGTAACACACAGTTTTGTAAGAAATGCAACACAGATAAACCTTTAACAAAGTTTCATCACGATAAGCGAACACCTAACAAAAGAAGAACTACTTGCAATGATTGCAGAAACTTACACAAAAGAGTTACCAACATTTCATCAGGTCATAGAAAAGATTTGCTTGAGGAACAGAATAACTCTTGCGCTATTTGTGGAATCAACCAAAGCGATACAACAAAGAAGTTAAGCGTTGACCATAACCACGAAACCAATCAGGTGCGTGGATTGTTGTGCAATGGTTGCAACTTAGGATTAGGACAGTTCAAAGATTCTGTTGTGTTCTTATCGTATGCAATTGAATACTTGGAGCGCCACGATGGTATTGCCTAGACCGTGTGCTGGTTGTGGTCGAGTAGTGCGGGCAAGTAGATGTTTAGAATGTCAGCGCATCAAAGATAGAGCGCGACCAACACGCAGCCAACGCGGTTACGATTATCAATGGAACAAGCTAAGCCGACAGTTAAGAGAGCAGCAACCTTATTGTTCAATTGCTGGGTGTAAGAATAAAGATTTAACTGTTGATCACATTATTCCGCTGAGTGAAGCGCCGTGGTTGAAGTTGGAAATAACTAACCTGCGCATCTTGTGCCGATCACACAATTCACAAAAAGGCAATAGATAGCCCCCCGTGGCACTACTGGGTACGGGTATAAAGTTGCGCAAGCGTGCGGGGTATAAACCCCGATGCCCTGCAAACGCAGAGTTCCGCAAAATGGGATTTGGGGGGTTTGCCTGAAATGTCCGAATTAGAACTGTTGCAGTTTTTGCAAACTAACTACCTGCGCGATTTGAAAAAAAGCCAAAACCAGTTCAGCACGCACGATTGCGTAAGCGATGAATCGCGGCTGGTGATTGAACTTAAATGCAGGCGCACGCACTATGACGAAATGACAATTGAAAAGAAAAAGTTTGATGCGCTGATCGCTAAAGCTGAACATCTGTTTTACAACGCCGTGTATATCAACTCAACACCGCTTGGAATTTATGCCTGGAACTTATCGTTGCAGGAAATTGATTGGCACACACATTGGATGCCAGCATCAACTGATTTTGGCAAGAGCGAACAGGTTGAAAAGGTTGTTGGCTTTCTCCCAATCAGCAAGGCAATCAAACTAACGGGGGCGTTAGATTACTGAAGCGAATGGATGAAACAATGGCAGGCAGACCAGCAAAGCCGACTGAACAAAAGCGAAAGACAGGCAACCCAGGCAAACGCCCGTTGCCTGATCTAAAAAATGTTATTTCCTTGCCGCCAATCAAAGGCGATGCACCGCTTCATTTAAGCGATGCTGGCCAAAAGATGTGGGCAGATGTGCGAGCAATGGCACCGTGGATTGCTAACACCGATGGCAAATTGCTCATTGAACTTTGTGAAAAGATGGACAAGAAGTACGAGCTAAAAGAAAAGTTAGCCGCTACCGATTATGTGCTTTTTACCGATAAGGGCTATGCCTATGCCAACCCTTTGTTTGGAATGTTGAACACTGTTGAAAACGACATTGTTAAATTGCTTTCATTGCTTGGCTTAACGCCAGTTGATCGCAGTAAGTTGGGGGTTGCTGAAGTAACGACTAAGGGCAAATTGGCTCAGTTGTTAGAGCAGCAAAAAAAGAATGGCTGATGTTCCTGGTTGGCCACCGCGTTGGCTTACTGAAGTTCCGATTGAAGATCAGGAACGCGGCGATGGCGAGTTATATGCAAACTTTGCTGAAGCCGTTTGCCGAGTCACAAAAGATTCTGTAGCCTCACCTGCAGGCAAGTTGCTTGAACTGCGTGGATGGCAGAAAGAGTTACTCAAACACATTCTTGCCCGCCGTGAAGATGGCCGTTTCAGACACCGCACCGCGCTGGTTGGAATGGCTCGCAAAAATGGCAAGTCAGCATTGGCGGCTTCAATGGGGCTTGCTGGTTTAACACTTGGCGGCAACGGTTCAGAAATTTATTCTTGTGCAGCAGACCGCGACCAAGCACGCATTGTGTTTGGAACTGCAAAGCGAATGATTGAGCTAGATGAAGAACTATCTTCAATGTTCACTCTTTACCGCGATGCGATTGAGTTCAAAGATAAAGGCAGCGTGTACCGCGTACTTTCTGCCGAAGCGTATTCAAAAGAAGGTTTGAACCCTTCCCCGCTAGTTATCTTTGATGAAGTCCACGCCCAACCTAGTTGGGAATTGTGGAATGTGCTTTCGCTTGCCGGTGGTGCGCGTGCCGATTCACTTCTCCTGGGCATCACAACTGCAGGTGTTAAGACACAAAGTAACGGCCAAGATTCTCTTTGCTACTCGCTTTACCAGTACGGCCAACAAGTTGTTAAAGGTGAAAAGAAAGACCCATCATTTTTCTTTTCGTGGTGGGAACCAACTCAACCTGAAGCCGATCATCGAAATGAAGAACTTTGGATTGAAGCCAACCCTGGGTTTTCAGATATTGTTGACAAAGAAGAAATGCAGAGTGCTGTATTACGCACACCTGAAGCTGAATTTCGTACCAAGCGCCTGAATTGTTTTGTAAATACTTCAGTTGCTTGGTTGCCAACAGGTGCTTGGGAAGCACTTGCAGATAAAGACAGATTTCCTGAACCTGGCGAAGATGTAATCCTTGCCTTTGATGGTGCGTTTTCAAATGACTCAACCGCCCTTGTAGCTTGGCTATTAGGTGGCGAGAAGCCACACTTAATGGTTGTTGGCTTATGGGAGCGCCCCGATGATGCTGAACAGGGCTGGCATATTCCAGTTGCTGAAGTTGAGCAAACAATTGTTGACACATACCGCGATGATCGCTTCAATGTTAAAGAAATTGTTTTTGACCCTGCTAGGTGGCAGCGAACATTTATGGTTTTGGATGAAGAAGGTTTGCCAGTTGTCTCTTATCCAAACAGTGCGCAGAATATGGTGCCAGCAACACAAAAGTTTTATGAAGCCGTGGTGAATCAATCATTTACCCACGATGGAGATGAAAGACTTGCTCGCCATATTGCCAACTGCGTAACGAAACAATCAAGCCGTGGTGTTATGGTTGCCAAAGCAAGTAGCAGGCGCAAGGTAGATGCAGCGGTTGCATCAATCTTTGGTTATGACAGAGCAACACAACCGGCTGAACCGCAAGCCCCAGTTGCTAGATTCTTTTCAATTCAGGTATAAGGAGCAAGATGAAAAAGATTGATCTTTCAGTTGCAGTTGAAGTTATAGGCGCAACCCTTACAGCAACTGGCCTTGCAATGATTTCAATACCTCTTGCCCTAATTATTTCAGGTGTATTTCTCGTATGGATTACAGAAAAGGCTAACTAATGAGTTTATCAAAGCGTTTGCGCACTTCATCAGAAAAGCGTGCCAATAACCAATTCATTGAACCATTGGTTCCAGGCCGCCCAGCATTTAATCAGCTCGCTGGTGTCAATGTTGATTCTGAATCTGCAATTCGTATGTCAACAGTTTATTCTTGTGTGCGCCTTTTGGCAGATACAGTTTCATCTTTGCCAGTTGGTGCTTATGTGCGCCGTGGTCGCAATCGCCTACCTTATTCAACGGTTTATGGAAGCCAACCAAATTGGATTGCTAAGCCAAATCCTGAAACAACGCGCCTTGAGTTTTATGAGCAGATTGTTACCTCATTCAAACTTGAGGGCAATGCTTTTATTCTTACTGTTCGTGATGATATGGATGAAGTTCAAGAACTGTATTGCATTGATCCGCGTAATGTCCGCATTGAACGCCTTGCACCTGGCGAAGCATTGATTTATTATGTAAAAATTAAAGACTCACAAGGTGTATTTGAACAGCGTTTAAGTTCACGCGAAATTTTGCATATTCCTGATTTCCGTTTGCCAGGTCAAATGTATGGCCTTAGCCCAATTGCTGCCTGCCGCACAACACTTGGTTCAGCAATGGCAGCAGATACTTATGCAGCTTCATATTTTGGAAATGCAGCAAACCCTGGCGGCATCATTGAAGTTCAAGGTGAACTAACCGAAGAACAAGCACAAGATATTTCACGCGATTGGAACCTTACTCACACTGGCCCATACCGTGCAGGCAAGATTGGCATCCTTTCAGGTGGTGCAACATTTAGACCGCTTACAATTAACGCACAAGATGCGCAATTGTTGGATACGCGCCGCTTTAGTGTGGAAGAAATTGCTCGCATTTTCCGCGTTCCATTGTCATTACTTGGCCATCCAGTAGCCGGTGCAATGTCATTTGCATCAGTTGAAGCGCAAAATCTTTCATTTGTTCAGCACTCATTGCGCCCTATTTTAGAGCGAATTGAACAATCTCTTTCAACATTACTACCTGAACCTGATGGTTTTATTCGTTTTAATTTAGATGCACTACTTCGTGGCACAACAAATGAGCGCTATGATGCTTACACAAAGGGATTGCGTGAAGGTTTCTTATCACTCAATGATGTTCACGCATACGAAGATATGGCACCAATTACAGATGGCGATCAATACCGTGTGCCATTACAAAATATTGATGCTTCAGATGCTAAAGATGTTGGCCTGAAGCTACGCACCGAGATTGCTGCCGCATTGATTCAAGTTGGCTTTGACCCAGCAGCAGTAACAATGGCAGTTGGTTTGCCTGATATGAAGCACACAGGCGTTCCATCTAGCCAATTGCAGCAAGTATCAACAATTGATCCAGCGGCACCTGCAACAGTTTATGAGGTTCAGTAATGCCTTATTACATCAGCGACAAACAAGCTGATTGTTCAGGATGGGCAACGGTTAAAGAAGAATCAGATGGTTCTTATACAACAATTGGATGCCACAAAACAAAGCAAGATGCAGTAGATCAAATGGTTGCAGTTTCAATTGCTGAAGGTATGGACCCAATGGGTGAGGTTCGCGCAGTTGATTTAAGCGTACCTTCATTTATTCGTGAAAATGCCAAGCGTGGTTTGAAATATCTTGATGAAGGTTTTGGCGGCGATGGATTAACCGATGGCACAAAGCGTGAAGCACGCGAGATGGCAGCAGGGCGAATTACAGAAAACAAAGTTCGCAAGATGGCACCGTGGTTTGCCCGTCATAAAGTTGATGGTCAGGCTCCACAAAATAAAGATACTTCAAACTCTCAGTATCCTGGTGCTGGATTGGTCGCTTGGCTGCTATGGGGTGGTGATTCTGATTTTAGCGACAGAGCGCAAAATTGGGCGCAACGCAAAATTGATGCACTTGATGCAGAAATGAATCAACGCAATAGTTCATCTGACACAGTAATTATTGTTGATGTTGATGGCACTGTTCTCAATGGCAGCGAAGGCATACAAAAGAACATTGATTATGTCAATGAATTAGGCAAAGATTATTACATTCATATTGTCACAGGTCGTATGGCAGATGAGCGTGATAAAACAGCATCAGATTTGCGTGCTGCAGGAGTTCAATACAACGCACTGACTTTGAACAATACAGATATGGCAAGCCCTGAATACAAAAAGGCAACCGCCGAAAAGATTATGGAAACAAAAACCATAAAACTTGCAATTGATAACGGGGATAGCGCAAGGGCTGCATATCAGTCACTTGGCATTGAAACAATGAATCCATCCAGTATTACTGGTGCGAACTCAAGGAGCAAAATGAAAAAGATTGAACGCCGCACATTTACCGTTCAAGATGTTGAAGCACGCCAGGCAGAAGATGGAACAATGCGCTTGCGCGGCTATGCAGCCGTGTTTAATGATGCCAGTGTTCCTTTGCCATTTAAGGAAACTATTGCCCCAGGCGCTTTCCGCAAGACATTGAGCGAAACACCCGATGTTCGTTTGCTAGTCAACCACGATGGTTTGCCACTAGCTCGTACAAAAAATGGCACATTGACTTTGACTGAAGATAATCGTGGCTTACTTATTGATGCAGAAATTGCAAATACTACCGAAGGCCGTGACCTTTATACATTGGTTCAGCGTGGAGATGTTGATCAAATGAGTTTTGCATTTCGCGTTATTCGTCAAAAATGGAATGAAGATCGTTCAGTTCGTACCTTAACAGAGGTTTCTTTAGCAGATGGAGATGTTTCAGTGGTTACTTATCCTGCCTACCCAACAACAACAGTTGAAGCACGCGAAGCATTACGCAACGCAATTGATGCACTCAAAGAAGGTCGCGCATTAGATGGCGAATCAACTCTTGTTATTAACGCAATTCTTGAAAAGGTATCTGATTCCTACGATAGCCTTGAAGAAGGCAAAACAATGCTTGAAGTTTTGCTTGGACTTAACACGCTTACACCAACTGTTGAAGTTGAAGCACCTGAAGTTGAATTAATGCCAACTGATATGCCAGCAACTGCAGGTCGCTCAATTTCATTGCGCCTTGCTCAAGCAATCGTTAACAACACAAAATAAATTTCTGTCAGCAATCTGACAGAGCGAAGTCGGAGCGACATTCACACCCTAAAAGCGCCGTGAACAGAATCGCCACCACCTCAAAAAACACATTCACACTAACTCACTTGGAGAAAACTTATGTCATATTTTGACAATGTAGTTGAGCGCCGTGATGCAGTAAAGGCAGAAATGGATGCAATTCTTGAGGCAGTAGCCGCAGAGTCACGCACCGACCTTACAGCAGAAGAAACAACAAAGGTTGATGCCCTTGTTGAGGAATCACGCTCACTAGATGAAAAGATCGAAAAGCTAACTGCACAGGCAGCAGCAGATGCAAAGGCATCTGAGGCACGCGCAGCAGTAGCAGCAGTTGTAACACCTGTTGGTGGAACAACAATTACACGCGAAGCACGCACATACACACCTGAAGCTGAAGTTTCATTTGTGAAGGATGCGTTCAATGCACAATTCAAGGGTGACTATGCAGCTTCAGAGCGCCTAGCACGCCACACAAAGGAAGAAGCAATTGAGCGCCGCGCAGTTGATACATCAAACTTTGCTGGCCTTGTTGTTCCACAGTATTTGGTTGACCTAGCAGCACCTTTTGCTCGCGCAGGCCGTCCAACTGCAGATTTTGCAACATCAAAGCACGCACTACCAGCATCAGGAATGACACTAAACATTTCTCGTATGACTACTGGAACATCAACAGCGGTACAAGAAACTCAGAACACTGCAGTTTCAAATACTGATTCAGATGACACACTGCTAACAATTGATGTGCGTACAATTGCAGGTCAGCAAGACCTATCACGCCAGGCAATCGAGCGCGGAACAGGCATTGACACATTTGTTGTTGCTGATCTAATCCGCGCTTGGCACACAAATGTTGACTCACAGGTTCTCAACGGAACAGGCTCAAATGGACAAATGAAGGGAATCCGTAACGCTGGTGGAAATGCAATCACTTACACAGCAACATCACCAACAGTTGCACTTCTTTACTCAAAGTTGGCAGATGCTTACCAGCAAGTTGAAAGCAATGTTTTCATTGCTCCAACACACTGGATTATGCACCCACGCCGCCTAGCTTACATATTGGCTGCATCAGATTCGACAGGCCGCCCATTGGCATTGCCTTCAAATCACGCACCAATGAACACAGTTGCAACAGGCGCTGGACTTCCAGGATACGGTAACTCAGGTTACACAATTCTTGGCCTTCCAGTTATTACTGATGCAAGCGTTGGTACTACATACGGCGCATCAACAAATCAGGATGAAATCTACTGCGTTGCAGCACCTGAAATGCACCTATGGGAGCAGGCTGGTTCACCATTCTCACTCTCATTTGATGCAACAACTGCAGGTTCATTAACAATCAAGACTGTTGTTTATGGCTTCGGTGCATTTACTGCAGAGCGTTATCCAAAGGCCGCTTCAATTATCAGCGGTACTGGTTTAGTAGCTCCAACTTTCTAATCGAAAGTTAAAATTGTAAGAGGCGGGTTAATTTCCCCCGATTAGCCCGCCTCTTACTTCTTAAATGATTCGGGGGAATCTATGAAGTCAGCACATAAAGTTTCAATTGGTTCTTGTGACCCAGGAACCGTTAATGGCGGTTTTGCTTATAGCCTGATTCAACTGACACAGGCACGATCATCACAACTTGGGCCATTCATACGAATTAAGGGTTCAGGATTACTTTCAAAACAACGCAATCGCTTGGTGAAAGAATTTCTTAACACCAAATCTGAATGGCTTTTAATGATTGATTCAGATGAACAGTTACCAATAGCATCATTTGATAAGTTAATTGAGGCAGCACACGATAAAGAACGCCCAGTTATTGCAGGATTGGTTTTTGCTAGTTTTGATACTGGCCAACCTTATCCAAAGCCGGTGCCAACAATTTTTCAAGATGCTCCTGAAGGTTTCTTGCCGTTAAACAATTACGATAAAGATTCATTGTTTGAAGTAGATGCAGCAGGAACAGGTTGCTTGCTTATTCACCGCAGTGTTCTTGAAGCAATGAGAGCAGATGCAGACCCACACCAGGGGCAGGATTGGTGTTGGTTTTGGGATGGCCCGATTGATGGAATTTGGATTGGCGAAGATTTACAGTTTTGCCGGCGTATTCGCTCACTTGGATTCCCAATTTATGCCCACACTGGCGCAATTCTGCCTCACTCAAAGAGCTATTGGTTAGATGATCGGCAGCACGATATATGGAACGCATAAAAAGAATTTTAAGAATTAAGGTAAAATCAAAGGAAACCGCTACCGCCGTTCCACAACTGGAACGCGCAATGCTTCCCAAAGTAGAAACGAGAACAACGCGTGGCGATCACTAACGGCTATTGCACACTCAATGATGTGAAATCAGCACTCAATATTGAAGATTCACTTGATAATGCAGCCATTGAAATTGCTATTGCTGCTGCAAGCCGAATGATTGATGATTATTGTGGTCGTATCTTTTACAAAGATGGTTCAGTGGGAACACCAGCAACTCGTTATTACACTCCACAAAACGAATGGTCACTTTCGGTAGATGATTTTGTGAGCATTAGCGAAATCGCAACAGATGATAATTTTGACCAAACATATTCAACTGTTTGGACTGCAACAGATGCGATGTATGAGCCAGTTAACAATCCTTCACGGGGTTGGCCATTGAATCGAATTTTGGCGGTTGGTTCTTATATTTTCCCATTTACCCTGCCACAATCAGTACGAGTCAAGGGCATTTTTGGTTGGTCAGCCGTTCCAGTTGAGGTTAATGCAGCAGCTCAAATTCAGGCTTCCCGCCTATTCCTACGCCGTCAATCACCATTTGGCATTGCCGGTTCAACCGATATTGGAACAGTCCGATTGGCTGCCAAATTAGATGCCGATGTAGAGGCACTGCTGCGCCCTATGCGCAAGAATAACGGCTTGGCCGTCTAATGTTACCTAGCGAAGTCAGAGATGGCTTAAAAGCCAACCTACAGGCGATTAAGGGTATGCGCGTTTATGACCTTATCCCATCACCTGCCGTGGCACCTGCTGCAGTAGTTGGTCAGTTGGATTTTACCTTTGATCTGAACAATGCCCGTGGTTTAGACCAGGCAAATTTGGATGTTGTTGTTTTGGTTCAACGCTTTTCAGATAGAACTGGCCAAAACGAACTTGATAAGTATCTTGCCGGAGCCGGCGATTACTCCATCAAGGCAGCAATTGAATCAGACAGAACTCTTGGTGGCGCTTGCGACACCTTGCGCGTTACATCAGCCGAAGCTGGAACTTATGTATCAGGTGATATTGAGTTCCTTTCATACCGTTACCGCCTAACCGTTTGGGGATAAGGAGAAAAATGAGCTACACAGTTACCTCAGATAATTTTGAGGCGAAGAAAAAGGGTGAGGCAATCACCGAAAAAGAATTGCTTGAACTTGGGTTAAATGCCGATGCACTTGTTGCTGGCGATCATCTCAAGAGCAATGTACCAACTAAACCAGCAACAGTAGAGGAAGCAAAATAAATGGCCCGTATCGTATTAACAGATGCCAAAATCACAGTTAATGGTGTCAATCTAAGCAGTTACTGCACAAGCGTTACACTTAACACAAGCGCAGATGTTGTTGAAACTACAGGTTTTTCATCAACTGCTGCAAAGACTCGCGTTGCTGGATTGCAGGATAATTCAGTAACACTTGAATTTGCTCAGGATTATGGAACTTCACTTGTTGAAGCAACAATTTATCCTTTACTTGGATCAACAACAACAATTCTTGTATCACCTACTTCAACAACAAGTGCTACATCACCTTCATACAGCTTCACTGCATTGGTTTCTGAATGGCAACCACTATCAGGCGGCGTTGGAGAGTTAGCAACCGCATCTGTCACCTGGCCAATCTCAGGTGCTATCACAAAGGCAACTTCATAATATGGCACGCATCGTATTAACAAACGCATCAGTTGTATTTGGTACAACAGACCTTTCAGCATATTGCACAAGCATTGCGCTTAATACTTCATACGATATCGTTGAAACAACAGGTTTTGGCGATACCGCAAAGAAGCGCATTGCAGGCTTGCAGGATAATTCAGTTTCCTTTGAATGGAACCAGGATTATGCAACAAGCGCACTTGAGGCAACAATTTACCCATTATTGGGAACTGCAGTAACAGTAGTTGTGAAGCCTGTTGCAACAACAGTTGGACCTACAAATCCAAGTTACACATTCTCAGCGCTCATCTCAGAGTGGCAACCACTTTCAGGTGGCGTGGGTGAACTTGCAACAGTAAGTACAACTTTTCCAATTTCGGGTACAATCACAAAAGCAACTGCATAACTAACTTAGGGGGAACAAATGGATGGATTATCAGTAAAGGTCAAAACCAAAGACGGATTTGAAGGCACTTATTCATTAACGCCAAGAATCATCGTTGCTTTTGAGCAGAAGTACGGCAAGGGTTTTGCAAAGCTACTTGGCGAAGAACAGAAACTAGAGCATATCTATTTTCTAGGCCACGAAATTCTTAAAGCCAATGGCAAAGTAGTAAAACCTTTTGGCCCAGACTTCTTAGATGATTTGATTTCAGTCGAACTGGTGGCAAACGATTCTTTCGAATCCACCGAGATAGCCTAACTTATTCTTTGGCGGCTATTTCGGTGGAAACGGGAATTTCACCCATTGATTTGATGGATGCCCCTGATGGCATCTTGGAAGCAATGATTATATTCCTGAAAGAACGAAACAAAGCGCGGAGTAAATAAATGGCTCAAGAAGTTATCGTTCTCAGCGGCATCAAAGAAACTCTTGATGCCTTAAAAGAATTTGATAAAGATGTTGTCAAGCGCTTTAACAAAGTGATCAATACCGAACTTGCTGGCGCAGAGCGTGATGCAAAAGGATTGATTGATGAAGACCCACCGATGAGTGGCTGGCGTAAGGCAGATGCTGCCAAAGGCCGCACTCGCGGTGGTGAAGGCTGGCCTGGATGGAACGCTAGCGAGATTAAAAGCAAGATCACCAAGACAAAAGCGCAAGGCAAGGTTCGCAAGGGTGATTACACAACCAGTGCGGGTGCTTTGCTCAATAAGTCTGCAGCAGGTTCAATCTTTGAAGTTGCAGGCCGAAAAACTAAGCCAGGTTCAGGTGGCGGTTCAAGCGCACAATTCCTGCGCACCATCAGCAATAGATTCGGTGCTGCATCTCGCGTTGTTTGGCGTGTAGTTGATAAAGACAAAGACAGAATCCAAGCAAATGTTGCAAAGGCACTAGATGATGCCAAAAAAGAATTACAGACACACTTAAATAAGGAGCGTGCATAACAAATGGCTATTGGTTCAATTGTTGCTCGCATTCTCACCCAGTATTCTGACAAAGGCTCAAAGGCTGCAGCAAAAGATATAAACAAATTAGGCAAGAACTTTGATGGTTTTGCTAAAAAAGCAACAAAGGCATTTGGTTTAGCGGCGGCAGCATCAGCGGCCTTTGCAATCAAAATGGGCGTTGATGCAGTTAAAGCTGCAATGGAAGATCAAAAGGCTCAAACAATCCTTGCCAACTCACTGCGCAATACAGTCGGTGCCAGTGATGAGGCCATTGCAGGTGTTGAAGAATACATTTCAAAGCAACAGTTACTTGTCAATGTTGCAGATAGCGCCCTGCGCCCATCGTTGTCAGCCCTATTGGTTGCAACAAAAGATTTAACTCAGGCTCAGGCATTACAGGCAATTGCCCTTGATACCGCAGCGGCAACGGGTAAAGATTTACAAACTGTCAGCATCGCAATTGCAAAGGCCACTACGGGCAATGTCGGCGCACTGAAGAAACTTGGAATTCCTCTTAGTGACAACATTGTAAAGACAAAAGATTTTGCTGGCGCGATGGATGTTCTCAAAGAAGCCTACGGCGGGGCAGCAGGGGAGTTAGCAAAGACTGACCCGTTGACAACGCTCAACCTAGCATTTGGCGAAATCCAAGAGACTTTAGGCTTTGCACTTTTGCCAGTTGTTAAAGAATTTGCCAATTACATCATTACAGATGTTTTGCCAGTTGTTCAATCTTGGATTGATTTGAACCGAGATCAATTGGCTGCTGGCTTGAAAACTGCTGCAGAAAATGCTATTGCACTTGGCAAAGCGGTTTTTGGCTTTGTAGATTTCATTTCACGCAATATGACCACAGTAAAAGTCTTTGCTGGACTTGTTGCCAGTATGTATGTGGCTTCAAAAGTTTATGCCCTTATCACCGCAATTGGCCTTTTAAGTGCTGCATTTACCCGTCAAGCCGTAACCGCCACCGCCGCTGGTACTGCAACCGCTTTTGCAACAGGCGGTGTTTCTGCCATTGCTGCCGCTGCCGCCATTGGTGTATTTGCTGCAACTGCAGGTGGGCTTGGCCTTGCAATGATTAAATCCAGCAAGGATACTACGAAGGCCACAACCGCCTTCAAGGGTATGGGCAACATTTCAATGACCACTGGCAAGCAAATGACAGGGTTAAATAGAGTTGTTAATACAAACACTACTGTTACAAATAACAATGCTGGCGCGGTCAAGAAACTCACCGCTGAACAACTACTTTCACTCAAGGTTCAAAAGCAATTGCAAGATGAGTTTGGAGTTAAGGCAACAACCGAGACTAACCCAATCCAACTCGAAGCTGCACGCCTGAATTTGATTAAGCAACAAAATCTTGCAATTCAGGCCGTTGATGCCTCATACCTTGCATTTATTGAAAAGCAAATGAAGGCAAATGAAAACGCCCAGCGTTATGCCGACATTCTCAAAGTTATCAAAGATGGCAAGATTACAACCGAGGAAATTGACAATCTTGCAAAGGCGTGGGGAATCCCACGCGAGGCAGTCGTTGCTTACATCACCAAAGTTACTGGAATTTCACAAGAGGCATTTCCTGGATTAGACACACCAGGATTGACGGCTGCAGGTGGTTGGATTACCGCTAAGGCAGCCGTTGATGCTTATTACGCCGCTTTGAATCAAGGTAATGCAGGTGGTGGGGTTGGCACCATTGCACCTAGCGGCGGTGGCTTAGATTCATTTATTGGTCCAAACTTAAAAGAATATATGACACCTGTTATTCCAGGCACTATATTGCAACCAAATCTTAGAGAATTTTCATCTAGCTTTGTGCCACAATCTAGTGGCGCTGGGATGGCTTCAGGTGGCGGTGGCACCGTCATTAACAACTACATCACTACCGTTGACCCATCAAAGGCTGGCGATGCAGTAGTGGATGCAATCAATAGCAGCACAAATATCAGAGGCGGCTTTCAGGGAATTGGTGTAAGCCGAGCCGTTACGCTGCTATGACCTGGAACATTGTTGCAAGCGTAACCATTGATGGTGTTGCCTACACCAACGATGCAATCGGTGCGTTAAGCGTTGATTTTGGCCGAAACAATGTGTGGGACCAGCAAAGAGCATCAGTTGCAACAGTGCGCTTGATAGATGTGAACAACACGGGCTTTCCCATTGATATCAATGACCCTGTAGTTATCAAAATTCAAAACGCAACCAACACCGCTGACATTACTATTTTCACAGGCACTGTTAGCCAAGTTGCAGGTTCAATGCGCGTTGCAACCGCCTCAACAGATGTTGCAACTGTAACCGTTACCTCAGTTGGCCCATTTGCCAACCTTTCACGATCACCTGCGGGAACGACTATTTACCCATCAGAGACAGAATCTGCACGAATTCAACGCATTTTGGTTGAAGCTGATGCCAACATTGATGTGATTGATTCAGGCATTTATACGCTTATGGAGCGCCCAGTTAACCCCAATGATGCACTAACGCTAGTGAACCAATATGCAGCGATGGCAACGGGTGCGGTGTATGAAACAACTGTTAATACCATTGGGTATGCCAGCGAACAGCGCAGAAACACCGATGTTACCAACAATGGATATTTTGCCATTGACCCCGTTTACATCAGCGTGAATAACATTCAATCCCAGCGTAATCTTTCAGATGTAATTAACCTCATTAACATCGGTTACAACGGCTCATCTTATACAGGCCAAAGCAACACCTCATCCATTGCTACCTATGGCACCATTGGCGGCACCTATGGCACCGAAATTGCAACTTTGGCTGATGCAACTACCCTTGCTGGTGTATATCTTGGTATGCGTTCATACCCAAAAACCTCAATTTCAGCTTTTGATATTCGCTTAGATAACCCAAACATTAACAACACAACTTTGAACAAAATGCTTAATATGTATTTTGGTATGCCAATCTCCATTACTGGCCTGCCTGTATCTATCACCGACACCGCCTATCAGGGCTTTGTTGAAGGCTGGAATATCTCATTTGATTCAGTAATGGCTAAAATTACAATTCGCAGTACCGATAAAACTTACTCTTACCGATCATCTCGCTGGATGGACACATTGGCCACCCTGCAATGGAACGCGGTAGGGGCTACCCTTACTTGGGCAACTTATGACTAGGAGCAATTAAAATGGCCAGTACCACAAATTTTAACTGGAGTACACCCGATGACACTGCCCTTGTAAAAAATGGTGCTAGTGCTATACGCACTCTTGGTTCATCTGCAGATTCAACAGTTCAAGATCAGTTTATTGCATCAACAATGGGAGCATACTAAATGGCAAATACGGCAAAGGCACTCTTTCGTGGAGCTGCAACGACTACAACAACAACACTTCTTTATACGGTGCCAGCAAGTACCAGCACCATTGTTACCAACATTGTTGTAACCAATACAGGTTCTAGCAGTTACACTTTCACCCTTGCACTTGATGATATTGCAATTCATACGGCTACTGCCATTTCAGCCAATTCAACTGTTTATATTGACTGCAAGCAAGTATTGGCCACAACAAAAACCATTAAAGGTGGGGCATCAAATACTGCCGTCAATTTCCACATTTCAGGGATGGAGATTGCGTAATGGGTGCTTCAACAATTCCAGCCGCTAGCGCTGCTGGACAACAAAGTTTAACGCTGCAACAAACAATCACTTCCACTTCAACCGTAACTATTCCTTCTGGCATTACTCAGGTGTATGTAATTATGGCTGGTGGCGGCGGCGGTGGTGGCGGCAATGCTGCAACAGGTAACGGTTCAGGTGGTGGTGGCGGTGGCGGTATTTTTCAAGGTTGGATACCAGCAAAAACTTCAAT
>Ga0214921_10003329_pt1 | contig 24745 bp, 31 predicted proteins | sample LL1505_MetaG_FD_177992 | JGI IMG/M metagenome (GOLD analysis project Ga0214921, IMG submission 177992) | Freshwater microbial communities from Lake Lanier, Atlanta, Georgia, United States - LL-1505 | ecosystem: Environmental > Aquatic > Freshwater > Lake | place: USA: Georgia | collected...
GAACAAGCCATGCAATTCGTGTAGGAGAAGAAAACAAGGAAATGGCACATTTGGTATCCTTTCTACGAAAATATTCATGAGTTTGAAAGAGAGACTGACGTATGGATTCCGTGTCTGCTTTGATCTCATGATAATACGCATCCATGATGGTTGGATAATAAAACTTTACCTTTCTACTAACGATACATCCTTTTATCTCCGGATTCTTGTACGCGGAACAATACACCGATTCTGATGTGGGTTTCATACCAGTATAAGGTGCAATCTCTTCCAAGGTACTGCGTTGAACATGTATACTACAATACGTATTCCAAAGTGGGGCGTCAAGAATTATGCCTGTACTGGGTAATCCCCAGAGGTGACGCATGGGTTGTTTACACCAAAATTTACTTCTTATGTAGAGTACGACGATACATACGACGAGAACGTACATAGTGTGTACGTTTACCTTTTCTAGTCTTTCTTTTGCGCATTCCACCTTTGGTTTCTTCTATTCTTTTTAATTCTTCTTTTTCTTCTTCTACCGCATCTTCTTCTGCTTGTTTTGCGGCAGTTAAATAAGGAATAGGTTCTGTCTCTGTTGGCTCTGTCTCTGCTTTCTCTGTCTCTGTCTCTGGCTCTGCTTTCTCTGATTTCTCTGTCTCTGTCTCTGCTTTCTCTGATTTCTCTGGCTCTGTCTCTGCTGGATCTGTCTCTGTCTCTTCTGTTTTTGCGTGGTGTGATAATTCATCTTGAATGGCTGATAGAATAGATTGAAACTGACATACACGTGAATGATTCGTTATATATTTTCCAATTTCATCAGATATATCTTTTGGTGTGTTTTTCATGGGTGAACCAGTCTTATCTTCATCCGATTTACGTTGTACCAATTGAAATACTGGATTTAAAAAATGCGCTCTCATAAATCCTCTTATTCTTTTTTGATCTGTTGACGTTTTTGTCTCCTTTTTTAAACTTTGTACAAAATTTTCAAAAAAGGTAGGGGTTACTTTCGTTTCATATTGATAAATAGATACAGTATCACTTCCATAAGAAGAATAGATAGAATATCCATCCGGAAGTTCAAGTAACAAAAAATAATGAAAAATATTACCAGTACTATCTACTATACCAAATAATGCAATATTATCTTCAAACGTAATGTCCTTAAACACCTCTATTTCTTTGTAAGGTGTCACCATTTTATTCTTCATGAAAATACTTTCCAATTGTTGATTTTTAAAAGCTCCATTTCTTCTTATATCAAATTTTGTCAACATAGCTATTTTTTCTTCTCGTGTTTTTTCATGATCTAACCATAAAATACCTATGATTAAATAAGATAAGGCAGAGTACTTGCATGCAATAAATCCATGTGCAAATTTTCTCAATACCATATGTGTTCGTTTACACAGTTGTGACGGATATTGTTGCATAAAATCAATAAATTCAGGATCCTTCAAGGAGGGCCATGGTTCTAACGCTGCCATTACTATAACACGATATATTCGTCTAACATGGAATGGACCATGGTTAAGATTTGTTTTCGTTCTACATTATACGGCCGTATCGCGGCCATCGCCTCTTCGTACGTAAACCATTTCAAGTCACTCACTTCCGTCGTTTGATACGGTTTTTTCTGTAAAGATCCATTACTTTTGGCTACAAAATACTTGTGCTTGTACGATTTATAATTGGATCCAATAAAGATTTCTTCATAAGGAACAATATTTTTAATCAAGTGTAAGTCTTTCCTATCATAGCCCGTCTCTTCTTCATATTCTCTGTAAGCACATAAGAGGTCTGTTTCATAATGATTTTTTCTTCCTTTTGGAAATCCCCATTCTGGTTCGGTCCAAGACGTTTTACTATCGTCTATACAGGATTGTAGAGAAGCCCATTGATTCCCAATCATACAACCATTTTTAATCATCATGAATTTTTCTTGGGCATTCATTTCTTCCGAGCTACCATCTTGCTTGGTACACCATAAATCTTCCCATAATTCATGAAAGGACTTTTCTAAGAGTTGTTTCTTTTCCTGTACAGTCATTTCATCTATCAGGTTCATGACATGTAGGATGGAAGACAAGGAATATTTACCGCATAAAAAATCAACATACCCAAGTGACTTTTTACGACAAATCATCAAATATTCTTTTTTTTCGTTGACGTTGATGAGACCGATGCTGACAATGGGTAATTTACACTGTTTATAGACGTGCCATGATTTCCCACAATTATTGCATTTATTCATTCCTTGTATGGATGTAGTTTTGTATTTAATCTTTTTTTTTATTCAATTGTACGTCTATTGTTCAAAATGTACGCCGAGGTCGCCGTAAAGCATACCAAATCACAGGTACCTCGTATCTACAATCATTTGGCTGTAGACAATCCATAGACAAGAAGAGACCACATTTAGGATAGAAAAGACTAGAGAATAAATGTTGGTAGACTTCTTCGTGTACAATAAATACATAAAGATGAATCTTCCTGAAATAGAGGTTGTCGTAGCAGAATAGGCAATGATTTCTTTCATTGATTTGCATCCATCTTTTCAGTTTAACATCGGAACGCAAACGCTAGAAAACCTACAGCAAGGATACCGAATGCAATCCCAAAATGATAATGATAAGACATGGCTCTATACATGAGTAACCATGCATGGACTTGATCTGGATTCGTAGTATGGTTCAACATCCAATCGGTTTTGGGAGACAACATGTAATAAAAATAATTCGTCAAAAAACAAGTGGCCATTACCGTGCAAACCAAAGAGAACGTATTCATTTTCCGACGAAAGTAAATCACCACAAAGGAAAGAAGAACGCCTAAACCATACCCTTGATAACTGATTCTTTTTCTTTCAGCGGTTATTTCTTCATATTTTTTTTGTAGATCAGGCGATAAGGTAGCCTTGTACTGGTTTACAATCTTGCTTTTATCCGCATTATAAAAATAAATCATTCCAATGACAAAGATACAAGAAATCATGCACGAAACACAGCAAGCCATTAGTATAATAGTGACATTTTACCATTCAAAACATCGCCTATAATTCCACGTCGCTCCATTTGCCATTGTAAAAGGTACGATAGTCAAACTCTACTGAATCCCACGTTCCTATAACCAATCCATATACGATTCCCTGCTTCAATTTTATATTTGGTATTAGTTTATTAACCTCTACTTTATTTCACACCGTATACTAATGGATCCATCTGTATGGGGGCCACACTATTGGTTTTTTTTGCATACCGTTGCTTTTCATTACCCTTTACATCCAACCAGTATCCAAAAAAAAATGTATCACCGCTTAATTCATCATTTTCATCAATTTATTCCCAATCCTACCATTGCCACTACGTATGAAAAAGTCTTGCAAAAAAATCCAGTTTCACCCTACCTTGATTCGCGTGAAGATTTCATTACATGGATGCATCACATTCATAACGCGATCAATGAACGTTTAGACAAACCTACCATTCCTTTACAGGAACATTACGATGAATTTTCCAAACACTTTGAAACAAAACCAGCGAGGTTAAAACGTATTTGGCAGGAACGTACCAAGATTTTTTTTACCATCGCCATCCTTGGTATTCTTATGTACATTTGGTACAATAAAAATGTTTTGGTATGATATGGAATTAGCAATCCCTTTAGTAGCATTGGGTGGTTTATATCTCATTTCCAATAAAAAAAAAGATACCTTTGTCAATGATTATCCAAAACCCAATCAACTGACGGATAAATATTTTCAACCCAACCCAACCTACGAAAAAGAATCCGACAAACCACAATTTACAGATTTAGCTGGAAGAAAAGTCAATCTCAATGATTATTCTGAAAACATGGTTCCTTTTTTTGGAAAAACAAAAAATATAGGCGATTCCTTGAAAAACCTGGACCATTCGGAATCCGTCTTAGACAATACGGTAGGCAGCGGTTCCCTACAAATCAAAAAGACCGAGTCTGCCCCTTTGTTCAAACCCCAAGACAATACACAATGGGCGCACGGTGCGCCTAACCAAAGTGACTTTTATCAGTCGCGTGTCAACCCCAGTCAAAACATGCATAACGTAAAACCCTTTCAAGAAACACATGTAGCTCCCGGTATGAACAAGGGGTTTTCTTCCCAAGGTAGCGGTGGTTTCAACTCCGGTACAGAGGCAAGAGACCAATGGATTGACAAAACCGTCAACGAACTTCGCGTGGCTACCAAACCCAAAACCACTTTTTCATTAGAACAACATGAAGGACCTGCCCAAACCTTGGTAAAGAATCTTGGCATTGAAGGAAAAGTAGAAAAGTATCTTCCGGATAAATTTTTCATCAATACACCCGACCGCTACCTCACCACTACGGGTGCCGTGTTAGGTCCTACGCAACAAGCCATTCAACCCGACCCTACCGTTCATCGTGCCACCACTACCAAATCATATACGGGTCATGCAGGGAATGGTGGTGTCCAAAGTCAAGCCAAACACGGAATGTATCGTCCGGATAACAAACAACAGTTGGGAACCGTTCCTTTTACCCCTGCTCAAGCTGCAGTAGAGAGAACCGGATACGGCTCCATGAACCCATTGGTCCCTACCAATCGGTCCTTTCAAAATGCCTCTGTATTTGGTGGAATGGGTGGCCTTATCAGTGCCATTACGGCACCCGTAACGGATTTACTACGGCCTACACGTAAAGAAGACATTGTAGGACTGACCCGTCAAGGAAATGCCGGGTCTACGGTAGCCAATCCTACGATCAAAGATATTTATGTTGCTCCAACGATTAAACAAGGGACCATGTATAATGCCTATGATGCAGGTGGACGTGCCTATGCCCCCGTTACAGATGGTGGCTATCAAGTAAGTGAACAACATGTTGGACAAACAGAGCGTGATACCACGTCGGTTCCCTACATGGGTACAGGGTTGAGTGTTTTACCTCAGCCCATGTCTACGCATGCGGATTTATCTGCCTCTATTTCAGCCAATCGCATGACCCATGGTCGTATTGCAGGTGGAAATATACAAACGTTTAACCCTACGATCAATCAGGTAACGTCTACCAATCGGTCTGCCACACACGCGCCCTACATGGGAGGGATGGGGTCTTCCATTGCCAACGTTTCACCTAGCGCAGAATTATATGGAGGAATACGTAACGCCAATAAATATGCAGAGCCAGATCGGAACACGTCTGATTTATTGGAAGCATTCAAGAAAAATCCTTACACGCACAGTTTACATAGTGTAGCTTAAAATGTCGCGTTCAAATTCGGGAACAAGAACGGGTTCCTGACCAATCTTCATGTAGGTTGTGCGGTGAATATCATTGAGAATACCATTGAGGTCCTCTTTGATGGGTTTACCGGCACGTAGGGCTTGAATCATTTCTTCACGATGGGATTCTAATTCACGCTTCTTTTTCTCACGTGCTTGACTTTGTTCTTCATGACGACGTTGGGTATCTTCATAGACGCGTTTCTTTTGTAAATAGTCATTCTTGAGTGTAGCTAGGTCAGTGGTCTTTTTGTATTCAAACATGAGATCAAACTTTTCGCGTAAAACGTGATTGGTAATCTTGATATACTCTTCTTGTTGAGAGGTGTACAGTTGGTCAAAGGTGAGGTAGGTGGGAATGACAATGTCCATGTTACTTTTGCAAGAGGGGGTTTGACAGACGACGGTTAAGGTTCTGTCTACTTCAGAGAAGACAAGGGGACTTTTTTTACAGTTGGGACATTTGGTCTTGTATTTACGCTGAAGGGCATAATATTCCGTATACGAAGGTGGAATCCGAATGACACCTTTTTTTTTTACTTCCATATACAAAATACACAGAAAAAAAGGTGAATGTAAATGTAAAATGAATGTTCATGTTTAAACATCTAGGTACTCGGATTGAATGGTGTAGGTTCGGCCTTCATGGTGGATAACAACTTCCTCTGTTAATTCACGAATAAACTGCTTCAGTTTATCCGTGACGGGTACCGGTTTAAATGTCACATGTGTAAATTGCTCTTCCACGGTTACTTTCTTGACGCATTCTACGCCAAGATACTTCTCCAGTGCCTCCTTGATGTTGACGCCATGGTTGCAAAGAATGGGTGGGAGAATCATTGTATATCATCCATGGAGAAAGTATCGTTTCAATTTTATCCAATATAGGGTAAGCTTTTTTGTATCGGTTGAAACAATTTGGGAGCATTTACGGTGACCTTGAAATAATCAAATCGTGTCTTTTCATCTACGTCTCTATGTTTACTTGCTTGTGGATCATAAAAATGAACCACGTCTTTGTATTTGTAGGCAACAATATAGTGTCCATTTTTTTCTAATTCTAACAAAACGATCGTGGCATGATTGTTTGCTAAATTATGTTTTAAAAATGGTTTTATAAAACGTCTGTGGTATACCTCTATTGTTTCTTCTGGTGTAAATCCGAAATTGATACGAAAAAATCTTTTCAATTCATCGGTGTAAATGCCGACTTTACCTTTTGTATTGACTTCTTCGGCACTCTTTTTTGCATGTTCTACTTCTAATAAACCTAACGCAAATAAACTTTGATAGCCGCAATCTAGTTTGGGTGCTTTACTTAAATTGGTATAGTCTTTGAATTGGTCAGGTGTATCAAAATGGATTTGAAACAATTCACGTTGACTCAAGTAGGTTGGCTTTTTAAAACGACATGCATACTGTGTACGTGGTGTAGCCTTTATTTTTGGTTCACATACCCCTTGCTTGTTTTTTCGTGTACCATTGGGGCATCTCTTTGTCTCTGTCTCTGGCTTTTTTGGTTCACATACCCCTTGCTTGTTTTTTCTTGTACCATTGGGACAACGCATAATAAGTTCTATTATTTTTTATTAAATGGACCCATGTACTAAATGGGAAACATTCCGATTCAACGCATTAATTTTGAAGACATTCAATTTGCGCAACAGAATAATTCCCTCATTATCAATACGTTACCTTCTACCGAGCAATCCTTGCTGATTCAAGGCACCATTTCATGGGAAAAAGAAACAAAGGCAGTAGAAGTGGCCATTCAAAAAAAGGAATCCATTTTTGTCTACGGTAGACATTGTAACGATGAAACCATTTACTTAAAATATGAACAAATACGTAAATTAGGAGGTAAAGTGTATTTATATGCAGGCGGATTATTTGAATGGCTTTTGCTACAGGACATTTATGGATCCTCTTTTCCAACCACCTCTACTTTGAAAACCGTGGATTTATTAAAATATAAACCACCTACCCTATTAAATACAAAATATCTTACTTATTCATGGCAGGAGGATTGTTAAATTTAGTATCCGGTGGATCTCAAAATACAATCATGTACGGGAATCCACAAAAAACGTATTGGGCAAGCACCTACAAACAAATTACTAATTTTGGATTACAAAATTTTCGTTTAGAATACGAAGGTTTACGTCAACTTCAATTAAATGCAGATACCATCTATAACTTTAAAGTAAAACGATACGCTGAACTTTTAAAAGATACCTTTTTTGTCATTCAATTACCTGACATTTACAGTCCTATTTATTCCGATGGCATCAACACGATTCCTTACGAATTTCAATGGATTAAAAATATCGGTGCCATGATGATTCGCTCTATACGTTTCACCATTGGTGGTGCCCTGATTCAACACATGACCGGTCAAGACATTGTTGCGTTGGCCAACCGCGATCTTACCTCTACGGAAAAGGCAAAATGGGATGACATGACCGGTAACATTCCTGAACTGTATAACCCTGCAGGCTACCATAATGGTATTTATCCAAATGCCATGTACCAGGACTCTGCTGCTTATAAAGCCAATGGGTCAGAACCATCTATTCGCGGTCGCCAGTTACGTGTTCCGATACCCATTTGGTGGGCGTTGAACGCTCAACAAGCATTTCCCCTCGTATGTCTCCAGTACAATGAGCTTCAGATAGAAGTTACGCTACGTCCCATTCGTGAATTATTTCAAATCAAAGACGTGACCGATACCAAAACCGTCATTGCTCCTTCCTTTACGAATCCAAACCATCAGTTTTATTATTTCTTACAGTCTCCTCCAGAAATGTTGGATCAATACTCCAAAGTAACCTCGTGGAATGAAGGCGTTCATTTATCGTGCACCTATTGTTTTTTATCGGATGAAGAAGCATACCTCTTTGCCAGTAAAGAACAAAAGTATCTTGTACGCGAGCTTTACAATACATGGTTTTATGGTATATCCGTGACGGATAAATTATGGTTACAGAATTCTACCGATTTAGTATTGGATTGGATGATCTTTTTTCAACGTTCTGACGTTTACAAACGTAACGAATGGAGTAATTTTACCAATTGGCCTTACGATTATTTGCCGAACGATGTAACACCGACTACGATGGAAGATACTTCTGGTAATCCCATTTTTATCATGCCACCTTATTCACAAGAAAATCTAAAAGATATTCCCTTGTATCTAGGCATTACATTGGATGGTACCGTACGTGAAGAAATGCGTCCAGCCACTATTTATAAATACGAGCAACAATATTTAACTAGTGAGGGTGGTGGCTTTACTTCTTTGGATGGATTATACACGTACAACTTTTGTTTGAAAACGGATCCCTTTTCCATGCAACCATCGGGCGCCATCAATTTGTCTAAATATTCATTGATTGAAATAGAAGTCAATACGATTACGCCTACATTGAATCAAAATGCCTTATATTTTCCCATTTGTGATCCGTTAACGGGTGAATCCGTAGGCGTAACAAAATCATCTTCTTCCGTGTACAATTATACCTTTAATGTTCTTGTCGTGGAGGAAAGATACAATATCTTATCCTTTGTAGGAGGAAATGCCGCACTCATGAATGCCCGGTAGGCAGAACCAAGGTTCCGCACCTCCTTATAGGGGTTTCACCCCTATGACCCCGTTATTAGCATGTCATTTTCTACGAGTTCTCATAACCTGAATGAAATAAATCCCACTGCTAATAATAGTATACCCATATGAACCAGACCTGTTACTTTCAAGTAATCACGAAATGATTCATTTTTTCGTAAAGGTGCAAAGATACGATTCCAAAAAAATCCCACTACTACAAACGAAAGTAAAAAAAGACCAAAATTTACGTAATCGCTCATATATTATATTTAATTATTTTAATGGGGTCGTAGGGGCGAGCCCCTACAAGGGAGGTGCGGAACCGTAGGTTCTGCTAAAATTGAAACGATGTTTCCGTTATATTTACAAAATGGGGTTTCAAAAGATTGATCCGATCTACTTGGAGTACGGAAAAGAATATAAAATTGGAGATCAATACCGTGGCATTTACAAAGGGATACGATACGGTGTTGATATTCCTGACATTGGCTGGGTTGAATTTGATGATTTTTATTCTGATGAATTTGAATGTGATTTTGATATACGCATAGATAATTCTTTTATGAAAATATCATTTTCTCCCGATATGTCCTTTTACGAGTTCTTCTCGGAAAAGGAAGCGATTCAAGCTTGTATGGAGTATCGTGCCGTCAACCTCATTCTTCGCAAGGTAATCGGCGACGATACCTTTTCATGGTAGGCAGAACCTGCGGTTCCGCACCTCCCTTGTAGGGGTGGAACCCCTACAAAAATTGAAACGCATTTTACGTGTTTCCATTTATAAAAATGGAGGTAGAAAAAGAGGACCTCTTGTACGGCAAAGAATATAACATTGGACATAAATATACAGGCATTTATAAAGGATTACGATGGGGATATATACTATTTGAAAATGTACGACACTTAGATGTTCTGGTTGCTCCGAACATGACATTTTCTACCGAGGTTACCTTTTACGAGATATCGGAAGTGTAATCATTTCATATTTAAGTTATTCACAATATTCACTTTTTTAGGGCGAAACTCTACAATCCCACCGGTGAAGCTGGAAGGTAGGGCCCTACAACCCAATTATAAAGGGTCGTAGGGGCTTGCCCCTACTAAAATTGAAACGCATTTTTATTTGTGTCATTTATAAAATGGGGTTCAAGAAAGTAGAGGATCCCGTGTACAACAAGGAATATAACATTGGACATGTATTTAGAGGTATTTACAAAGGAAAACGATGGACAGAATATGCCTATCCTAGACATGGATGGGGATGTCATTTGGAATTTGAAAATGTACGACACATGGACAACACACTATTTGCACCCATCATGATCTTTTCTAGTTATTCTTTATACGAGTTCTTCTCGGAAAAGGAAGCGATTCAATCACGTATGGAGCACCGCGCCGTGAACCTTATACTTCGCAAAGTAATCGGCGACGATACATTTTCTTGGTAAATAGTATGGACTTTGTAAATTTTAATGGTAAATCAAGACAATTTATAGTAGATAGGATTCAACAAAATGGATTATTGGTACGTTATGTGCCAGTGCTTGATCTTGAAATAGTCATGAAAGCAGTTCAACAAAATGGTATGGCATTAAAATATGCCATACATTTCAGTTCAAATAGAAATGTTGGAATCGCCGCAGTCAAACAAAATGGACTCGCATTACAATTTTGTTCGCCTGATTTAAGACGAAACAAAGAGGTAGTCATGGAAGCAGTAAAACAAATTGGAGTTGCTTTGTCTTTTGCGGAGGATAATGTAAAAGGTGATAAAGAGGTGGTGTTAGCAGCAGTCAACGAAAATGGGGAAGCATTAGAGTTTGCCTCTCCTAGATTGAAAGCAGATAGAGATGTTATCATGACTGCCATGCATAATACTCCGTTTGCGATTGAATACATACCAAGACACGTAATGACAAAACCATTTGTCATAGAGTTAGTTCAAATGAATGGAAACATTTTATCTTTTTTACATTCTATACAATTACCATTTCAATCGGATAAGGATGTGGTGTTAGCGGCAGTCAACCAAAATGGTGAAGCATTAAAGTATGCTTCATACGATTTACAATCAGACCCATTAGTTCTTTCTTATGCAAAATACAGTACGCATCCAATTGAAATGACACACGAACAAAATGAACAAGTAGAAACTTTTTTAAAAGAATCACGAGACACCTATGAAACATTCAAACGATTGTCAAAAAGTCGTACAAACGATAAATCACATACAATGAAAAATTTAAGTAATTTTGGACCATATCATCATAGTAATATGTTAAAAAAAATATATGGATTTTCTGGATTAGATGAAGACATTTTATTTATTTTACGTAAAACGAAGGGAGGTCGTAGAAAAACACGAAGACGTTAGGCTCTCCCCTACGACCCCTTTATAATTGGGTTGTAGGGCACTGCCCTACCTTCCAGCTTCACCGTGTAGGCTGCGCCTACAACCCGAACCTTCCAGGTTCATCGGATAATATTGGGGTTGTAGGGGGCGTGCCCCCTACTAAAATTGAATGTCGTATAATTCTACTATCCAATTCTCCCCTTCTACTTGAACAATATCTTTAGATGAAACGGAATCACACCCTGGAAATCCAATGCTCTTCTTCTTTTTTACCGTCAATGGTACCTTGATACCATCCAAAATAGTATAATAATACCAAAGGTCACGACGAAGATTGGCTGGTTTTCCAAATAAGGGAATGCGCCGATCATCGCGTTTCAAGTATCCCACCTGCGTATAATCCGAGTCTAAATAACGTATCGGTGGTGCATATGGGTTACGAACCGTATCATAGTCCCCTTGAACCAACTCTACTTTATGTGGTTCTGGATGTTCTAGGCGAGCTGGCATCACTACATACGCTAACACACCAAGTAACAAGACTCCCCATAAAAGTTTCATAGTATAGATACATATTTTTCAAAGTACTCTTTGGTCGCACATTTTTTGTGACTTATTTTCGTATACTGTTCATAAAAAGCATATTTATCTTCTTGTGTACATACATTCATCGCCATGTCAATGTCTAGATTTTTATTCCAAATCGTACACTTGTAATACATGACCGTTGTTCCATCTATCATCACCGATGGATATTCTACCGAAAGTACCTCTTTCATAGACTCCATCGTAAGTGTAGTTCTCTCCTGTTTTTGAAACACATCCAATACTTCTTGTAAATCATACGAATATTCTTCATCTGCAATCATGTACTTATCCCAAAAATGTTTGAATTTTAACAAATTGGTTTGCATGGTAGTAGTCAGCTGACATACTTCTCCTTCACAAATACCCATTTGTTGTAGAATCGCCTTGAAATTTTGTTGCGATACCACAAACGGAAGGAACTTACTCCTTAAAAAGGTTTTCCACAAAAAGTACACGTCTTTGTACACCATGGTCCCGCCCTTGGTCGTGTACGAATCTAAAAAGAGTTTTACGAGTGTCTCTGGTGTATTTTGTTTCAATACAAGCACATCATGTCTCTGTTTTTCTTTTAAATAATCATCCGAACTGTACTGGTTAGAATACGTAACGGCGGCAACAATCACCTCTAACGGTAGTAACGGTGTATACTCTTTACATTGCCCCGGTATCACCCTACATAAATCATACGTATGATCATAATATTTGTGCTTGAATACGTCTAACGATTTATGAAGTAAAAAGCAAAACGATTCATGCAAAGACTTTAAAAAGGGCTTGTACGATACGTCTATGTAAAAAATATATTGATTTTTTCCTAACAAGACGTCACCTAAAATAACCAAAAAGTAAGACGCAATCTCCTTTGAAAACGGTAACGCATTGCGTATCATTTTTGAAACATAGGTATTGGTAGATTGTAAAAATAAATTTTCTTTGATACGTTTGAGAATAACCGAAATAATTTTTGTTTTGGAAGAAATGAGACTTTTATCCAACAGAGAACAAATCAAATGTAAAATGGTATCCTCGTGAACCACTTTATAGTCCAATGTATGTTGTACAAAGACTTCTGTTTGTGGAATATAATAAAAGGAATACTGGCTAAAAAAAAACGTAATGAATTCTTCACGTTTTTCTAACAAGGCCTGTTTCTTTTGTTGTTTTTTATCATACTCTTCTTCCAAGGAAGCCATGAGAACTGGAAGATTCGCCACATAATCCTCTACTTTTTGTTTCATGTATTCATGGTGTTTATACTTGTCACGTAACGATTCAATGATATTCATTTCATAGTACACGTGAAATAGGTTTAAATTGTTTTACGAAATGCGTTTGGTAGGAATGTCGGACGATACACAGTAGAGTGTATTCTCTGTCATAATAATGTACTCGGTCTCTACCTTGAATACCTTGGCAATGGGAGACGTGTACTCCTCCTCATTCTTGACTAACATCTTCTCACCACTCTCCCTGACACCAATGACCACCTCCTTAGCAAGAGACTTGATCCAGTAATCCAAGGCAATGGGCTTGTCATGCTCTAACGCTAGCTTTACTAAATGCTTCATCGTAGTGTCAGAAGGTACCTTACTCATAAATAATACCTTACTATAATGCTTTAAATTGTTATTTTAGAAGAATATATTTTTTTATTTTTCTTATAGGTGTTTCTTTTTTACTATGAACGCAATTTGTATCTACCACTTGATTGTATTCTTCAAATAAGATCGTTACTAAATAATCATAAATCTCGCGAATCACCTTGTCTGTACATTTCCCCACAATCAAGATGCTACCCGTTCTGAAAATCATGAAAGAAATGGCAATGGATGCTGGTATCGTCGTCACTCCATTGTCGTAATAAATTTTACATTGAATCCCTGGATACGAACACGAATCATACACGGCTGAAATGTTATATTTAGAAATCAACAATTGATACAGTGCAGCACGATTGATAAAGTAACCGCAATTGAAATTGGAATTGATGAGGACGGTTTCTTCACAACTTTTATGATAGAGAATCGTCGGGTACATGGGTCGCAACACTTCTAACAAGGCATCAATAATGACTGGAATATGCTCTACTTGTTGTACACCTGGAATCTCTATTTTTCCCGTGTTGAATATTTTTACGTGAAACTCTTTGTACACTCCAATATGTACTCTAAGAATCAACACGAAACAATTGTAAAAGGCACCCTTTTGTTTCACCCGGTACGACACAATATCCTTTTTGGAGATACCAATCGTTACCTTTCGTATGTCTTTGTACGTAATCATTCCTTTGGAATTATCAATATGCTGTAGCACAGTACAATAGCCATAATCATACTCTTTTACACTGGCTTCAATCGCCTCTACTTCTTGCATGGTTGTACTGTTGAATTTCATTTGTTTTTTAATGACTCCCACACGAGGCAACGAGTATGGTATCACGGGAATGTTCCAAAAGGTCGTTTTTAAGTCAATGGCTTGATTTAAAAACGAAATGATTGTATTCGTAGAAATATAAATGGGGGTAGACAAGGGCGTTGGACCATTAGAAGAAGGCATCACGACAGAGGTATATTCATCTTTCAAGAAAGAATCCCACTCTTCGTTTAAATCCATTGTTTTACAACCGAGTAGGTTCTTTAAATCAATTTAATGACATATAATAAGTACCGTATCATCACTTCTGTAGAAAGAGACGTGTGAAACGCCAACTCTAACGATGCCATGGGGATAGATTTATGTAGCGCCAAATAATAGACATATTCTTTCAACAAATGTTTCGGATCCATGTTATGAAGTGTGGACAACTCTTGCAGATACGAAGTGGTCTCTTCTAGGGATAACGTGTACATGGTCTCCCATACTTCGGTTTGAATCGGTAACGACGGATTATACTGATTCGTCTGTAAATAATTAATCATACTTCTAATATCCGACCCGTACATGCGCTGAATTCCCTCTAGATGCGCTCGCGTATAAGCAATCCCCTCTTTTTTCACAATGGTTTCTAAAAAATCCAACATCGTAGGGATAGGTAACGCGTTGAATTTAATTTTGATAAAGAGGGTTTGTAACGTATCCTCTATTTTACTAATATAATTACAAATCAAACAAAAGGAAACCGTCACTGGAGTATGCAACAAGTAGCTAAGGGCTTGTTGTGCCGATTTTGTCATGGAATCCACTTCATCTAAGATGACAAACTTTTTACCTTTACTAAAAAAAGGTTTTGTATGTACAAAGGAATAAATTTGCGATCGGATCGTATCAATTCCACGTTCATCCGATGCATTCAAATGAATGACCAATCCTGGATTCACTTCTCCTTTTTTTTCTTGAAAGGATTGAATTAAATTTAAAATGGTCGTGGTTTTCCCTGTTCCAGGAGGTCCATAAAACAACATATTAGGAATATATTCTTGCTCCAACATTTTTTGAAACAACAATTGATTCGTTTCCTCCAATACAATCGTATCAAAGGAAGAAGGACGATATTTCTCTACCCATGGTTCCATACCAACCCTTGTTCCTTTGTTATTAAATTGAAATTAAAAAGTATTACCTACTTACAAAATGAAGTGTTTCCAGTGCAAAAAAACATATGCTATACTGGTGACTTGCAAATGTGGCCAGTCTTTTTGTTTGAAAGATCGTTTCCCAGAAAAACATTCTTGTAGTCACGTACCCGAACTCTTTCAAATAGAAAAAATAGTTAAGGAAAAAATAATAAAGATTTAAAAAATTTTATATGTTTCTATGTTATGTCTTCAAGAAGTCGTACAGGATTTAGTGCAGCAGGTGCCGGTTTAACCAGCCATAGAGTCAATGTAGCCTTGAACACCGCTGGTGGATTCCGAAAACAAGGTATTGCGTCGCGGGTTGGTCTCAGCTACCGCTCCAATCGCGCCGTACAAATAGAGGCCAACGGCACTGCCTACGGTCGTAACTTGATCTTCCACATTAACCAGCTTGGTGGTGTAGGTGCCGGCAAAAGTATGTTTAACGTACCTGGCAGCTTTGTACACAAGCGTGGCGTGAGACGCATGGCTCCTTATCCTTTTGATAAAAATTCTATTTCTTAAGATTATGTGGACTCTTTTATGTATTTTCTATTGTTTTTTGCAATACCAAATTGCAAAAATAAAAGACTCTCCTTTCCCCGAAAAACAATGGAAAGAAAAATTAAATACATTAATACTATGAGTGAAGTAGAATTGTATGCCATTCAATCTAAATTTAACCAAGCCAAAGCAGAGTACATTACCTTGTTGGGTACCATTCAAACCACTTGTTTAGGAAATCAACTCACCAAAGAATGTCAAAAAGCCGCTACGTTAAATGCCGACATGCAAACCTATTTGATACAAATGTCCAATCTCATCAAGAACACACCTACTTCTTTACCAAAACAAAAAGAATTATTAAACGTTTCTAATCAATTAGGAAATGAAATGAATACTTTATCTTCCTTGTCTCAAGAAGAAGAGGACATTCAAGTAATCTCTACGATGAATTATTCACATGCTCTTGCATGGACGCTTGGTGCCATTACCATTGGGTTGGTTCTCCTTCAATCTAGAAAATAAATCTCTATACTAATGGACTATATAGATACATTAAAAAAATACGTCTCTGGGAAAAAGTATGCGAACAAACATATCAAAACACCCAATGCCACCGGTTATGTTACTGCTACCGGTGTATCCAAACAATACAGTAGCGACGCAGACTATCAAGCTACCGCTGGAAAAAACGGGTGTCCCTCTGACTTTGTTACGTTGACACCAAAGTGGGATGAGTTAGGGTTTCCTGTAGGGTCCCTTATGATACCGGGACAATCCTGTGGAAATGAAAATAAATATATTCAATCCGAACCACCCAAAACGAATTTTGATTGGAAGTATTATTTACAAAACAATCCCGATTTGGGAAATGCCGGACTTACTACGGAACAACAAGCCAATGATCACTGGAACACTTATGGGAAACAAGAAGGCCGTCTTCCCAATGGTACCATCATGGCATCCATGGCTACTCTTGGAAAAATCGGTTATGTGGATGTAGACACGACCCTACATGACGTAACGGGTACACCTACGGGAGACTACAAGGAATTTCTTTCTAGGTCAAACGTAACTGGTACACAGATGCAAGACTGTAGTAGACCCCTTCCCGTGTTAAAATATGGTGTACCCATTGTCTTTACACAAAACAATCAAAAAGGATCGTTACAAACGTCATCCATGGTCTTTGGTACTACCAGCAGTGAATTTTTCTTTCGGCCACCTCCAGGAAATGACCGACAAGGTCAAGATATCAAATATGGTGACCATGTATGCATCACTACCTCTAGTTCTTCCCATACAGAATGTGGTTGGTGGGGTTGTAAAGTAGCATCGGTGAATTCCAATCAACTCTTTTTTGGACCAGGTGGTGAAAAAACACAAACCTTTATCATTGTTCCCCCTTTAGAACAATTTGATTTATTGAACACACCCATTAAATATGGGTTTCCCTTTATGCTCGTGTTTATTTCTATGACCAATGTAGCAAAGTTACCGAAAGGCGCTTCAGTGAACTGTAATTCCGGTACGGAACCACCCGGTATGCCTGGTGGTGTCTACCGCTATTCTGGAAACAATACCCTTCAATATTATCCTACCCCAGAAATTGCTTCTTCCTGGAATCCAAATTGGGGTAGTACCGTAAACATAGATTGTAGTACGTACAAGTTGGGGGATACTGCTACCAAGTTTAACGCGGCTTCCTTGAAAAATGGAGATGCAGTTGGATGTGTATCCGGCAAAGAATTACCCAATGGTGTACAGGGCGGTATTTATCGTTACGTAGACGATAATGTGTTACGATGGTATCCGAATCCAGAGATTGCTAGTGCATGGGATTCATCCTGGAGTAGTCGCATCAAATGGTCTGACTGCACTACGTACAAGGCAGGAGAACCCATGTCAAACGTCCTCTCTAGTAGTGATCTACCAGATAATGTTCCCCTATTTGCTTACCTATCCAATGGAAAGGTAGTCTTTGGATCCGTTGCAGAGTCCAAGGGATCCAACCTATTTTCCACGTACTATCCCACTACCGATACGTCCTGTGATTTGAATTTATTGAAACAAATGTGTACCGATGATTGTACGGGTATTCTACATTCTCCTTCCAACAATACGTGGCAAAAGATTACACCCTCCTCTACGTATAAAATCACGACAACCGTACAAGATTTTTATATGAAAGAGTCCACCGTGAATCTAAACGATACGTCCTGTGATACGGGTAAAGCACAGTTTGTGGATCCGAGTCTATTTGCCAATTATCCAAAAGGAGGAGCGTTTAAAGTAGGCGGGTCTAACCAATGCAACATTGCTACCCCTTTGACGCCCTATAAAGGAGATGACATGGATATCTCTGAAATGGCATCGTATACACCTTCGTTGGTCACACTACAGCAACAACAACAACAAAATACAAACGAAATGAAAACAAAAACAAAACAGTATCGCGAAGTAACCCAAGGAATTAAAAATACGCCTACCATGGATACTTTAGAACAACAATACTTGGACATGACGGTCTTTGATAATCAACATAAAACAAATTTGATACTATGGGCTGTCATCAGTGCCTCCATTTTAGCTATTTTACTGGTTCGTAAATAATATGTTTCTATACCATGGATTTACAAGATACCATTACTAAAATTAATGAACTACAACAAACCGAAAAACAATTATACGCGTCTCTTACGAAGAATGCAGAACAAGTGGCCTTGGGTAGAACCAACGTATTTACAGAGGAAGACATTGAACAAATTACAAATCAAATCAATTCGCTTTCTGCTGCAAGAGTCAATTTGTATAATACCTTGTCTGATTTATACAAGGCACAAATCACGAGTGAATCTACCATGAAAGCCTCTATTGATCAACAAACAGAAACGTTACAATTGTTAGAAACGGAATTGAATCGGTCCAAGAAAAAAATGACGGCGATCAAAGATGAAAAGTTGAATCATTTGAAAATGATTGAAATTACCACGTATTATAGTAAACAATACGATGCACAAAAAAGAATCATGCAACTGATTGCTGGGTTTGGTATTTGTTTATTTATATCCATGTACTTTGGCTTAGATTCTCTCACTACTTTGATTGTCATTGTAGGTATTATTTGGATTGGATACCGTTTACTGAACATGTTGATGAGAGATAATGAAAATTATGATGAATTTGACTTTTTTTATCCACCTGAAACGAGTGGTGTAAGTCATCCCATTGGGTTTTCTGGCAAGTCCATTGGTAAAATATGTATCGGTTCCATTTGTTGTAATAAAGGGACAATTTGGGATGAGACATTAGGTTGTGTCGTAGATAAATAAAGCAGTACTATATGGATATACAACAAAAATTAGATGCGATACAAAAACAGAATGAAGAATTATTGAATCAAACACCGTCGGAGCGTAATGCAGCCGAGGTCAATGAATATTATCAAGAAGTGCTTCAAGCAAAAGTCGTGAAGGATCAAGCCCCTCAACAATTAAAAGAGGCAGAAGAAAGGTATTACAAGGCAAGATACGGTGACAAATACATGGATGTAATGATACAAAAATATACGGCTGAAAGTAAAGAAGTGTTGAAATCCATGATGGATGCACATCAAGACCAATTAACAAAACTAAACGATAAAATAAAAACGTACACATCCACGGCTACGTATTTAAAAAATATGGAAGAGGTACAAAAGGTATGGTTACTAAAAACACAAAAATGGGTAGATGACATCAATCGGTCTAATGTAAGTTTAAATAATAGAAATACATTTTATACAGATGAAGAGCAACAGCAATTATCCTATTGGATTTTATTTGAAAATTGTATTTTGATATCCTTTATCCTGGTTACCATTGTGATGACATTCGTAAATAGATCGGAAATCAAAATGAAAGTCATTGGTTGTATCGCGTTGACATGTATTATATTCTTTACGGATACGTTGTTGACGTGGTTACGTTATTTACCAAAATCGGTAACGTTTTATACACAATGGGGGTATGATCCCATGGAATCTAAAATACCGTGGTTGTTAGTGGTAGTATTTGTTCTAGTTGGTGCCATTTGTGTCGTCTATGTAAGAGCCATCACCGAGTTTTTAGAAAACATGACGGATAGATGGAATGGTAGACCGCCGAGACATGTAGCACGCCCAGATCCAAATTATCCAATCTATGGACGAACGGATCCGAGGTATAGGTCGCCTCGGTCACCTTACGGAACGCCCTACGTGTCGCCTCGGTCGCCCTACGCAGCACGGTCACCTTACGCAGCACGGTCACCTTACGGAACGCCCTACGCAGCGCCCTACGCAGCTCGCTCGCCGTATGAAACCGATCCAAGGTGGCGTCCTTCCCGCGATGAATTATTGAGAACCAGAGATTTATTACGCCGTAGATAGTATGATTACGGAACGCGCCCTTATTGCATTGAATGTACTAACCGTTGCCATTACGGTACTTTTATGGATTGGCTGGATACAAAGTGAACCCTTGTTCTTTTTGTACATTAGCGTTGCAGTCAAATGTATCGTTGGACTTGTACTCATGTACAGATTCAATGATCTATGGCCATCTAAAACCTTTACTGTACTAGACCGAAAAATATGTTTCTTAGCCGGCACCTACATTGTCGCGTTTACCATCGGTGATTACTTAAAAAGGGATATCATCCCTATAATTCAAATGCGAATCTAAATGATAAATCAATAAATAAATCTGATATTTACGCTCTTCTTGCGTATATACCGGTATCGTATCCAACATATTTTTCACGTAACGATTGTATGCGGGATGACTTTGATGGTTTCTGGCCCACTTTGGTGCCGGATACCGCTTCGTAGGCATAATTTTCAAATTTTTACAATGATTGATATTCAAATCGTAGAGAGCTGGATGTTTCGCTAAACATTTTGGTATCAAATGATGATCTTCCGTATACTTGAGACCCATTTCCTTTTTTAGTCGTAACCGTTCCTTGTTTAACTTTCTATCATACTCAAACAAGGGTTGGGGTACATAAATCGTGCGAAACAATAGACCTGGAATAATGGATAACATGGTTAGTTTCATCTAGTATAGTTGCTGGATTGTTTTTAATATCAAGAAATAGAACACCATGATTTTGTCTTAACTGGTTCAGGTTCTACCTCAATCACATCATGATCCGTCTCCACGATTGGTTCTGGAAAAGGTTCCTCTTTTTCTGCAGGATTTGGCTCAGGAAACATTTCAAGAATCAACGATTCTGATCCGAACGTAATGATTGGTTCGTCCATACTCTACGTTTTGTTTTTCTACCACCTATTATTTTTATCTTTTCAAACGGAACCACCCTTTTTGTATCATTCCATTCTACTAGATATCCTTCCTTATCCCAATCCACAATTTTTACTTTTATCGGCTTATCTCCCATGAACAATACTTTTTGGAGCCGTTTTACATGTGGAATGGGGACTTCCTTGACTCCATCCGAAAACTCTATTCTATAGTATCCTGGTTGAATACCCACTACTTTTCCAATAGATCCTCCAGAATGTACCCATGTTTCATTTGAAAAATAAAGAGGTAAAGAATAAAAACTATAAAAATAAAGTTGACGATCTAGTGTGTGATTTATACCCAACACAACCATCATCACTAGTTCAAATGATTTTTCAATAAACTTACGTAAAAAGATAAGATCACTTTCCAGTACATCATCACATTGATTGTTCCTTTCTTTCGGACACTTTTTTAAAAACATCCGTATTTGTTTAAAAATAGTGTTGATTGGTCCATCTTCTGCATACTTTGATAGTGAAGCTAACAATGCTCTATGTTCATCGGCGACATGTTTCTCTACCTCATACAGTTCGTGAAAGGATTTTTGAATACATTCCATCCAACGATCTCTATGTTGTTCAAATCCATTTCTAAATCCAAACGATTCATACCATGTATACCCTGTTTCTAACATGGATAATTCTTTCAATGGAATTGGAAACATTTTCCCAGATACATAATAATTAATTTTTGAATCATCGTTTACTTCTATCGTCTGAATACATTGTTCACGAGCAAACTCTATCGCGGACGTTATACTTTCTGTACCAGATAAACTACATTTTGATAGTGAATCAATATACATGGTAGATAAATTATTTTCTATACTAAGAGAAATACATTTCCCATTCGGAGATTGAATTGTAAATGAAATAGAATCAGCCGTTTTTGTTACATGAGTCAATTCTAATGGTTCCTTACTACGCGCCTGAAAAAAAACGAAACATTCCATTATTTTACTTCATGTATTTTTTTTTCTTCAAATAACAAGTCCCCTTTTACATAGGCCTGTTCTATGATTTTTTTATTTGTAATGATTTCCACATCAAACGAAACTGGTTCACAGCAAAGTGTAATCGCATAGTACATCATAAATCGTCTCTTTTCTTTACAAGATGCACTATACGCCGCCGAAAAGAGAGACATGGATGCACGCACTATTTTTTCTACCATGGGTTCCTTTGCATAGACCAAAATGGTTTCCCATACTAACCAAATGGGATCTTTACTTTGTCTATCCGTCAACACACATTTACATTTATGAAAAAAAGCGAGTAACCATTCTATCCAAAAACATGCCCCTATCGCATTCTTTTCATGCAACATGTACGAGAATTCATTCATCGGAATAAATAATTCTTTGGGATCATTCGGACGAAATGCCTTGTTAAATTCAATCGTCGGTGCTTTCAACCTTGTCTTTGGTATCCCCTCTTCTTTCGGGATCGGGACAATTTCATACGCATGACTACGTTTGGAAGTCGCCAATACACAGACGATTTCTAAAAAGAGTTTACGTATCTCTGGATGATTTCTTACTTCCAATGGGGTAGTATTTTCCATTCTTTTTTTAAATCCCTGATACCTCATATCTAAATACAAGGGTAACTTTGGATTTCCACGATGAATGTGACGAAAGGAATACAGAAAGATCAGTTCCCATACATCTAACAATAATCCACTACAAATGAGTTCGGTGGTCCAGTTACAACACGCTTCCAATAATCCTTTATTCATGGTATTCATCCATTCACGTTTCACATCGGTGCGTTTGTATTTGGAAAACGTCATCACTTTAAATTGATCTTCTGTACGTATATCTTCAATCATATAAAGTTTACAGAAAAATCCTCCCCTTTTTAACTTTAAATATAGTATGTTGCTTCAAACCATTCTATCTATTCTATGCATTTTACTTTTTTTACAACTTTTCTCCAAACCAAAAGAAGGATTCACCTATTCGTATGCAAAAGCATTTGACGAAGAACACGTCGTCTACTATGATACCTTGGTGTACGATGGTGGCAAACAACAACAAGAACTCTTTTTCTTAGACCCTATCCTACCTTCCGATAGTAACGTATTAGACGTAGGTTCGGGTACGGGTCATTTTGTACATGCATTGGAGGAAAAAGGTATCCATACAACCGGCGTAGATTCATCCAATGCCATGGTTCAGTATGCGAAAAAAAGGTATCCCCATGAATACTGGATAGGAGATGTATCCAACACATCTCTTTTTCCTCAAGGAGGATTTACTCATATTTGTTGCATGTACTATACGATTTATTATTTAAAATCTACTTTTTTTCAAAATGCAAAGCAATGGTTACAGCCAGGTGGTTACCTCATTGTTCATCTTTCCAAAGAATGGAAGTATGGTCCTACCTCACGTTTTCAAGGTCCCTTTACCTATTCTTCGTCCCATGTTTATAATAAGCATCACGAATTCATTACCGTCCAAGGAAAAAGGAAACGATTTGAACACAAAATTACCTGGCGGTCTATCCCTTCCATGATCGCCCTTGCCAAAGAAGCCGGATTCACCGTACATTCCATTTATAGTTACCCCTTACCTTATCAAGGTGAATACTTATACGTCTTTCAGTAAAGCTTTCCATGCAACGGGAAACGCGGCTTCAATCAAGTCACTCACTTGTTGGGCATACTCTTGAATCTCTTTTTGGGCATGTGGATCCATACGCAACTTACAGAGACGGGCATACGCTGCAAGAGAACCCGTCTCAATGAATTCGGTATAGAGACTCATGGGTAACGTAGCCCGTGCAATCTCAGGAGCAACATTGTTTGCCAACAGCGCATAATAAGCTTTAAGTGCATCACGCATGGCTTGATCATAGACTTCTTTGACAACGGGAGACGTTACCGCGGTATTCTTGGACCCCTGTTTCAGATTCGGATCTCTCTCGCGAAACTCGGTAGGGTACCATAGTTCAGGGGGCGTGTCCACGTAGCGGCGGCTTACTTCATTGCGTGCAAAGCCAATGGTATGACGAAACCATTCACGGGCGACAAAGATGGGCATTTTGATACGAAACCGAAGTTGAGGATGAAAAAAGGGACTGGTATGATTGTGATCGGCCAAATAATGAATTAACTTTTCGTCACGTGGACACATTTCCAAGGACTCTTTCTGAAAGGACACGCGAGCGGCATTCACAATAGTCAAATCATTCCCGAACGTTTCCAACAATTCAATCATAGAAAAAGAAGAAGAATTGTTTTTAATATGGTTTTAATGTATGTCCTTTTTGGGTGATACCATTTTAGTACCAGAACGTATCGTCTTACCGCATATTTTTGCTTTTTTCAAAGTAATTAAGAAGATACACGACGATACGTTTGTTTCCGATGACATACCGGCAGGTACACGCATCGGTGTGACGCCAAAAAATCGCAATTCCCTTGTGGTTGCCACGGTAGTGTTTTCTCATGTCTATGATGACCATTTGATTTTTTTAGTAAAGGATGACGTGAAACCGTACACCTATAGTGTCAATACAGGAGATCATTATATCATAGAA
>Ga0214921_10003330_pt1 | contig 24741 bp, 13 predicted proteins | sample LL1505_MetaG_FD_177992 | JGI IMG/M metagenome (GOLD analysis project Ga0214921, IMG submission 177992) | Freshwater microbial communities from Lake Lanier, Atlanta, Georgia, United States - LL-1505 | ecosystem: Environmental > Aquatic > Freshwater > Lake | place: USA: Georgia | collected...
CTATGAGGTTCGTCAATGAAAGCTCCTACAAAAGGTCCTTCTATGAGAGGTTCGTCGATGAAAGCTCCTACAAAAGGTCCTTCTCTTGGTGTAAAGGGACCCTCTTTGCCTGCAAAGAAAGCAGAGAAACAAACTGTTCCAAAGGGGGCTTCTTATACAAAGAATAAAGATATCAAAAAAGGTGGTTCTGGTCCTAAAACTGTAACTTCAGCTGGAGCTTCTGGTACGAAAAAGAAAGCAGGTGCTTCTCTTTCCTCTGGAGTCAAAGGAACTTCGATGGGTATGTCAACGTCTCCCTTGAAAGGAGTTTCTCTGAAAGGAGGACCTGCTTCAGGAGCTTCTCTCACACAACTCTTCGGACCTTCCTATGCATCTGTTGCCGGCTCATCCATGATTTCTTTAGAGAAAGAGAACAAAAACTTCATAAACTATAGTATAGCTACAGATGATATGAATGCGTGTGTAGTGAAATATGAGTGGGGTTCTGATGGTGATAAATACTGTATATATATGAAATTAAATCTTGTGTTTCAGGGAGTAACTGATCGTAGAGAAACTATTCCTCTGACGCATGAATCAATGGATAAATCGAAACAGAAAATAACGTTGTATTTAGTAAGTGCAGAAAAGTATTGGCCCTCAGATATGGGTGGAAGTGATATGGCGTATCCAGACGAACCAACACTTCTAAAAGGTGATGCTGTTATACTTGAATTAGATGATGATGCCATTGTATGGGGTAATAGTACAAAAGATGGAAAAAGTGTTGCTACTGCATCAGTCGAAGTAGAAATGCCAGTCATTCTATTGAAAAATGAAGGAGAATTTTCTACGACATCGAATTTACGAATGGAAACAATACTGTTCGATGATTCAAATCCTACTACATTTCAATCACAAACCATAGAAGAACGAGGTTCTTACGATGCAGATTGGAATCCATTTATATTTAATTGTGCAGAACACACAAAGAAACTTTCTAGCTTGATTCCTAAAAGTGCAGCTGATTATGTTTTGCGTATTGTTAGTTATATTCCAGCTGATCCAGAAGATTATATTTCAAGACTCTTTACGAGTGGTATGGCAGGACCGCGTGTATAATCTGACTCTTTCCCTCCCTATCGAAGCCCCCCATCGCATTGCTTTACCAGTACATCTTGACCGCTAATCCGTTCGCGTCCGTCAGTCTTTAGCCCAGCTTGTAGAGCACAGCCGCATTGGCGTTAGGAACCGTGTTTTTATGTAAAACAAACTTCGAGAAACTAGTAGAATGAGGAGACATTTAGTCCTTCTATGTATCCTCTTTGTACTCATTCTTATACTCAGCTTTTTTCCTATAGAAGGATTTCAAGGATCGAGTTTTCCTCATGTACCACCCATTCCTGCCGACTACCAAGATCGTTTGAACCCTCTTGCTGCATCTCAAAATCCTCTCCGCAATACTGCAGTTCCTATCGGTGTAAACAAAGAAAAAGCACGACAACTTCGAAATGTGCATACATCAGGTCTCAATGCCCCGACTGATGTATATTATGGAAAAGCACAGATTGTTCAAGCAGACAAAACCTATGATGTTCTATCTCCCCGTATCGACGATGAAGAATCTTATTTAGCGAAAGTAAAATTCTGTAAACAAACGTTTGAAAAGGATAGCAAAACACCATTCAACAATTCTGAATTTAGGGACAATTGTGGTGTTTGTTTATCATCTGGACGTCTTGCAACAGGAGAAACATTCACAACTCCGACAGGTGTACTTGTCTACAAAAAAGACAAGGATATCTTTATAAAAGAAAAAGGTGCTAGAAACTGGGCATTTATTCACGCAATTCCATCGCTCAACTCTGCCACATGTGAGTATGCGACCTTGGGTGAAGATTCTCGTCCAGTGCTCCCTATCAACCAACAAGATTTAGACGCATACCGAAAACGTATGTTTTGTCAAGAACACAAAACTCTGGATGATGAAAACGAATGTGGTCTCTGTTTGGAAAGAACTACGAATTTCACCAATGGAACACTCTATTCCTATGTTCCAAAAACCATGCCTCGCCAAACCATTCGTATGATGCTGTATGGAAGTGGAAAAGCAAGTCTTATGGTTGGTGAAAAAGAGTATACATCGACCAGCAACAAGAATGTACTCTCTGAAACTATTGCAATCCAGTACGATCTTGGACCTGTGTTAGAGGGGACATCGATTCAGTTGACGATTTCACCAGGAAACAATCCTACATCTTTCTATGTCTATGGATATATTGAATCTATCACAGTCATTCAAGATGTAGCACGTGTTTCTCTCGACGACTTCATGTCAGTCATTACAGAAAATTCGAGACAAATGTATGCAAACTTTGGAGAATGGATCTACGATGAAACTTCAAATGTATCCATGCGTCCTTTTCTACCAGGCATTACAGCCACTGGAGGAATGCAAGAAGAATTTACGATTGTAGGTACAGTTCCTTTTACAATGCCAACAGTACCTCAAGTAGGCTTGAATGGATCAACGGTAAATCTAACAGAGAATGATTTGGCTGCGTACGATTGTCCAGACGGTCCTTACGCAACATTGAATTCTTCCTTGAATCATTTGAATCCAGATTCTTGTAAAAATCCTCCAGGACAAGGTCCAGGAAATTACACAGAAGATTGTCTTCGAGAAATTGTGTTAAATGGGGGATGTGCAGTGTCTGGTACATGGTACAAAGACCCTCTTGAAGTGGTAGGATCTATGAATTTGGATCAGTTCCTCACATGGATCCAGAAAGGTTCGAAATCACAAACTCCTGCGGATCAAATGGGGTGTTATGGAAACAAGATTACGACACCCTGTGACGATGCCTTGTACAATGGTGCAAAACCATCGAAAGACTGTTTGAAGTTTTTGTACACGAATCAATCTGAGAATACAATTGTAGGAACTGGGTATCCGTTTGTGACAAACAAAGAATACACATCTCTTGTGAACAATGTTACGACGTTTTGTCAAAAGGGTGGAAAAGAAAATCCAGAAAATGCAACAAGTTCTTTGTTTTCTCTCGACAGTCTTGATCAAGTCAAACGAGCTTTATCAGATCTTTTCTCGAAAGCGACTGGAAATCTTGATATACACAAGGAGGATTCTGCTGGAGGACGAAAGACTTCATGGGCGAAATGTTTTGGTGTCGATATTCCAATCGATATTGTAACACGTGTAGATGTTGTTCCTTTGGATTGGCACAAGCCTGGAATAGAGGTAGAAGCTCCTTACAATTCCAACTGGGACGATGCATGTATGTATGGAGACTGCAAAGAAGGGGCTAGACCTGAACCATACAAATCGATTGTTTATGATTGTCCTTATCTGGATCGTCTAGGAGGAGGAGATTACGGTCACACATTTACCGATACATTCCAGGGATGTGCAGAAGTCTGTGTGAATGATCCGAAATGCAAGTCTTTTACTTGGGCAAAGATTGACCCACACTATGGAAAGAAGGCTGGCGGATGTTATCCTAAATCAGCAGTTCCTCCACTTGTTCGAACGTGGAACAATTCGTACGGTCTCCAATCTGGTGTGAAACAGGGGACCTGTCCATTGGGTGGAGAAAAACCTGATCCTTACAAGACAATTGTATTCGATTGCCCTGGAACAGATCGATACAATGTGGGTCTACAATTGTCCGTCACAGCGTCTCCTGATTTTTACGGATGTGCAGAATTGTGTGTGAACAATCCAGCTTGTAAATCCTTCACCTGGGTTCCAAAGGATCCTTGGAAAACTGTGAAGGTTGGCCCAGCGTGTTATTTGAAAGATATAGTTCCTCCATCAAAGGATCAAAGGGTTGCACCTTCTCCATGGGATATTGCGACCTATGGAATCTTCCAATCTGGTGTGAAACAAATTGGACCAGCAGGACCGTCGATGCCTCCTCCAGGACCTTCGATGCCTCCTCCTGGTCCTTCGATGCCTTTCATAGGACCGTCTATGCCTCCTGCTCCTCCTTCTGGTGGCGAATGGACGATGTTTAGGGCGAATCCTGAACGCACAGGAACTCTTGCAACAACTCTTGCAACAACAGGTCCAGTAGGTCCAAATGTACGGGTAAAATGGAAGTTTCAAACAGGAAAAAAACTTATACATTCATCTCCAGCAGTTGCGGATGGTGTTGTATATGTGGTATCTAAAGATGGGTTTCTATACGCAATGAATCTAGATGGTACATTGAAATGGAAGTTTCCAACAGAAGCAGGTATAAATTCATCTCCAGCAATTGCGAATGGTGTTGTATATGTGGGATCTGAGGATAGGAATCTATACGCAATCCATCTAGATGGTACATTGAAATGGAAGTTTCCAACAGGAATTGTTGGATTTTCATCTCCAGCAGTTGTGAATGATGTTATATATGTGGGATCTGGTGATTATAATCTATACGCAATCCATCTAGATGGTACACTGAAATGGAAGTTTCCAACAGGAAATGATATACTTTCATCTCCAGCAGTTGCGAATGGTGTTGTATATGTGGGATCTGAGGATAGGAATCTATACGCAATCAATCTAGATGGTACAATGAAATGGAAGTTTCCAACAGGAAATCGTATAATATCATCTCCAGCAGTTGCGAATGGTGTTGTATATGTGGGATCTGATGATATGAATCTATACGCATTCAATCTAGATGGTACATTGAAATGGAAGTTTCCAACAGGAAGTGAGATAGTTTCATCTCCAGTAGTTGCGAATGCTGTTATATATGTGGGATCTTATGATACGAATCTATACGCAATCAATCTAGATGGTACATTGAAATGGAAGTTTCGAACAGGAGCTGAGATATTTTCATCTCCAGCAGTTGCGAATGCTGTTGTATATATCGGATCTTATGATACGAATCTATACGCAATCCATCTAGATGGTACATTGAAATGGAAGTTTCCAACAGGAAATTGGATACGTTCATCTCCAGCAGTTGCGAATGGTGTTGTATATGTGGGATCTTGGGATAAGAATCTATACGCAATTGAAGATGATACTTCTTCTGCAGGACCTTCGATGCCTTTCATGCCAGCAGCAGGACCGTCTATGTCTCTTTCCCCTCTTTCTATTACAATTCTGCCATCTACAAGTCTAAATGCAGGAAACTACGGTGGGTATATCACACAGCCGAATTCACAAACACAATATTTTTATACTGCTCCTCCTGCAACACTCTTAGTAACATCATCTCTCCTTGTATCAGGCTCTCAGACAGGTCTAACAAACTATCAACCACAGATAAAGACTCTTGTGGAAGGTTCTATCAAAATTCCTCAAGGTGTTACCGTTCTTTTATACACCTATTATTCTAGTACAACTGCATATGTTGGTGCTCCAGTTCTTACAATGGTAGGACCAGATAAATACTCGATCAATCAAAATGCTACTCCACCCCCTATTGCCAATTTTATCACATTGCCAGCGAATGCGAATCAATCTTTTAACATCCAAGATTTGATTAAAAAGGGTGGATACAATCAAGGACTTGCTGTTCACAAAATAGCACAAGTGACTGTTCGTGCGACGACAAGTGCAACACAACCCTAAACAAACCTCTAGACACCAAAGCAAAAGCAAAAGCAGAACTACTAAAACCAATTCATAATAGAATGAGAGTTGCTGTATGTATAGGAATTCTCATGCTAGTCCTAGTCTTTTTTCTATACTATAGAACTTCAAAGGAAGGATTTGAAGAATCCTGTGAAGAGATTCCATCGAGCAATGATAGACCTCCTAAAGGGAATACAATTCCAGATTTGTACCAAGATCGCCTGAATCCCATGGCCGCAAGCCAGAACCCTCTCAAGAATGTTGCTGCAAAACTTGGTATTAACAAAGAACTTGCAAAAAAACGTCGTGAAGTGACAGCACCTGCACTCAATCCTCCGACCGATGTCTTTTATGGAAATGCTCAGATTGTACAACAGAAAAAAACCCATTCTGTTCTCACTCCCCGCATGGATATGGAAGATTCCTATTTGGGACGTGTCAAATTCTGCAAGGAACACTATGAAAAAAATCCCGACACTCCATTTCAAAATTCGGATTTCAACAAAGACTGTGGTGTTTGTTTGACGTCTGGAAGCCTCATCACTGGAGAAACCTTTACCGAACCTACTGGAGTTCTCGTGTACGACAAAGAAAAAGATCGTGCAAGAAAAATTCAAAAGGAAACAAATTGGCCTTTTCCCAGAGTCATTCCTTCCTTAGACGCAGGAACATGTAGAGGAGCTACACAAGGAAATGATTCAAAATATAATCTGATCATTGACGCAAAAGACTATCCAGATGCATTGAAACGAATCAAGTGTATGCATACAAAAGAACTAGGGACAGCGGACGAATGTGGTATTTGTCTTGAAACATTGGACTATTCCTATGTTCCAAAGAAAGCCATTAAAAAGCCGATGGTCTTGAAACTCTGGGGACTTGGAAAAGCAACTGTAACACTTGCCTCGAAAGTCTTAAAAACCTCTACCACTCTCAGTACAACAAAAGAACTCGACATTGTACTGGTTGATCAACAAGAAGGACAAACGTTAGAAATTTCTGTAACGTCCACAGAAGGTCTTCCGTATTTCTATGGATGCCTCTACGTTGAAAATGAAGAAGAAAACGATGATCCTTATGTACTTGATGTATCTATTATGATGGAGTATGATACAACAACTGGAAAACGCCCAAGAGTTATGGAACCTACATTGATTGCATCCGTATCAAAAAATCTTCGAAAGATATCTGCTGCAAAAAGCACAACAACTGTCAACGTGATCGGTCCAATTCCACTCACAATTGTTGCAGAAGATCAAATGCCATACTACGATTGCACGAATGGTGGACCTTATATAACAACACAGGAAAGCTTAGATTTTTTAACACAAACGGATTCTTGTAAAAATCCTCCAGACCAAGGTCCAGGAAAGTATTCCCAAGATTGTCTTCGAGAAGAAGTGATAAATGTAGGATGTAGTGCTTCTGGGAATTGGTACAAAGACCCGATCTCCTATGCAGGCAATATGAATGTAACAGATTTTTTCCGATGGATGAGAGATCAAGTGAAACTTCTCACAGGAGGTCTTCCTGATGCACAGGCAAAGTGCTTCCCTCTTCCAGAAACCCCTGTTACCTATCCGTCGCCTGATGATGGAACGTGTGCAACCCCTACACCTCCACCACCTGCTCCTTCTGGAGAGTGTGAATCTGGAACACGACCACCACCCTATAAAACAATTGACTACGATTGTCCTTTTCTGGATCGTCTAAAAGGAGGAGATTATGGGCACATATTTACTGATACATTCCAGGGATGTGCAGAACTCTGTGTGAATGATACGAACTGCAAGTCCTTTACTTGGGCAAAGATCGATCCACACTATGGAAACAAACATGGAGGATGTTATCGTAAAACACAAGTTCCTGCACTTGTTCGAACATGGAGTAATTCTTATGGTCTCCAATCTGGTGTAAAAGTGAATAGGACGACTCCACCACCACCACCTACTCCACCACCTACTCCACCACCTCCACCACCGCCGCCTCCACCGCCACCGCCTCCACCACCGCCTCCTGCTCCTCAAAAAAACTGTACTCCAGCAACTTTACAAGGCTGTTTTAACAATGGAAATTGGGAAGTATTTTGCACAGCAAGCAACAATGCAGGATATACCTTTAAAACATATGCGAATTGGAAGGTAGGTCCGAACAGCATAAATACATCGAGATCACCCTATCAATGGTATAGCCCTTGTCACAATATACCACCTGGTTGCCCAGGTTCTTGTTAAAGAATCATGGAACAGTAATAGAATGAGAGTACCTTCCTATATAGGAATTCTCATACTATTTGTTTTATTTTGTATAGCTGCTCTTTCAGCATCGTACATCTTCGAAAGAAACGAAGATCCACCAAATCTCGCAGAAAGAAACTATGGTGTGGGTGCCTCTGCTTCTATAATCCCGACGGATGCAAAAGAATTCTTTACAAATGCAACCACGACGAAATGTACAAAGCCTCCCCCTGGTACCACAGGTACCACAGGTACAACAGGTTCCACAGGTACCACAGGTACGACATGCAAAGCTCCACCAGAGTGTGAAACTGGACCACGACCACCACCCTATAAAACAATTGACTACGATTGTCCTACCTTCGATCGTCTAGGAGGAGGAGATTATGGACACACATTTACCGATACATTCCAGGGATGTGCAGAACTCTGTGTGAATGATCCGAAATGCAAGTCCTTTACTTGGGCGAAAAAAGATCCCCATTACGGAAACAAACCTGGAGGATGTTATCCAAAAACCCAAGTCCCTCCTCTTATTACAACATGGAATGCTTCCTACGGTCTCCAATCTGGTGTAAAAGTGAATAGAACGACCCCTGATATTTCAGGAGGACTTCCTGGTGTAACGCCATCCCCTTCCCCTGAACCTGTAGAATGTAGAATCTTTTTGTATAGTGGAAGCACATGGAATGGAAAGAAGAATGCTCTTGGAATAGGAACGTGGTACGCAAAACCTATTCTTCCAACACAAGACGAAAAGTATGAATGGTGGAATACAAACTATTTGGATGGAAACGATTTTGATACAACCTTTAAAAGTATGCAGATTCCATTTGGATTCAAAGTAAAAATGTATACACCAAACAATGTATTTACCTACACAAGTCAGAATATTGTGTTAGATCCACAACACAAGGAATATACCATTTGGATGCAAATTGAGAATGAATCAAATGAGAAATGTCCTTACAAAGGACAAGAAGGCACAGATCTATCCCAATGTAAATCGTTGAAAAATCTTGCAATGGATTGTCTTGGAGTAGATATCACGACACCCTGTGATGATACACTTTACAATGGAAATCCTCCGAACAAAGAATGTTTGACCTATTTGTATACAAATCAGAGTTCTCAAAGCTTTCTAGGATCAGGCTATCGTTTTGTAAAAGATATGGCACATACATCGAAAACAGGAACTCTTACAACCTTCTGCAAAGACACTGGAAGTGATCACCCTAAAAATACATCGAGTCATTTGTATAAATTAAAGACAATCGCTGAAGTCGTATCCTATTTATCCAATCTCTTCACAAAAGCTTCAGGACCTTTGGACGTTGGGAAACGAGATGTAGACGGAGGAAAACGAAATGCGTGGAAGCGTTGTATGGGTGTGCCAACCGACACTTGTTCCTATGGAAACTACGCAGATGATGCAAAACAATGCAACAATCCTAGTGCACCTATTTCAGGATGTAAACCGCCTCCTCCTCCACCGCCTCCTCCTCCTCGTCCTGTTCTGTTTCGTAGTAGTGGTCGTAGTAGTGGTGGTGGTGGGGGTAGAGGTGCTAAAGGTGGAAGAATTGTATGGGGAAGTCACCCGTTCATTCCAGGCCCTTGGCCGGTTTATGCAAGATAATAGCTCTAAAATACGATGTGGTTCTAGTATGGGACATCGAAGGAATGTTTGCTCGAGTTTTCCTAGATAAATTCCAGCTTTCATTAGAATGAGTAAGCAAACTCCAACACAGGAAAGGCAACGAAATTCCTTGCTTATGATAAACCAAAATACACATTTTGGACCGAAACTAAATTATCAAAAGCAAGTGAATACGCCGAATTTGGAGAAAAAGGAAGACAAAATGCTTCGTGCTGCTGCAGGAAAAGTCCCAGGGTTTGAAATCTCTCAAATCACCCCATACGACCGATCAGAGCTTGACGATGCTATCGCTCATTGTCAATCCTTTACAGGCCTTGATGGATTGCGAAAATTACAACTTCAACAAAGAGACAAATCGATTCTAGCACCCGGTTGTGGATGGTTGTATCAAAAACCGAATACAGGTTCTTATATGCCTGTAGTAAATCGAGCAACCTTTGGAAATTACGACACAACTTATGAAGCAGGTGCTCCACCTGGTGCAAAGTACACAAGTGATCTCGAACAAATGGAACGTGATATTGCAACAGATATCATTCAACGCTTTCGCACATGTGGAGAACTCCAGAATATTCCTGGAAATAGCAACGGTAGTCTCTATGGATTCTGTACAGATACAAGGACGATCATTCCTATCAATACAAACAATGGTGTTTCATTCTCTCGTTTTCCAAGAGATGCAAATTTCGCTTGTAAACCATCTTCTATTGTAAATCTTGTAAAAGACTGTCCTTTGACAGATGGATTTCAGAATAAAAACACAAGAGATCCTCCTGTTCGATACCAAACCAACCATTCCATGGTTGGAAATATCCCTGGTGGTGGAGGTGGTCTTCCTGGTATAGAAACTTCCCCAAGAAGTGAAAAAGGGAGAGTCTTGCAAGGATTTCAGAATTCCTCTTCCATGAGCTATAAAGAAGCATTTGTTGGGAGAAAAATGGATGATATCCAGCAATGTAGTGGAGGTGGATCTCTCATGATTGGTGGGCGTTTGTCAAGCGATTGTGTTGTTCTCGCAGCACAAAAAGCAGGTTGCACAGATCAAGGCTCTTTAATCAAAGCATTGAATGAATCTGTTGATAAGAGTGACTATTCCTCTATTCTGAAACAAAACAAAGCCTTCGCAGCATATCAACAATCGACCACACCTCTTGAAGCAGGAATGTTACAGAGTGGTCTTACGACGATTACAAATGCTCTTCACAATTTCTACACTCTTTTTACAAACACTCAGCCTGAAGTACAACAATACGAAAAGATTCGTCTTGCTGCAAAAGATCTGTGTACAGAAGATGGTGCATTCGACAAATACGATTTCTGTTCAGAAATAAGTACAACTACAAAGATTACAAGCGATACAATGGTCTGCTTGCAAGATATGTGGCTTCAAAAGGGGTGGACAAAAGCAGGATCTGGATATCAATCTATTCCTTCGTATGTTGGGAAATCAAAAGCATCGTTCCAGACATATATGGATACTCTTGATAGTTATTTGAAGAGTACAGATTCCAAGACCTATGCGTATGCAGTGGAACAAACCTATGGAGTCACTCAACAACAAGTTCTTCAAGATCAAACACTTCCTATCAACGATTACACCAATGGTACAGAAACGCTTTGGTATCTCAAATCTCCCGCAGGAGTTCTCATTCTTCTTCGTTGTGATTTGCAATTGAAACTGGATGGAGCAACTATACCATCGTTTACAAACAAGAGCGAACTTGCGAGGAAATACATGTATGATATTGTTACAATTCCTTCTGGATACAATGTTGGATTTGTGTCACTCTTTGAACTTCGTATGAATCGAGCGACAACGGTACAATTCCAACTCACATCTGTTGGAAAGACTCAGTTTGGATATAATATGCCACCTCTTTTGAACAATAAACCACCTCTCGCAGATGAGACAAGTGTGACGCGTAAACTTGTTCCAAATACACCTATGCAACTCTCTCAAGATTCTCCAAATGCGACAAATACAATGATAGTGGTATATGAACAAAAAGAACTGAATTCTGCTGCATTTGATCTTCAAATGAAGATTGGTGGAAGTACAGAAGGGTTTGTTTCTGGTAGTACAGAAGGGTTTAACAACAAGAGACTGTTTATGGACAGCATGATGGACATCATGAAGTATAGACCGTTTATCGACGTCATGATGAGTTATAACTTTGATCTATTCGCTAATAAAGTCATTTTTAAGACAATGAATTCGTCGTATGTTGGGAAATCAAAAGCATCGATTGTGCCCACGCTACTTGCTCCAGGTAGATACGCTCATCCTGCTGCTGCTGATGAGGCGAGTAATAAATTTAAATCTGGTATTTACTCTTTGGGAGAGTTCGGTTATGAACATTATGAAAATGGGTTTTTGGGTGACCCTCAACAAATAGTATTTGTACCACCATATATGAAAGCTATATTGTATAGTACTGAAAATTTTACAGGTGAAAGAAAAGAACTTATAGGTCCAAATTTTACAGAACTTATAGGTCAAAATTTTACAACTACAGCTCGTGAAGCTTTTAATGCTGGGTTTCTGTATGGGTCGGGTCATCCAAACTGGATTCCTTTGTTCAATATATTTTCCGGGAATTTTATACCTGTTAAAAGTGTTATTATAGAAGATTCTAGAATACAAGCAGGTCCTTCGATGCCCGCAGGTCCTTCTATGCCAGCACCTGGTCCTTCCATGCCTTCTGGTCCTTCGATGCCTCCTGCAGGTCCTTCGATGCCTTTCATTCCACCAGGTCCTTCGATGCCTCCTGCAGGTCCTTCGATGCCTTTCATTCCACCAGGTCCTTCGATGCCTTCTGGTCCTCCTCCTAACGCCGGCTTTGATTCCATCTGTAAACAAGATATCTATCTCACGCAAGAACCTGTTGCACCATGGCTTCAATTAGAAGTGTGTCAAAGAGGTGGAGCATCGGTTGGATTCCATGACTATCGTTTCTATATTCCAGGGATGACAGCAGAACTTGTACCTCTATCGAATAAACCAGTGAATGTAACATATACAACAACGTCTACCTCAGATTCTCCAAATGGAATGCCCTATATGACATTAAATGGTACAGCATGGATGACAAAATACAGAATTTCTGTAAGTTCTTTGCATACTTTAACATTCCTCATACATCCTTCTGGGACGCTTACAAGTGGGTCTAGTGTTAGCATGTTTGATATGTATTATAGCATGTCGGATTATGCTGTAACTCCTGAACAAATACAGGGAGGATGGACAAACATGATAAATCCCATGTTTCTTGGTATAAAATACAGTCGTAACGGCGACAACTACATGCTCACACCATATTTAGCAGGTACGATCTATTCTTCTGTTCCAATCACCCCTAATACATGGAACTTTGTCGCACTCCAGTTCATTGGAACAACCTCTGGTCTCTACAAACTTTCTATACATTGTCGCTCGATGTCTGAATTACAGGTGACGAACAATGTGAAAGCAATGTTGGCAGACATGAAATCCCAACAGAACCACGCAGGGACATACAAAGTAAATTACACAAGTGATATAGCTGGAAGTTCAGGATCGTTGTCTCTTTCTTCAACAGACAATATCCCAGTCAAAATTGCTTGGATGCACGGATTTCGAACCTACTTAGATCGTGAAGATGTTCTCTACGCAGAAATCTTCCAAACATGGAAATCACGTTGGCCACTCGGTGTGAGTCTGATGCCTTAGACGCGGGTTTCTCTATAGTCTTTCTTCTAGTGATTGTACAAAGAAATGGGATTCCCTCCTTTGTACATTCTCTGTAATCCGGTGAAAGAGCCTGACCGATACAAGACATTAGTAAAACATTTGAAAGAGAGAGGAATTCCTGATGACAAACTTCGATGGGTCGTAGGACCTTGGGGCTCTGAACTCACTTCAGAACAGTACTTTGCAGCATACGATCCATTTCAAACACGGTTTGGAATGGAAAAGACACTTTGTTTCAAAGCACATGGACTTCTTCGAGGAGAGGTGAGTCTTGTTCTCACATTTTCAAAAGCGATCGATATGGCCTTAGAGGAAGGTGCAGACATTGCAATGTTCTTTGAATCAGACGTGGTACTGCGAGAAGATTTCATGGAACGGTTTGAAAAGGTGTTAGAGGAATTGAAGAGGAATAGTACCTGGGACTATTGTTCCTTAGGAGAAGGTGTGGGGACACGACCTATAGGGAGAGAACATGCATCGTATTTCGATGAAACGAAAGTATATATAAACGAAGAACTAGGAGTCTTTCGTTGCACAGATTCTATGGTGTTTCGCCGAAACTTTTTACAAAAGCTTCGGCAAACCTTACTTCCTTGTCGAGAATGTCTTGATTGGGAACTCAATATTCAAGCTCTCATCCATAAAGCAAACTGTTTTTGGCTCGATCCTCCTCTCGTAGAACCAGGGAGTGGGCGTTGGAGAAATCCATCTCTCTTACCTTCCTAGAAAAATGTGATATCACTTGTAGGCTGTCCTTCTGCATCTGCGAGAGTGGTGCCTACTTGTTTTACACGATACACATCTCCTTCTGAATACAAATCATAGCGAAGAGGAATACTTTGTGTTGCAGGGCCTTTCTTAGGAACTGCAAGATACATTTTTCCATCCACACGAATTTTTCGTGCAGCAAGAGTCGGTTTCTTCACAACTGCTTTTTCTGCAGACACGGCTGTCACGGTTAGAGGAGCAGAAGGAATTGCTTGAGGAACTTCTATTTCTGCTTGGCGAAGAGCAGATGTTGTTTCAGCAATATCTTTCACCAAAATAGGATGGTACGCATATTGTTCAGGAGTTCCAGGGAGTGTAATACATCCTAAGCCATCTTCTTCGTTTTCATACCGATTGATTTGACAATCGACTGCACTTGTCTTCATCAAATCTTGAATTTGTTTCAACAATTGTTTCTTTTTCTCACTCAACAAGTACAAGTATTCATCAGAGGTCATGACATATTCTTTTGCACCAGCTGGAACAGGGAGACCCAGAGACGCTGCTTCAGACGCTTTCATTCCATCACCATTCAACAGAGTCTGGTCCAGTCTAGGAAATGGTGATGCATCGCTTGGAACAAAGGTTTGAGGATCAAACACCGAGCAATAGGTAAAGACTTCTACAGTTCTCTGGTTCAACTCTTGTACAGGGTTGTATTCCAAATCAATGTGAGAACAAATACGAACTGCACGACCTTTCACTTGATCTGTACGAACATGATTCCAATACGGTTCCATAATATGCACACGTCTCACATTCTTCAGAGACAATCCTTCTGCACCTGCACTCGTAATACAGAAGACACGACAGAGTTCTCCTTTCAAATTCCCAGTAAACCCTGCTTCCACCAAGACTTCAGACATCGATGGAGGGAGATCTGTGAAGGTTCCATCGTTGAATCGTGCGTTAAAAATACGAAGAGCCATGAGACGTTGTTCACGAGATTCTGAGCCTGTGAAAGAGAGATAGCGATATTGGGAGGTTCCTCGTTGGAAACTCTTCACCGTTTCAGCAGAAAACCGAAAGCTTCCTTCCTCAGGTTCTAAGACAATCGGATGAAAGTCGTTGAGTTTGAGAGTGACGAGAAAAATCCCAATCCCTTCCATATCCAGAAATTGGCTATACACGAGATTGCTTCCAGGAGAATCGAGAATCTGTTCCAACATTTTTGCAAATTTGGGGCTGTATTTCGCTAGACGCGTAGGATCGCTCGGAGTTCCTGCAGCTCTTTCTTGGATTGTCTTTTTTCCAGGAGCATAGAGTCTCAGTTTTGTAGAAGCAAAATTCTCCAGACATTTCTTTGCTCTTCGTGTTGCCACTAGAATAGGTTCTCCTGCAGAAATCCCTCGTTTACACTCTTCCTTATCTCTTCGTATTTTCTCTTTTGCGAGAGCGACTCCCGTAAGAGGTTTTCCATCTGTAGAAGCGACTGCTGGCACTGTATCTCCTTCTGCTGCAACAGGAGCGAGTTCATCAATGAGAACTGTTTCTCCTTCTCGAGCAAGATCCACTGCTTCTTGTGCCATACCTTTATCCTGAGCATCTTGTATTGCGTCTCTTACTGCAGAACTTTCAATTGCAGCATCTTCTTCATCCGCATTGTCTTCCATTTCTTCGACTTCTTCCACAAATGTAAGAGGAGTTGTGAGATCAGACTTTGCAGATAGTTCGGAGTCAATCAGATCTTCTTCCTTGGAAGAACCAAGTTCCAGAACAGCTTCTTGTTGATTTCTCGGGCGAGGACGAGCAATACCTTCTGGAAAAGAAAAATTACATCCTTGACGACTAAACATACGATAGCTGTTCGGTGTTTTCATCTTTGCCAAATCATAGAGTTCTGCCCAGAGATTTGCCATACGTGTATCCATTCCTGGAACAGATTCCGTTGGAGATTTTTTCTTCACTTCTAATTCTTGGAGAAGTTCACTCGATCGTACACGACTGTATTCTGCTTGTGCGTAGGGTGAAAAAGGGATGCGTATGAGTTCATCTCTCGTCACTTCAGGCATCAATTCTTTCTTACTGCCTCTGTAATAAGAGATGAGGCCTTGGAGTCGTTTTCTCAGAACAATGGAATTCTTCAAAGAAGTTCCATCTTTCTCCAAGAAATATGTGCGAAACTCTTCCCCCACAGGAGGGAGGAGAGGCTCAGATTTGAACTCTACAGCACGTACAAGTTGAACACCTTTGTTACTCAAGGTTTGCACAATTTCATCTGTGACTTCTTGAAGAGTAGGAAAGTCTTTCACACGTTCTACACCTAAGACACCATCGTCTGTACGAACTTTCTTCATGCCTTCAGGGAGAAGTGTAAAAAGAACAGAGAGATTTACACCTTGTGGTTCACAACTCTCGAAATCTACGAATGGATGTTCTCGTAAAAGTGTTTGAACATCTTTCATAGAATCAGGAGGAGAACAGAGAAACGATACAGTATGAATGTAGCCGCCGAGAAGATTTGCAAGAATAGAGATTTCTTCTGGGAAATTAATAAGTGGAGTACCAGAAAGTCCAAGAATCTTCGAATTTCTTGCAGTAGCAAGCATACGATACAAGAGATACCCACGTTTGTAATTGGTTAAATAAGGTCTTCTTGGATCCGTTACCTTTTTACAGAGAGCAGGTTCCCAACGACCGGGGGTAATAGGTTCCATGGGAATCTTTCGTGTTTTTCGCGTAGGGAGAGCAGTCAAATATGGCTCAATCGTTCCTTGCATGAGACGTGTAAGATTGTGGACTTCATCAATCACAATGACAGCATTGTCAAAAAAGCCGTAGCCATTTTCATCAGGAGGTCTGCAAGCAAGTTCTTTCAACCTGGAAGCAGAAATACCATTGTAGTTGATAAAGGTGATACGGGATTGAATTTGAAGATTCAACTGTTTTTGGATAGTGCCTCGATCTGTGTCAGAGAGGGATGTGAAGTTTGAACTTTGTTGATCAAAATCTGGGACCCAGATGCCTGACGTTTTTTTCACATAGTCTTGAGGGAGTCCAAGGATTTCTGTTGCAAAGAGTTGCACCGTTGGATCAGACGCAGTAGAAAGTTCGACCCAGAAATTCTGGAGACGAAAATGACGAAAGCCACAGAAGGTGACTTCGCGTACAAAGTTGTCTCGAAGAGAGAAAGGAGTCATTACAAGAATTCGTTTGCGACTGACAGAGAAGAGTGCTTCTGCTGCAGCAATTGCCGAGCATGTTTTTCCACTTCCTAAGCCATGGTAGACAAGAAGTCCGCGATAGGGTGTGGCTTGACGAACATAGTCTCTCACAAATTTCTGATATTCATACATTTCCAGTTGTTCTTGAGCAGAGGAACCGAGTTTCTTACATGCGTCGAAATCAGGAGGTTTTCCAATGTCTGGAACATGGAGAAACTCGGAGAAGACTTTGAGAATTTGTTTTTCAAATCCAAAGCGTGTCTGGAGAGGATAGACAGTGGATGTTTCTTTGTAAGGATTCTTGTGTTCTTCTCCAAGAATGTCGAGTGCAAACGGTTGGACTTCAGGACTGTATTTGGACACATTTGGTTTCTCCACAGGCTCTTCTTTGTGTTTTTCTGGTCTTTTAGAAAACATAGGTTGTAACGTAAGACCTTTTGGTTGTGTCTTTGGTTGTACTTTGTCAGGCATAGGTTCTTTCACAACTGTAGGTCGTGTGAGACTTGTCAAATCAGTTGTCTGGTCATGAGATCCAATCAAATCATCGATTTGAGGTTTGGTTGCAATGGTCACTTTTGGACCAGATGAACCGAAAAAAAGTTTCTTAGATCTCTCTGACATTCTACAAGTAAGGAAGACATCATTGTTCCTATAATTCTTCCACGGTCAACAGTACAAGTCGAGAAGCTTCTTGTTCTGCCACTTTCTTATTCCGAGCTGTTGCTCTCGCAAGAATCTTTGTTTCATCTTTCGGATCAATGACACCCATAGTAAAGGTACGACTGTGAGGAGGTCCTACAACTTCCACTTCCTTGTATCTTGGAGGTTGATGATAGGTTGCTTGAAAGTATCGCAAGAGTTGATCTTTGAAATTTGTATCGTCTGTTATAAGTTCTACGAAATTGATGTGTTTTTGCATGACTGCTACAAGGAAACGCTGGACAATTGTAAAAGCAAGCCCGGGGTTGGAAGGAGTTTCAAAATTTTTGTACAACGCATAGACCCATGCTTCCAAAAGCGATCCAAGAAGTCGTAGATTGCCTCTTCCACCAGCACATACTTCTTCCACATGTCGACTGACAATGATCCAGGGTTCTAAACCAAGTTTCTTTGCCAACATTCCAAGCATTTTGTTGTTTACAATACGAGTTCTCAAGCGTGTGAGAAATCCTTCTCCTCTTCCAGCGTAGCGTGCATAGAGATAGAGTGCTACAACACAGCCCAGTAGACTATCTCCTGCAAATTCACACTCTTCATTGTCAGCCTCTTGAAGAGGTAGACAATTCGGAGGACGTTCCGCAAGGACTTGTTCTTCTTCTGTGTCATGTAACGAAGCCCATTCCTCTCGGCGATCGACATAGGATTTATGAACACATGCTTGGCGAAAGAGATCTGGTTTGGGAGGAACTTCTGTCACTCCGTACGTGGATAAAATCTTGCAAATCGTTGCATCATCTATAATTTTGTTCTGGGGGTTCCATGGGTGGAAAATTTTAATGATTGTAATCGATTCAGATGACATGGTGTGGACTTGGTGTATGTGTAAGAAGGTAGATTCAACTTTTGTATAGTTGGTCTCGTCTGAATCGTCTTTTGCAAGAATCTAAGGAACTAGATAGAATGAGTGAGACTCCACCATCAAACTCTCCTCAAGAACCGACCCTTCACGCAGTTTTAGCGGAAGCAAATGCAAGAGCAAAGAGAGAAGCAGAAGTGGATTCTATACAAGAAGAAGCATCTGCAGTGGAACGATTTCCTGACAAGGAACCTTTGTTCAAAACCTACTCTCTCGTGCAATACAAAGGATCTCCCCACAAAATCGCGTCGCTAAACTTTGCAGTCAATGATATAGGGGAACGCATTCCTGGAACAGACAAAGTCTATACCTTGGAAAATCTTGTGACAGGAAAAGAATCTGTTGTCCCTCTTTCGGAACAGCATCGTATGAGTCCTGAAATTGAATATTTCAACGCAAACGGCTATATTGTTCGTGTAGATCATGAAGTCACATTTCGAGGAGAAGACTACATTGTTCGAAAGATTATCGTGTCAGACTACACGACTCCAGAAATGGCTGTGACAATTCAAAGAGTTACAGGAGATTTGAATGAAAGTGTCATTGGTTGGGATGCAGTGCAAGAGTTGGAAACAAAACTTCCATCGTTTGAGTTTCGAGGACGATCGTATATCGTAGGAGATGATATTGTTATAACATATACGACCGAAGATCGTATCATTGAAGGCACAATTAAAAGTATTATTAACAAGAGTCTTCCACAAGGGGTGGAAGAGGAAGGAAAACGTCTCACTCCTGCTGGAGCAGTGACAACGATTTATTTTGATGAAGGGACACACCCCAATTATTTCACATTAACTGGCCATGAAGATACGATTGCGTCGATTCGATTCAAAGATGAAGTCATTCAAAATCGCTTGAAAGTCTTGGTGGAAGAATTAGACTCTGGAGATCGTGCACGTCTTGCGTCAGAAATGGAAATGGGTGTTGGATTCACCAAAAAAGAGAAAGAGGTTTGGAAAAGTAGAACAAAGCAATTCAACATCGGTATTTTGATTGCAAGTGCATTGCCTACAAGAATTACAGTGATCAATGAGTTTTATAATTTAGAACTGGAAGTGGAAGGAGAACACCCTATACATGCTACGAAAGTATCAATAGAAGAAGCTGCTGCGGATCAAGTGATAGAAGATGTAGTAGAATCTATACAACGAGATTCTGCGGAAGCTGATCTTTTGAAAAAGGATGCTTTGACAGTAGAACCTGCGAAAACAAATGTGAAGAAACCAATAGATTCTTATGAAGAGACTCTAGAAGTTGTGGATCCTAAGAAAGACTCTTTTGAAGAAGCAACCGCGGCAGATCCTTGTTCCAAAAGACGAATCGAAACAAAGGAACAACTGGAGTCCTACACAGAAGCCGTGGCAGCAGATCCTTGTTCTTTGTCCAAGAAAGAGGGGCAAGAGGGTGGAGGATCTGCCTTTGACCAAACAGACAATCGTGTGGTCATTCGAATTGAAAAAGCATTATCCAATGAGTATGCAGTCATCAATGGGACATTAACAGAATTCAAAGCATTGTATCTTGGGTGGTTGAATATTGAATACGGAGAAGATTCTCAAAAGGATTTTGAAGCAAGAAGTGCGATCGAAGAATCTATGATTCTTTTGTTTCGATTCGTCTTTGGAAATAAGAAAATCTCAGAAGTCACTGTGAACAATCTTCTCAGACGTCTGCGTGTTGCATATACAAACTTGGACGCTGCTGATAAAATTCCTTGCAATGATCCTAGTACAACACTTTGGAGAGATTTTGAGAAATCGATTCGGTTTCGAAGAGACAATGTCTGGACAGAAATTCTTGCAGCAGAGGAAGTGCTTGGAGTATCAGACAGTGAACATCATAATACATTTGACGGACTTTTACGAGGAACTGCAAACTTGTATTTGGAAAAAAAGAAGGAATTGCACATGGGGCTGCGTGATATATCGTTTCTTTTGATGGACAAAAGTTCTCCTTGTTTCATGTATGGCAGACAAGGAGATACTCTTTTGTCAGACGATGAAATCTATAAGAATGAAGAATACGCTAGGATTCTAGCACTGTTTCAAGCTATGATTGAAGATCGAAAAACTCCAAGAGATTTAACATTTCAAACAGTCTATTCTATTTTTAAAGATCGCACAAAAATGCCAAGAGACACTTCGAAAGTGATTTACGATAGAATTGTGAAACTCTTGGATGATATGATAAAGGAGGGATTGTTGTCTCTAGAAGTGCGACAGCAACTGAAACCTTACACCGAAAAGAATACTACGAAAAAAGGTGGTGGAAAACCTCTTGTCATTACCGACAAGGACAAGCGATTTGTCTATGATTTGAAAGAATTGTTAGAGGATCAGAAAAAATGCAAAGACCTTCGTGCAACCATACGAAAAGCCGAGGAGGACAACACGAATTTGAAAGAGAAAGAGCAAGACTCTATGCAAACGATTGAACTCTTGACCAAAGAAATACAAGAGTTGAAAACTCTGAAGACAGTTGTTTTACCTGGCCAAACGGAAAAGATACAAAGTCTGGAAGAAACTCTGGCAAAGGTTCGAAACGAAAAAGAAGACTTTGAAGGAAGACTCAAAGAAGAAATAGAGAGAGCAGACAAATGCCAAGAGAGATTAAATGAAATTCTTGGAAAACAGCAAGAAAAACTTGTAACAAACTCCGTTTCTTTGATAGAACCTGAAACGCAACAAGGAGGTGCATATTCAGAAGATCCATCGTACGAGATGTACTGTGATGGACTTCTCACCCTCGTATTACTAGAACTTCAACCCTTTGATTCGCAAGAACTTCTGGATAAAGCAGCCGCAACCTTGGATGATATAGGACAATGTAGGTTTGTTCTAAAACTTCTTTTGAACACTCTCGATGGAAAAGAAGAAGACTCTACACTTTTACAACATGCATTAGAGGAGCGATTTACCTCTGAAGAATTGAAAGCTCTTCAAACACTTGGACCCAACCAAACAGGAGCTCTCCTCTTTTTGTTATTGGTCTGTTTACGAGAAAAAGCGTTGATGGAACAACCTCACCAAGAAGGTAGATGTCAGCTTCCGGTCCCCAGGAAAACAGTGGAGCGAGCCAGAACACCCCAGCGAAAACGTGGCAAATCAATTACGCACTAAAGGCAAAATATGCATTCTATAGCACTCTTGTCTTCTTTTTAGTTGCAAATCCAGAAACCTACAAAATCTTTCAGAAATTTCTAGGAAGCTGGATGGAGCTTGCGAGTCCAGGAGGATGTCCAACACCTACTGGCTTTTTCCTCCACACAGGACTCTTCTTTGTTATTCTCTGGGGATTAATGTTATTCCCCCGTGATATCTAAGACCAAAGCTGTTGTAAGTCATGTTCAAGCGTCTTGTTATAAACGAGACCCTCGTACAACCGTTTGTAAACAGCAGATTCAGCAAGAGATGTTGCTTTTTTCTCACACCCCCATTTCTCTTTTGCAGAAAGCCATGCAGAAGCAAAATACAAAGAGTCTTTGGATGTCCATTTTGGATCCAACCCTTTGGGGAGCGATACAGATATCCAGTGTCCTCCTCGAAAGATGAGAACTGGTTGCATCGATTCCTCTAGAGTGTGTAAGAGGGCGGTGCTTAGGCGGAGAAAAAGTTGTTCCATACTAGATGAAACTCAAACAACGTAACCTCATCTTTGCAGGCGTCTTTCTGTTAGCTCTTCTCGTGCTTATCCGTTTTATGTATCCAGGAAGGAGGGAGGGATTTCAAAGTGGCATGGACAATTTTGTTCTCTACTACGCAGACTGGTGTCCTCATTGCAAGACTGTGAAACCAGCATTCAAAGAATTTAGTGGAAGTGGAACTCTTGATATCAAGGGAAAGAAGGTTGGATGCTCCATGGTAGAGTCATCAAGCATGACACCAGAAGATAAGAAGAATGTGAAAGGGTTTCCTACGATTCTTTTGAAGAGGGCGTCAGGTGCTACGGAAGAATATGACGGTCCTCGAAATGCTGGAGGATGGAAGAGTTGGCTTGAAACGAATCTCTAGTTATAATAAGGCGGTGTTGGAGGAGGATAGGGAGGCGACTTCGGCGACCTCGCTCCTTGATTTTGCATTTGTCGTTTCATAGAAGCAACTGCTGCTGCTCGACGTGCATTCATAATAGAATTAATTTTATTTCTTCGTATTTTGCGTGTTCGATTCAGTAAAGAACCCTTCATTTTTTTCATTTTCATCGTCTGATTGTTTGGTCTGATGGATTTTCCAGCAGCAGCAGCAGCAGCCTCTTGTTTTGCTCGTTGTTCTTCCTCCTTTTCTTTTGCTTTTTCTTTCGCTTTCGCTTTTCTTTCTGCAGCAGCACGCCTCTTTTCTTCTGCAGCAAGCATATTTCTGGCTCTCTTTTCATCTTCTTTCGCTTTCTTTTCATCAGCAAGAACTTTCAATGTTTCTATACGACGACTTCTCCGCGTTGCTTCGACATTCGTTGCCATCTTAGCCCCTCGTGGTGTTCTCGTTCTTTGTGTTTTTGTTTTTGTTTTTGGTACAGATTCTTCTGCTTCTGCTTCTGCTTCTTCTGCTTCTTCTTCTGCTGCTGGGCGAAACGTAGCGGGTTGTATAATGTTTTTCGAATACGAACGAGAAGGCTTCGAAGTAGACATAGAGGCATAAGAAGAAAAGGCTCCTTCTGGGGGTCTGTTCGAACCAACACCCATGGCTCCAACATTTTGTGTTAAGCCTGTATGCAATTCAGAATTGTTGTTGTTTTTAGAAGACATCGCTTATCTACTTAACTGACCGAGAATCTTCGCATGGGTCTGTAAGAGGGTGTGTTGAGGAAGAGTTCTGTTTTTTTAGAAGCAATTTGAATCATTTGTTTCCGTATTTCTGTCGATGCTTCGAAATGGAGCCATGAAATGCCTGGATACGGTAAGACAAGAAGTTTGGAAGGATAGCGACTTCGAATTTCACGATACCGAGAATACGCGACAATATCAATAATTCCACCCGCAATCTCTTGAAGACTCTCAAACGATTTGGAAAGAGGATATTCAAACACAATCCCTAGAGAAGATTCGATTTCCTCTGGTGTCAGATATACGATAGGACAAGATTGTAACAAACCTCCATCGAGCAGCATATGACCTGTTTCAGGATCTCTGACGGGAGTGTAAAAGAAGGGTATAGACATGGATGCACGTGTTGCGAAAACAACGCTTGCGTTCGGGGTTTTCTTAGCACTAAATTCTTTGATCGAAGCTGTTTCCATTTCGGAGGCAAAACAACGAAACCGCATACATCCTGCTTTTTCTAAATCAGCAAATGTCGCAGATGGTCCAAACCCCTTTTGTTTCAAAAGACTGATAACAAATTTCTCCAACGATTCTCCAGCATCAATACCAAATGTAATAGGAAAGAGAAGTGCCATATCAGGATCTTTCGATTGAAGAAGACTGAAGTCGAAGCGAAGTGTTAAATCTTCAATTTCAGAAATACGATACCGAAGACATACGAGAAGACCAAAGAGAGCTCCTGCACTTACTCCAAGAACTTCTTGCAGACAGCTTAAGAGTTTGTATTTTTCCAAGGTTTGAAGGACACCAATATGACAAATGCCTCGTATTCCTCCACCGCAAAGTGCGAGATATCGTGGAGGAAGAAGCGTATGGATTTTGGAATGAGGTTGTTTACGGGAATGTTTGGAACTTGTTCTAGTAGATGTGGAATGGTTCACGTGGATCTCAGCCAAGGCTTGAGACAATTCAGGTTCCGAGGCTAGAACCAAAGGATTTGTATGAGAGGAGGATGCGTCGGGATCATTCGAGGTTGAGAGCTTACAACACTCTCTTGGAACAGATGTATCATCGCATCTATGCGACATCTCAACTACCCGGAGCAGTTTCTTCTATTTTATATTCTGTCCCCCCGTTCATTTTAGGACTTCCAAAATTTCATATGGAAGATTGTATTGTCTATCTCGTCTGGCAATTGCGAGATGCTGGGTTTAAAGTACAATTCACTTGGCCGAATCTATTAACTATATCATGGAAACATCATGAAGGAGAATATTT
>Ga0214921_10003331_pt1 | contig 24734 bp, 22 predicted proteins | sample LL1505_MetaG_FD_177992 | JGI IMG/M metagenome (GOLD analysis project Ga0214921, IMG submission 177992) | Freshwater microbial communities from Lake Lanier, Atlanta, Georgia, United States - LL-1505 | ecosystem: Environmental > Aquatic > Freshwater > Lake | place: USA: Georgia | collected...
CCACCGCCAGTTTGCCCGCCAGCGCGTTCCCGCTCCACATCAAGGTCGTGAGGGTCACGAGAAGGAGCGGCTTCTGATACAGCCAATGCGCGGCCCGAATGGCGATTTGTTTCATGGATCATTCCCAAGGGTGCCGCGAAGGATAGAAAAAAGGGGAGAGGGGAGGGATAGAACTAGGTGCAAATCCATGCCAGCCAGATTGCCAATATAACCCGATCTGCCGGCAAGACAAACCGTCAACCTCCGAGCAAAATCTCCAGAAAGGCTTCGCCATACAGCGTCAGCTTGCGCTGGCCGACGCCGTGGATCCGGCCATGCTCAGAGAGGGTCATCGGCCGCTCTTCGGCCATCTGCAACAAGGTCTTGTCGGGGAAGATCATGAAAGCCGGCACGCCCTCCTCGCGCGACAGCTCGCGCCGCAGGGCTTTCAGCTTGTCCAGAATACCGGCTTCGGTATCCCCCAGCGGCTTCCCGACCGGCGGCCTGCCAATTGTTGCGCCCTTGCCGCCCCCTTTGCGGGCGACAAAGACACGCAGTTGGACGGTCTCCTGCCCGCGCAAAACCGCGTCTCCGAATGGGGTGAGACGAAAGCCGCCATGCTCTTCGCTGGCTGCTTCCAGGGCATCAAGCGCAAACAACTGGCGGTAAACGGCCAGCCATGCCTGTTTGGGCTTGTCCTTGCCGACCCCGAAGGTTTTCAGATCGGCATGGCCGTTGCGCTGCATCACATCGGTGGCTTCGCCCACCAGCAGATTGGCCAGATAGACCGCGCCGAACCGCTGGCCGGTACGCACCACCGCCGACAGCGCCTTTTGCGCATCGATGCTGGCATCATACAAAGCAACCTGACCACGGCAGATGTCACAACTTCCGCATGGCGGAGCGACTTCCTCGAAATAGCCAAGCAGCATTTGCCTTCGGCACAGCACCGCTTCGCACAAGCGCGTCAGCGCGCCCAACCGCTTCCGCTCGAAGGCGCGGCGGTCCTGATCGATGTCCTTTTCATCAATCTGCCGCCGCCGGAAAGCAATATCCTCGACCCCGTAAAGCGTCAGGGTTCTGGCATCCAGACCATCGCGCCCCGCCCGGCCGATCTCCTGATAATAAGCCTCGACGGTTGCAGGCATATCGGCATGCACGACAAAGCGCACATCGGGCTTGTTGATCCCCATGCCGAAAGCGACAGTGGCCACCGCGATCATGCCGTCTTCGCGCAGGAAACGGTCCTGGTTGGCGTTGCGGGTCATCAAATCCAGTCCGGCATGATAGGCCACCGCCTGATAGCCTTGCTCTTGCAAATAGCCCGCCAGTGCCTCGGTCTTTTTGCGCGAGGCGCAATAGACGATGCCGCTGTCCCCGCGGTGCTGCGCCAGAAAATCAATCAGCTGCCGGCGCGGATTGTCTTTCGGTTCGAAGCGCAAATCGATATTGGGGCGGTCGAACGAATGGACAAAAATCTGCGGCTTGGTCGAGAACAACCGTTCGACAATATCATTGCGGGTAGCGCGGTCGGCAATCGCCGTGAAGGCGATGGCCTGCGGGGCCCCCATCTCGTCGATGGCTTTGCGGATTTGCCGGTATTCGGGCCGGAAATCATGCCCCCATTCGGAGACGCAATGGGCCTCGTCGACAGCCACCCGCTGCACGCCCAAGCGAGCCAGCGAGGCGGTCAGTCCTTCCATGGCGATGCGTTCGGGCGAGACGAACAACAACCTCAACTCGCCCGAGCGCAGCAGCTCCCAAGCGCGGTCGTTGTCCTCGGGCGTGTTGTTGGAATTGAGCGTGGCAGCCGCCACACCGACGGCGCGCATCTGCTGGGCCTGATCACGCATCAGGGCGATCAGCGGCGAAATTACCACCGTCAAGCCGCCATCAAGCAAAGCAGGCAATTGATAGCACATGCTTTTGCCGCTGCCGGTCGGCATCACGGCGAGCACGGGAGCTTTGTCGAGAATGGCCGCAATGACCTCGGCCTGTCCGGGGCGGAAATCATCATAGCCGAACACGGCTTTCAAGACTGTGCGGGCATTGGAAGGAAGGATCATTGTGAACAGTCGTGCTTTCGGCCAGCCCCGGTCAGCGGCGCAACGGCAGGCTTGCCGTCGCCGCTGCTCCTGCCGAATCTGGTAGCACCATCAACACTGTTCGACAATCACGGCCAGAGCACCTTCTCACGACGCGGGCAGATCATCGCGCAACCAGACATAAAGAGCCGGAATGATAATCAGCGTCAGCGCGGTGGAAGACGCCAGCCCGAACACCATCGAAATCGCCAGACCCTGAAAAATCGGATCGGTCAGAATGAAGGCCGCGCCGATCATCGCGGCGGCGGCTGTCAGCACGATGGGCTTGCTGCGGGCCGAGCCTGCGGCCAGCAATGCTTGCCGCAAGGCCATCCCCTGCATCCGCGCATGGCGGATAAAATCCACCAGCAAAATCGAATTGCGCACGATGATGCCCGCCAAAGCAATGAAACCGATCATCGAGGTCGCGGTGAAGGCGGCTTGAAACAGCCAGTGGCCGAGCACGATGCCGATCAGGGTCAGCGGGACCGGAACCAGAATGACCAGAGGCAACAGGAAGGAGCCGAATTGGGCCACCACCAACAGATAGATGGCCAGCAAGGCGACGCCGAAGGCCGCACCCATGTCGCGGAAGGTGACATAGGTGACCTCCCATTCGCCGTCCCACAGCACCACCGGTTTTGCCTCGCTGACCGGCTTGCCGTGATATTTGATCAGGGGCGGACCGCCCACGCCCCAATCCATGGTTTTCATGGCATCTTCGACCGCCAGCATCCCGTAGACCGGTGCTTCAAAACGACCTGCCAATTCGGCTGTGACCATTTCGGCGAAATAGCCGTCATGCCGGAAAATCGGGAAAGAGGACGGCTCGCGCGTCACCCGCACCACATCGCCCAATTCGACATTGGCGCCCTGCCGCACCGTGCCTCCGGCAGGAACCGGAGTGGACAGCATCCGCTCATCCCAGCGCAAACCCGATTGCGGCAAAGCCACCGTGATATCAATCGGCTTCTGGCCTGCGCCGCGCTCGGAATAGCCGATACTCACTCCGCCAACCAGCGCGGCAATCGTGTCATAGACGGCGCGTTCCTCGACGCCGTGGAATTCGAGGGCCTCCTGGTCCAGCGCAAAGCGGATGCGTTCGCCGCGCGTGCCGAGACTGTCGTCGGGATCGACGATGAAATCGACCTTGGCGAAAGCCTCGCGCATTCTGGCCGCCGTCTCGCGCCGCTGGCGGGCATCGGGGCCGTAAATTTCCACCATCAAGGTGGCCAGCACCGGCGGTCCGGGTGGCACTTCCACCAGCTTGATCCGCGTCTGGTCGGGCAGATCGAGATGTTTGATCCGCGAACGGATATCCAGCGCAATGGCATGGCTGGCGCGCTGGCGGTCGGCTTTGGGCAGCAGATTGATCATCAGATCGCCCAGTTCCGCGCTGTCCCTGAAAAAGGAGTGCCGAACCAGACCGTTGAAATTGAACGGAGCGCTGGTCCCCGCATAGGCTTGCAACGAGGACAGTTCCGGCAAGGATTGCAGCCGCGCTGCCAGCGCGAACAAGGTGCGCTGGGTCTGCTCGACACTGGTGCCGCGCGGCAGATCGACCATCAGCTGGATTTCGGACTTGTTGTCGAAAGGCAGCAATTTCACCCGCACCGAGCGCGTGGCAAACAGCACCAGCACGGCACAGGTGGTCAAAGCCACAACCAAGACGAACCTTTTTGCAGCCACCCGATCCGTGATGATCGGTCCTGCGATGCGGCGATAAAACCGCCCCATGCCGCCACCATCCTGATGGGCCACGCTGTCACGGGCGGTTTGATCCGGCGACAGAGCCTGGAATTTGGGCCCTGCGATTTTCAGCAACAGCCATGGTGTGATGGTGACAGCCACAAAGAATGAAAACACCATCGCCATCGACGCATTGGCCGGTATCGGGCTCATATAGGGGCCCATCATGCCGCTGACAAACATCATCGGCAGCAGGGCAGCAATGATGGTCAATGTGGCGACGATAGTGGGATTGCCGACCTCGGCCACCGCCTCGATCGCGGTTTCGACCAACCCGCGCTTGCCGCGCATCTCCCAATGGCGGATGATATTTTCCACAACCACAATCGCATCATCCACCAGAATGCCGATCGAAAAGATCAGCGCAAAAAGGCTGACGCGGTTGATGGTGAAACCCATCAGCCACGAGGCAAACAGGGTCAGTAAAATCGTGGTGGGGATGATCACCAACACCACCATGCCCTCGCGCCAGCCGATAGCCAGCGTGATCAGAACGACAATCGACAGCGTGGCCAGCGCCAGATGGAACAGCAGTTCATCGGCCTTCTCGGTGGCTGTTTCGCCATAATCGCGCGTGATGGAGACAGCGAGCCCGTCGGGCACAATCGTGCCTTTGGCCGCAGCGAGCCGTTCGGCCAGATCATGCGAGACCGTGACAGCATTGGCCCCTTTGCGCTTGGCAAAGGCAATGCTGACGGCGGGGCGCGTATCAAACCCGCCTTTGCCATCGGGCGTCATGGTCCAGGCTCGCTTGTCGCTTTGCGCCGCACCCACCACCACTTGCGCGACATCCTTGACATAGACCGGATGCCCCTCGCGCGTGGTCAGCAACAACAGGCCGATATCGGGCACACCTTGCAGGGTCTGGCCTGCCAGCACGGGCAGCACTTGATTTTCGTGCCGGAACGCGCCGACCTGAAAACTGCGATTGGCATTGCCGAGCTTGTCGATCAGCTGGTTCAGCGTCACCCCATACAGCGAGAGCTTTTCCGGATCGGGCTCGACGCGGATCTGGTTGGGATGGCCGCCGACCAGATAGCTCGAACCGATCTCTTTGACCTTGTGCAGATCGTGGCGCAATTCATCGGCCACCTGATAGAGGGCGTGATCATCCCAGCGGGCGGCTTGATCAGGTGCGGCAGCCAGTGTCAGCACCATGATGGCGACATCATTGATGCCGCGTCCGACAATCACCGGCTCGGGAATGCCTTTCGGCAAGCCGCCGATATTGGCACGTATTTTCTCGTGGACCCGCAAAATCGCATTGTCCTCGTCGGTCCCGACCAAAAAACGCGCGGTCACCACCACCCGATCATCGACGGTTTGCGAATAGACATGCTCGACCCCGTTGATGCCCTGAATGATGGCTTCGAGCGGACGGGTCACCAGTTCCACCGCGCTATCGGCCTTCCAGCCATTGGCCTGCACGATGATATCGACCATCGGCACGCTGATCTGCGGCTCCTCCTCGCGCGGCAGGGCCATCAGGGCGATCAGACCGACCAGCACAGAACCGATCAGCAGCAAAGGCGTCAGTGGCGACTGGATGAAAAAGCGGGTCAGCAGGCCCGAAAGTCCCTCCGGCTTCTTTTGATCGTGCGGTGTCATGGCGCGATCACCACGTCACCGACCTGCAATCCTGCCAGAATTTCAATGTCCCCGCCGCGTCGCTCGCCGGTTTGCACCATCACATCGATACCGGATTGAAGCCGGACGAAATCCAGCCCCGCCCGCCTGACCACAGCCTTGTCCGGTACCAGCATGGTGCGGCGTTGCCCCGTTGCGATCAGCACGCGGGTTTTCTCGCCGACGAAATAGCCGTCGAGCGAAGTGACCTCGACATCGGCGATCACCCGCCCGCCTTTGATTTCGGGATAGACAATCCGCACCTTGCCGCTATCGGCGGTACCGCGTCCGGCAATCTCGACCCGATCTCCCGCCCGTAAAAAGCGCGCATGACGCTCGGGCAATTGCAGCCGCAAAATATAGCGGTCCACCGCAAGAGTGGCCACCGCCTCGCCCGCCATGACGACACCGCCTTCCACCACCGGAACCGTCAGGACACGGCCTGCGGCAGGAGCCAGCACGGTGCCCTCGGCAATTTGCTGGGTGATGACATCGCGGTCGGCCATCAGCCCCGTCAACAGGCGTTCGGCGACATCAAGCGCGGTTTTGAACTGGTCGACCTGCGTCTGGCTGCCGACATTGCGCCGGAGCAAATCCTGCATCCGCTCGTAATCGGCCCGCGCCTGATCACGCTGGGCCTCTTGCGATTTGATCCGCGCCTCGAGACCCCTGATCTGCAGGGTCAGCTTCTGATCGGCAACCACCGCCAGCACGGTGCCCGCAGTCACCTCCTGTCCCTCGATGGTCTGCAACAGCGTTACCACGCCGCCGATCCGCGCCCGTGCCGTCAATTCGCGGGTTGGCTCGACGGTGCCGATCACCGATTTGCGATCCTCCACCATCTGCCACGCCACCGGAATGTCTCCGGCATGCGCCGTCTGCACCATGGCCAACAGGCTGATCCCCGCCCCGACAATCAACGCCTTGCGCATCCGCCCTACTCCCCGCAACCCAAAAAAGATTTGACATTTATATTAGCATTATCTAAATTAGCAAGTATGAATTTAACAGCCCTCCAATCCCGCGCCGAAGCAGCCGAAACGCTGTTGAAAGCCATGGCCAACAAAAACCGTCTGATGATCCTGTGCCAGTTGCAACAGGGCGAGCAGTCGGTCACGGCCTTGCAGCCCATGCTGGGCTTGAGCCAATCGGCTTTGTCGCAACACCTTGCACGGTTGCGCGATGACGGTCTTGTCAAAACACGAAGAGAAGCACAGTCAATCCATTACCGTCTGTCGGGTGACGAGGTGACCAAAGTCATCGCCACGCTATACGCCATTTACTGTCAGGATGCTGAAACCGACGCCGAAGCATGACGCATCCGTCATGCATTGAAACCAGACAACAGGAGAGCATGATGACAATGTCCATGTCGATTGATCGGGTCGTGATTGCCTTTGCCGGAACGGTGGTTTTGCTGAGTCTGGCCCTGAGCCATCTCCATCACCCGAACTGGCTGTGGCTGACAGGCTTTGTCGGCCTGAACCTGCTGCAATCCGCCATCACCGGCTTTTGCCCGCTGGCGATTGTGCTGAAAAAGTTCGGTTTGCAATCCGGCAACGCCTACTGAATTCGCCGTCCGGCAGGTCTTATTGGCAGCGGATATTGATTCTGGTCTGATTGATTTGAATCAATGTCTGGATCTGCCGGACTGGTAAAATCATGCCATGGATCAATCATGGCTTACCCTTCTCGACGCCCGCGTGCCTCGTTATACGAGCTACCCGACCGCGCCGCATTTTCACCCGCGCATCGGCTCGTCGACGTTCGAGACATGGCTTGAAGCCATTGATCCGCAACAGCCGATTTCGCTCTATGTGCATGTGCCCTTCTGCCACCAGCTGTGCTGGTATTGCGGTTGCAACACCCATATTGTCAAAGGCGAGCAGCCCGTCGAGCTGTTTCTCAAAAACGTGTTGAAAGAAATCGGGCTGGTCGAACGCCACCTGACAGGGCGGCCAAAGGTTTCGCATCTGCACTTTGGCGGTGGCTCGCCCAACCGTCTGACGGGCGGTCAATTCGACCAGATCATGGCGCGGTTGCACCAGACCTTTGAATTCATCGAAGGTGCCGAAATTGCGCTGGAGATCGACCCGCGCCATCTCGATGCCGATCAGGTTCGCACCTATGCCCGCTGGGGCGTCAACCGTGCCAGTCTGGGCGTGCAAGATTTCGATGCGCAAGTGCAAAAGGCCATGAACCGCATCCAGCCCTTCGATACTGTGGCGCGGGCTGTCGGCCTGCTGCGTGCAGCAGGCATTTCGGCCATCAATTTCGATCTGCTCTATGGCTTGCCCTTGCAAAGCATCGACACTATTCACGCCACCATCGCGCAGACCGTTTTGCTCTCGCCCGACCGCGTCGCCCTGTTTGGCTATGCGCATGTGCCGTGGCTCAAAAAGCAGCAAAAGACGCTGGAACGGTCCGGCCTGCCCGCCCCCCTTCAACGCGCCGGGCTGGCACTCTATGCCCGCGCCGAGCTTGAAAAACATTACGAGCCGATCGGCATCGACCATTTCGCCAAAGCCGGTGACAGTCTGGCGGTTGCCGCACGCAACAGGCAATTGCACCGCAATTTTCAGGGCTATACGGTGGACGCGGCCCAAACCCTGATCGCCTTCGGCCCCAGCGGCATTTCGGCAACCCCGCAAGGCTTTGCCCAGAAAGAGCCAGAACTCGCGGCATGGAACCAGTGCATCGAGGCCGGTCAACTGGGGATCCGGCGCGGCATCGCGCTGCAGCCCGCCGACCGCCTGCGCAGCGCGATCATCGAACAGATCATGTGCCACCTCGATGTTGATGTCGAAACACTGGCGCAAGAACACGGCGAAACGCCCGAACAGTTTTTACCCTGTTTCGACCGCCTCGCCGCCTTTGCCGCACAGGGCCTTGTCGCCATCGAAGGCTGGCAGTTGAAGATTCCTGCGGAGCGTCGTCTTGCCGCCCGCTCGGTTGCCTCAGCCTTTGATGCCTATCTGCAGCCGGAAGAAACCCGCCACTCCGCAGCGATTTGAACAGGCCATCAGGCCTGCGGCTTGCTGGCCAGCAAATCGCGGATTTCAGTGGGCAGGATTTCCTGACGGGTCGGCTCGGGCGGGGCTTTCGGTTTGCTCAAATTCATGCGGTTGAGGGCCTTCATGATCATGAATAACACCCATGCAATGATGATGAAGCCGATCAGCACTGTGATGAAATTGCCATAGCCCAATACGGCCCCGGCTTTTTGGCATCCTGATAGGCCAGACCCGTTTTGACCGCGCCGGACAGCGGCAGGTAATAATTCGAAAAATCGAGGCCACCAGTCACCGCACCGATCAGCGGCATGATGAGATCGGACACGACAGATTCGACAATCTTGCCGAAGGCCGCGCCGATCACCACACCGATCGCCAGATCGACCACATTGCCACGCATGGCAAAACTCTTGAATTCTTTCAACATCGGATATCTCCCGGGTTCAATGCTTTGGGGATCAACATCACGCAAAAAACAAATCAAAATACGCCTGAGCCGCTGCTGTAAAAGCGCGGAACGTGTCAATTTAGTCTGCAAGCAGGGGTTCGTCCAGCTGGCAGACATGAAGTTCTTTCGTATTTTCAGTCCATTCTGTTCAATCTTCCCTTCCTGAATCATCCAGGGGCACTTTTCTTTTTGCCATTCTATACCCATATCTAATGATATACGGTTTTTGCTATTTACCCGTGTTGGTTTCCTTCAGAAACCGGCCGGTGCATGAAGGCAAGTGGAACAATATTAGCGACAAGTGGAGAGACAGATGAGCGGAAATGAAACAGGCAAAGCAGGCCAATGTCCGGTGATGCACGGGGCGCATGCGCGCACCACCGTGGGGACCACGTCCAACCGCGATTGGTGGCCCAACCAGCTCAATCTGAAAATCCTGCACCAGAATTCGCCCCTTTCCAATCCGATGGGCCCGTCTTTCGACTATGCCGAAGCCTTCAAAAAGCTCGATCTCGATGCGGTCAAAAAAGACCTGTTCGAACTGATGACCACCTCGCAAGACTGGTGGCCTGCCGATTACGGCCATTACGGACCTTTGTTCATCCGACTGGCATGGCACAGCGCGGGCACCTATCGCACCGGCGATGGCCGTGGTGGCGCGGGTTCGGGGACACATCGTTTCGCCCCGCTCAACAGCTGGCCCGACAATGCCAATCTCGACAAGGCCCGCCGCTTGCTGTGGCCGATCAAGCAGAAATACGGCAACAGCCTGTCTTGGGCCGATCTGATGATTTTTGCCGGCAATTGCGCGCTGGAATCGATGGGTTTCAAACCTTTCGGTTTTGCCGGTGGCCGCGCGGATGTGTGGGAACCCGAAGAAGACATCTATTGGGGTAATGAAGACACATGGCTGGACGACAAGCGCTATAGCGGTGACCGCCAGCTCGAAAACCCGCTGGCGGCCGTGCAGATGGGCCTGATCTATGTCAATCCCGAAGGGCCGAACGGCAAGCCCGATCCCTTGGCCTCGGCCAGAGACATCCGCGAAACCTTTGCCCGCATGGCGATGAATGACGAGGAAACCGTTGCGCTGATCGCGGGCGGCCACACCTTCGGCAAGGTGCACGGCGCTGCCGACCCGTCCAAATATGTCGGTCCCGAGCCCGAAGGGGCAAGCATCGAGGCGCAGGGCCTTGGCTGGCTCAGCAGCTATGGCAGCGGCAAGGGCGTCGACACCATCACCAGCGGGCTGGAAGGCGCTTGGACCACCAACCCGATCAAATGGGACAACAACTACTTCGAAAATCTGTTCAATTATGATTGGGAACTTGTCAAAAGTCCTGCCGGTGCATGGCAGTGGACCCCGAAGGATGCCGCCGCACACAACACCGTGCCGGACGCCCATGATGCGACCAAGCGCCATGCGCCGATGATGGCAACCACCGATCTCGCGCTCAAGATCGATCCGGCCTATGCCAAAATCTCGCAACGCTTTTTCGAAAACCCCGATGAATTTGCCGATATGTTCGCCCGCGCCTGGTTCAAACTGACCCATCGCGATATGGGGCCACGTGCACGCTATCTCGGCAAGCTCGTGCCGCAGGAAGAGCTGCTCTGGCAGGATCCGCTCCCGGCCTCCGCCCACACCCCGATCGATGCGCAGGATATCCAGACGCTGAAATCAACTGTTCTGGCGTCCGGCCTGACGATCTCGCAGATGGTCTCGACCGCTTGGGCCTCGGCCTCCACCTTCCGTGGTTCGGACAAACGCGGCGGTGCCAATGGCGCACGCATCCGTTTGGCGCCGCAAAAGGATTGGGCCGTCAACCAACCCGAACAACTGGCCAAGGTGCTTGCCAAACTTGAAGCGATCCAGAAGGATTTCAATGCCAAGCACAAAGACGGCAAGGCTGTCTCGCTGGCCGATCTGATCGTGCTGGCCGGCAGTGCGGCGGTCGAACAGGCCGCCAAAAATGCAGGACACACGGTGAGCGTTCCCTTCACTCCCGGCCGCACCGATGCGACACAGGAACATACCGACACGGAATCCTTCGCCGTGCTGGAGCCTGCGGCCGACGGGTTCCGCAACTACCAGAAAACCGCTTTCACCGTCTCTGCCGAAGAAATGCTGCTTGATCGCGCCCAGTTGCTGACCCTGACCGCACCGGAAATGACCGTGCTGATCGGTGGCCTGCGCGTGCTGGGTACCAATGCGGATGGCAGCAAGCATGGCGTGCTGACCAAGCGGGCCGATACGCTCGGCAATGATTTCTTCGTCAACCTGCTCGACATGGCCACGGTATGGAAGCCCGTTTCCGACAAGGCCGATGTCTTCGAAGGACGTGACCGGACCACGGGTGCGCTGACATGGACAGGCACACGGGTTGATCTGGTGTTCGGTTCGAATTCGCAATTGCGGGCTTTGGCCGAAGTCTATGCCTGCGCCGACGGCCAGCAAGCCTTCATCCGCGATTTCGTAGCCGCATGGACCAAGGTAATGAACCTCGATCGTTTCGATCTGGCTTGAGCCGCAGGGCTTTGGGCCATTCCGGCCATTTCCAACAAAACGCCCGCAGATGAAAGTCTGCGGGCGTTTGTATTGAGGGGCGCACTATCGGGGTGGGCAAATGCGGGTTGATAGGCCTGTCCATTCCGAACACTGTGTAGGGATGCAACCCGGTTTACAGGCAAATCATAATGAGTTTCCCTTTACGCCCGCTGATCCCTTTAAACCTCTGATTTCGGCTATGTGCCCGAAACCAGCGGGTATCAAAGGCCGCTCATTCGGCTGAGCGCGCGCGTGCCAAGCGGGTGCGGTAATATTGTTTGCCCGTCAGCACCAAGCCGCCAACCCATGGCAAAGCAAATTCGCCCAGATCATGCATCGGATCGACATATTCATTGACCAAGGGTTCTGCGACAATCATTTTGATGGCCACGACATAGAGCACGAAGGCTCCGGCAAAGACGCTGTCGGGATAGCGTTCCATGATCCTGCCGACCAATGTGCTGCCGAACAGGATGATCGGCACGCTGACCGCAAGTCCGATCATGATCAAAATCCAGTTGCCGTTGGCCGCGCCGGCAATGGCCAGCGCATTGTCCAGACCCATCACGGCATCGGCCATGATGATGGTGCCCATCGCCCCCCAGAAGGTGCTGGCCGATTTGACCTTATCATGATCGTGCGTACTGGCCGTGAGCTGCCATGCAATGTAAATCAGCGCGATGCCCCCGACCAGACGCAAGCCAGGAATCATCAGCAGGTAGGTCAGTGCAGCCACACAGGCAAACCGCGTCGCCACTGCCCCGAATGTGCCCCACAACATAGCGCGCTTGCGTAAATCTTCCGGCAGCTTTTTGGCCGCCATGGCAATGACCAATGCGTTTTCACCGCCCAGTACAACATCAATCATGATGATGGCCACCAAAGCCCACAAAAACTCTATCGACAGAATATCCATTTGATGTCCCTAACCGAGCGTGCGATTAATCGCACGCTATCCCGTAATCCGAAACCTATTCTCACACCATTTAGCGCAAAATTGAGGCAAGCGCTTCATGTTTTATTCGGCCGCACAAAACTGACTGTGCACCCGCGGATTTGATTGGACGCCATCCCCTTCAACATCTGACTTTCGGCAAATCCGTCCAGCGGTTTGTATAATGGGGAGAGCGGTATTCAGCGCGCAAGGACCAATCGCGTTTGATGCCGGTGACGGCCTGATAGACCGTGCCCCGCCCCATGCGTTTGTTGAGCTGGTCCATCACCTGCATCATCGCACTGCTTTGACCGGAGGGCGCGGGCTGGAACAGCTGCCCCTGCCCCGTGCCTTCGGGCACAAGCTCGTTGAGGATCACGCCTGCTTTGGCATAGCGATAGCCCTCGCGCCAGATGGATTCCAGACCATGCAGGGCGTAATGGATCAGCGTCCGGCTGTCATTGCCGGGCACGGGCAGACGGATGGAGCGGGAAGCGGAATATTTGGGATCCTTGTTGAACACATTGGTGCGGATGAACACGCTGATATAGCCGCAGTCCTGTCGGGCCTTGCGCAGCTTTTCACCCGCCCGCGCCGCATAGAAACTGACGGCCTCTTCCATCTCCCGATAGGCGGTGACGGGCTTGCCGAACGAGCGGGTGACGGCAGTGGCCTGTTTGGGCTTGGGATGCAAATCCAGATCGGAACAGGCAATGCCGTTCAACTCCTGCACCGTCCGCTGCCCCACCACGGTCAGCAATTCTCGCGCCCGCACAGGATCGAGATGTTTCAGATCGAATGCCGTCTGAACGCCGATCGCGTTCAACCGTTCCAGATAGGAACCGCCGATACCCCAGACTTCCTTGACATTGACAGCCGCCAGCATCACGTCGAGCCTGTCGGCGCGCAAATGGCAGACCCCCTTCATCGACGGATGTGTCTTGGCGATGTGGTTGGCGAGCTTGGCCAGTGTTTTGGTCGGCCCGATCCCGACACAAGTCGGAATTCCAACCCATTGCAAAACAGTGGCCCGCATTGCCGTACCCAGGGCCACCGGATCGGCGTCAAGCGGCAGATCGGAGAGGTCGAGAAAACTCTCGTCGATCGAATAGTTTTCAATGCGCGGGCTGAATTGCGACAAAGCCGCATCGACCCGCGCGCTGATATCGCCATACAGCGCATAATTGGAGGAGCGGACCACGACCTGTTGCGAGGAAACAAGGTCTTTGATTTTGAACAGCGGCACGCCCATCTTGATGCCCATGGCCTTGGCTTCGGCCGAGCGCGACACGGCACAGCCGTCATTGTTGGACAGCACAATCACCGCCCTGCCTTCGAGCTTGGGGTCAAACAGACGCTCGCAACTCACATAGAAATTGTTGCAATCGACAAGTACAAAAAGCGGCATGGCAAACCCGTGATAATCCGGTTCCTCTGGCCTTACAAAGCAGCCACGGCGATGATTTCGACCAGCATATCGTCATCGGCCATTTTGACTTCGCCACAGGGCGGGTCGGCGTGTGGCCGGGGATCACCCACGCATCCCACACCGCATTGAAGCCGTCGTAATCATCCATGGTTTTCAGCCAGATGGCGACCTGCACCAGCTTGCTGCGATCCGTGCCCGCTTCGGCCAGCAAGTCGTCGATCTTGTGTAAAATCTGTTCGGTCTGGCCTTGAATTCCGGTGTCCGTGTCATCGGCATATTGGCCTGACAGATAGACCATATTGTTGACAATGATGGCGCGGCTGCGGCGGGCATTCTGGTGAAGTCTTTGCATGGAACCTCCAAATATAAATCAGATTATGGTGACCAACGGTCATACCGCATTTCATACGGATAGACAGCGGCGGATCATCCTTCGCCGGCGTCATGGGGATGACGCGCAAGGCGTGTGTCGAATTGATGGATGGCTGCGGTTACAACGCCCCAGCAACACAGATCCGATTCGTCCGAAATCTCGATGGCAGGATAGGCCGGATTGGCCGCTTCCAACCGCACAATGCCTTTGCGCCTGTAGAGCCGCTTCACGGTCAGTTCGGCATTCAAAATCGCAATGATGATGGAGCCGTGACAGGCTTGCACGCTGCGATCGACCACCAGAATATCCCCGGAAAAGATCCCCGCCCCCGCCATCGAATCCCCCACCGCCCGCACCATGAACGTGGCAGAGGGATGTGGAATCAGATGATCGTTGAGATCCAGTTTGCCCTCGACATAATCTTCGGCAGGCGACGGAAAACCCGCCGAGACCGCTGTCATATAGATGGGAACAGCGATTTTGGACCGGATAGCAGCTTGAAACGCACGCACAGGAACACGAACCCTCCCTAAAACGATGATGGGTCACCTTAATACAAGAAACAAGAACATAACAAGAACAATTTGGCATGATTGCCGCTTTGTGAATACGCAGGCGCAAGCTGGCAAAAGCAGTCGCCTCCTTATAAATACAAATATAATTTGTTAAATAAATAAAATAACAATCTAATTTGTGCATTTAATAAAATTTGGTTATACAAATGCGAAGTTAAGCTGCACAATGGGCCAGGTTTGCGGATCAGGCGGCTGCCATAGCCGATACAAATATACGGATGTTCTCGAGAAAGTTGGCGTATGAACGACCCTACCTCCATCATCGGCAATTTCGACCGATCGCATTGGTCGCAAGTGTGTCAGCCTGCTTTGGCGTGGCCCGCGCTGGAAGGACCGCACGAGACCGAGGTCGTGATTATCGGCAGCGGATTCACCGGCCTGTCGACGGCGCTGCATCTGCTGGAAGCCGGTAAAAAGGTAACCGTGATCGAGGCGCAGCAACCCGGTTTCGGCGCATCGGGGCGCAATAACGGGCAGGTGATTCCCACGCTGACCCGTCTGGATCCCGATATGATGATCAGCCAATACCAAGGGGCGGGCGAGCGTCTGGCCGATCTGGTGCGCGATTCGGCCGGCATGCTGTTCGATCTGGTGCGCAAGCACGGTTTGCAGGCCGAGGCCGAACAGTCCGGCTGGATCCAGCCAGCCCATACGCCCGGACGCATCAAGCTGTCGGAACAACGCTTCAAACAATGGGAAAAGCGCGGTGCGCCCGTGCGCATGCTGGATCGGGCCGACGTGGAACGCCTGACCGGATCGCCGATCTGGCATGGCGGCTTCATGAATGACAGCGGCGGCCATATCAATCCGCTGGCTTTCGCCCGCTCGATGGCGGAGCGCGTCAAGCAATTGGGCGGCGTGATTTTTGCCCGAAGCCCCGCGCAAACCATGCAGCATCAGAACGGGTTCTGGCATGTGCAAACGCCCGAAGGCAGCATCAAAGCCCATGGCCTGTTGCTGGCCAGCCATTCTTATACCGATGCCTTTGCGTCCGATCTCATGCCCGATCTGGCGCGCGAGGTTGTACCGGTTCTGTCCTGGCAAATGGCGACCGAGCCATTGAGCGAGAGCCAGCGCGCGGCGATCATCCCTGCCCGTCAGGCGGTGTCCGATACCCATGGCGATCTCTACTTCATGCGCTATGACGCGCGTCACCAACTGGTGACCGGCGGCGCGCTGGTGATCCCCTATCGCGGCCATGAGCGGTTGCGGGGCCGGATCGGTGACCGGCTGATGCGGATTTTTCCGCAACTTCCTTCCGTGCGTTTTACGGCGGTCTGGAACGGTTATATCGGCATGACCAGCGATTATGCCCCGCGCATCCACCGGCTTGGCCCCAATGGTTTCGGATGGGTGGGCTGCAACGGGCGCGGTGTGGCGCTGTCCACCGCCTTGGGAGGCGAATTCGCCAAGGCGCTGGCGGGCGAACCGCTCGACCGGCTGGCCCTGCCGCTGTCAGAGATCAAGCCGCTGCCGTTTCACGGCGTGATCAGACGTCTGGCCCCTGTGATGCTGCTGGATTACCGGCGGCGCGATCTCACCGAAATCTCGTGACAGCAAGGAGTGTTTCCATGACCGACCCCGCCGTATCGGACCGTACTGTCCCCGCCACCGAGATGCAGCATCTGCTGCGCCGCTCCTTCGCGATGCGCGCCGCCTTTTATGCCGAAACCTTCGATGTGCTGAAGGCCGAATTCGGGCGCGAAAAGGCCATGCAATTATGCATGGCGATGACCCGAAGGATGGGCGAGAAAATGGGCGGGGCCTATGCCGCCCACGGACCGGCCGATCTGGCAGGTCTCAAAGACGCGTTTTTATGCGGGATCATCGAAGGCGAGGCCTTGTTTTCGCCCGAAGTGATCCGTTGCGATCACGATGCGCTGGAAATCAACTTCCACCGTTGCCCCTTGAAAGAGGCATGGGAGGATCAGGGCCGCAATGGTGCGGAACTGGAAGACCTCTGCGTGATTGCGGGCGCCATTGACGGCGGCCTGTTTGAAACGGCAGGCTTCACCTTTGCCGGAGACACATGGCGTCAGGGCCAGCAGGGCTGTTGTCGCCTGAAAGTGCTGCCCGGTCCTGCCAAAGCATAAACCCGTTTGCGTTCACCACTCTTTCCGATCGAAAAGGACAGTCTCATGAAAAACCGTCGTCATATGCTAACCCTTGGCACTGCGTTCGCACTGGGTGCCCTGGGCCTTCCTGCTCTCGCACAGCAGCCGACCTATAAAATCGGCTATCAGTTGCCGCTGACCGGCAACACCGCGCAATATGGCATCGATTTCAAAAACTCGGCCGAAATCGCGCTCGACCAGTTCGCCAAAGCGGGCAAGCCGTTCAAAGTCGAGATCGTCTTCGAAGACAGCCGCTCCGACACCAAGGAAGGCGTGGCGATTGCCCGCAAATTTGTCGATGACAAGGCGATTGTCGGCGTGCTGGGCGATTTCACCTCCGGTGTTTCGATTGCCTCCGCGCAGATCTACAAGGAAGCCGGCATGCCGCAGCTGTCGCAGACGGCCTCGCATCCCGATTACACCAAAGTGTCGGAATGGCAGTTCCGCAACATCACCACACAGGCCCAGGAAGGCCCGCTGAATGCCGAATGGCTCTATGCCAGCGGCTATCGCAAAGTGGCGGTGATTGCCGAACAGACCGATTGGGGCCAGACGGTGGTGTCCAACTTCGTCGACAAGTTCAAGGCGCTGGGCGGACAGGTCGTGTTCTCCGAATTCTTCAACCGCGGCCTTGCCGATTTCCGTCCGATCATCACCAAGATCGCGCGTGACAAGCCCGATGCGATCTACACCGGCTATTTCTACGAGGACGGCGCGCAGTTCCTCAAGCAGATGAAACAGTTGAGCGTGACCATTCCGGTGCATTCGACCTCGGCCTCCTATAACCAGCAGCTGATCACGCTGGCCGGTGCCGATGCCGAAGGAATGAAGCTGACCGCCACCTTCCTGCCCAACAATCCGGCCAAGAATGTGCAGGATTTCGTTGCCGCATGGAAAGCCAAAACCGGTCAGGCCGAACCCGGCCAGTTCCCCGCGCAAGCCTATGATGCCGTCAACATCATGCTGGCAGCCCTCGAGCGCGCCCATCCCAATGTCACCCGCAAAAGCCTGCGCGACCAGTTGGCAGCCACCAAAAACTTCCCCGGCGTGACCGGCGACACCACCTTTGATGCCGACCGCGAACCAGCCAAAAAACTGGTGCGTGCGCAGGTCAAGAACGGCGCATTTGTGGCTGTCGAGAAATAATCAGCCGATCCTCCGGTCTGATTGAAACAAAAGGAAAGCCCGATCCATGGACTATTATCTCCAGCAACTGGTGATCGGGCTTTCTTTGGGCATGGTCTATGCTCTGGTGGCGATTGGCTTCACGCTGATTTTCGGCGTGCTGAATGTCGTCAACTTTGCCCATGGCGAAATCTACACGATCGGGGCCTTTGCGGGCCTGCTGATCTTTGTCACTTTCGCGCCGCCTTTGGTGGTGGTGCTGCTGATCGTGCTGGCGGTGGGGGCTTTGACGGGGGTGGGGCTGGAACGCTTTGCCTTCAAACCCTTCCGGCGGTTCAGCGACGAAGCCACGCTCAAATCCCGTGCGATGCGCGAGGCAACCTTGATGTCCTCGCTGGCCCTGTCGATTGTCGCGCGCGAGGGCATCGAGCTGTTTTTCGGTTCGCAATTCCAGGCACTGCCGCTCAGCCACATGTTGAATTCACCGATCAAGATCGGACCTGTCACGATTGTCGACGGTGACCTGATTATTTTCGGCACCTCGTTTCTGATGCTGGCCGGACTGCAATTCGTTCTCAAATATACCAGTGTCGGCCTGTCGATCCGCGCGGTGTCCAACAATCCGCTGGGCGCGCGATATGTCGGCATCAATACCGACCGCACCATTGCATGGACCTTTGCTGTCGGCTCTGGCATGGGGGCTGTCGCGGGGCTTCTGGTCGGCCTCTATTATGGCGCGATTTTCCCCGCCATGGGTTTTACCCCCGGCATCAAGGCCTTCGTGGCGATGGTGATGGGCGGCCTGTCTTCCATTCCGGGTGCGGTGATTTGCGCGCTGATCATCGGGATCAGCGAAGCTTTGTCGAGCATCTTTGTCTCATCCGTGTGGCAGGATCTGGTGGCCTATGCCTTCCTGATCATCACGCTGATCTTTTTCCCCCGCGGGATTTTCGGAGGCGCCCGTGAACGCGTCTGACACCACACCCCGCCGCTGGCTCTGGACCGGCCTGATCCTGACGGCCCTGTTTGTGCTTGTGCCTTTGCTGCTGTCACTGGCGGGCCGCAGCTATTTCTACCAGATCGCCAATACGATCATGATCTTCGCGCTGCTGGCCGCCTCCATGCATCTGGTGACGGGCGTGGCGGGCCTGTTGCAGCTCGGCCATGCCGCCTTTTACGGCATCGGCGGCTATGGCGCGGCGTTGCTGGCCACGCATTTCAAACTGTCTTTCGTCTTCACCATTCCGCTGGCAGGATTGATGGCGGCGCTGATTGCCTTTCTGGTCGCGGTGCCGACCATGCGGCTGGTCTCGATCTATTTCGCGGTGGCCACGCTCGGCATCGGGCAGATGCTGCATGTCATCACACTGAACTGGGTGCCCGTGACCAAGGGGCCGAACGGCATCCTGCTGTTTGGCGGCATGAAACTGTTCGATATCGATTTTTCCAAGCCCGTGCCCGCTTATTATCTGGTGGCGGTGATTGTCGCAGCTTGCGTCTATGTCATCCACCGCCTGTCCCATTCCTATTACGGCAATGCCCTGCGTGCCCTGCGCGAGGATGACCAATGCGCCGATGCGATGGGCATCAACACGCCGCGCCTGAAGCTGGAGAGCTTCACGGTCTCGGGCTTTTTTGCGGGTGTCGCTGGTGCCTTGTGGGCGCATACGGCGGGCTATATCTCGCCTGCCGATTTCAACTTCAATGTCTCGATCCTGATCCTGTCGATGGTGGTGCTGGGCGGGCTCGGCTCGCTGCCCGGGGCGATCCTCGGCGCGATCATCCTGATCGGCCTGCCGGAAGTGTTGCGTGAATTCAAGGCGGGCGATTTCCGCAATATCATCATCGGAATTGTGCTGTTTGGCGTGATCCTGTTCCAGCCCCGCGGGTTGATCGGCGAGGTCAGCGCGCTGGATTTCATCCGCAACCAATTGGGATTGGGCCGCAAGACCAAAACGGACGGCAAACAGATGCGGGTGGGGTGGTTATGAGTGCCTTTCTGGAAACCCGCCAACTCGGCCGCACCTTTGGTGGCCTGAAAGCCGTAGACGATGTCTCGATGGCCATCGAGCAAGGCGAGCTGGTCGGCCTGATCGGACCGAACGGTGCGGGCAAGACCACCTTGTTCAATCTGATTTCGGGCTTTACCGCCCCCAGTTCCGGCGAGGTGCGCTTGAAGGGCGAGCGGATCGACGGGCTGACGCCACATGATATTGCGCGGCGCGGCATCGGGCGGACCTTCCAGAATTTGCGGATTTTCCCGAATATGTCGGTGTTCGACAATGTGACCGTCGGCGCCATAGGCCATGAGACCATCGGGCTTGGCTCGATCTTTCCGTGGCAGAAAGCCAAAAGCGACCGCATCACCCAAAAGAGTTTTGCCGCGCTGGAAGCCGTCGGCCTGCTGGCCGAGGCCGATGATCTGGCCGCCAATATCTCCTATGGCAAACGCAAATATCTGGAAATCGCCCGCGCTCTGGCCATGCAGCCGGACCTGTTGATTCTCGACGAACCGGCCGCGGGCCTCAATGAGACCGAAACCCGCCAACTGGCGGATTTCATCGGCCGTCTGCATCTGGAAGGCCGGACGATCATCCTGATCGAGCATGATATGCGGCTGGTCATGTCGATTTGCCAGCGGGTGATTGTGCTGGCCTCGGGCCGCAAAATTTGTGACGGCAAGCCCGACATGGTGCAGCAGGATGCGGGCGTGCTCGAAGCCTATCTGGGAGTGGACGAATGACCGCGGGGCCCGCACTCGAAATCAGCGATCTGCATGTCGGCATGGGTGTCCAATCCATTCTGCGCGGCATCGACCTGACCGTTCAGGAGGGCGAGATTGTCGCGGTGATCGGTGCCAACGGCGTTGGCAAAACCACCCTGATGCGCGCCATTTCAGGTGTCTATGCCTCGCAGCAGGGCCATATCCGTTTTTACGGCGAGGAGATTACCCGCCTGCCCTCGCACGAGATTGTCGCCCGCGGCCTGTTGCAGGCTCCCGAGGGAAGGCAGATTTTTTCGTCGATGAGCGTGCGCGAGAACCTGATACTCGGCGGCGGTCCGCTCGGCCTCACCGAGCTCGACAAGGTGCTGTCGCTGTTTCCGCTGCTGGGGGAACGCATGCAGCAGAATGCCGGATCGCTGTCGGGCGGCGAGCAGCAAATGCTGTGCGTGGCGCGCGCCTTGATGCGGCGTCCCAAAATGCTGTTGCTGGACGAACCGTCTTTGGGGCTGGCGCCGAAAATCATCAAGCTGATTTTCAATCTGGTGCAATCGATCCGCGACACCGGTGTGTCGATCCTGCTGGTGGAACAAAATGCCCGTTCGGCCCTTGCGGTGGCTGATCGCGCGGCGGTGATGGATGGCGGCAAGATCGTGCTGACCGGACAGGCGAGCCTCTTGCTCGATGACCCGCGCGTCAAGGAAACCTATCTCGGCGGACATACTCCGCACACCACGGCTGACAACAACGAGGTTGCATCATGACACAAGCTCCTGCTTCTGCTTCTGCTTCTGCTTCTTCTGCCCTTCCGATGATCGAGCGTCGCCGGCTGGAAGCCAATATTCTGAAATTCGTCTATGAGACGGTCAAACAACGCCACGGCGCGGACGAGGCCAAGGCGGTGATCGGCGAAGCCGTCCGTCAGGCCTCGATTGCCCAGGGGCAGGACATGGCCAAACAGGCGGATGGCCCGACCTCCCTGAAAAGCTTTGCCGATCTGCTGCCGCTGTGGACCATGGATGACGCGTTGCAAATGGACGTGCTGCACAGTTCCGACACCGCGCTCGATTTCAACGTCACCCGCTGCCGCTACGCCGAAATGTATCGGGAGATGGGGATCGGCGAGATCGGCCACTTGCTCTCCTGCCAGCGCGACGGCACCTTTTGCGAGGGCTACGACCCCAACCTGAAACTGGACCGCAGCCAGACCATCATGCAAGGCGCATCACATTGCAATTTCCGCTATCGCTACGAGAAGCAGGGCGCGTAAACGCTGGGTGGTCAGACGTGACCGAACAGGCCGGGACCGAGGATCAAAACGGCTGAAACCAGCATTTTGACCGACAACAAGACCAGCAAAGCATGGCAAATGGTGAACAGCCTTTGCTGATCCAGCCGCTGGTTGAGCCGGAAGCCGCAAAAGACACCGAAGACGATAAACGGCACGGCCAGCAGGATTTTCCATAAAAACGCGGCATCGACCCGGGCAATCAGCAGCCATGGCAGCAGTTTGAGAAGATTGCCGCTGGCCGCCACAATGCTGGCGGTGCCGGTATAAATGGTTTTTGAGAGATTGCGGCTGAGCAGATACATCGCCAGAGGCGGGCCACCCGCATTGGCAATCATGGTCGCGCAGCCCGATGCGCTGCCGGCAAGAAAGCCCATCCGCCATGACGGCACACCCATGCCTTTGCGGACCCCGCCTGCAAAATACAACAGGCTGAACACGAGGCTGGTCAGCGCGATCACCAAGCCGACCCATCCCGCCGACAGCACAGAGACCAGCAAAGCCCCGCCCCCGACGCCCACCACCATCGACGGGATCAGGATAACCAGATCAGGCTTGGACCATGTATGGACCGACCAATATCTGAGCGAAAACAGATCCATCACCACCAGCAACGGGGCCAGCAGCGCGCCAGCCTCCAAAGGCGGCATCACCAGCGACAGAAGCGGAATACCGATCACCGCCAAGCCGCCGCCAAACGCGCCTTTCATAAAGGCAATCAGGAAGGACACGGCGCATATCACGAGGCAAAGTGTCAGGCTATCGGTCATGAGCTACGATCTTGGGCTACGATCATGGGCTTTCAATCAATCATCGTCTGGAACGAGTCCGGAGCCTTGACCGTTACGAGACATGATAGCGTCGGGCAATCAGCATTTGCGACACGCTGGTCAGCACCAGAGTGGCCGACATCAGGATAAAGGAAATCGCACCGCCGAACGGCCAGTTGTTTTGCTGCGAGAACTGGCCATAGACCAAAGTGCCCATCATCTGGAATTTGGGGCCGCCAAGCAGAGCCGGTGTCGCATAGGCATTCATGGCCAGAATGAAGGTCAGAATACTGCCCGCCAGAATACCGGGCATGGCCAAAGGCCACAGGATCCGTCGCGCCATCACCAGAGGCGTGGCACCAAGGCTGAAAGCGGCTTCCTCGGTCGAGCGCGCAATGCCTTCCAAAACGCCTTGCAGCGTCAACACCATATAGGGCAGATTGACGGCGATGATGCCAATCAGCACGGCCGCTTCCGTATACATGATCTCGATCGGCTGATCGATCCAGCCCAGCCCGATCATCAACTGGTTGAATGCGCCTTTGTTGCCCAGCGACACCATCCAGCCGGCCGCACGCACGGCATTGCCGACAAACAGCGGCAGCACGACAAGGATCACCAGCAGATTTTTAAAACGCGACTGGCTGCGGGCCAGCACATAGGCCAGCGGAAAGCCCAGCACGAAGCACGCAAGCGTGCACAGCATCGCCACCCGCACCGTGCGCAAAAGGACTGCCGAATAATAAGGGTCGGTAAAAAATTTGATATAATTGTCGAGAGTCAGCGCATCGACCATGAATTTGCCAGGCACAAAGGCATTCAGGCTGTAGCGGAACAGAATAGCCATCGGCACAAGCAGGCTCACGGCCACAAAGACCGTGGCCGGACCGATCAACAGCGAGGCCGTCAGGCCTCGCCGTGCCTGTGCGGATGCGTGGGTCATGCTCAGGCTTTGAACACCTTGTCCCACCATTCCTTGATCATCGCATCATTCTTGGCGATGTAGTCGTAATTCAAGTCTTTCAACCGCTTCATCTCATCCGCCGTGAAGCCGATGCGCTTTTGCAGATCGGGGGCGACAACGGCGTTTTTAACCGTCGGATTGTAGCCCATATCGACAGCAAAGGCCTCCTGCGCACTCTTTTCCAGCATCGCATTCAGATAGGCATAGGCGGCGTCTTTGTTGGGGGCATTTTTGGCAATCGAGAAGCCGGAAATATACAGCGGAATCCCTTCGCTGGGTGCTGCGGATTCAACCGCAATGCCCGAATTCTGCCATTGCACGGCGCGGGCTTTCCACATGATGCCGATGCCGATTTCCTCGGTTTTCAAAGCCTGTGCAAAAGCCTCGTTGGTCGGATAGACCCGGACCCCTGCCTTTTTGGCAGCCATCAAAACATCTTTGGCTTTTTCGAAATCGGTCATCGATGCACCATTGGTGGCCGCCAATGAGGCTGCCATCACGACATAGATATACTGGATGTCGATCACACCGGCCTTGCTGCCCCATTTCGGATCGAACGCATCCTTGAAACTGGCCGGAGCGGGTGAAATCATCTTGGGATTATAGACAACCACCTTGCCCGAATAGATCTGGCCGATGCCGTAGGCATATTTCATTTCCGGCAGGAGATTCACGGCATTGGGAATTTTCGAATAATCGATCTTTTCGACAACCTCTGCCTCGTTCATCTCGAACATATTGGCGGAGGAAAAGCCCTGAATATCGGTGGTGCCGCGCGGCAAGCGCTTTTCGGCCACCATTTTGGCGCGGCGCGGTGCATCGGCAGCCTGATCCTGAACGCTTTCGATGCCTTTCGGCTTCAGGATGGGGTCTTCGATGTTTTTGGTAAGCAGGCGGGCATAGTCGCCGCCCCATGTGCCGACAACGACTTTGGCTTGCTGCGCAAATACCTGCGAGGTGCCTGCTGCCGTCAATGCCATCGTGCCGGATGC
>Ga0214921_10003332_pt1 | contig 24734 bp, 18 predicted proteins | sample LL1505_MetaG_FD_177992 | JGI IMG/M metagenome (GOLD analysis project Ga0214921, IMG submission 177992) | Freshwater microbial communities from Lake Lanier, Atlanta, Georgia, United States - LL-1505 | ecosystem: Environmental > Aquatic > Freshwater > Lake | place: USA: Georgia | collected...
CTAAGCCCAATTTTTTCGGTTAAAACATCTAATAACTGATCTTGGATGTACAGTTTAACTTCGAATTCGTATAAATAAGGTGTACCAAGATCATGTGTCCACCAGCGTTGAGGGTTTTCAATGTTAAAGGGTAGGATGATTGAATGCTTTCCTTTTTCCAGAAACAGGGAGGTGAAGGCTAATTTTTGCTCTTTACACCATAACTCCAGCGTATAATTTTCCTCTTTTAGGACCTCGATTTCAGTATTGCTTTCCAGTTCAGCGAGCGTATCATTTAAATTTAACTGCCTAATATACAAGTCATGTTGCCTGGCTTGGTTCCAGACGCAAATTCTTACCGGTCTGAAAATACCTGAACTTACTAATCTGGGACCCCAGTCCCAACCGAAATGGTAACCAGGTTTTCTTAAAAATACACTTACCTTTTGCTTACCTAATTCCCCGTTTTCTGATTGGTCGTTGGAAGCAGGCAGATCAAATCCATAATTTTCAAGCATTTCAATCCCCTTTCTTGTAGGCGAATGAAAATACAATCGCAGATTATTTTCCCCTTCCCTAATGAAGTCTTTTATATCAAAATGCCAGGCAGTAAAAAAATTATCTGCTGAAAAAAGTAAATTCCCATTCAAATAAACATCAACATAAGTATCTAAGCCATCAAACTCAAGGGAAATTTTATCTGCTTTTCGATGTATTTCCTCCATTTGGAAGGAGATTTTATACTCCCAATCAACTTTGTCAACCCATTGCGATTTTTTCTCGTTGGTTCTGTAATAAGGATCTTCCAGTCTGTTTTGATCCATCAAATCAGTATGAACCGTTCCGGGTACAGTAGCATTTAACCAGATTGTTTCTCCTGCCTGCCGAAAAAACCAGGGTTTATCTAAAGGAATAATCTTCATTTCTGGGGTTGATTGAGAAAAAAGTTGTGCGAATTTCCACGTAAAACAAAAAACATAAAACAATTTACTTTTCATCATTCAAAAAGAGGTCTAATATATTGATAGTTAATTTAACTGCATAATGTTAACAAATAAATTCTGGTGAAGAAAGATTTCCCATGCAATAAAAGGTTTATTTTGCAATTTTGGGCAAATTATCCTAACCAAATCTTAAAACAAACCCCATGATTAATGAGGAGGCTATGTCCGATATATCTCAAATACTCTGTTTACAAAATGAGGAGAGACAAAAACTGATAAAAAAAGTAACAGCTTATTACTTTGAATTTCTTGATCATTTGACTGAAGGAAAGGCTTATTTAGGCGATGAAGATGGCGGAAAAGCGCTTGCAGCTATGCCGTTTCAAGAAAAACCCTATCCAATTGATCAGATTTTCGATGTTTTTCATCATGCTGTTACGGAAAATGGAATTAATCCTGCCAGTGGTAAACATTTTGGTTATGTGCCGGGAGGTGGTATTGAAACAGCAGCCTGGGGAGATTTTTTAGGCGCTTTAACAAACAGGTATAGCGGTGTAAATTTTGCAAATCCCGGAGCTGTGAGAATGGAAAATCAAGTGATTGCCTGGATGTGCAAACTGATTGGCTACCAGGAAGGAAGCCACGGCAGTTTACTTTCAGGAGGCTCATTGGCAAATCTTTCCGCTATTATTTCAGCACGAGATCATAAAGAACTTAAAGCAAGAGATTTTGAGAAAGCGGTTGTTTATCTAACAGAGGAAACGCACCATTGCATTCAAAAGGCACTTCGCCTGGCAGGTATGGGAGAGTCTGTCATTCGATATATTCCAATGGATGAAAAATTCAGTATGCAACCTGATTTTTTAACCTTAACCATCCAAAAAGACATTGAACTGGGTCTGATTCCATTCCTTCTTATAGGTTCTGCTGGAACAACCAACACAGGTGCTATTGATCCATTGGAAAAATTAGCTGATATAGCAGCTGCTCATCAAATCTGGTATCACGTGGACGCTGCTTACGGTGGATTTTTTCTGTTAGTAGATGAATTAAGAGAAAAATTCAGGGGAATTGAAAGGGCAGATTCCGTGGTTATTGATCCACATAAAAGCCTTTTTATGCCCTACGGATCGGGGGTTATTTTAGTTCGTGATGCAGCACGTTTATTTAAATCTAATTATTACACTGCCGCTTATTTACAAGATACAATGGACGGTCAGGGGGAATTATCCCCTGCTGATTATTCACCTGAATTGACACGACATTTCAGAGGAATGCGCATTTGGTTTTCACTATCTGTATTGGGTATTTCCCCATTTCGCGAAGCGTTAGCTGAAAAAATTGAACTTAGTCATTACTTTTATTATGAAATTCAAAAAGCTGGATTTGAAGTAGGCCCCTTCCCAGCACTCAGCATTATGCTTTTTCGTTACGTCCCATCACAAGGAGACCCAAATGAGGCAAATGCTAAACTTTTATCTTTAATTCATAACGATGGACAAATATTTGTTTCATCGACGACCATTAAAGGTGTTTTTTGGATTAGAATGGCTATATTGGTCTTCAGAGCGCACAAAAGAGAAGTGGATATTGCTATTAAAACATTAGAAAATTTTAAAAATAATCTAATTAACAAATAAACTAAATTGAAATAGAAGTAAAAGCATTACTTTTATGTTATAGGTAATTAGTTTAATCAGACAATTGGCCTAATATTTTCATAATGAACCCTTCATTTGGGTGCATGTCAAGAAAGAAACTTACATCATGCAATATATTAATTCTCTTTCAATATCTCGAGAATTTGTGGCCTAAGGTAATTACCCCATATTTCATAACCTTCCTCGTTGTAATGCAATGTATCTTTTCCAAAATATTTACCAATGGGTTGACCCGAGGCATCAAGAAAAGCATTTTTAACTGAGACGGTAAACAAGGAGGATTGAGTTGCAGCATATTCCCGAATCAGCTGATTTGTTTCTTCTATTTTATCCCACACTTTCCACCTTCGGGGCGAGGGAGATATTTCAATCCATATAATTGGTAATGTGGGGAATTTTTTACGTAGGGTATGAACAATCTGCTTGTAAGTTTCAAGAATCTGGATAGGCGATTTATCATGATTTGAAACGGTTAAATCGTTACTACCACTATACATCACAATTCCTTTTATGGAATGAGGAAAGGCAATTCTCTCTATGTAATATGCCATTTCAGAGATGTTACTCCCGCCAAATCCTCTGTGAATAACCGATAATGGAGCTAAATCAGCAGCCACATTTTTCCATAGTCTGACAAAACTGCTTCCTGTAACCAGAACAGAATTCTCTGGATAAGTTACCGATGCATTCAGGCTATCAAAAACCAAAATTTCTTGCTCAAATCTTTTGATTCCAGCCTTTCCTGCCGATTTATTTTGTTTTAGTTGAGTAAAAAGCCAATGTACTATTTCGTTTAGGGCAAATACCTGCTTATCCCTTTTACCATCTAAAGTGTGTCCTGTATTTGGAAAGGGTAAATAACCAGTTGGAATACCTAATTGAAGTGCTTTTTGAAAAATGGGAAGGCTGCCATATTTAAATCCATGCCAGGAATAAGAAGAATCAAAAGGAACTGTCTTATCCATTTCTCCATGCACCAAAAAAACGGGAATGTCTCCCCTTTTTATTATCGACAAATCTGTCAATGCTCCCCAACAATTCACTACACCATGTACATTCGAAGAAATATCAGTATTTACAGGATCTAAAGTTCCCAATTTAGCCGAAATATCGGCAGGGACCTCATATTGATCTAGATAAGCAACCCCTAAGGCAGTCATTGCCCCGGCTGAACTACCCATAATAAAAACCTGCGAGGTATCGATTCTAAAGGCAATCGCATTTTTCTTAATATATCTTACAGCCGCCTTTGCATCTTGAACAGCACGAACAAAAGCTTCAAAATATGCCTCTTCGCTATTGGAAGTATCAATACCCAGTCTATAATCTATAGAGGTTGCAACATATCCTCTTTGCGCCAAACCTGTACAAATAAGGCCGTTAAATGTCCCCACTTTGGTGTTATTCCTAAAGCCTCCCCCATGAACAAAAATCATTAAAGGCCTTTTTAAAAAGGTATCTTGTTGAGGAGGCAAATAAAGATCCAGTAAATGATTCTCCATTTCCCCTGAAATACCAGCAGATCGATGATAAGGGATATCAGAAAGGGTATCAATTCTCTCATACAAAACTTCTTTATATCTCTGTGAAAAAGATATATGGGAGGAAAAAACAAAACCCAGAATGGCAATAATTTTGTATTGGCTCATTTTTTACAATTTTATTCATCAAAATAATTTAACAGATGAAACCTAAGATAATGGATTTCTTTCATGAATGGGCAATGAATTCAATTCTTTTCATTAGAGAATCCACCCTAGTTTAATAGCGGTTATTTATCGGCAACACATCGAAAGCCTACGGTGGCATTTCGCTCAAAACCAGGGGAAACTTTTAACAACTTTTGAATATAGGTTAATTCTCTGGGCCCCCCTTCTACATACCACCAACTATTCGAAGGTAAAAAATAACTGCCTCCTTTTAAAATACCAAAATACTGACTTCCATTGTCATAGATGTCATGGCATAGTTGCCATACACACCCTACTAAATCACTTAGCCCATAAGGATTTTCTCCTTTTGGGTATTTTCCCACCGGATAAAGGTAGCCATCGCCTGTGTTGCAATACTGAGAATCAATGGTAAATTTTGAAACAGTTAATGTCTCTGTAACCACTGTTTCTTCCTTCTTATAGTCCGCATTTACATCCCATGGCCATTTTCTGTAATCTGATGATTGTGCTGCATATTGCCATTCCAACGCTGTAGGCAATCTTTTCCCAGCCCAACGGGCATAAGCCTGTGCATCGTCATAACTTATATTTATTACGGGAAAATTTTCTTCCCCAGGCTTAATTCCTCCCTTTTCCCAATGAGCTAAAAATCGGTTTGTATCCAATGGCTTATACTTGGATGAGATTAAAAATTCTAGGAATTCCGCATTGGTCACTGGGTATTTATCCATATAAAAAGAAGATACAATGACTGAATCTTCCATATCATTTATCGGATTAGGTATAAACTGATCTCCGAAAGTAGTTTTCAATTGGAATTTCCCTTCGGGAATTTCAACCATTCCCTTCGGTTTAACTTTATACCCTATGGTTGGTTCAACAGACGTAATAAGCACTGGGTCACCAGGTAAAATGGCCAGAATTACTTCATCGAGTAACTCTTTATTTTCAAATAATTGAATCACTATCTTCCCTTTATACCTGCCAAATTCTTTGTGAATAGATAAAATATTGTGCCCTATTGGTAAAACAACAGGTTCCTTGTCGTAGGACGGTTCCCCTTTCCATACCCTCAATTCATCTCCTCTGAAGGCAGAAATCTCGATTTTATCTCTCCATTTTTTTGTCTTAATGATTTCAGGTAATAAAGCTAAAGCTGAAACAGCACCTTCATTATTTGTTCCAAGGTCAGCCAATTGGAAAGATTCTATATGGACCGGAATTTTCGACTTACCCATTTCTATAAGGGGTTGAACGGGTTCATGTCTCCATAAATCTACCCAATGAAATCCTGCAGGGGTATTAAATTCAAACAAAACATCCTTAAATCCCTCTGGAATAAGGCTAAAAATAGTAAATACATTTTTATCTGATTTCTGCCAGTGATTGATGTAAATTCCATCCTTGAGACTTGTGAATAGTGGGGTATATTTAAAGGAGGTAAAAACAGAAGTGTTTTCTCTAAGTATTCGCAGGGTTCGACCCCAAAACTTATAATCATCTTGAATCCAATCGGGTTGACCAGGTCGGAAAATATTTAATTCTGTCCCATAACCATTAAAAAGAGAAAGCGAAAACTCTCTTCTTATGGGTTCTTTATATTGCTCTGCGACTCTAAAAATGGCAAAATCTGGTCTGATAAATTTATTTAAATTCAATAAGGGTGGATAGTATAACGCATTATGAACTCTTCCTGAAATTATCCCCTCCATATCACGAGGAACAGCCATGCCTTCACTATACATAATGACACCCATTTTTACTTTGTCCGCGGCTTCCTGGTACGCTCTTTTTGAACTTCCTTCTGTATCCAGAACGACCCCGTCCGCTTCAACGGCACCAATTAAAGAAGACATTCCAGTATGGTGATTTTCCTTTCGGGTACTTTCATCCCATGGATTATAACTAATAAAAAATCGGGTGCCCTGTGCTCTTGCGCTTCTTCCTACTTCTTTCAAAGCTAGTAATCCCCCCGGTAAATCGCGGTATAAATCCCATTGATTGCGTTGATCCAGACCTAAGGTTGGCCAATTAGGCCAAATACCTATCACATCATCTCCCCCGTATGACCTCTTTCCTTTCTCTAAAAACGAAGAAAGTTGATACCCCCGATGCTGATAGTCATAGAATTGATGATCCCAGGCCATCATAAGATGCATCGCATAACTTTTCTTTATCCATTGCAAATCTTTTCTTTGATAAAGGGAATCATTAAATGGCCTGCTTAAGTCAAAAAGGTAATGGTCTTGAAAAATAATACGAAGGGCATCTTGCCATTCTCCGGAATATGGGGTCAACCATATAGCATAAACTACTTCGCCTTCTGGAAAAAGTAAGGTGGCAAAACGTTGTCTTTGAGCATTTTGCCAATACTCCCTTCTTGAAAGTCCTGCTATTTTTACTTGCCCCTTGATTAAAGGGGTAGCAACGAAGCCCGATTCCCAGGCATTATCGGGAAGAATTACATTCACTGGATTGAGGCCAGGTCTAAAAAGATGTGATCTGGAAAGCCTGTGTTCACCTAATCCTGTTATATAAACATTACCATTTTTCCTTCCCAGGGGAACCAGATTTTCAAGTCGAAGCGTATCCTTACCCGTATTTTTAAAAATAATTTTAAATTTTCTGATACCAATTGAATCCTTAATTTCAATTATTTTCCATGATAATTGATTTAAAAAACCTGTCCCTTCTTTCCTAAAGGAAAAATCTGAAGATAAAATCACCTTACCATTAAGATCAAAAGTAAATAAAGGAAAACCTAAATCAGGAAGATTTCCACCTTTAACATATAGATTTTCTGTTTGAGCCCAGCCACTGACCTTAATAAAAATTAAAAAAGATAATATAATCTGATACTTCATATAAACAAAATATTGGCAGTTCATTAATCCTGGCATTTTTCACCATAACTTAAATCACCGGCATCACCTAGACCAGGAACAATATATGATTTTGCTGTGAGTTCTTCATCTACATCACCAACCCAAATATGGGCTTTGGGTAACTTATGATGTACCAAATCCAGACCTTCTTTTGAGGCAATAGCAGAAACAATATGGATAGACGAAGGAAATCCGTAGGTTAAAAGATGATCAACCGCCGTCACAATGGATGCTCCGGTTGCAAGCATAGGATCTATTAAAATAAGACATTTATCTGTAAGATTGGGACAAGAAACATACTCCATTTCAATTTCAAATTTGCCAGTATTATCATGTTTTCTATATGCAGTGAGAAAAGCATTTTCAGCTTCATCAAAAACATCTAAAAATCCCTGGTGCATGGGTAACCCGGCTCTTAAAATAGTTCCTAAAACAACGGAAGTATTCAACTTTTTACACGCAGCAATACCAAGTGGCGTCTGAATATCCTTTATTTCAAACGTTAAATGTTTGCTTATTTCATGTGCCATAAAAACACCTAATCTTTGAAGATTCCGACGAAATAAAACTTTATTTTGCTGGATGGTAACATCACGTAATTCTGCCAGATAATTACCTACAATGGAAGGAGTTTCGTGAATAATAGTTATCATAGATTTTCATTTTTTAAAAATGCAAAATAAATATCTTTCCACTTATGCCAGCTTCCTGGCCCGGCAAATGAGCTATTGTGCGCAATAAAAGTAAAAGTTCCACCTACCGATTTGCACTCATTTTCCAAAAATTCTAACTCGGCTAAAACCTTCTTTGGGGTATAATAACCATAAACCCAAAAAGTTACGTCCATCGCCTGAAAAGGATGTACGGTTAAATTAGTGCAAACATCGCGCTCAACATCAAACCACTTGAAAGGAAAGCAAGTACCGGCCCGAAATCCATTTTTACTGGCATAGCCCATTGAATAGTCATTTTCAATACCTAATTCAATAAGCTTTCGGTAGGTCTCAGGAAAACGCATAAGTAGATAATGTTGCCTGGAATCTTTAATTGGTTTCCCAACAAAATCACCAAGTAATTCATATTCCTCTTTTAATATATGAAAATGGCTGCCACTTCTCTTAGAGGGGTGCAAGCCAATCTTATATCTTGCCGACAAATCACGTATTAATTGCCTGAAAGCTTTTGTTTTAAGCCCCACTGCACGGTCGATTTTTGATTTATTCCCCATAAGGATAAAAAAAGCAGGCTCATCACCTAAAGTCGTGTGCAAATTTAGTAGCTGACTAAAAGTAAAAAAAGGATCTACCTTGAAATGATTTATGACCTGCCATCTGTCATGGAGCGAAGCAAGATCCTTCTTAAAAGTATCTCTGATAATTCCATAAATATGTCTAAAAACTGAACGATGCAAATAAGCCCATGCCACGTCAATATCATAGGTGATTTGTCTTTTAAATTTTGAGGGAGGAACCTTAAATGAAGGCCATCTTTTCTTTATGGAATCAAAAATTAAAATTTTTATTAAATCCACATGAGGAACATTCAAATATTGACCTTTAAAAGCCATACTATTTTCAGCTTTAAATCTACCCCAAACATCAAGCATTTCTCTGTTATATTCCTCACTTCTGGTGAGAATAAAAAAGATAAAAGTAAAAATATCTTTACTCAAAGTATGAAGAGGAAATGAAACCTCTGCCAACGCTGGGATTTTTGAATCAACATTTAACTTCCACAAATAACCACTATCTGGAACAACGATTGCATTATTTTGATATTCATTCTTACCATAAATAATGGCAGGACCATCATATTCAGAGATGGCTTTAAAATCACGGGTAATTTTATAAGAAGAGACCCCACTGAAAATCCAATCCAGTACATAATTGAATCGGTTAGATGAATATTCACTATAAATTAACACCTCCATGTTGTTTAAACCATATTTACTAAAAGTAATTTAACATTATTTTGGTATATTTAACCATATTAAAAAAACCAGGTAAAAAAGGATGAACCTAAGTGCATGGAAATTTGTCTTTCATTAAAGAACTTAGCAATGGACTACGCTCAAAAATTCTGTTTTAGCCCTAAATATTGGTTGACATTTTTAACCACGGCTTGTCTATTTATTTCCTTTCATGGACATACACAACAAACGCTTTCCTTAGGCAGAAATAATTATAATCAAGATAAAGGAGTATTGTATCAAAAGGAAAGTGGTGTAAATGCCAGAATTTATACCAATGGATTTAGTTTCGGGTATCAGATTGGAAAAATAGTGAAATATAATTTATCTAAGTATTATTTTGCTGAATTCGGAGAATTAAAAGATCCAATTGAAACGAGGCAACAAAAAAACATATCTCTTTCAGGACCACGGAGTACTTTTCGGGGATTCATATTTGGTAAACAAAATAATTTTTATCCTCTCAGAGTGGGAGTTGGTGAAAAAAGATTTATGTCAGAAAGAGGAAAACGCAAAGGCTTAGCTATGGGAGTAAGTTATGAGGGAGGAGCCACTCTTGGTTTACTGAAACCCTACTATCTTATTTTAAGACAAACTTCTGACAAACCTGGAAATTTCACCAGTATTCGAAGTGAAAAATATTCCTTAGAAAATGCTAATAGATTTTTAAATTGGGATGATGTTTTTGGAGCAGATAAATTTACTAAAGGATTAGACGAGCTGAGTATTATACCAGGAATAAATATTAAAGGAAGTTTACATTTTGACTGGGGAGCTTATGGGGAATTTATTCGCTCTGCTGAAATTGGCATCATGGCAGACGGCTATTTAAATGATGTGCCTATATTAGCTGACAATGAAGCGATGGGAATAAACAATAATCAAAATATTTATCTTAATCTTTTTGTAAATTTGCGTCTTGGGAAAAGAAAATAAACATTGTACGATAAAACATATTCATGGTTGAATTACCTATTGCCACTCCTAAAGAAAAACATACCAAAAAGCCTGATTGGCTCAGAGTTAAGCTTCCTATTGGTCCCGAATTTAAAAAAGTAAGGGAACTTGTTGACACTTATAAACTACATACCATCTGCCAGTCAGGAAGTTGTCCAAATATGGGAGAATGTTGGGGTGCTGGAACAGCAACTTTTATGATTCTGGGAAATATATGTACCAGATCTTGTTCATTTTGTGCAGTGAAAACAGGAAGACCTACCGAATATGATATAGAGGAGCCAAACAGAGTCGCAGAAGCCGTAAGATTAATGCAAGTTAAACATGCTGTTATTACCTCTGTAAACAGAGATGAACTGGCAGACCGTGGAGCAGAAGTCTGGTATCAAACCATTTATCAGATCAAGTTATTAAGTCCCAACACAACGATTGAGAGCCTTATTCCCGATGTTAAAGGGAACTGGGAAGCCCTGGAAAGGATGATTAGTGCCGGACAAGAAGTTGTTTCCCATAATATGGAAACCGTTGAACGCCTCTATCGCTTGGTTAGACCACAAGCTAAATACCTGCGCAGTTTAGAGCAAATTAAAAGGACAAAAGCCTTTGGAAAAAGAACTAAATCTGGTATCATGGTAGGCCTTGGAGAATCAAAAGAAGAAGTTTTAAAAACCATGGATGATTTAGTTCAGAATGGATGTGATGTTCTTACCGTTGGTCAATATCTGCAGCCTACTAAAATGCATCTGGATGTAGCTGAGTTTATACATCCTGACATTTTTGCCTTTTATAAAGAGGAGGGCTTAAAAAGAGGGTTTGACTATGTAGAAAGTGGCCCATTAGTGCGCTCCTCGTATCATGCCGAAAGGCATTTAATCCCAACCAAATAATGCTTTTAACTTTGGGAGAAAATCAGTATTTTCATAAAAACCTGTAAAATTAGCAGCCCCAGGTCCATAAGAAAAAACGGGAACCAACGTACCTGTCACACTTTTTCCAGTAAATTCATGCTGCAAATTACCCGGTTTCGATCCTGGATTGATGGCATAACCCCCCAGTTCATAGCCAGAGGTAACTATGACTAAGGTTTCTTTATCTTTTTCAGCAAAAGATAAAACTTTCCCTATTGTTTGATTGAAATCCTCATATTCTGAGAGCATATAGGCTGGATTATTCTTTTTTGCCCCCCAGGCAGTTTGAGCACTATTTATAATTAAAAAAAAGCCATGCTTTTCCTGATCCTTCTTTTTCAAAAAATCAAGGGCGAAGGTAGCTGCTGTCGGCAAATAATTTCTTCCCTCCAAGACCGTTGATGGAAAATCGAATGCGGTAAATGCAACATAGTTTTTGGATAAATCAGCCTTAGGAAAGGTTTGAGTGTCAGAAGGAACTGATACTACCATAAAACCCTTGTTTATTAAAGTCGATATCAGATTATAATTATCTTTCCTTTCCCTATAAAATTTCTCTCCCCCACCTATAATAAGATCCAAAGGAGCCTGTAGCATTTGTAAAGCGATGGATTCCTCCTCTCTGGAATGAGCGGTGTGTGCCCAAAAGGCAGCGACTGTTTCATGCGTCATACTGGCTGTAGTAATAATTCCCGTCTTCATCTTTTTTTTAGCACCCAACTCCAGCATAGATGGAACTGAAACAGAATCCATAGATATTCCAAGGCCTCCGTCAAATGATTTTACCCCGCAGGCCATAGCCGTTGCAGCTGCAGCAGGGTCTGTATTTAAACTATTCAAAGAGTTTGTTTTTTGCAAGCCAACATAAGGCATTTTCTCAATGAAGAGCTCTTTCTCATTTTGGTATAAACCACCCGAAATTTGACTAATACCAACACCATCAGCAATCATCAAAATAACATTAACTGGTTTAATACTTTTGGATAGATTTTGTAAAAAACAAAACCGAGGGATTAAAAACAACCCTATAACGACAACAACTGTTCTATTTAAAATCATCATGTCTAAATTAATTTCTGGTACCTTTTTCCAGGTATTTCCTTAATCAGTCCTTTGAATTCCATGTCCAATAACAATTGACTTAACAAGCCAGTTGAGAGGGAAGTATTTGATAGAAGATATTCCAAAGAAATGATTTTGGCATCAATATATAAATCTACTATTTTTTTTTCCAGTGGTTCTAAAAAAGGAATAATCATTTGTTTTGTTTGAGCATCTTTCCATTGAAGAAGGTTAATTACGTCATCGGCACTGGAAACAAGCGTTGCCTCTTGATTCTTTATCAGTTTTAAACATCCCTGTGACCATTTATCTGTCATTCTTCCGGGTAAAGCCATCACTTCCCTGTTATAATCATTAGCCAATTGAGCTGTAATCATAGAACCTCCTCTTTCTGCAGTTTCGACAACTAAAACACCATCACTTAATCCTGCAATGATTCTGTTTCTCATTGGAAAGAATTCTTTTTCCGCTCTCACAGACCAGGGATATTCCGATAGAAGGGCACCTTGCCTGGAAATTTTTTCCGCTAATTCCCGATGATCTGCGGGATAAATACTACCTAATCCATGTGCCATTATTCCCGCTGTCCGCAGATTATTTTTCAGGCAAAAATGATGCGCTTCAGCATCAATGCCAAAAGCAAGTCCACTCACAATGATTGGATTATATTCTTTTATACCTTCCAGTATTTTATTTAATGCCTCAATACCATGCTGAGAGGGTTTTCTGGTTCCCACTACAGAGAGAATAAATCGATCTTCCCAGTCAATATTTCCCATTTGATAAACAACAATGGGACTGTCTGGTAAATTAGCTAATCGGGAAGGGTAATTGGATGACTTAAAATAAAGGATTTCGATGTTTTTTTTAACACAATCCTTTAATTCAATTTCCGCAATTGCCAATACTTTTTTAGAACAGATTTCACTGACAATCGTATTTCCTAAACCAGGGATTTTTAACAAATTTCTGGCGGAAGTATTGAAAACTTCCTCCGGAGACCCACAGTAATAGATAAGTTGACGGCCTAAAACTGGTCCAACATGATGAATTTTAGTTAACCCAACGGCAAACAATAAATTATTTTCCATAATACGCATACTGATTAATTAATAAATCAGGCGCAAAGAAGTAGTCATCAGGTTAAGGGGTATCAAAAAACGAAAAAATGATGATTAAGGTAATTGTTCGATGGCATCATTTAAGTCATCAATCAAATCACTCACATCTTCAATGCCGACACTTAAGCGAATCAAAGAATCTGTTAAGCCAACTTTAAGCCTTTCCTCTTTGGGTATTGAAGCATGAGTCATGGTTGCTGGATGACCAATTAAAGATTCAACCCCTCCAAGAGATTCGGCGAGCGTAAATAGTTTAGTATTCGAGAGTAATTTACCAGCATGATCTAAGGTATCTGAAAATAAGGTAAATGACACCATTCCGCCAAAATGTTTCATTTGATTGCAGGCAATAACATGACCAGGATGGTCGATAAATCCTGGGTAAAAAACCTTTTTGATTTTTTGATGTGATCTCAGGAATTCCGCAATTTTAGCCGCATTCTGACAAGCCCTTTCAACACGAAGATGTAATGTTTTAATTCCACGTAAAATCAAGAAACAGTCTTGAGGACCTGGAACGGCTCCAACCGCATTTTGAAGAAACCTTAGCTTTTGATTCATATTTTCATCATTGGTAATGACAGCGCCATGAACAACATCAGAATGTCCGCCAATATATTTGGTTGCTGAATGAAGAACGATATCAGCACCTAGGTCTAAAGGGTTTTGAAGATAAGGCGAGGCAAAGGTATTATCGACACAAGTAATGATCCCTTTTTTCTTGGCTATTTCACAAATAGCTTGAATATCAACGATATTCAGCATCGGATTGGTGGGAGTTTCAACCCAGATAAGTTTAGTTTCAGGTCTTATTTCTGTTTCAAAAACAGACAGATTATTCATACTGACAAATCTGCTTTTTATACCAAATGTACCGTAAACTTTTGTTAACAGCCGATAAGAGCCTCCGTATAAGTCGTCACAAGCCAGGACCTCATCTCCTGGTTGAAGCAATCTGACTACAGTATCCATGGCAGCAAGCCCGCTGCTGAAACAGATACCATACTTCCCATTTTCCAAAGAAGCCAGATTATTTTCCAAAACGGTGCGTGTTGGATTACCAGTTCTTGCATATTCATATCCTTTATGCTCTCCTGGAGCAGATTGGGCATAGGTAGATGTCTGATAAATGGGAGTCATAACAGCCCCAGTTGAAGGATCCGGTTCTACCCCGGCATGAATCGCTTTAGTTCCAAATTTCATAACGCTTTATGAATTAATCAAAATACTAGGAATCAAAAAAGATTAAATTGAAAAGGGCAATCTTAATGGATAGATTGCCCTTTTTTCACTTGTCGAATAAAGGATTTTATTCTGATTAGTTTACAGAATCTGATAGTTCTTTACCTGCTTTGAATTTAACTGAATTTTTGCTTTCAATCTTCAAAGTTTGACCTGTTCTAGGATTACGGCCATTTCTAGCCTCTCTGTGAGAAACTGAAAAGGTACCAAAGCCAATTAATGTAACTTTTCCACCTGCTTTAAGCTCTTCTCCAATTCCTTCTACAACTGCGTTTAATGCATCTGTAGCCTGTACTTTTGTAATTTTTGCACTTGAGGCAATTTTGTTGATAAGATCTCCCTTGTTCATTTAAAATAATTTTAAAGTTAATTTTCTCTTAAAAAAATACATAATTTCAAATATAAGCATAATAATTAAAAAAATCAAAAAGAATTTCATTTAAAATAGCTTATTTTTGGTTTGCAAATATAAGCTATTCTTCAAAAAATCAACTATTTATAAAAATTAATTATGAAAAAGTACCTCTTTTTTTTGTCCATCTTAGGTGTTTTGTCCTTTTCGTTCTCATGTAATAGAAAAACAGGATGTCCCGCCATGAATCAAGAAGCAGCATTGAATAAAAAAGGAAATCTGAAAAAACCTGCACAAACGATGCTTTTTTCAAAGAAAAGTAAAATAAAATACTATCGAAATACAAATACTAAAGGGATTTAGTCTCTAATAATTCACCCATCCTTTGTAAGCTAAACAGACTCATAAATATAGCCGCCCCTGGAAATACAGCTAACCACCAGGCTGAAGGAGTTTCCCTGACTTGCTGCATTTGGCTGCCCCAGCTAATGGTTCCCGATGGCATTCCTATACCTAAATAACCCAGATATGCTTCTAACAATATGGCGCCGGCAAAACTATAGGCAAAAATTATCCACAATGAGCCCATTACATTGGGGAGAATGTGCTTCCAGCAAATATTGAAATGATTTATATTTAATAATCTCGCTGCCTGAATATATTCCAAATCTCTGATTTTGAAAAAAGCTGCTCTGACCAATCGGGCAATACCCGTCCACCTGATAATTGCTATAAGCAATACAATATCCAATAAATCTGGATTTTTTGCCAGGGGCAAGAGTGCCAGTAGAAAGAATAGAGCAGGAATAGCATCAATGGCTTGAATGAGCAGGCCTATAAAACCATCTATTGGAATGGCCATTCGAGGTCTTCCCAGGGAAGGGAGAAAAACATAACAAATACCCAATAAAACCCATATCAATAGCCAATAAATAACAGGCTTGCTTTCCCAGTTTGATTCAAATCCAAGGCTTATCCAAAAAAACATGCCAATAATCAAAATGAATAAAATGACTGCTTTCCATAAAGAAAGCCTGAATCTATCATTTCCATAATAGCCTGCTAATCCTCCCAAAAAAATACCTAAAATTCCTGCAATAACAACAGATAAAAATCCGACACTTGCCGCCATTCTGAATCCCCTGATCCAACCAGAAAGGACATCTCTCCCAATTCTGTCTGTACCCATCCAATGCCTGCTCCAAAGACTATTCGTATTTTGAATATCAAATGGACTTTTAAGTCCCAGATTATTTCTATCGATAGTTTCCGGACTGTAGGGAATCAGGGTATTTACTTTTCTTTCAAATTGCAACTCAATCCAGCTGCCCATTTGAAATGCTTCAGGCCATTGTTTCCATCCAAGTTTTACAAATGGTGCTTCAAAAAGGGGGAAATAATCCTTCCCTTGATACCGGCAAAAAAAAGGCTTTTCATTCGCTATCCAGTCCCCAAAAACTGCTAAAAAAAGACTTATATAGAAGAAGTACCTTATTTTCATGAACCTTCATTTTTAGTTGATGAAAATCTGATTCTTGGATCAGATATTACCAGTAAAATATCTGAAACTATCAGACCAAGAGCAGTCAAACAAGAAACCAGTAAAACAAAAGTATAAACCGTTGACCAATCCTGGCTCAAGATGGAATCAATTAATAACCTACCCATCCCTGGAATATTAAAAATAACTTCTATAACCACCGAACCCGTAATCAAAGCCGGAATTACCCCTGCTATAAACACGATTTGAGGTAATAAAGCATTTGGAAGAACATGCCTGAAATAAAGTCTAAATTGCGAAATTCCTTTAGTTCTCGCATATAATATGTACGGTTCCTTTAGAACTTTCTGAAAAGAAGATTGCATATATGCTGTCAAATAAGCAGCAAGCCCGTAGGTCATACAAAACACGGGAAGACTAAGTTGAAGTAAAAAAGGAACTGGCTGATTTACAAATCCTCCATTTTGCTGATAAAAAGTCCAGCCACTGATGCTGAAAAAAGAAAATCCACCCCCTGGTAAGGTCGCCTGAAACAATAATAAACTACCAATCCAAAAGGCTGGTAATGCATAAAGAGCCAGTAAAAAATGATTCAACCATTTTGTCCATATACTTTTAGGCATCAGGGCCATTAAAATACCCATTGGAAAAGAAAACAAATAAGCAAAGCCAATGGCTAAACCATTTACCCATAAAGTCCATGGAATTGCCTCTTTTAATTTATCCTTAACTAATCTGCCATCTCTTGTAGATGTGCCAAAATCACCTGAGATTATTTTAACAAACCATTCATGGTACTGATTTTCAAAACCATACCATTTAGGCACAGGAAAAAAGTTGAAAAATGAAGGAGAGCATTTTGACAGCTGATTTATTATTCCTTTGACCTTCCTGATTTCAGCATCAAAAGGTCTTTCCATTTCTTTTGATACGCTCAGATTAGCGTTTATGGCCGTTAAATCATCTAAATAAGCGATTTTTTGAAGTCTTTCCTTCCAAAATATAGATAGCCTTTTATTTTCAAGTTGACTTACCTTTTCATAAAAACTGGAAAGTGACTGGTAATAGGATTGAACCAATGACCAGTTTCCCGTTTGAAACAACAACTTTTTTTGGATTTTAATAGCCTCAGGATATTGAATTCGATAAAAGGTGTCAGGAAATAAGGCCGATTTTAACGAAAAATAAAATAGAGGCTTATGCAAATTCAATCTAACTGCCTCTGCTCCATATACTTTTTCAGCCGCTAAGGGATGAATATAAAAAGAACCATTACTCCTTGCTTTACTTTGAAGGAGGACTATATCACCGGCTACATTTTTTTGTAAATAAAATAGGCAGATTGAAATGAACCACAATGACAAAATAAGGGTGCTAATTCTCTTTGACAAATAGGTTAGCATCGTCATCTTAATCAGTGATTAGCCTAAAAGCCAAAGGATAATAACCTGGCCACACGGCTGTTGAAACTGCTTGAAATCGTTTATGAATTACCAAACGCTCTTGTGGACAAAACAACATGATTTCTGGTTGCTCTTCATAAATTTCCGCCTGAAGTTTTTTAGAAATGACAAACCTTTTAGATTGATTAGCTTCTTTTTCCATTTCATCAATCCATAAATCTGTTTTTTCATTTCCAAAGCCACTTCTGTTATCAGCATCGGTTCTCCAATTTTGAGAAGGACTCCACTGAGGTGTTATAGAACGTCCTGCAGAAATCATTTCAAAATCTCTGCTTCGTAGTTTTTCAAGCAAGGTATTGGCATCTTTAGCTTCTATAATGATATCAATTCCGGCTTTTTTTGCATTACTTTTGATAAGTTCTGCCAGAATCATTGAACTTGATTTACTGGCATTAGCCAAATATTTTACCCTCAGTGCGGTCTTTTTACCCTCAATTTTTTTATCTAAAATACCGTCTTTATCTGAATCGGTCCAACCTGCCTCATTTAACAATTTTTTCGCTTTCTCTATGGAGAATACTATTGGTTTCAAGGATGCATTATATTCTGCGGAAGAAGGATGTAAAGGAGTTGCACTCCTGGTTCCAAACCCTGCAAAAACATGGTCAATAAGTTCATCAACGTCTACGGCATGTGCAAATGCTCTGCGTACCTTTTTATCGGAGAGTATGGGTAATCGAGTATTTAATGAAATATAATAACTGCTAAGCGAAGAGGGAGTGTAGAAGGTAAAATGCGATTTTGTTATACTGTCTGACTTTAAGTTCACAAAATCTTCCGGTGCAATATTTTGCATTACATCAATCTCCTCATTTTTTAATGCGGCTAATGCAGTCACTGGATCTGGAATAATTTTGAATAAAAGTCTATCAGGAAATGCCTGAAAAGCTGGTAGTTCAGCCGCTAGTTTATCGCCCCACCAGGATGGTTTTTTCTGCAATAATATTTCCTGACCACCTTGCCAGGAAACCAATTGATAAGGACCTGATCCATTTACTCCTGCCGGATTTCTGCTGAAGTACTCCCCCATGTAATTGTCTGCAAATTCCTTAATGAAAGGATAATTTTTAAGTTGGTTTTCAGGGTTAGCATCTTTAATCAACGTCAAAAGAGAAACAGTATCCAATAGCTTTCTGGGATCAATAACATGCTTTGGCAAAACAGGAACTACATTGGTTAATGATTCCAGGCCTGCAAAATAGGTGTCATTTAAAATGATAGTAAATTTTTTCGGATTTGATTTATCAATGTCAAAGGACACAATATTTTCTAAAAATGTTCTATAGCCTAAGGTTGGCAAAAAGGGATTAAACACTATTTTTAAAGTTGCCTCATAATCAGCGGCAGTCACTGGTTTGCCATCGTCCCAAACAGCTTCCTCTCTAATTTCAAAACTATATTTTGTACCCCCCGCAAATTCACCTTTCTTTATTTGTTGGATTTTAGGGGCTTCTTTCAATAACTGTGGAACAAGTACTAGCGTTGTTGGGTCATAATTCATTAAATACAAATGCAGGGGGTCAAAAACTTGTCGGGCGTATGAAATTGTGCTTAGTATTGGGTTTAACCGATCTGGTTCAGCTTCGAGACGAATGGCAACTTCATTAGAAGTTCTTTTATGAATGCTTTTATCTTCAACGCGTCCGCAAGATAAAAAAGTTAGCACAATGGCCAGGGGGGCTAAAAAACAGAATTTCATTTCAATGATTTAATTAATACAAAAATACAAGGTTATAGGGACTAATGCACTTTTCTAACGCATTTTGTTTAATTATGGAACTTTTAGGTGTCAAAAATCGTTTCCGATAAATAAATTTTTGCTAATGAAAACAATCCTTATTGCTGGTGGAACCGGCTTAGTGGGACAGCTTCTCTCAAAAAAACTTAAAGAAGAAGGGCATAATATCCGCTTGTTGAGCAGAACCAAGCCGGCTAAGCCAAAATATCCAACCTTCCTTTGGAATATTGAAAAGGGCATTGCAGAAGAAAACGCTTTCAAAGGCGCAGATGTTGTAATCAATTTAGCAGGATCTGGCATAGCAGATAAACTGTGGACGAATTCCAGAAAAAAAGAGATAACGGAAAGCCGGGTTAAAAGTAACCAGTTACTCGCCTATTGCTTTAAAAACTTTCATAAGCCTTCGGTTTATCTTTCAGCAGGTGCCATTGGATTTTATGGCGACCGAGGGGAGGAAATATTATCCGAGGAACACCCTGCAGGTCATGATTTTCTCTCTGAAAGCTGTCAACAATGGGAGCAATCTGTTTTTGGAACGGCAGATGAAAGTTTCCGCCTTGTAATTTTTAGAATTGGCATCGTTTTGAGTACCCAAGGAGGCGCGCTGCAAAAAATGATATTCCCATGGAAAATGGGTATATCCACCTCTTTTAATCCGGGCAATCAATGGTATTCTTGGATCCACGAAGAAGACTTGGTCCGACTTTTCCAATTTGGCATACAGGAAGAAAAGCTTCAGGGAATTTATAATGCAGTAGCCCCGCATCCCGTGACAATGATCGATTTCGCCAGGGCTTTGAAGGCAAGAAGCAAACTACCCTGGCGTTTGATCTTTGAAGTTCCCAATAAATTGGTTACCACCGTCTTGGGAGAAATGTCAACGGTTCTTACAAATAGCACCCGTGTAACTTCTGCTAAAATCAAAGAACTTGGTTTTCAATTTAAATTTCCCCAAATAGATGAAGCATTGAAAAACCTTATGGGTTAGGTAAAATATCCTTTTTCTCCACAACGAGGTCGGAAAATTTACCTGAAAAACGAGTAGCCTTAATAATGTTGTTATCTATCCAGTGGTAATTCCCACCTCTGGGTTTGCCAAAAATGATTCCGTGGTATTTAAATCCATGTTTGTGTAACCAGGATTCAGTAACCGAGCGATGATCTTCCGTTCTTGAAGTAAAAAAATAAATACTATGCCCTTCATCAAACCATTTATTAATAATTTTTAACGCATCGGGGTAAGGAATAACAGAAATCATTCTTTCAGGTTCCTCATTTGGAATATCATCACAGACGGTGCCATCGATATCGATTAAAAAATTTTTTACATGTTCAGGCAAAAGAGGGCTGAGCGCTTCCCCCTTTTCATTGAATGCATGTTGCAATCGAGCATCATTAATTTGTTTCATATTCACTTAAATGATTAGAAAGAAATAAAATCAGTTGGATCCATGACAATACCTTTGTACCACAATTCGAAATGTAGATGTGGTCCTTCTGTTTTTGTCCCTGTATTTCCTATGATGGCAATGGCTTCTCCAGCCTTAACAAAGGTACCCACCTTTTTTAAGAGAGCCGCATTATGTTTATAAAAAGTTATAAGATTATTTGTGTGCTGAATACCAATCGTATGTCCTGTTTCCAGGGTCCAGTCTGCTAAGAAAACATAACCGGCGAGAGCTGCCTTAATGGCAGTATTTTTTGGGGCTACTATATCAACCCCAAAATGATTTTTTTTTAGATCAAATTGAGAGGTAATTTCCCCCTTTACCGGATTCACAAAAAAAACACCCTCGATGGGTATATCCTCTGATTTTCCTTTAAGGGCATATCTTGACCTTTTTGCCAGATTCCCTATATTTTCCAGTTCAACCTCCTTCCTTAGCTGATTATCTTCTTCTGAGGGAACAACAAGGTTTTTTTCCTCCAGATTAACCAGATTGTTTAGTAAATTTTTCTCGGGCACGGGAACATCTTCGACTGTTTCAACATCTCCGGTTAACATTCGTTTTACGTTATTAAGGTAAATACGCTGAGCGCTCATTTCATTCTCAACCTCTTCTACCTTCCTCATCAAGCTTAAAACTTCTTCACTGCTGCTACCCAGACCATAGCCGGGCAAATATCGCTTAATTGGGGTAATAGCAATAAAAAGCAAAGCCAAAAATCCGACCGATACCAAAATACTACTACCCAAAAGATAGAAATTGAATAAAGTAAGTTTAAATGAGGCAATTTCCTGAAAAGTGTCTTCATTCATTATTACCAGCCTAAACTTATTTTTTAAATTTTCTCTGATTTGAGCTCTGCCTTCTTTGTTAAAAATATTTGCAGCCATAAAAATTAAGATTTAAAAAACAGGAAGATTTATCAACATACAATAAAATGCAAAGGTTACAGTTTTCTTTCTAACTTTAATAACTAAATTTGAGGTTATTTCGTGCTATAAAAATATTTAAGTTTTGAAAAGTTTAACGTTTGCAATTTATATTATTCTCTTGTTTCTTACTTTTTCGAGTTGTGTAACCAGAAAAAAGAAAGCAGATCTTTCCGTTTTAGGAAAAATTTATGAAAATACAACTGCAAGGTATAACGGATATTTTAATGCAAATGAAATTTTAGAAATAAATAAACTGGCTCTATCCACTCAGGACCCAGTTAATTACCAAAAAGAACTTCCCATTTATCCCTACATGACTGCTTCAAATAGAAAATCAGCAGGTCAGGAACTGGATAAAGCAGTTAAAAAAGTAACACGGGTTGTTGCTCTTCACCCCAGAAGTTACTGGATGGACGACTGTTATCTTTTGGCGGGTCAAGCCTGGTTTTTAAAAGAAGATTATGAAAATGCAGAAAAAGCATTCCGTTATTTAATTACAGAATTCGATCCAGAGGAAAAATTAGCACAAGAACAGGATAAAGCAAAAGCAGACAGCAAGAAGTCCAGTCTGTCGCCAAAACAAAAAGCAAAACAAAGGGAAAAAGCCAAAAAAGAAGCCCTTAAAAAGAGAAAAAAATACAATAAAGAAGTCAAGAAAAGAAAAATTCAAAACGCTAAACGTAAAAAACAAGGAAAATCGGCTTTACCTTCTAAGCCAAAGCCTAAAACAAATGAATCAGAAGCTGAAAAAGCTAAGAAAGAAGAAGCCGAAAAAAGGAAACAAGCAGCAGCTGAAGCAAAAAAAGCAGCTAAGGCGGAGCAACCTACAAAATATTTCTTAAAACACAGACCTGTATTCCAGGAGGGTAAATTATGGCTTGCCAAAACATTAATTGAAAGAGATAATGATGATTCTGCCCTTCGAATATTGGAGAAGTTAATAGAAGACGAAACAACCTTTGAATATATTCTGGAGGAAGTTTACCCCCTTTTAGCCTTTTATTATCTTAAGAAAAATAAACTTGAAGAAGCAACTGAGTCCCTGGAAAAGGCTATTTCGCTACTTTCAGATCGAAAAGAGAGAGCAAGACTCAGTTTCTTATCAGGTCAGCTTTTCTCCAGAAACAAACAGGAGGCAAAGGCATTTGCCGCTTTTGACCAAGCTGAAAAATGGGCTTCTAATTATGAAATGGCCTTTAATGCCAAAATGAATAAAGCGCAACTTGCCTGGCTCGCTGGTAAAGGTTCCTATGATGATGCTTTAGCTGATCTTGATAAACTGGCAAAAGACGAAAAAAATATCGATTATTTAGATCAGCTTTATTTTATTAAAGGACAACTGGCCTTAAAAAATAACCAAAGGAATGATGCCATAGGTTATTTTAAGGAATCCTTAGCAAAAAATACCGTAAATACCCTTCAAAAAACGGAATCAGCTTATACATTGGGTTCTCTTTATTTTGAAAGTGGAGATTTCCTTCCCGCTAAAAATTACCTGGATACCACGCTTCAAACAATGGCTGAAGAGGATCCAAGAAAACCTAAAACAGCTAAACTTAGGGAAAGCCTTACTGAGATTGCCGAATTAATTGAAAATATTAATCTTCAGGATAGTCTTATCAGAATCAGTAAGCTCACTCCAGAGGAACGTATGCAGTTAGCCTTGAAAATAAAAAAAGCAGAGGATGAAAAACGTATGGCTGAAATTGAAAATAAAAATCAGACAAGCCTGGGGGCCTTGCCGGTAACTGCCAGAGAAAATGCTTTCTCAGGACTGAATAACAGCCTTTCTAACCAAAGTAGTTTCTTTGCTTATGATGATCAAACTCTTAAAAAAGGAATTCGGGAATTTGAACGCATCTGGGGTGCAAGAACCTTACAGGATAACTGGCGTCAAGGAGGCCAGAAATTAGCTTTCGAAGTACCAGAACTTTCTAATACAACCCCTGATACATCAAGTACAGCCAGAAAAAACAAACAAACAAAAGTAACAGATCTTACTGATGAAGACTTAGAAAGATTGTTGGGGGAATATCCTAAAACTGAACTTGCCCTAAAATCTACTGAACTCAAAATCATTGATGCCCTCTATAAGTTAGGGATTCTATATCGCGAAAAATTAGAAAATTTTCCTGAAGCCATCAAAACTTTCAATGAATTAGACAATAGATTCCCTGGAATAAATATTGAGGTTAATATCTGGTATTATTTGTTTTTAACCTACCGGGAAAATAACCAGTTAACTGAATCTCAAAATTTTAAAAACAAAATCCTGGAGAAATATGGGAGTACCTACTTTGCACAAGCTATTTCAGACCCCAATTTTGTTGTCTCTTCCAAATTAAGAGAAAAAGAGCTAAACCAATTTTATGATAATGCATACAAACTGTTTACAGAAAAAAAGTATGCCGAAGCATTTAATCTTGTTTCACAGGCACCCTCAAAAAGTGGAAATATAACAAAATTAAATGCTCGTTTTGCTTTGTTGGGCGCCCTTTGTACAGGAAGTTTAAAGGGAAGAGAAGAGTATATTTATGCCCTTCAAGAGGTCATAGCGAAATTTCAGGGTACTGATGAACAACGCAGAGCTGCTGAAATACTTAGATTATTGGGAGAGGCTCAGGCTAGTATGCCCGGACAAAGAATCGATGAATCAGGACAATTTCAGATTGAAGCAGACCAGGTTCATTACGTTATTTTTGTATTCCCTGAATCTGTCGATTTAAATGGTGTAAAAGTGGGTATCTCTGATTTTAACAGAAAGTATTTTTCATTAGAAAAGTTGAATATGACCAATTTATTTCTGGGAGATGATGAAGCCTCCAGAAAAGCCCTTTTAATTCTAAGGCGATTTAATAATCAAGGATCTGCCTTAAATTATTATTTAACAGCTGAAAAA
>Ga0214921_10003333_pt1 | contig 24728 bp, 23 predicted proteins | sample LL1505_MetaG_FD_177992 | JGI IMG/M metagenome (GOLD analysis project Ga0214921, IMG submission 177992) | Freshwater microbial communities from Lake Lanier, Atlanta, Georgia, United States - LL-1505 | ecosystem: Environmental > Aquatic > Freshwater > Lake | place: USA: Georgia | collected...
ATTGTTGTAAATGTTGTTCCAACCAGTCGATGGAGGCGGCATCCAAGTGGTTGGTGGGCTCATCCAAAAGAAGCACATCCGGATTTTTCAACAGCAAGCGGCACAGTGCCACACGTCGTTTTTCACCTCCTGAAAGCGATTCAATGAGCTGATCATCCGGGGGACAACGAAGGGCATCCATGGCGCGTTCGATTTTGTTGTCCAGTTCCCAAGCGTCCATGGCGTCAATTTTATCCTGGACTTCACCTTGGCGCGCAATGAGTTTGTCCATTTTATCGGGATCGTTCAGCACATCTTCATCGCCGAAGGCATTGTTGATTTCTTCGTATTCTTTGAGCACATCAACCACTTCTTGCGCCCCTTCGAGCACCACTTCACGCACGGTTTTTTGTGGATCCAGTTCAGGTTCTTGAGGAAGATATCCCACTGTATAACCCGGGGAGAATACCACGTCCCCTTGAAAGCTCTGATCGATTCCGGCAATTATTTTCATGACGGTGGATTTTCCTGAACCGTTCAAACCAATGATGCCTATTTTAGCCCCATAATAAAAGGAGAGGTAAATGTTTTTAATGATTTGCTTGCCTTGAGGCGTCGATTTCGACACCCCCACCATGGAGAATATGATTTTCTTATCGTCGGACATGTTTGTTTATTTTTTGTAAATATCGGAAGTAAAAAGCTTCCATTTTGCGAAACGGTATTTGATGCTTACCGAAATAACCCCGAGGCCGTAGGTAACTGAGCGCGAGAAATTAATGGAGGAAGCTTCTTCAAAGTACTTCGTTGGGCAGGTGATTTCCCCAATTTCATAACCGGCAAAAAAGATTTGAGCCAGCATTTGGTTGTCGAAAATAAAATCATCGGAGTTCTTTTCGATGGCAATATGTTCAAAAATCTCCTTAGAGAAGGCCCGGTAACCGGAGTGGTATTCCGAAAGTTTTTGCCCCATAAGGATGTTTTGACCGAGGGTTAAAAACCGGTTGGCAATGTACTTATACAGCGGCATTCCACCTTTTAGCGCGCCTTTACCTAAGATCCGCGAGCCCATGACCACTGGATACACGTCAAAAGCGATGACCGAAGCCATCGAATGAATGAGTTTTGGGGTATATTGGTAATCGGGATGAAGCATAATAATGATATCCGCGCCTAGTTCCAGGGCTTTGGTGTAGCAGGTTTTTTGGTTTCCTCCGTATCCGCGGTTTTTATCGTGACGAATGACGTGTTGAATCCCTAATTTCTGCGCTACTTCCGAAGTGTGGTCGCGGCTAGCGTCATCCACCAAAACAACGATATCCACAATATCAAAGGGGATTTCCTGGTAGGTGATTTCGAGGGTATCGGCCGCATTGTACGCTGGAAGAACTACGGCAATTTTTTTACCATTGAGCATGCACAAAGATACTTACTAAAGCAATAGCACAACGTTGAAAACCTGTTCAAAAACCGAAAAATATTATTCCTTAGAATAATTATCCCTAACGCATTTGTTTTAACTTTGTAAGTTTACGAGGAATGATGGTCGAATTACCGGAAAAAGTGCGTAGCATTTTTGCTTCTTACTTGGAACAAAATGGGCATAGAAAAACCCCAGAGCGGTTTGCTATACTCAATGAGATTTACCATTTTGAGGGCCATTTCGATGTCGAAGCGTTGTATTTCAAAATGAAATCGGAAAAATACCGCGTTTCCCGAGCCACCTTGTACAATACGATTGAACTGTTGTTGGCCTGTAATCTCATCCGAAAACATCAGTTTGGTAAGAACCTAGCCCAATTTGAAAAATCGCATGGATCAAAGCAGCATGACCATGTAATATTAACCGATACAGGTGAAGTGATCGAATTTTGTGATCCAAGGATTCAGCAAATTAAAACCACGATTGAAGCCTTATTTCAGGTAGAAATTCAGCACCATTCCTTGTATTTTTACGCAACAAAAAAAGCCCTCACACATGATTGATTATTTTATTCTTACCGGAGAAAACACGACCATCAGTTTAAGTGGACGCCTCTTATCGGATTCCGATTTGCAAGCCGTTTCCGCCGAAGTGGAAAAGTTCAATAATTGGAACATTATATTAAATTTAGAAGACCTTACGTACATTAATTCGAGCGGTATTGCTTTTTTGGTAAGGATTCTAACAAGATCGCGGGTAAACGGAGGTGATGCGGTTATTTGTCGATTGAATCCTCAATTAGTTAAGTTGTTCGAAATCACCAAAATGCACGATGTCTTTAAGATTTATGATTCACCAGAAAGTGCTAATGCCCATTTCCAAGCCTAATATATGAAAATGGATGTACTTCTTGGTTTACAATGGGGCGACGAGGGCAAAGGGAAAATTGTGGACGTCCTCACCCCGAATTATCACATTATAGCTCGGTTTCAAGGTGGTCCCAATGCAGGCCATACTTTGGAATTTGAGGGAAATAAACATGTTTTACACACCATTCCCTCCGGGATTTTCAGAAAAGATGCACTGAACGTTATTGGGAACGGCGTAGTCATTGATCCGATTGTTTTTGCCAATGAATTAAGCAAGCTGGAGCCTTACAACATTAACCTTTCCGAACGTTTGAGGATCTCAAAAAAAGCGCATTTGATTCTCCCAACCCATCGATTAATGGATGCCGCAACGGAGCAAGCCAAAGGAGATAAAAAAATCGGGTCTACGCTAAAAGGTATTGGTCCTGCCTACATGGATAAAACCGGTAGAAATGGTCTCCGAATTGGGGATTTATTCTTGCCTTCCTTCGAACAAAAATACGCTGAATTGAAAGAAAAACACCTGGGATTATTGGCGCATTTTCGCGATTTCACCTTTTCCTTGGAGGAACTCGAAAACGATTGGTTTGAAAAAGTTCAGGTCATAAAGAATTTACCCTGCATTGACAGTGAACATTTCCTAAACGGTGCATTGCGAAGCGGTGATAAAATTCTCGCCGAGGGAGCTCAAGGCACCATGTTGGACATCGATTTCGGAACCTATCCCTTTGTTACTTCCTCGAATACCGTAACTGCGGGAACCTGCACTGGCTTGGGCGTTCCACCTACCTCCATCGGAAAGGTTATTGGGATTTTTAAAGCGTACTGTACCCGTGTTGGGTCAGGGCCCTTCCCTACCGAATTGCACAACGATGCAGGGGATCAAATGCGGAAAGAAGGAAACGAATTTGGATCTACTACGGGAAGGCCACGTCGGTGTGGTTGGTTGGATTTAGTGCAACTGAAATATGCGATAATGGTCAACGGGGTAACCGAATTATACATGATGAAAGCGGATGTACTGTCCATCTTTGACGAGATTCAGGTGTGTGAAGCGTATAAAATTCAGGGAGCATTGGTGCGCGAATTCCCCTACGATGTGCATTCCCTGGAGGTTCAACCTGTTTATACACGTTTACCAGGATGGAAAACAGACTTAACCGACTTGAAATCCTTCGAAGAAGCTCCTCAGGAATTGAAAGATTATGTGGCATATTTGGAGCAGCAACTTGAGGTACCGATTCGCTTGGTATCTGTAGGTCCCGATCGAGCACAAACCCTATTTAAATAATGCTTCCAAAGCTGATAAGCTTGGTTTTTTGGTTTTTCAGTATTTCAAGTTTCCTCGCGCAAGGAAAATTGGTACTGCTTCCGGGGTCCGAGAAAATCTATTTCGATAAACGAACACAAACCCATCGCCTTGTGGGCACCGTGAGCTTTACGTACCAAGGAAACACCATGTATTGTGATTCGGCACATTACCAAGAAGCTCAGAAAAAAGTCCGTGCCTATGGAAACGTCCATATTACCAAAGATCAAATCAACCTCTATTGCGACTCCCTATTTTATTCCGGCAGCAACAAGTTTGCAAGGTTGTGGGGCCACGTGGATGTGCGGGATGGGGAATATAAATTGAGCTCCGATTCGGTGGAATACAATGCCAAAACCGGCCGTGCTGCGTACCGTAATAAAGGTAAGATTCAAAACAGTCTCAATAAAGAAATCATTACCAGTAAAATAGGGTATTTTTATCCGAACACCGGGAGTTATTTTTTTAGCGGAAATGTGGTGTATAAAAAAGACCGTTTAAGCATGACCACGGACACCCTGCAGTTCAACCACAAAACACAAACGACCTATTTTTACGGGCCCACCATCCTGAAAAACGACAGCCTGGAGATTCGATGTGCTAAAGGAAATTACCGGGTGAATTCCAACGAAGGAAACCTTTACCATCAAGTGCAAATTTTTCAGAAAGAACGCACTATTTCCTGCGATACTGTTTACTATAAAGAAGAAAATGAAGTATTTATAGGGAAAGGTAACGTACAAATCGAAGTAAAATCACAGCAACTTTCATTAAGCGGTGATTTTTTTTCCACAACAGAACACAACCGTAACACCCTGCTGACAGGGCAAACCTTGGCTATTCAAAAAAGCAATAAAGACACGCTTTTTCTGCATGCGGATACCTTGCTTCTACAGGAGGATTCGGTGCATTCCAAAAGCCTAACAGCTTCAAAAAATGTTCGGATTTTCACGGGGCAGATTCAAGCGCTTGGAGATTCGGCGAGTTACCGTCAAGCGAACCATCAATTATCCTTATACAAAAACCCAATACTTTGGGCGAAAAACGGTGAATTAAAAGGCGATACCATCTATGTGTTGTCCAACGATAGCCTCCTGGAAAGAACCGAGATTTTTTCTAATGCTTCAGCCATCCTATCCGTGGATACGGGAACGCTCTTTAACCAGCTTTCCGGTAAAGTGATTCGAGGTTATTTCGAGGAAGGAAAACTTCATTTCGCGAAAGTGGAAGGTCAAGCGTGGACCATCTATTATCCGATAGAGGAGAAAAAGAACGATACCTTAATCGTACGAGAACGCATTGGCTTGAATCGGTTGTATGCATCAGAATTGCATGTATACCTGGATAGTGGAGAAGTTCGGCGGGTTACCTTTTTTGAGAAGCCGGAGGGCATTTTTTTTCCCATGGATCAAATCGAGGAGAAAGAACGTTTCATCCGAAATTTTTCGTGGAATCCGATGCTTCGCCCGAAAGATCCCTTCACGATGTGCTATACTAAGAATCGCATAACTAAATCAACGTCTCGTCCTCCAAATCCCAACGAGTGACGCGCTGAACGCCCTCTATTTCTTGGAATTTACCCATCAGACGCTCTAAATGTTCCGTATCAAAAACCATTACACGAATATGTCCTTCAAAAACGCCGTCGTTGGTTTCAAAATGAATGCTCTTCATATTGACTTTATTCTCTTTGGAAATAATTTCCGTGAGCCGATTCACCAAGCCTATTTGGTCAATCCCCACAATACGTATTGCGGCTAAACGTTCCTGCAACATTTCCGACTTCCAAACAGCTTTGATGCAACGATAGATGAATTTGGACTGTAAATGCACCGAATTCGGACAATTCGAGCGATGGATTTTAATGCCGTGGTTAATGGTGATGAATCCAAAGACAGCGTCGCCGGGAATTGGATTGCAACAGATGGCCAATTGATAATCCACCCCTTTGAAATCCTCCCCGATAAAAATAATATCGTTTTTGGTATCGACCTGAAAAGGTTCCGAGACTTGCTTCTCCTTTTTTCCGGCTCCTTCTTTTACCGTGGAAATGAGCAATCCGTTTTTATCTTCAATTTCCCGAATCCTATTTACATCAATTTTACCTTTAGCGATCCGGTAATATAATTCAGTAGCACTCCCAATGCCAAAGTACTTTTCAAGAAACGTGATATTCTCCGCATTCATTCGTAAATTGAACTGTTTGAACTTGCGCTCCAAGGTTTCTTTTCCATCTTGAGCGATGGCTTTTCGTTCCTCGTTCAGCGAGGCTTTTATTTTTTGCCGCGCCCGAGCTGAAACTACAAATTTCAACCATTCTTCGTTGGGCTTTTGCTTCGCCGAAGTGATGATTTCCAACTGATCGCCGTTTTGCAACTCGTAACTGAGCGGCATGAGTCGATTATTCACTTTGGCGCCAATGCATCGGTCGCCCAAATCCGTATGGATGTCGTAGGCGAAATCCAAAATCGTAGCTCCAACGGGCAACACGCGCAATTCACCTTTGGGGGTAAAGACATAAATTTCTTCGCGAAAAAGATTCAATTTGAATTCATTGATGAAATCTATGGCATTCGACTCTGAATTTTCCAACAAATCCCGAATCTCGCCAATCCAACGATCAAACTTGCTTTCGTCTTTTTTATCTTCTTTGTATTTGTAATGTGCCGCAATTCCTTTTTCCGCTACTTCATCCATGCGTTTAGAACGGATTTGGACTTCCACCCATTTTCCTTGCGGCGACATGACCGTAGTTTGGAGGGACTCATACCCATTCGCACGCGGTGTTGAAATCCAGTCGCGCAAGCGCTCCGGGCTGGGTTGATAAAAATCGGTTACCACGCTGTAGATTTTCCAGCAATCCGCTTTTTCCTGCTCTATTGGCGTATTGACGATAATGCGGATCGCAAAAACGTCGTAGACTTCTTCGAAAGGAACGTCTTTCGTTTTCATTTTACGCCAAATCGATGATACGGATTTGGTTCGGATTTTTATATCGAATTGATAACCCTGCAGCGCAAGTTCCTCCTTGATCGGCGCGATGAATCGCCGAATAAAACGCATACGGACATCTTGGGTTGATTTCAGACGGCTTTCGATGTCTTTATATATCTCCGGCTCACAATATTTCATCGACAAATCCTCCAATTCGGTTTTCACCGTGTAAAATCCAAAGCGATGCGCCAAGGGCGCGTACAAGAATCGGGTTTCGGATGCGATCTTTAATTGTTTTTCAGCGCTCATCACCTCCAAGGTGCGCATGTTATGAAGTCGATCGGCCAGCTTAATCAATACTACACGAAAATCGTTGGAAATGGTCAGGATCATTTTACGAAAATTCTCCGCTTGTACCGAAGCATTTTCATCGAACACATCGGGAATTTTGGTTAGCCCATCGATGATATTTCGGATTTTAACACCAAATGAATCTTCAATATCTTGAAGGGTAATGTAGGTGTCCTCAACGGTGTCGTGCAACAGGGCGCAAACAATGGCGGTGCTGTCCAAATTCATTTCATCAGCACAAATTCGCGCCACGGAAATGGGATGCCAAATGTACAATTCTCCGGATTTTCTGCGTTCATCCTTGTGCGCTTCCAACGATAAATCAAAGGCTTTTCGGATTAACTTAGAGTCCTCTTTTGAACGGTCCTTGACCGCCCTCAGGAGACCTTTGAACGCATTTAGAATGGCTTTTCGTTCTTGATCTAATTGAGGAATTTGCGGTTTATCGATCATTCAAGGGGAGGCTTGGTAATAATTGCGTACACACTTCACCGAATCCGATACGGGTTCCGTTGTTAGCACAAAAACCTCGAAAAATTACCGTATCCATGTCCTTGATAAAAACGCGGGTGGAACCATCCTTGAACGTAAGCGGTTTGGTGCCTTTCCAGGCAAGTTCAAGCATCGAACCATAACTCTCGGGCGTTGAACCAGAAATAGTTCCTGAGCCCATCAAATCACCGCACCGGATATTGCAGCCGTTCACTGTATGATGCGCTAATTGCTGGGCCATGTTCCAATACATGTATTTAAAGTTCGAGGTACACACTTGATGTTCTTCTCCATTTTCCGGTTGCACAAAGACCTCCAGTTGAATATCGTACGACTTGGCTCCTGAAAATTTTAGGTAGGATAACACTTCGGGTTCTTGAATTGGGCCGTCGACCGCAAAAGGCTTTAATGCGTCTAAGGTTACAATCCAAGGACTCATCGACGAGGCAAAATTCTTCGCCAAAAAAGGTCCCAGCGGCACATATTCCCACTGCTGAATATCCCGTGCCGACCAATCGTTGAAAAGGCATAAACCGAAAATATAGTCTTCGGCTTCCTCGGTAGAAATCTGTTCCCCCAAAGGCTTGCCCTCGAAGGTAAAAAAGCCCATTTCTAATTCAAAATCCACGCGTTTAGAAGGACCAAAAACGGGATTTTCGCCTTCAGCCTTGGTTTGCCCCCAAGGACGTCGAACCGGTACACCGGATTCCACGATAGAACTTGACCTCCCATGATACCCTACTGGTAACCAAAGCCAATTAGGAAGTAAGGCGTTGGCGGGATCACGAAACATCGAACCCACATTGGTGGCATGCTCCCGGCTTGAATAAAAATCCGTATAGTCACCAATGCTTACGGGCAACATCATCTGAACCCGTTCCGCCGAATAAATGGCCTCCATTTGGTCTTCAAAATGTTGTTGTAATTGGGAATTATCGTCTGAGAACAGGGATGCAATGCGGTCACGAAGGGCTCTAACCCCCAATTTCCCTATACGCATCAATGGATTCAGCACCTCGGCGTTCACCATCGAGGCATCCAAACCCAATTCATCTAAATAGCCTAGACGGTAAAGTTCCGCCAAGTTCACCACGTGATTTCCGATGCGCGTTGCTACAAAAAAGGATTCAGGCTCCACACTTCCAATCCCAAAAGGAATATTCTGGATCGGAAAGTCTGAATTTTCGGGAACGTGCAACCAAGACACTAAGGAGGGGTCGTTTGCTTTTATCATCATATCCATTTATACGTTAAATCGAAAGTGCATTATATCGCCATCGTTCACGACATACTCCTTTCCTTCTACCTTAAATTTCCCAGCCTCTTTCACCGCATTTTCGGACCCGTAGTGGATATAATCGTTGTATTTAATGACCTCGGCCCGAATAAAACCTTTTTCAAAATCGGAGTGAATCACCCCTGCTGCTTGCGGCGCGGTAAACCCTTGATGGATGGTCCAGGCACGTACTTCTTTGACGCCTGCGGTAAAATAGGTTTGTAAATTCAACAGTGCATAAGCAGAACGAATTAATCGGTTCACACCGGGCTCTTCTAAGCCAAGTTCATCCAAGAACATTTTACGTTCTTCGTACGATTCCAATTCGGTGATATCGGCCTCAATCTTAGCACCAATAACCAGCACTTCGGCGTTTTCGTTGGCCACAGCTTCGCGTACCTGTTGCACGTAGGAATTGCCTTCAATCACCGAACCCTCATCCACGTTGCAAACATACATTACCGGTTTAGAAGTGATTAAATTAAAGCGTTTAATGACCTCCATTTCGTCCGCATCGAAGCCCATTCCTCTCACCGAAAGGCTTTTTTCTAAACCGTCTTTAATTTTAAGGGCTAACTCGTTTTCTAAAACAGCCTCTTTGTCGCCGGATTTAATGACTCGTGCCAAGCTTTGAATTTTCTTTTCGATGGATTCTAAATCTTTAAGCTGCAATTCGATGTCGATAATCTCTTTGTCGCGAATCGGATTTACACTTCCGTCAACATGCACGATATTGCCGTCGTCGAAACAGCGAAGCACGTGAAGAATGGCGTCTGTTTCTCGGATATTGGCTAAAAATTGGTTGCCTAACCCTTCTCCTTTTGAAGCCCCTTTTACCAAACCGGCGATGTCGACAATCTCCATGGTGGCTGGCACCACACGTTCAGGATTTACCAGGGCCTCCAGTTTTTCAAGCCGTGAATCTGGAACAGAGATCGTTCCTAAATTGGGTTCAATCGTGCAAAATGGAAAATTTGCTGATTGGGCTTTTGCATTGGAGAGGCAATTAAACAACGTAGATTTACCCACATTGGGCAAACCGACAATACCGCATTTTAGGGCCATAAAGAAGGAAATTTGACAATGAAAGGAGTCTGAGTTGCTAGATATTCCATAATATTACACGAAATTAACAAAAAAACGTGGCACGAATTCACATTATTAAATTTGCAACACTGATTTGGAGTTTTTCCATTTTCGCACAAACAGGCACTTCAACGGATAGTTCCTTTCTCCGTAAAATTTATGACGAAGCCCTATTGCGAGGAAAAGCATATGAAGATTTACGCTCCTTGTGCAAGGATGTGGGGCCTAGATTATCCGGGAGTTCGGAGGCGGAAATGGCCGTTCGATGGAGCGAACAAAAAATGAAATCCTACGGCTTTGATACCGTCTATTTGCAACCTATCCTGGTCCCCCATTGGGAACGTGGAAATCCTGAAACAGCGTGGATTACCTTGAAGGGAAAGGAAGTACATAAACTATCCATTCGAGCGCTCGGCGGATCTATTTCTACAAATGGATTGCTTGAAGGACAAATAGTTATGTTTAATCATTTAGATGATTTAATAAAGTCAAATCGATCCGATGTACAAGGAAAAATTGTCTTTTTGAATCAAGCCATGAACCCAGCCGAAATCCAAACCTTCAAAGCCTATGGTGCATGTTATCCGATTCGGGGAAATGGCGCTGTAGAAGCTGCAAAACTGGGGGCTATTGGTGTAGTAATCCGGTCCCTGGGCCTTCCGTTGGATGACCATCCGCATACGGGAAGTATGCATTACGAGGACAGTGTACCGAAGATTCCTGCGGCGGCTTTGTCCACCGCGGATGCAGCGTATTTAGCAGAATTACTAACAATCGAACCAGGGGCAAAACTGGCGTTGGAAATGGATTGCCGTATTTTTCCCGACGCCCCATCCTACAATGTGATTGCGGAGCTTCGCGGTAAGAAACACCCCAAGGAGATCATCACTTTTGGTGGGCATTTGGATTCGTGGGATCAAGGCGAGGGTGCGCACGACGATGGCGCAGGAGTCATCCACTGTTTAGAAGCACTTCGATTGTTAAAAACCCTCAAGTATGAACCCGAGCATACCTTGCGCCTGGTGTTTTTTATGAACGAAGAAAACGGCAACATGGGCGGAAAAACGTATGCTAAATGGGTAAAAGAGCGGGGAGAAAAACACCTTGCAGCTCTGGAAAGCGACCGAGGCGGGTTTACGCCCCGAGGTTTTGGTTGTGATGGTAGTCCAAAATACTATGAGCGATTCCAAGGGTATCAGAAACTATTCGCGCCATACGACCTGCATATTTGGGAAAAAGGCGGCGGAGGGGTGGATATTGGCCCTTTGAAAAATGAATTTAAAGACATTGTCCTTGTTGGATTCATTCCTGATTCACAACGGTATTTTGATGTGCATCATGCCGCAAGCGATGTGTTCGAAAACGTCAATAAGCGAGAGCTTGAATTAGGGGCTGCAGGAGTGTGCGGATTGATTTACTTGTTCGACAAGGATTTATTTCTTCGGTAAGTCCGGATTTGTTTTGCGATATTCCCGAATGGAGGGACATTGTTCGTATTCCGCCTCAAAGGATTGAAGCTCTTCCGGTGTCATTTTTTTGGTCAATTGATTGCATTCTTCAAAAAGCGCTTGATATTCTTTTTTACCCAATATTTTCAATTTCTTAATGGGGTCCTCGGTTTTATTGATTTCTTTTACCGCCTTAATGTGGGCATCCGCGCATTCACATACTTTCGATTTGCACGAAACAACCGTCAAAGTTGCTATTGAAAAAATAAACCACGAGTATTTCATTGGAACTCAATTATTTAGGAAGACTTGCCACGGCATCGGCCGGACTTTGAACAATGTGGCTTATTTCGACCCGGAACTTACTTCCTTCCGAATTAATCAATGCGGTATTTTCGGTTAATTCAAGAATTTTACCGTGAATTCCACTTGAGGTAATTACCTTATCCCCCGCTTTCAATCCTTCACGAAACTTCCTGAGTTCTTTTTGCTTTTTGGCTTGTGGACGAATCATAAAAAAATAGAAGATGATGAGCATTAACACGATCATCAACAAAGAACTCATTGGATTTCCTGACCCCATAATTATTTAATTTTAGCTTTAATAAGTAACACTTTTGTAGAACCTTCGGTATTCGTTACCAAGGTAACGGATTTTGTAATGGATTTTGAAGATACGTTGGCGGTTTCTACCTTAGCAACAATGGTGGTAGATGCGCCTGGTTTCACGGGATCACTGGGTTTTTCAGCCACCGTGCAAGAACACGAAGGGCGGACTTCGCTAATCACTAAGGGAGCATCACCGGTATTTTTGACCACAAATTTTGCCTTAATCACCTCGCCTTTCACAACGACTCCTGCGTCGAATTCCTCATTAACTTCCATCGTAGTCATTTCCCCGACTTTCACTCCTTTGTTATCGGTGCAAGCTGCTCCTAAAATGACTACAGCAATAAATAATAACTTTTTCATAGGTTAATTTAATAATCCTCTGCCGGTTTTGACTAAGCGTTGTTCTGCTTTGAGCTTTTCCACCAACTTATCCAAAATTCCGTTGATAAAGATATTGCTTTTTGGCGTACTGTAAAATTTTGAAATTTCTATATACTCATTGAGGGTTACCGAAGTAGGAATACTCGGGAAATTCAACAATTCAGTAATGCCCATCTTCAGTAAAATCACATCCATTTTGGCGATTCGTTCTATGTCCCAATTTTCGGCCGTTTCCGCAATCAAGGTTTCGTATTCGGTGGAATGCTGAACCGTTTTTAATAACAATGCATGCACAAATTCTTCTTCATCATCGTTCGCCTTAAACAGCGGCAGTGGGGTGAATTCTCCGGTTGACTGGATACTTTTGATCGACTTTATAGCCATAGAACAGCATAAATCCAGGTCGTCCATCCAGTAAATGCTTCGTTCTTCGAAGTAATTAAACAAGAAAGGGCTGTTCGCAATGGATTCCTTAAAAAACTGCACCGCAAAGTTCAAATCATGGGAAAATTCCTTTTCATGGTTCAGCATATATAAAACGTAGGTTTCCGTTTCGGTGCTTGCAGCAAACATTTTCTTGAACATGGCTTGAACCTCCACTCCCATCCAATTTACTTTGCGCTCATTGGCGAGGGTGTTTAATTCTTTGGACTCTGATAAGACCTTAAACACCTCATTATTAATGAATTTGAGGTTTGGGTTTAAATCTTCTTGAGTCGGCATAAGTTTCTTTTTTCGGTCTTCGATTCGGTGACTTGCCGCTTGTACCATAGGTTCGAAAGAAAGCAACAAGAAAAGGTACATATCGTACATTCGTTCCAAGGAAACTTTTAATTCCGTGCTTATTTTTAGGGGATCTTTCGCGTTGCTTTGAAAATAAGCATACAAGATTTGCAATACCTTGATTCTGAGGTGTCGCCGGTTTAACATGATAATCCCGAATTAAACATTCAAACTCCCCTTTTCCTGGATACGTTCTTCTGCCATTTGATTCGCTACCCGATAGGATGGAATACCTGTAGCAGCCGATCGACTTAATATTTCCGCTACTGTCTGATATATTTCCTCGGCTTTTTGCTTAGACCACTCCAAACTATGGCCTGATAATTCCGAAAAACAATTGATTACCCCTCCTGCATTGATGGCGAAATCCGGAGCATAAAGGATTCCTTTTTCCATTAACGCTTTACCGTGCTTTGTTTCATCCGCCAGCTGATTGTTCGCTGCTCCTGCAATAATACTGCAGGTTAATCGGGATAATGTATCGTCATTGATTGTGGCTCCCAAGGCACAAGGCGCATAAATATCCATTGGAACATCATAAATATCGTTTGGATCTACTGCAACGGCTCCTGTTTCGTTTACCACAGATTTTAACGTATCTTCATGGATATCCGTGGCAAAAACCTGCGCCCCTTCTTCTCTTAAATGGTGTACCAAATAGCGTCCCACATGCCCAACTCCTTGAACCGCGATGCGTAAATCTTTTAAGGAATCATTTCCTTTCTGCGCAGCTACACAAGCTTTCATCCCCATGTACACCCCGTAGGCCGTAACGGGAGACGGATCACCGCTTTTTCCCGGTAAACCCACAACGTGCTTCGTGGAATGGCTAACCTGAACCATATCGTTTGGATTGATACCGACATCTTCGGCGGTTATGTACTTACCCGAAAGCGATTCAACGAAGGCGCCAAAGCGACGAAACAATTTATCGGATTTCATGGTTCGAGCATCCCCAATAATGACAGCTTTTCCTCCCCCTAAAGCCAATTTCGATATGGCATTTTTGTAGGTCATTCCTCGGGACAACCGCAACACGTCGCGAAGGGCTTCGGCTTCATTGGAATACATCCACATTCGAGTTCCCCCCAAAGCAGGACCTAAAACCGTATTATGCACGGCAATGATGGCGCGAAGTCCGCTTTCAGCATCGTTGCAAAACACCAATTGTTCATGGCCCATATGCTGCATCGTATCCAACGGTTGCAACATAATTCCCTCCGATGTGGTGTGCTGATTTTTGTCCATAAAATTCAATTTTTAGGTAAACTCAAACTAAATCCAAAGTACCTTTGTACCCAGCGACGGCAAAATTAACAATTATATCGAATGAAGCATTTATGGACATTGAACAAATATTTCGTTCAATACAGGTGGCATTTTTTTCTGGGTGCGTTATTTACCGTTTTCAGTAATTATTTTGGGGTTCAAATGCCCAAATTCGTCAAGGAAAGTGTGGACGAATTACAATCCACCGGATTATCCAATCAATTAAACGACGCCTTGACGTTGTCGCTGCGCATTGGAGGACTTTACCTACTATTATCCCTCGGAAAAGGATTTTTTCTGTTTTTAATGCGTCAAACCATCATCGTTATGTCGCGAAGAATCGAATACGATTTAAAAAACGATATTTTCAACCATTACCTTTCCTTGGACAACGCTTTCTTTAAGAAAAATAGGATCGGAGATTTGATGAATCGCATTTCGGAAGATGTAAGTCAAGTTCGGATGTACCTTGGTCCGGGGGTGATGTACTCCATTAATTTAGTCGTACTGTCCGCCATGAGTATATACCAAATGTTTCAAATCAACGCCACCTTAGCGATTTTCACCTTGCTTCCGTTACCCTTGATGTCCTATTTGATTTACCGAGTTTCCAACAAGATCAATAAGGCGAGTAAAGCGGTTCAAGAGGAACAATCTAACCTAACGACCATTGCTCAAGAAACCTTGGTGAATATTCGCCTTATTAAAGCGTACAATCAGGCAGATGCAACCAAGGATAAAATGCATACAGCTGCAGCGCAATACAAAACGAGAAGTATGCGCTTGGTGCTTATTAATGCCCTTTTTTTACCTACCATTCTATTACTCATCGGCGCAAGTACATTAATTGTGATTTATGTGGGCGGTGTCCTTACCGAAAGCCACCAACTCTCGTTGGGCTCTATTGTGGCATTCTTGTTTTATGTCAATAATTTAACCTGGCCTTTTGTATCCATCGGGTGGGTTACCTCGATTATTCAACGCGCTGAAGCCTCGCAACAACGAATCAATGAATTTCTAAAAACAGAGCCCCAAATTAAAAATCCAACCCAAGATCCTTTTGAATTTAAGGGGAGCGTTCGATTCAACGATGTATCACTCCTTTATGAAAGTACGGGAATTCAGGCTATCAAAGGACTAAGTTTCGAAGTGAAACCCGGGGAAAATCTTGGAATTTTAGGAAAAACGGGGAGCGGAAAATCCTCTGTCATCGCATTGCTGACACGTCAATTAGAAACGACCGAAGGACGAATTTTCGTGGAAAACGCCCCCATCACCGACATTAACCTATCCGCCTATAGAAATAAAATAGCGGTGGTTCCGCAAGATGTTTTCTTGTTCTCCGATACCATTCGGAATAACGTAACCTTTGGTTGCTCCGAAGTACTTTCCGATGAAGAAGTCATTGAAGCACTTACCAAGGCGCATGTTTGGCATAATATCCAAGAATTTCCCGACGGTTTGGATACGGTGCTTGGAGAATTGGGAGTCAATCTTAGCGGTGGCCAGAAACAACGCATCAGCATCGCGCGCGCATTGGTGCGTAAACCGGCACTTTTAATCATGGACGATTGCCTTTCAGCGGTGGACACGGATACCGAAGAGATCATTTTAAACCATTTAAAGCACTTACCCTACAATCCAACAATCCTCATGGTGAGTCACCGGATTTCTACCTTACGAAACAGTCAAAACATTTTAGTTCTTGAGGAGGGTCGTTGCGCAGAATTTGGAAATCCTCAAGAGCTTCTAGAACACAAAGGGTTGTTTTATGAAATGGTTCAACAACAACTGAAAGAATCTAACGAATAAACTCGCTACCGATGCGCATCGTCTTGCTGTCCGATACCCACGGAGATTTGATGGAAGATGTACTCCCCTACCTCCACGAGGCCGATGAAATATGGCATGCGGGTGACTTGGGTTCCTTGAGAGTAATCGACCAACTGGCGCAATTGAAACCTTGTCGAATCGTTTACGGGAACATCGATGATGCCCAGATACGAAGGACCGTTCCTTTAACGCAAGTCTTTGAAATCGAAGGCATGAAAGTTTGTATGACGCATATCGGCGGACGTCCCGGCAAAGTCCCTGCATCGGCAAAGGCGTGGATTCAACAGGAAAAGCCTCACTTGTTCATATGCGGTCATTCGCACAGCGCCTTGGTGCAATACGATGCCAACAGCGGAATGTTATGGATGAATCCGGGAGCCTGCGGCATAAAAGGGTTTCATACCCTTCGCACCCTCTTTCGATTTTCGATCATTTCAGGAAAATGCTGTCACCTCGAGGTCATCGAATTACCGCGTTACCCAAGCCAATCCGCCACCCAAGATTTCACATCGTAGGTGAATTGTTCGCCGGTATGCATATTTTTCAGCACGACGCATTGTTGTTCGATTTCTACATCACCGTAAAAGGCCACCCATTGTACCCCTCGATCATTGGCGTATTTTAATTGCTTTTGAAGTTTTAACGCACTTGGATAAACTTCGACGGATTTCCCTAAATCCCTAAGCTGTTGAGCCCATGCATCGCATTGATCTGCCGAAGATTCCGAGAAATGCAACAACAGCAGTTCGGGCCCTTCACTTAAATGTTCAGGAAATAACTTCAACGAGTTGAGTATATCATAAATTCGGTCGGCACCGAACGAAATACCTACCCCGGATAATCCTTTTAAGCCGAAAAGCTCGGTTAAATCATCGTAGCGTCCACCCCCGCAAATGCTGCCCATTTCAATGCCCGAGGCCTTGACCTCCAAAATCATCCCGGTGTAATAATTCAATCCTCGCGCTAAGGTAACCTCGAACTCCAGGGTTTCATTTTCGGCAATCTCATTCTTGAGTTTCTCAAAAACAAAGGAAATTTCTTCAAGTCCTTTCAATCCAATTGGACTTTCCGATAGATAGTCCCGAAGTTGATTTATCCGATCTTCAAAAGTCCCTTCCAGTGCGAATAAAGGATTTATTTTTTCCAATACTTGAGACGTAAATCCTTTGGAACTCAATTCTTCTATTACGGCTTCTTTCCCTATTTTATCTAATTTATCCAGCGCTACTGTGAGGGCTATCAACTCGTGTTCTACCCCACAAACCTGCGCAATACCGCTCAAAACTTTTCGATTATTCAATTTGATCGAAAACCCCGGCAAATTGAGCCGTCGCAATACCCGTTGAATAATGCGCATTAACTCGACCTCATTGCGCAACGAATCACTGCCTACGACATCACCATCGCATTGATAAAATTCCTGATATCGTCCGTGCTGTGGACGGTCTGCCCGCCATACGGGTTGAATTTGATACCGCTTGAAGGGGAATGTCAGGTCATTTTGATGCTGAACGACGTATCGTGCAAAAGGAACGGTTAAATCATAACGCAGCGCTTTTTCGGATAATGAATGGGCGAATTTGGCCAATTGATCGTTCTCTAACGCCGAAATATCCGCTTTTTTCAACTTTTCTCCAGAATTAAGAATCCGAAAAATCAATCGATCTCCTTCTTCACCGTATTTCCCCATTAAGGTTGAGGAAAGCTCAAAACTAGGTGTCTCAATTGGTTGATAACCAAATTGTTCGAATGCCTCTGAAATGATTTGAAAAATATAGTTTCGTTTGCGAACATCTAAGGGTAAATAATCACGGGTGCCTTTCGGCGTGTTCAATTTTTGACTCATATCGTTTTATCGCGGTATAAATCTAACAAAACCCCATCAGAAAGTCCCATTTTTGGCACTTCCACCTCCTCCAAACCTGTAGCCTCCAATACCTCACTAAAAATCTCCATAGCAGGAACAATGACGTCGGCACGATCTTCTTTTATTGGATAGCGCAACGTGCGTTCTTCTACCGATAGGTCACCGATTTTTTTAATTAAGGTATTTAATTGAATTAAGCTAACTGGCTCATTGGAATTAGCTTGTAAAATTTTATGAACACTGTTGATGGTGCCACCTACGCCGTAGATTTTTTGGGGGTTTCTCGGAACAATTTCTTCCGAAATCCAGGTGCGCATTTTTTCCCACTCTTCCGCTTTTACTTTGTTTTTTAAAAGTCGAACGCTGCCTATTTGAAAGGATTTAGCGGCGTGAATTTGATTGCCCTGAAACAGGGTGATTTCCGTGCTTCCACCTCCAACGTCCACCAATAAATAATTGATTTTTAGATTTTGAATCAATTGGAATGTTAGATAAATCAATTCTGCTTCTTCCTTGCCTGTAATCACTTCCAAATTCACCCCGACTTCTTTGAGAATGCGGCGCTGAATACGTTTGGCGTTGGTGCTATCGCGCATGGCGGAGGTTGCTACAGCCCGATAAGCATCCACTTGATAGAACGTTAACAGGGATTGAAAAATCTTGATTCCTTCCACTAATCGATCGATTTTAGCATCGGATATTTTTCCTTTTTCAAAGACGTCATCCCCTAAGCGGACCGGCAATCGAAGGTAGGCTATTTTGGAATATTGCCAAATCCCCAACGGCTTTTTAACCTCGGCAATCAACACACGAATAGCATTGGACCCAACATCGATCGCTCCTAACTTCATGGGTGCAAAAATAGAAATCCTTAACTTTGTAATTACAAGGACATGAAAAAAAGTGGTTTCATCTTCGAAAACAACGAGTTACCTCGAGCGGGAGGATTCTTGATTTCGGACCCGTTTCAGGGAGATGCCTACTTTGAAAGGTCCGTCGTTTATCTGTGTCAGTACGATGAAAATGGCGTATTTGGTTTTGTATTAAACAATCCGTTGAATCTGAAGCTCGGCGATGTGCTGGACCAGTCATCCTTTCCCGAACATCCACTCTACATCGGAGGACCTGTTGCCAAGAACCAATTATTCTTTCTTCATACCCTAGGACATCGCATTCATCATTCGCTTCCATGCGGTCAAAACATGTATTTCAGCGGAGACTTTGACTCCCTTACATCCTATCATCAGGAAGTAAGCATTCAGGAAAACCAGCTTCGCTTTTTCGTCGGTTACTCCGGTTGGGACCAAGGACAATTGGAAAAAGAAATCCAACATCATTCTTGGATTGCGGTAAACAATCTAGATCAGTCGTACATCTTTCGCCAGGAAGTACACAACCTGTGGAAGGAATGCATGGATGCACAGGGCACGAAATTTAAAATAATTGCGCGGTTTCCTAAAAACCCCAGCGATAATTAGTGCATAAGAGCTGCAAATTCAAAAAAAATCGATTACCTTTGCCCCCTCAAAAGAAAGCCATGGTTCGGAGTGCATGGTTAATTATAACCCCTTTCGAAGCGCGAACCTTCGAAATACAAACACATAAAGCCTATGGCTAAGAATACAAAAAAAGAAATCGCTAACCAAGGTTCAGCTGATTTCGACTGGGAAGCATTATCCTTGGACGGATATACCCAAATTCAACGATCTGAAATGTCGGATCAATATGAAAAAACCCTTACTTCCATTAACGAAAAAGAAGTGATCCAAGGGGTGGTGGAATCCATCACAAAAAAAGAGGTGATCATCAATATCGGGTACAAATCCGAAGGAGTGGTTCCAGCCAACGAATTCCGGTACAATCCGGATTTAAAAGTGGGCGATACCGTCGATATTTATGTTGAAACCCAAGAAGACAAAACCGGACAGCTCGTAGTATCGCACAAAACGGCCCGTATGCACAGTGCCTGGATTCGTGTGAACGACGTGTTGCGCACCGGGGAAATTATCACAGGCTTTGTAAAATGCCGCACCAAAGGAGGGTTAATTGTCGATGTATTCGGGATTGAAGCCTTTTTACCGGGTTCTCAAATTGATGTTAAACCTATTCGCGATTACGATATTTACGTTGGCAAAAACATGGAGTTCAAAGTGGTGAAAATCAATGAAGAATTCCGAAACGTAGTTGTGTCGCACAAGGCATTGATCGAAGCTGAGATTGAGGAACAGAAAAAACAAATCATTTCCGGTCTTGAAAAAGGCCAAGTCCTCGAAGGTATTGTTAAAAACATTACAACTTACGGAGTATTCATTGACCTTGGAGGCGTAGATGGATTAATCCACATCACCGATTTATCTTGGGGTCGCGTAAATCACCCGGAAGAAATGTTGGAACTCGATGCTAAAATCAATGTGGTAATTCTTGATTTTGATGATGACAAAAAACGTATTGCTCTAGGCTTGAAACAACTTCAACCGCATCCATGGGATTCTTTGGATACGAACTTGAACGTGGGCGATAAAGTATCTGGAAAAGTGGTCGTGCTTGCGGACTACGGCGCGTTTATCGAAATTGCTCCAGGAGTTGAAGGATTAATTCACGTTTCAGAAATGAGTTGGTCTCAACATTTGCGCAGCGCACAAGATTTCTTAAAGGTGGGAGATACCGTAGAATCGGTAATTCTGACCTTGGACCGCGATGAGCGTAAAATGAGCTTAGGCATCAAACAATTGATGCCAGATCCATGGAACGGCATTGAAGACCGATATCCGGTAGACTCTAAACATAACGCCAAGGTGCGGAATTTTACCAATTTCGGCGTATTTGTGGAATTAGAGGAAGGGGTCGATGGCTTAATCCACATTTCGGACCTGTCATGGCAAAAGAAAATCAAACACCCTTCAGAATTTTGTAAAGTGGGAGACATGTTGGACGTAATCGTTTTGGAAATCGACCGTGACAACCGCAGAATTTCTCTTGGCCACAAGCAATTGGAAGAGAATCCGTGGGATGTATTTGAGGGCACCTTTGCTGAAGGAACCGTACATCAAGGAACGATCACTGAAATGAAAGACAAATCAGGAATTGTAGCGCTTCCCTATGGGGTGGAAGGAATTTGTCCGAGCAAACACTTGAAAAAAGCGGATGGATCCAATGCTAACGTGGATGAAGTCCTGGATTTTGTGGTGATTGAATTCAATAAGGAATCCCGCAAAATTGTACTTTCTCATGCACGTAGCCACGAAGTGGACAAAGAAGTAGCTCCGGCAAAAGCCGTTAAAGGTAAAAAACCATCCAGTAATCCTACAGATGACGCCGTAAATGCCATTAACAAAGGTAACGAAAAATCCACCTTAGGCGATTTGGATGCCCTTGCCGGTTTAAAAGAAAAAATGGACAAGGAGAAATAATCCTATAGATTTCATCAATAAAAAGGAGGCTTTTGCCTCCTTTTTTTTGTTTACAAACCACACACAATTATTAATCGGCTAACGTACCTTTGTCCCATGGACTTTGTGCTTGAATCTTCCTTCCAACCCACAGGCGATCAACCCGCCGCAATCCAACAACTGGTGGAGGGAATCAACGCAGGACTGCCCTTCCAAACCTTGATGGGTGTAACCGGAAGCGGGAAAACCTTTACCGTGGCCAACGTTATTCAGCAAGTACAGAAACCGACCCTCATTTTATCCCACAACAAAACGCTTGCAGCCCAGCTCTACAATGAGTTCAAACAGTTTTTTCCTCAAAATGCTGTAGAATATTTTGTTTCTTATTATGATTATTATCAACCTGAAGCCTACCTCCCAGTTACCAATACCTACATTGAAAAGGACCTATCCATCAATCAGGAAATAGAAAAACTTCGTTTGGCAGCAACTTCAGCCCTGTTATCCGGCCGAAATGACGTGATTGTCGTGGCCTCCGTATCCTGTATTTACGGTATTGGTAATCCCAACGAATTTAAAAAAAGCATTCTTCCCGTTGCTGTGGGAATGATTATACCTCGAAACACTTTTTTACATCGACTGGTAGAAAATTTATACACCCGAAGCGACGAAACCTTCGAACGGGGCATGTTTCGCGTAAGCGGCGACACCGTCGATATTTTTTTAGCCTATGCCGACCATGTAATCCGAGTACTTTTTTTTGGCGATGAAATTGAAGGACTGCAGGCGATTGATCCATACACGCAAGATATTTTTGAATCGTTTGAGTCGTTGAACCTCTTTCCTGCGAATCTCTTTGTATCGAGTCCCGAAAATACCCTTCAAGCCATCCATCGAATACAGGACGATCTCGTTGCCGAAGTAGCAGCATTTAAACAAGTCGGCAAACTGGAAGAAGCGAAACGACTTGAAGAACGTGTTTCGTACGATTTGGAAATGATTCGTGAACTGGGGTATTGTTCGGGAATCGAAAATTATTCCCGCTATTTTGATAACCGTGAAATTGGCGAACGGCCCTTTTGTTTGCTGGATTATTTCCCGGAAGATTTTCTCATGGTGATTGATGAAAGTCACGTGACACTTCCGCAGGTTAAAGGCATGTACGCTGGCGACCGTGCACGAAAAACCAACCTCGTGTCCTACGGTTTTCGGCTCGAAGCAGCCATGGATAATCGTCCGCTGAAATACGAGGAGTTTGAAGGATTGCTCCAGCAGTGCATTTTCGTATCCGCCACCCCCGCAGAACTGGAAATGCACTTATCGGAAGGAATTTTAATCGAACAGGTCATTCGTCCCACAGGATTGCTGGATCCCGTGATCGAAATCCAACCAAGCCGCCATCAAATCGATCATTTAGTCGATGAAATCCAACTGCGTACCGCTTCCAACGAAAGGACGCTGGTCACCACTTTAACCAAACGCATGGCGGAAGAACTGCAAAAATACCTACAAAAAGTAGGCATTAAAAGCCAGTACATTCATAGCGATATCGATACCTTAGACCGTGTAGCCATATTGCGTGAATTGCGTCTTGGGAATTTCGATGTGTTGGTCGGTGTAAATTTACTTCGCGAAGGGTTAGACTTACCTGAAGTATCCTTAGTGGCCATACTTGATGCCGATAAAGAAGGATTTCTTCGTAACGTAAAATCCCTCGTACAAACCGTAGGAAGGGCCGCGCGCAACGTGAACGGAAAGGTGATCATGTACGCCGATAAAATGACGGAATCCATGCGCTTAACGATCGAGGAAACCGAACGAAGAAGAGCGATACAAATTGCCTATAACGAGGAACATGGTTTGGTGCCGCAGCCCTTGAGTAAATCCGTTGAACAAGGAATTCTTCAAAACACAGAACGCGAAAAAACGTATCGGCAGGCAGAGGCCTTAGCACTAGCCGCAGAACCCAAAAATACCTTTACGAGTTTACAAGCTTTGGAAAAGGAAATTAAAGAACAAAAGAAACGCATGCAACAAGCCGCCAAAGAATTGGACTTTATTCAGGCCGCAACCTATCGAGATGTAGTCCAGCAACTAGAAACCCTAAAAAAGCAATTTATATGAAATCAAAAACTTGGTTGAAACGACTAGCCATCGCCGAAGGAATCTCTTACCTCTGTTTCGGAATTACAGTACCCGTCAAGTATTTGTTGCATATCCCTGAACCGAATTTTTTTGTGGGTATGATTCACGGCATCTTATTTATTGCTTATTGTGTTTGGGTACTAATTTACGGTGTTCCATCGCGCCAATCCGCTGCGTTTTTCGTAATCGCATGGCTTATGGCACTCGTGCCATTGGGTACTTTTTGGTTTGATAAAAAATATTTAAACCATTCAAAATAAGCTTCTATGAATGAAGAATTGAAAGCTTTACTTGACAAAAGCAAGGGTCGTGAAGTTGAAATCCATTCTTTTTTGCGCAAAAACAAGAAAAACAAACAGCTCGATAGTCTATTTCATCAAGCCCACGAAGATGTTTTTCAACAAATCAACTGCTTAGATTGTGCGAATTGCTGTAAAACCACCTCCCCTATTTTTCGCGACGCCGACATTCGGAGAATCTCCAAACATTTGCGCATGAAAGAAGCGGCATTTGTGGACGAATACTTGCGCATGGATGATGAACACGACTACGTTTTGAAACTAGCCCCTTGTAGATTTCTAGGTCACGACCATCGATGCAGTATTTACGAACACCGTCCTTTGGCTTGCCGGGAATACCCACATACTGACCGAAAAAACATCCATCAGATAGCAAAGCTAACCTTAAAAAATAGCCAAATCTGTCCCGCCGTGAGTCAAATTTTGGAGAAAATCATACCGTAAATCCGTACCTTTGAAAGGAATGCCTATCACGTTAATTATCACGGTTTACAAAGATTATATTTCCTTAGAAAGGGTATTGGAATCGGTTTGTATCCAAGATGTTGTACCGCAGCAAGTCATCATTGCCCACGACACGATTGACGATGCTATTGATCCCCTGCTTGCGCAATTTTCCAAGCTTTTGCCTATAGACCATATCAACCAACAAGACACAGGTTTTAACAAGAATAGAATTCTGAACAAAGCGGTAATGGCCTCAAAAAACGAACAACTTGTGTTCATTGATGGAGATTGCGTGCTTCACCCAAAATTCGTTGTTGCCCACCAAAAAGGGATACAGAAAGGGGTTTTTACCGCAGGACGACGGCTCGATTTAGACGCAAGGACATCTGCGCTGGTGCGCGAAAAAGGAAATTCCATGATCCAACGGTTGAGGATGCTGAAAAATGGGACGAAGCGCGTCGAAGAAGGATTTTATTTCCGGTTCATACAAAGCCACAAAAAACCGCGCTTGTTAGGGTGTAATATGGGATGGCACC
>Ga0214921_10003334_pt1 | contig 24708 bp, 31 predicted proteins | sample LL1505_MetaG_FD_177992 | JGI IMG/M metagenome (GOLD analysis project Ga0214921, IMG submission 177992) | Freshwater microbial communities from Lake Lanier, Atlanta, Georgia, United States - LL-1505 | ecosystem: Environmental > Aquatic > Freshwater > Lake | place: USA: Georgia | collected...
CGGCAATCATTCAAGTCCGTTTAATCACGATGGGGATGGGGCGGATTTTGTGACCACCACAACTCACAAGACATTGCGCGGTCCAAGATCTGCACTATTGTTTGCGAAAAAAGAATACATTGAATCAATCAATAGGACTGTTTTTCCTGGAACAAGCGGAGGACCACACATTAATCAGATCGCTGCAGTGGGTCAATCATTAATAGAGATCTTAGGAGAGGATACATATCCAGATAAACTGCCATTTAATAGGTACATAGAAGCTGTAATCAATAATGCCAAATCGCTGGAGGATGGGCTTCTTGAAGAGGGTATTGGGGTAGTTAGTAAGACTCAAAATCATATAGTTTTGGCAAAATTACCAGAAAATAACGATAGTCTTGAGATTCAGATGGAGCTGGAAAAATTGGGAATAATCACTAATCGTAATTCTATTCCTGATGATCCAAAAACTGCCTGGAAGCCAAGTGGTTTGCGTCTAGGAACATCAGCCTTAACCAGTAGGGGGCTTAGTGTTGAGAATGCAAACATTTTAGGTTCTTTGATTGGGAGAGTAATAAAAGGCAGCGGAGACTCTAAATTGCGCGAATTTAGCAAAAATTTGGCTAATGAACTCGCCTGGTGGTATGACTAAATAAGGCCTCTAGGGTATTGATAAAATTACCCCAATCTGTTAAAATAATCTCGATTACCAAAGACTGCAGCTGTCTAACGACTTAATTTGCTACACGAGGTTATAAATCTTTAATAGATTTTCAAACTTTGTATCTTTGGCTAGAACCAAAGATTTTTTGTTTGGTAATCGGCACATTAACTTAAAGCATCGGAGGATGCCCATGGCAAAAACACGTGAGCAAAAACAAGCTGACGTAGCTGCTTTAACTGAAGCTTTCTCAGGTAGCAAAATTGCCGTAATGACTGATTATAGGGGACTAAACGTTCCTGCAATCAACGACTTGCGCAATCAGCTAAGAGAAGCCGATGTAAGCTACAAGGTGGCTAAAAACACCTTAGTAAAAGTTGCCATTCAAGGCACCGATTTGAAAGACGCCGACACTTCGATTTTCAATGGACCAATGGCTATTGCTTTTGGTCAGGATGAAGCACAGACCTGCAAGATTATTGCTGACTTTGCTAAAGAAAATGAAAATCTAGAAATCATTGGCGGTCTAGACGAATCAGGCAAAACTCTAAGTCGAGAGGATGTTATGGCACTAGCCAAGCTTCCAAGTCGTGAAGTTCTTACTGCGCAAGTGGTTGGTACTATCGCTGCACCGCTTAGCGGATTTGTGCGTGTACTTAATGGTAATATAACTCAACTTCTGTATGCCCTAAACGCAATACAGGATAAAAAAGGAGAAGCATAAAATGGCAGAAGAAACTGCAAAACAAGAAGAAGTAAAAGAAGAAACTGCAACACCTGCAGAAGAAACAAAAGAAGTTCCAGCTAAGTTCAAGGCTTTGGTTGACCAAATTTCTGAACTAAGCGTATTGGACCTATCAGAACTAGTAAAAGTTCTAGAAGATCACTTTGGCGTTAGCGCTGCTGCTCCAGTAGCTGTTGCTGCTGTCGGTGGTGCTGCTGGTGGCGAAGAAGCTGCTGCAGAAGCTAAAAGCTCTTATAACGTTTTCCTATCAGCCGCAGGCGATAAGAAAATTGATGTAATCAAGGCTGTACGTGAAGTATCAGGCCTAGGTCTTGCTGAAAGTAAGGGCGTAGTTGATGGTGCACCTGCCATGATTAAAGAAGGTGTTCCTGCCGAAGAAGCCGAAGAAGCTAAGAAAAAGCTTGAAGAAGCTGGCGCAACTATCGAATTGCAGTAATTTAAATACTGACAAATCACAAATAAGACCCTACGGGGTCTTTTTTGTTTGGATTTTGTTTGATTCTTTGCTACACTGATAGCAAATTAAGTAATTTATGAAAAGGTAAACAAAATGAGTGATAAAGATAAACAGCAAATGTTACAAAACTTGGCAACTCAAATGCAGTTGGCTCAAGATACGATAAAACAGGTTGAAGAAGAATTAAAAAAACTTGGCGTAAATAAAGACGATTTACCAGAGCCTAAAAAACAAGACATGGTAAAGCCGGGCTCTGCAGAATCAATTGGCAAAATAATTGAAGGCCAGTTTGATGGCCAAAATATGATTGGTCCAGATGGAAAAGTATATCCAGTGCCAGCTAACTATGCTTCTAAATCAAAATTAGTTGAAGGAGACACCCTAAAGCTGACCATAGCCGATGATGGAAGTTTTATATATAAGCAAATAGGTCCAGTTGAGCGCAAAAAAATTATTGCCAAAATGGCTCTAGAGAATGGCCAGTATATTGCAGTCGTAGGCGATAAACACTACAGGGTGTTGTATGCTAGCGTAACTTACTTTAAGGCCCAGCCCGGAGATGAGGTTACTATTGTGGTTCCAGCAGAAGGTGAAGTTACTTGGGCAGCAATTGAGGCTGTTATTTCTGCTTCGTAACACCTATAAAATACGACCCTAATAAGATATAATGAATTGAAAGTGGAGGGAGCTTTGAGTAATTTAGCTTTGTATCGTAAATACCGCTCGGCTGACTTTGATGAGGTTGTTGGTCAGCAGCATGTTGTAAAGACTCTTACTAATGCCATAAAAAATGGTAAGCATAGCCACGCCTATTTACTGACTGGTCCTCGCGGAGTTGGAAAAACAACAATAGCCAGAATTATCGCCAAACAGCTCAATGGCTTAAAAAAAGAAGACTCTCTCGATGATTTTTTAGATATTATAGAGATTGATGGTGCTAGCAATAGGGGTATCGATGAAATTCGCAGTCTACGCGAAAAAGTTCAGGTTTCTCCAGCCAAACTTAAATACAAGGTTTATATCATCGATGAAGTTCATATGCTCACAAAAGAAGCCTTTAATGCACTATTAAAGACTCTTGAAGAGCCGCCTGGCCATGTGGTTTTTATTTTTGCCACTACAGAAGTGCATAAATTGCCCGATACAATTATATCCAGAACTCAAAGATTTGATTTTAAGCCTATCTCACAAAAAGATATGATATCTCACCTTAAATATATTGCCAGCAATGAGGGCATTAAAATTAATGACGATGCACTTAATCTGATTGCCCAAGTCAGCAAGGGTGGCTTTAGGGATGCCATAAGTTTACTCGATCAGCTTTCTTCAGCTGGAGAAGAAATAACTTCCGCAGTAGTATCTGACTTCGCAGGACTTCAGGACAGCGGGGTAATTGATGCGACCTTTGACCATTTAAAGGCAGGTGACAATGGCAGCGCACTAAAGTTGGTTATTAGTATATTGGCGGAAGGAGCTGATGCCAGCCAGCTCACTCAGCAAATGCTTGATTACATACAGCTCAAACTGGTAGATGAAAAAGCCGATCAAATATTCCTTTTAACTATCGCCGAAAATTTACATTGGGCCCAGACCAACATGCGACACTCTGGTTCTCCAGAGTTAGTTTTGCAGGTTGCATTGGTTAGAAATAACAAGCCCAAAGATGTGAATATAGTCCAGCAAAAAGCTATCACCAAAAACAGTGATAGTAATGAATCAAAGACTAGTGAGGAGCAGGCACAAATCACTGGCACAGCCACTAGCACTGACAAGCCGCAAAGTAGTAAAAAAGATGAAGATCTGCTCATTAAATCCCTAAGCGTTATCAAACATTATAATAATTCTCTCTTTGCTGTATTAAAAGGTGCAGATGTTCAGGTGGATAGCGAAGAAATAAAAGTCGCTTGCAGATTTAGTTTCCATAAAGACCGCATAATGGAGCAGCGCAATTCGAGCCTAATTGAAAAAGCATTTAGTAAGGTTTATGGTAAGAGCATGCATTTGAATGTAAAGGTAGATAATCAAAGCAAAGCGAAAGAAGTTAATCTAGAAGAGGAGTTGGTAAGTTCGGCTGCGGCTATTTTTGGTGCGGAGGTAACAGATGCCTAGTAACAAAACAGCAAAAGAACTACTAAGGGCCAAGATTCCTCCTCAAAACCCTCAGGCCGAAGAGAGCTTGATAGGATCATTACTACTTGATAAGGATGCAATCATAAAAATTGCCGACGTTGTCCATATTGATGATTTTTATGTAGATAAAAATGGCTTAATATATGAGGCCATACTAAAGTTATTTGAAAGACGAGAGCCGCTAGATGTAGTTACTCTCTCAGAAGAGCTTGAAAAGCAGGGAGTGTTGAAAGAAATTGGCGGGGCCAGCTATTTGACTGACTTGGTGAATGGCGTACCGTCAGCGGCCCATGTTGTTAATTATGCAAATATTGTTGCCCAAAAGGCCACCCTTAGAAGGCTCATAGAGGCAGCAAGTCAGATCAATACAATAGCTTATGATGAAGAGGGTCAGCTAGATAATTTGCTAGATAAAGCCGAAAAGACTTTATTCGACGTTAGCCAGAAGCACCTTAAGCAGAATTTTATTTCTATTAAAGATGTTTTGGCAGATAGCTTTGATAGATTGGACAGTCTTCATAAGGACAATGAAAGCTTGCGGGGAGTGCCGACAGGCTTTACTGGGCTTGATAATATTTTGGCTGGACTTCAGAAGTCAGACTTAATTATCTTGGCAGCTAGGCCAAGTATGGGTAAGACTAGTTTTGCACTAAATATCGCCCAAAATGTCGCCACTAAAGAAGGTGTGCCGGTAGGAATATTTAGTCTGGAAATGAGCAAAGAACAGTTAATTGATAGAATGCTGGCATCAGAAGCGGGCATAGATAGCTGGAAGCTTAGGACTGGAAGTCTTGAGGACAAAGACTTTGAGCAGTTAAATAAAGCTATGGGCGTGCTTGCGGAGGCTCCGATATACATCGATGACTCTGCTATGGCGAATGTTATGGAAATGCGAACCAAAGCTAGGCGCCTACAATCGGAGCATGATTTGGGTTTAATTGTTATCGATTATTTGCAGCTAATGAGTGGCGGGTCATCAAGCTCAGACAATAGGGTTCAAGAAATTTCAGAAATATCTCGTGGACTAAAAGGCTTGGCCAGAGAACTAAATGTGCCAGTAATTGCCTTATCTCAGTTGAGTCGATCAGTTGAACAGAGAAGCCCCAAAATACCACAACTTTCAGACTTGCGTGAATCCGGATCAATCGAGCAGGACGCAGACGTTGTAATGTTTATTTACCGTGAAGATTACTACGAAAAAGAAACAGAGAAAAAAAATATAGCAGACATTTTAATTAAAAAGCACCGTAACGGCCCTACTGGCGATGTTGAGCTATACTTCCAGCCAGACCAAACGCTATTCAAGAACATAGATAGAGTTCACCAATAGGCTTGGGATTTAGGATTAAATGGTTTACAATAAACTTAAGAATTATGGGTGAGAGCAAAAAAAATTCCAAGAACCAAGATGGCAAAAAAGAATTGGGCCAAGTAGTCAGATTTGCTATCGTTGGAGTGTCTAATTTTTTAGTAGATTTTATAGTTTATAACTTATTGCTTAGATTTACCCCCGGTATATCTGCTGTATGGGCCGGAATAATTTCTGGAACAGCAGCTATGATCAATAGCTTTATTTTTAACAAAAACTTTACCTTTAGGGCTAAGAATCTTTCAGTATTCAGGCTTGTTCTGTTCTTTGTAATTACTGCTTTCGGGCTTTATGCTATTAGGCCCTTAATAATATACTTCTTCACAAGTGTTTGGCTGTGGCCATCACAAGTAGCCTACGACTTTACGAGTTGGCTCAATCTCCCATTGTCACAAGAGTTCGACACCAGAAATGTTGCGCTACTGTTTGCTATAGTTGTGGTGCTATTCTATAACTATCTAATGTATAAGTACTTTGTGTTTAAAGATGAAAAAAAATAACACTGCATTTATAAAAAAATACTTTCCGGCAATACTTTTTATTGCCATTGTTTTACTTGCCATATTCTTTAGATTCTATAAACTCAATACTCTTCCTCCAGGTTTGCACCCAGATGAGGCCGCTAATGGGCTAGATATATTCAAAATACTACAGAATAATGACTTCAGAGTTATCTACAACACAAATGGGCCAAGAGAAGCTCTGTTCTTCTATCTTCAGGCTATATTTGTATACTTTATGGGTAACACTATATTGGCTCTCAGGATGGCTCCAGCGCTATTTGGAGTATTTAGCGTTATTGTGCTGTATTTCGCGACCAAAGAATGGTTTAGTCGAAGAACAGCACTTGTAACTGCTTTTTTCTTTGCGATTAGCCCTTGGGTTGTAACCATTCAAAGAGATGGGTTTAGGGCTAGCATGGTTCCATTCTTCCTTGCTTTGTTATTATATTTTGGGGCCAAAGCATATAAAACTAATAAAACAATATTTTATATTTTTGCAGCTATTTCTCTTGGCCTAGGCTTTTATACCTATACCGCATTTTCTATGATTATTGTCGCGCTACTTCTTGGCTTCATATACATGTTCTTATTCAGAAGAGATTGGTTAAAAAGTAATTGGAAAAAACTTTTAATTTCTTTTGCTGTGTTTGGAATTGTTATGGCTCCACTACTTATCACTACAATTAAAGATCCTGGCGGTTCTACAGCTAGGGCTGGAGGCACAAGTTTCTTGAACAAAGACCTCAATCAGGGTAAACCAGTGCAAACTTTCCTTTCTGGTACAGCAAAGACCTTGCTTCAGTATAACTTTTATGGCGATGAAAATAACCGACACAACTATAATGGCGAGCCACTACTCAACATTTTTGTAGGACTAATGTTTATTCTCGGATTGGTTATGTGTGTATTTAACATTTCGAAGCCACGTTATGCAATGATATTGATTGTATTTGGTGCCATGTTACTGCCATCTCTGCTTACGGCAGAAGGGCTTCCTCACGCCCTAAGATCAATCGGAACTGCAGTGCCTGTATTTATACTAGCTGGGGTGGGAGTAAACTATATGCTCTATATTTGGTATAAGACTTTTCCGATTAATAATCTAGCCAGAGCTGCAGGCCTTTCACTAATCTGCCTACTAATGGGGCTATCATTGGTGCAAGCTTATAGACAGTACTTTATAGCGTGGGCTCAAGATTCAAGAACGTATGAAGCGTATAATGAGGGCGCCGTAGCAATAGCTAATTACCTTAATTCTAATAGGCAAAACGACAGAACAAATTATGTAGTTATTGGTGGCTATGAAGCTAACCCAATCCAATACTTAACTGATAAAAAATCCGAATATAAACTTCTAGATAATAGGCAACTCAGAGATCTCCCAATTGAGGGTAAAATTAACATGATAGTAATAGTACCTGCAGGTAACGAACAAAACAGCCAAATAGAAGCACTTAAGGCTAAGTTTCCTAATGGCAAAGTTACTCAAGTAGACTCAAACTTTAATGGCGAACAATTATTCTTGGTGTTCGAGGTTAAACAATGAACTACGATATCAGCATTGTAGTACCTACCTATAACGAAAAAACAAGAATCGGATCTACTCTGACTGAGCTTTCTAAATATATAAAAAATAAAAAATTAAATGCCGAAGTATTGATAGTTGATGCTGGCAGTCCAGATGGAACTGCTGATGAAGTGAAGAAGTACACTGATAATTTTAAGCACATTCGAATAATCAATGCTGGACCAAAGCCTAAGGGCAAGTTTGTTAAGGGCAAACAAGTAAAAAAGGGAATGCTAGAAGCTAAAGGTAGATATGTTCTGTTTATGGACGCTGATTTGGCTACTCCGTTAAAGTATATAGATAGTGCTATAGAACAATTAAAGTCTGGAAATCAAGTGTCTATTTGTGTTCGTAACCTCCAAAAAAGCCATAAGGGGCTTAGGAAATTGATTTCAGGCACTGGTAATTTTTTGGTTCAGACTATTCTATTGCCCGGCATTAGCGATACACAGTGCGGCTTCAAGGCCTTTACCAACGAAGCTGTGCACGCAATTTTTCCTTTGCAGACCATTGATAGCTGGGGATTTGACATGGAAATCTTGGCTATTGCTCGTAAAAAAGGCTATTCTATAGGTCTAATAGATGTTCCAGACTGGCAAGATGTTAAGGAGGGCAGCAAAATTACTGGCTCTTCACCTATCAAGGCATCAGTCCAGACTCTTGGTGACTTAATTAAAATTCGCTGGCGATTAATAAGTGGTAAGTACAAAGCTAAAAAGTAACTCTTTATATAGGTTCATTGAAAAGTACTGGGCTTGGTTTTTTGCGATAGTTTTATTGTTGTCTGTATTGGTCAGATTCATCACTTTGACCAAGTCAAGTATATGGCACGATGAGGGCTTCAGTGTGATGTTATCAGGCCGCGGGTGGTTGGATATTTGGGCAGGCTCTGCTCGCGATGTTCATCCACCACTATACTATGAACTTCTTCATGGCTGGACTTCAATATTCGGCAAGTCAGTATCGTCGATACGCTCTATGAGCATGGTAGCAGGAGTAGTGATTGTGGCGCTGGGCTACAAGGTCGTATTTGTGATTTCTAAAAAGAGAAATGTGGCTTTGTTGGCAGCAATAATTTTAGCGCTTAATCCGTTCTTGATTCGTTATAGCCAAGAGGCACGAATGTATGGAGTCTTGGGAGTATTTTTATTGCTGGCAATAGTTGGATTAATCAAAATTGTACAAAACAACAGAAATTGGCTGGGCTATGTGCTGTATGTGTTTGGCGTCTCGGCTGGGCTTTATACTCATTACTTTACGGCCTTGGCAGTAATATCATTCTGGGTGTATTTGCTGTTTATATTTTTTTACAAGTCAAAGAATAGATTGATTATTGATTGGCGTTGGTGGCTGGCAAATGCTTTGGCACTTACTATATTTTTGCCCTGGATTCCCAATATGTTTAAGCAGCTTACTAGAGCTCAGGGGCTTGGGTGGCTATCTAAGACATCAATAAAGACTTTCAATGATACAATTTGGCAATTTTTCACATTTACAGATGCTAGACAGATATGGCAAGTTATTTATTGGCTAATCCCCATTATATTATTAGTTTTGATTTTGTATGTTTGTATTAAGGACAAAACGAAAGAAAAACTTTCAATATTAGTAGTGCTATTTGCAGTATTACCAATCGCCCTAGCAATTATTGCATCTTTAGTTAAGCCAGTATTTCATGAAAGATACTTTGCCTTTTCAGCAATAGGAATATGTATGCTTCTGGCCCTTGCATTATCTTATTTATACAATAGGCATAAATATATTGGTATATTAACAGCGATTATAGTTTTATTGATTCAATTGATTGGTATACGCAATGTATACGCCCAGTCCAACCATCAAATGTCTAGGGTCATGGGCTTTGTTGATAGTAATTATAGAGGGAATGATACTTTAATTGCAGGAGAATTGTACGTGTATTTTGATGGTAGTTACTATAACAGTACTGGCAAAAATTTCTTATTATATACTGGTGGTGGGCGTCCAAATGGTTATGGTGAATCTGGACTAATCTATAATAAAAATGTTTATTTGGACAATTATGATCAGGTGAGTAGTGGTAGGGTGTGGATAATCGGCAAGACTGGCCAGCATTCATATTATGATAATGTACCGTCCAGTTGGAAGCTTCTAGAAACTGAATCGGCTGGATATAGCGAAGCACGGCTTTATCAGATACAATAGTATCCATAGTTCAATAAAACAGGAGAAATATTATGTCAATGATGGATAAAGCAAGATTGGCCCAAAAGGCCCTTAAATTGCAAAAAGAACTTAAGCGAATGCAGATCGAAGCCGAAGCTGGCGATGGAGATGTTGTGGTTACTGCTGGACTTGCCATTAGCCAGACCAGTATGAATGTTGAAATTAAAAAAATCGATATCAAGCCAGAAGCTGCCGAAGACCTAAGCAGACTGTCGGACTTAATTTCGGCAGCAGTTAATCAGGCCAATAAGGAGCTTATGACCGAAGCAACAGCAAAGATGCAAGATATCGCTGGCAGCATGAATTTGCCAGGCATGTAAGATGCAAATCTTGCCAGATAATATCACTAACCTCATAGACGAGTTTTCAAAGCTTCCATCAATAGGCCCAAAGTCGGCCGAAAGGCTAGTTTTTTATTTGTTGGCGAATGGAGACGTTGAACAGTTCGGCAAAGTAATGATGGACCTTAAAAAGGGTCTTCATAAATGCTCAACCTGCAAAAATTATGCCACTGAGGACCTGTGTCCAATTTGCGCTAGCAGCTCGCGTAGCCCTGAGATAATCGCAGTTGTATCAAACCCCATGGATATTGTTGCAATAGAGCGCACGGGCCTCTTCAGGGGCACTTACCACATTCTGCATGGTGTAATTAGTCCGATCGATGGAATAGGCCCAGATGACCTAGAAATTAAAAGTTTACTTGATAGAGTCACGGTAGTGGAGCCAGAGGAAATAATTTTAGCAACAAATCCTAATATAGAGGGCGAAACTACATCTATTTATATTTCTAAAAAACTACAAGATCTGGGTTTTGATGGCAAGATAACTAAGCTGGCCCACGGCTTACCGATAGGCGGTGATTTAGAATATGCCGATCAGCTAACGCTGAGTCGAGCACTAGACAACAGACAGGCGTTTTGATGGGCGGATTTTCCAAAGACATTCTTCTGATAGATTTTGAGACAACTGGACTAGATCTGGACAAAGCTTTGCCAATTCAGCTCGGGGCTGTTTTGCTAGATAAAAACAGTCTCAAAGAGAAAGATAGTTTTTTGAGTTTTATTAATCAGGATGTGTCTGGCATGAGTGAAGAATCTTCTAGAATACATGGAATAACTCAGCAAGATTTAGATACGGCCCCAAATCAAAAAGATGTAATTACAGATTTTCTTGCTAAATTTGGCACGGAAGTTTATCTGGCTAGCTGGAATGAAATGCTTGATCATACAATGCTTTCTAGGATGCTTAATTCCATAGATAAAGATATATATGAGCACGACTATCACTATCTAGACGTTTGGAGTTTGGCATATATGACTTTAGTTCAACAGGGTAGGGGTGATATCGTAAGAAGTGAGCCAACCTTTCAGTATTTCGGTTTGCCCCCAAGAAAGACACACGATGCCCTAGAGGACTGCAGGCATACTGCAGAAGTCTTTCGTAAAGTATATAATAGAACTAATGCTAAGCTTATATAATTCGTTAACCAGAATAAAAGAGGAGTTTAAACCTATTAATTTAAATAGAGTTGGTATGTACTCTTGTGGCCCTACCGTGTATGGAAGGGTTCATATTGGTAACCTTAGGGCTTTTTTGCTTCCAGATTTGGTTCAAAGAGTGCTTAGGTTTGTCGAACAAAAGGATGTTGATTGGGTAATGAATATTACCGATATTGATGACAAGATGATATTAAAATCCCAAGAACAATATAAGAGCTTGAACCCTGTCGAAGCCCTCGAGGAACTGGCTGATAAGTATGAAGAGATTTTCTTGAAAGATTTGGAGAAGGTAGGTATTAGGCGAGATGATATATCTCATCTACCTAGAGCAACTGACTTTGTTGTTCAAATGCAAGAAATTATTAAAAACCTCATAAATGACGATGTAGCATATATTCAAAACGGTAGTATCTATTTCAGTGTTGATAGATATAAAGCAGGAGGTAAAAAATATGGTAAGCTTGTTGACTTAGATTTTGAAGCTAAAGCCAGACTTACCGATGATCAAGATCAAAAAGAGGGTGTGGCCGATTTTGCACTATGGAAAGCCAAAAAGCCCAAAGAGCCTTACTGGGATTTTGATATTGATGGTCAGAATTATCCAGGAAGACCTGGATGGCATATAGAATGTTCTGCCATGAGTACGGAATTTTTGGGAAAGCCATTTGACATACACACTGGTGGGGTAGACTTAAAATTCCCTCACCATGAAAATGAACTCGCTCAGTGCGGAGGCACTCAGGCTAATTTTTATTTGCACAATGAACACATAACGGTAGAAAGCGAGAAAATGGCCAAGTCGGTTGGAAATATTATGTCAATCGATGATATTAAGGACCCTATGGCTTTTAGGTACTTGGTAATGAGTGCTCACTATAGGAGCCAGATGGATTTTAGCTCTTCAGATATTGATTCAGCCCATGAGAGACTTCATAGGCTAAGAACTTATACTGATCAATTAATGCTTTCGAGATCTGGTCAGTTAAATATCAAAGACGATACAGGTGCAGTGGATAAATTCAATAATGAATTTAAATCTGCACTAGAGGATGATTTAAACACCCCCAAGGCGCTGGCAGCTATCAATAGCATCGAAGGCAAAGTTTATACTGAAGATGCCAGAGAGGCTATGCGTTTAGTTGATAGTATATTTGGCCTGAACATCGTCGAGGATAGGCCGCTTCATGATTCTATTCTTGCCGCAATTGATGATTATACTCAAGCCAGAGAGTCTAAGGATTTTGAAAGGTCAGACAGAATCCGTATAGAAATATTGGAAAAATATAGCCTAGTAACTGCCGACACGCCAATTGGAACATTGGTAAGTCGCGCAAAGTAAAAGACGAAACCCCCAGTAAGTATAAACTCACCAGGGGGTTTGTCGGATAATGTTGGCTACGAACTATCCTCGGCCTGATCCCTTGCACTTGGGGCAGTCTCCAGATCCATTGCATTTACTGCAGTCTCTGGGGGCCGGGGTATAAAAAATTCCTTTACCTCTGCAGTAGCCACAGCGCTTATTGCCACCGCATTCACTACAATCCCTCCAGGGCATTTTTCCTCCTGCCGTTTCGAGTACATCCGACTTTTGACGAACTGCAAGATATTATAAAACCTAAAATGCTAGCATTCAAGCATAACCAAAAACCCCGCATAAGCGGGGCTTTTGGAGTTAAAAAGATATATTATCTTTCTTCACGTGGTCGAGCTTCATTTACGGTGATAGCTCGGCCTTCGATTTCTTTGCCGTTCAAAGTTTCGACTGCTTTTTTGGCTTCTTCTTCAGTAGCCATTTCCACAAATCCGAAACCTTTAGATCGACCAGTGTCTCGCTCGGTAATAACACGAGCTGAATCAACTGAGCCGGCCTCGGCAAAAATCTGAGCAAGCTGCTCGTCGTTAACACTCCATGGGAGTGAACCAACAAATAGATTCTTTGCCATAGTTCCTTCTTCTCTCTGGTGAATCCCAGCTTGTTGGCTGTTGAGCTGCAACCCAGAACTTATTTAATAACCTGATCCATTAGAGCCGTAGCAGCATAGTTTCTAAGAACAGCTATATTATACGACTTTTTGCGCTATATAGCAATTAAGCTTTCTTTTGCTTCAGCCTGACTAGTCTTGCTCTGAGCTCTTTTAGGTTAGGTGGAGGGTTATCTATAATTTCCATATTAGGTTTAATTTTGCTAATTCCGATCATATTCATGCCTATTGGTGAGCCAATAGTTAGCCAAAATGCAGAATATGCAAAATGCTTACTGAACATTCTGCCTAACCTTTCAGCTACAGCAAAAGAATATATAGTGCCTGCATAGGGGACGAGGCAATATAGAAACCAGCGCAGTGGAAGCCCAACTGATATAACCAGCTCGCGGAAATTCAAAACGGGAATAAATGCCATCCAGGCCCTGGCTTTTAATTTTCTAAGAACAAAAAACAATCCAAGGCAGTACATCGAATAAGTTACGAAAAATACAACTAGCAATAGTATTGAGGCATTTAATATAAAATTAATCATTACTTAAGTCTAACACTTAACCCCTTACCTCCAAATTCATGGCAAACAAATGTAGGGGAGTTAGGTAGGCTAAGTCTAGGATCGTATTTATAGCCAATTTCGTTAAATTTTGTAACATCTATGCCATTATTGGCACGATTTTTTATAAGCCAGTGGGCGAAAGCTCCTCTGGCAATTTTAGAGTGCACGGCCACAGTAGTATTTTTGTGGGTGGAGGAGTTATAGGTATAAAAAACCGGAGCTATCACATTGGCCTTTTGTAGTTTTGGAATTATAGCTTTTCCGTATTCTATTGACGTCAAATTAACCACCAAACCTTTTTTATTGATTGATGTTGATAATTTATCGCCCCAGTGTTTATAGAGACTTCTGTATTTTTTATTTGGCAGCTTATAGCCCATTTCAAGCCTATAGGGCGAAACTTCGTCAAGTGGTTTAAGTATTCCGTAGAGTCCCGAGATAATTAGTAAGTGCTTTTGTGCAAACTCAATATCTTTTTTGTCAAAGCTATCTACTTGAAGCCCGCTATAAATATCACCTCTAAATGTAAACATTGCCATGCCAGTATTTTCTTCTCCCCAAAAATTTATTATGTTCTTTACTTCCACAGCAAGCTTATCCGATACCTTCATGGTTTCTTTGATCTCCTTTATATCAAGAGTTTTTAGATATTCAGCTAGCTCTTTTGAGTCTTCTAGAAGTTCGGGCTTAGACATTTTAAGACCTTCTATGCCCGAGGGCTTCATTGTCTTTGAAGAATGTAACAGTATTATCATTCTTTCTCTTTTGAATCTTTTGATTTGTGCTTTTTGGTATTTTTGCCCATCAAATTCACTGTTGCAAAATTTAGTCCAAAGGCTACTGTCGTAGAGAAAACCAAGGTTATTGGAGTAACTGGAACATAATCTTCATTTATCGGCTTTCCGGTGGCGGAGAACTTGATGATATCGGCACCTCCTGTAAATTTAACTTTTTGATACTCAATTTTCCATTTGTTTTCGCAGCTAAAAGGATTATTTTGGTCGGCACAAATTCTTGTGTACTTAAATTCGGGAGAAATCAAAAATGCGAAAAAGAAAAATATAAAGAATATTAGTATTTTTAAGTATTTATTCATGAATTAATTATATCACTAATAAAAAAGCCCCTAGGCAAGCATGGTGCTTGCTTTGGGGCAGATTATCAACGCTCTGTATGAATGTCGATAAAGGGCAGGTCAGGGCGCAGGTTTTTGGCGCCTCGACGAGCGTGCTCGCCCTGATGGGGCGAAGCGGTGGCTACGAACTTTACACCACAGCCTGCATTACGCAACTCGGGGTTGTCGAATGCTGCTTGCCCCATGATCGAGTGGTGTTTCCTCTCGCTGGGGCTTGCTTCGTGGCCGCAGGTACTGCAGTAAGCGGTGTACGAATGAATTATGAGGATGCCCACATTCGGCGCATCCCTTATTTCAGTTGGGATGAACATTTCTTCAGACCTGATAATCTGCATAGCTCTCCTTCAAGTTGCGGACAAATATAGTAACAAAATTAATAGGATTAATCAAGTGTATAATTGATTAATGAAGCTGCTAATAAAAGTCAAAATTGGTAAAAGGGGAGAGATATTTGGCTGGCCCTTGTGCTTGGGCCCGCCAGTAAATATATGAATAAGATTATTCAACAAATGTTTTTAAATTGTCTGCAACTTTTTCAATGGCTTGGTTTCCGTTTATAAAGTAGTCCGTAATTCCTTTTGATTTGAGCTCCTTGAAGTTGTCTAGTTGGCCACTAAACCAAGGCGAAACATCATCATATTTTTCTTCGGCCATCCTTTTTTCGTTTCTTTCATTTAGAACCTTCAATGGAACTTCTAAAATTACTATTTTGAACCCTTTTTGCTTCGCCTTTAAAAGTAAATCTTCGGGGACATAGCTTGCAAAGTAAATGACATTTTCTCTAGAAATTATTTCATTGGTAGTTTGCGGCACTAGTACTTTATTTTTAAGATCATTGTCTGGCCACACATCATTGTTGGCTTTCATGACTTCTTCATCTGTTTCAGCTATGTGCAAGTCTGTATGTTCTCTAAGGTAGCGCATTAGCGATGACTTGCCGCCACAAGAGGGGCTAAGAACGATTATTTTATAATTCATAAAGCTATAATATCAAAAAAAAGACCCATCAGTCCTTTTAAGCATAAAAGGCTTGTAATTAGGCTTTGTTTATGGTACATTAGTGATATGAAAACGTGCTCGCAAAACTTATTTTTTAGCTTTATTCTCAACCCGCCTCGAGGATAGAGTTTATTTTGCCATAAAATTTGAGACCTGCCTTCGAGGCAGGTTTTTTGTCTTGTCTCATAAATTATAATAATTTAAAGGAGTAATTAAATGAAAATGTATATTGAGCCCATCAGCAAGGAGGCTCTTAATAAATACCTTGCCATAAGCGACCTAACACAATCATTAGAACCACATGCTATTAAAATGCTATACGAAAAAATAGAGCATTATGTGCAAGTAACACACCCTCAAAGCAAGGTGATTGTATATCGCAAAGACCCAATCGTAACTGTGGCTGATAATTACGATAATCTTTTAATAAAAAAAGATAATATAAGTCGTTCTTCTACCTATACTCATTATGTAGATGAGGAGCATATCTTACGAACTCATACTAGCGCGCATTTGCCAGGGATATTGAGAGAACTTGCAGAGCGAGATGACTGGGATGATGTTGTAATCCTATTGCCGGGCTTAGCCTATCGTCGTGATGTATCAGACAAAAAACACGTAAGCGAAGTACATATGTTAGAAATGTGGCGAGTTGTAAAAAATTCTGCCAGAAAAAAAATTGTGAAAAATGATCTAATAAACGTTGTAGAAGGTGTAGCAAGAACCGCAGCACCTGGTTGTAAGCTGCGTATAGTAGATTCTCCGCACCCATATACGAATGAGGGTATAGAAGTAAATGCCATACGGGGTGGCCATGATATTGAGATTTTAGAATGTGGCTTGATTAAAGAAAAGATTCTTGAAAATGCCGGTCTTGATCAAAATAAATATTCGGGATGGGCTTTGGGTATGGGCTTAGACCGGTTGGTAATGACGCTCAAGGGCATTTCGGATATTCGTTATTTGCGATCTCAAAATACTAAGATTGCCAAGCAGATGGAGGATCTTGAACCGTATCGTGAAGTGTCAAATCAACCAGCAATCGTAAGAGACATTTCTTACAGTGTGCCAAGCGAATATGTGGAGGAGGATATTAGCTCTGATATTCGTGATGCGCTCGGAAGTAAGGTGGATGTACTTGAGAGTGTTGAGATACTAAGCGAAACAAGCTATAAAGAACTGCCGGAGAATGTAAGGAAGCGTCTAGGAATTAGCTCTGGCCAGAAGAATGTACTTGTTAGAATTACGCTCCGTCATTTAGAAAAATCTTTGACTAGCGAGGAAGCTAATAAAATATATAAATTGATTTATTCTAAAATAAACAAGGGAACGTGTGGATATCTTGAATAGTTAGAATGTGTTATTGCTTAGGATTTTATTTGCCAAATAATCGCTAAACTTTTTATGCAATTAGACCATTCAAAAAATCGGCACAAATGTACCGATTCTTTGAATGGCTGGGATGGCAGGATTCGAACCTGCGCATACCGGTACCAAAAACCGGTGCCTTACCACTTGGCGACATCCCATCGTCCTAATTAAGCTGCAATTTATAAATAAATCTTCTTTGATTTATTTAATTATTTTCGCTTATTTACTCCTCTCAACAAAAGAAACAGTCGCTAAAGCTCCTTCGGATTCTTTTGTTGCTTTGTAAACACAGGTGCAATTTCAACCTGATAATGATAGCTTAAATTAAGATAAATTTCAATCCGCTACAGATTATTAGATTGACAGTATAAATAACTTATGTTATTATTGTGATACAAATTAATTATGTGATGAATACCGATTTATTTAAGACTTAGTTCGCTGTTCATCTATTGAACAGAAAGGTATTTATGACATATAGATCTTTTTCTGCTTCTCGTTCTCGAAGAAGTGGAAACCAATTTAAAAAATATAGAAGCAACAATCGAGGCAATCGCGGTCGCGGAGCCTATATCGACCCGAGCAAATTTATAAACAAAGCTGTTGCTCAAGTAGACAGAGTAGAGTTTGTGCCTGTGCATAAATTCAGCGACTTTGGCTTTGTAGCTGAGCTACAAACCAACATCACTAATAAAGGACTAGAGCACCCAACTGCAATTCAAGATGGCGCTATTAAGCCAATTATGGAAGGCCGGGACGTTATTGGCCTTGCTAATACTGGTACCGGTAAGACAGCTGCTTTTGTACTTCCAATTATCCAAAGACTTAAGACAGTTCAAGGTCAGAAGGCCGTACTAATTATGGCCCCAACTCGTGAGCTTGCCGTGCAAATCGACGAGCAATTTAGGTTGTTTGCTAACAATATGAAGCTTTATTCTGCACTATGTGTAGGTGGGGTTAATATGCAGAAGCAAATCCGAGATTTGCGCAGACGTCCACAAGTAATTATCGGAACTCCTGGACGCCTTAAGGATTTAATGCGCCAAAGAGTATTGAAGTTAGAATTCGTAACCACTCTAGTGCTAGATGAGGCTGACAGAATGCTAGATATGGGATTTTTGCCAGATATTAAAGATATTATTGCTGAACTTCCAGAAGAACGTCAGTCGCTATGCTTTAGTGCGACAATAACTCCACAAATTCAGGGCTTACTCGATAACATGCTTAAAGATCCTGTAACTGTATCGGTACGTACCCGCGAAACTAGTGAACATATTGAGCAGGATGTTGTTAAGGCACGCTCAAAAGACGAAAAAGTTCGTATTCTAAATGAATTATTGAATGATGAAGAGTTCGAAAAAGTATTAGTGTTTGGTGAAACCAAATTTGGTGTGCAGAAGCTGGCTGATAGTTTAACTAAAGCCGGGCTTCCAGCTGAAGCTATTCATGGTAATAAATCACAACCTCAGCGCCAAAGGGCTCTACGTAATTTCCGCGATGGAAAAGTAGGCATTTTGGTAGCTACCGACGTTGCTGCACGTGGTTTGGATATTCCTAATGTATCTCACGTAATCAACTTCGATCAGCCTAATAACTACGAAGATTACGTACACCGTATCGGTCGAACTGGCCGCGCCGGAAAAACCGGTAAAGCCTTGACTTTCATAGCTGGCTAAAACCAGTTTTACAGATATGGTATAATATCTGCATGAATAAAAAACGATTAGTATTTGATATAGAAATGGTTGGCGAGGACTTCGATAAGTTCGATGAGGCCACCAAAAAAGACTTAACTAAAAAATTCCCTGATCCTAAAAAAGATCCAGCTGGCTACGAAAAGGCCCTAAGTGATATGAAGAACAATCTTGTCTTCAGCCCACTTACCGGCAAGATCGTAGCTATTGGCGTTTATGATCTTGACGAGGAAAAGGGAGCTGTGTATTACGACACCAATGGCGAAAAAGCCGATGATGTAGAAATAGATGGTATTAAGTATGTTTCTATGAACGAGGCCGAAATGCTTACTAAGTTCTGGGGGCTTGCAGAAATTACTGATGAGTTTATAAGTTTCTTTGGGCGTCGTGCCGATGTTCCTTATATGATGATCCGCTCTGCTGTACATGGTATTCGACCAAGCAAGGACCTAATAAGTAATCGTTACAATTCGACCGGTCTAAGGGGTGCAACCCATCATGATTTATTTGATCTATTAACTTTCTATGGGGGAGCAATGTATAAGGGCAGTCTGCACCGTTGGTGCCGAGCCTTTGGAATTCAGAGTCCTAAGGAATCGGGTATGGACGGTAGTGATGTAGGCCCGGCCTATGAAGCTGGTAAATACCTAGATATTGCCAAATACAATGCCGAAGATTTATTTGCTACCGGCAAGCTGTTCCAATACTGGGATCAGTACTTAAGGCCAAAAGTTTAAGAAAGGGGATAAATATGCAATTAGAAATTGGTAAAAATGCACCTAAATTCAAACTTCAAGATCAAGACGGTAAAACTCACGAATTAAAAGATCTGAAAGGCAAAACTACTCTAATTTATTTCTACCCAAAAGACGAAACTCCTGGCTGTACTGTTCAGGCTTGTAGCTTGCGTGATCATTTCGAAGAGCTTCAGGAGATGGGCATGGATGTTATCGGGGTTAGTAAGGATGACGTGGCTAGCCATACCAAATTCAAAACTAAGCACGAACTGCCATTTAATATTTTGGCAGATACAGATCACGAAATGACTGAGGCTTATGGTGCCTGGCAAGAACGTAGTATGTATGGGCGAAAGTTTTTTGGCACCCAGCGTTCTGCCGTAATAGTTGGTCCAGATCTTAAAATAGCTGCCGTTTGGCCAAAGATTCAGCCGCTCAAGACTGTACCAGAAGCCAAGCAGTGGCTCGAAGAAAATAAGTAAAATAATTTATGATTATATTTTGGATAGTATTTGTTGTATTATTTGTTAGCTTTGGTCTGATCGTTTTTATTGGTGCACCATACGTGCCAAGCAGAAAAGATGATTCATCTAAGCTTTTTGATGATATCGATTTGCGCAGAGGATCAGTCGTGGTGGATTTGGGGAGTGGAGATGGAAAGGTTCTAATTGAAGCATCCAAGAGGGGCATGAAAGCATTGGGCTATGAACTTAATCCAATTTTGTATTTATTATCAAAATATAGATTGCGCAAATACCCAAAATCGAAGGTAGTTTGGGGAAATTATTGGTCGGCTGATTTAACGAAAGCCGATTTTGTGTTTGTATTTTCCGCAGCTCCTTTTATGGAACGCATTTATGAAAAGTTAAAAAGAGAATTGAGGCAGGGGAGTTATGTGGCTTCTTATGGCTTTAGCTTTGATGGAGTGAAAATATACAAAAAGATCGAGCCTATTAATATTTATAAGTTTTGAAGCAAACTAAGAGATATAGTACAATTGAGTTATGTTAGAAATTAAACCACTGAAGTACAAAGAACTGCCCGGAATTAGTGAGAAACAGCTAAGCGAACACCATGATGTTTTGTATGCCGGGTATGTAAAAAAATATAATGAAATAGTAGAAAAACTTAAGACAGCGGAATTAGAGGGAGCCAATGGCACTTACTCTGAATTGCGTGAATTACAGCTAGAAAAAAGCTTTGCTCTAAACGGAGTTAAGCTTCATGAGTTGTATTTTGAAAATATGACACCTGAATCCCAGGGGATTAATGGTAAAGTTAAAGAAATGATTGAGTCTAAATGGGGTAGCGTCGAAGCTTGGGCAGATCAATTTGCAGCTATGGGCTTAGCGTCACGTGGATGGGTAGTATTGGGTTGGGATGCAGATCAAAATGAACTAGACAGCTACTTATGTGACGTTCACAACCAAGGCGGAATATGGCACACCACCCCAGTTTTGGTTATGGACGTTTATGAGCATGCCTATTTCCTAGACTATGCTACCACCCGCAAAGATTACATCAGTGCTTTCATGAAGATAATTGACTGGGATGTAGTTAATAAAAGAATTGAATCAATCAGTAATTAAAGGAGAAAATTATGTTAAGACTTAATCAACCGGTACCAACTTTTAAACAGTCAGCCTATCAAAAAGGCGTAGATGGCGATTTTACAGAAATAGACCTAGAAGATTATAAGGGAAAATGGGTAGTACTTTTCTTTTATCCTAGAGATTTTACTTTTGTCTGTCCTACCGAAATCCAAGGATTTGCTAAGCACGAAAAAGCTTTCGAAGAAGTAAACACAAAGATTTTAGCAGCTAGCACTGATAGTGTTAATTCACACAAGGCTTGGTTTGAACGAGACTTGCAGGAAGTTGAATTTCCTATTCTTGCCGATCCGACTCAGGAACTATCTCGCGCCTATGGCGTCTACAATGAAGAACGCGGTGAATCTGAACGAGGACTATTTATAATCGACCCTGAAGGCAATCTAAGATATATCCTATTTTCAGATGATAATGTAGGCAGAAGTGTAGAAGAAACCCTACGAGTAGTTAAGGCTCTTCAGACGGGTGGCAAATGCCCAATCGATTGGCAACCGGGCGAAGCTAATATAAAGACGGACTAGGAGAGAAATGGAACCAGATAATCCACTAAACAATGCATCGGCCCCGAGCGGAGGACTACCAGATCCTTCAGGTATGAAACTCAAAAAGCCCAAAAAGAACAAAACTATAATATATATAGTTGGTGGATTTGTTGGATTGATTGTGCTGCTATTAGTTGTTTTGATTGTTGTTAATATCAGAAATACAAACATAAAGCAGACAGCATTAAAGGCTCAGTACGATAAGGGCTACGATACCGGAAAGAAGGAGCAAAAAACAGCATCTGATGCCGAGATAATCGATAGAGATTCTAAAAACGTCAGAGTTTATAAGGCGCCTAATGAATTGGGAAGTTTCCAGGTTCCAATTCCAAAGACATGGAGCTGGGTTATAACTCCTAATCTAGATAGTGGATTGTTTGTTGGCTTGTCTGACCCTGATTATGTCGATACTACCTCTAAGCTCCATAAACTCAAGGTGGAGCTGGCCAGCGATTCTTATGCTGATAAAGTTAAATCATTTGATGAGGTCGCAAAAAGATCGGGCGGCAAATTAGTCGCAACAGATACCACAGTTTCTGGAATTAAAGGGCGAAGGTATAAGGGTGTTGTCGATACTCAGACAAAACAAGAGGGTGAGATAGTAATGGTTCCTTATAGAGAAAAGGTTTTAATTTTCAGAACAGATGATCCTGCTAACTACAGTCAAGCTTTTAACAATATTCTAGAAGGCACAAAACTAGCGCCCTAAAGTGGCTTAGCTTGCGGTAATAACGCTACACAACTAAGCTTAAATTATGAATTTCGATTATGACTTTTATAATTTAGTGCTATCGGAAATAACTGCCAGAATTGCATCAGATCAAATAGTAATCGAAAAAGAAGCTAATAACTTGTTGGCTAGCAAAAATTCGAAAAAGTTTAATCAAATTATTGCAAGAAACCGTGTAAATATTTTACTTCTGAGCGAATTTGTTTTTATTGGTCGTCAGTTCGCAGATAGTCCAGTCGGCACAAATAACTTATTAGATGCTATTAAGATTGCTGAGATTGCTTTTGCTGGCTCGAAGGTAACTTTAGTCAAAAATAGGACGAAGCCTTTAATTGATGTGATAGGAGATAAAAAAATAGTATCATCACTGATTAAAATAGCGATCGCTTTAATTGTCCTAGAGGATACTAAAATCAAAAAGCTTCCAGTATCGATTAGGAGAAGAGGGGACTTTGCTACGGTAAAAATATCAGGAGGGGAAATTATCAATCATGATTTATTTTTAAAGGACTCAGCCTTATTGGCAATGAACCTATTTAGTTATTACGGTGCCAAACTAAAGTTTACTAATATTAAAGACAAGAGAGTAGCTTTCTTGAGGCTTCATCTATCCAATCAAATGCCTCTTTTGTACAATAAATAATATGAAAAAAATTCTCATTATCGAAGATGACTCCTTATTATCAGAGGTCTATCAGAAATCATTACAGGCTGAAGGCTTTGGTGTTGATGTTGCAATGGATTATAAGCAGGCTCTGAACAAATTTAATCCATCAAAACAGGGACTGATAATTTTAGATATTATGTTGCGGGGTAAAAACGGCTTTGAAATACTGAAGGCCATTCGTCGTCAGCAAGGGGGTGCAAAAGTAAAAATTATCATTGTTACAGGAATGAACACCGATGATTTGAAGCTAAACAAGGAATTGCTAGTAGGCTTAAATATAATTGGTATATACACCAAATCTCAGTTTTCAATCGAACAGCTTGTAAGTTCAGTCAGTAAGCTTATGGATCAAGATGAAGCAGACTGAACTAACAGGATTTGTAATATCACGTAAAAATATTAATGACGCCGATAAGATAGTTGGTATTTTCACCAGGGAGCTGGGCAAGCAGTCATTTATCGCCAAAGGAATTAGAAAGCCTCAGGCCAAGCTTCAATCGCAGATTGAGCCACTTGTGGAATCAAAGTATAGGATATTGGGCAATGGTAAGCTGCCAGCTTTGGTGGGCGCTAAGGGCCTCACAAAAAATGAATTCTACGGCAAGTCGGTTGATATAAACGTCGCAGGCTTACTCCTGACAGAGATTGTCGAGAAGTTTTCTGTAGAAGGAATGCCCAACGAGGCTGCGTATAAAAGTTATAGGGATGGTCTCGAAAATATATCTAGGGGTGATAAGACTAGATTAATTATTACTTATTTTGTGCTTCAGCTAATGAAGGCCTTTGGAATAGAGCCACATATTGAGTCTGGCCATAACAAATTTTGGCTAGATATCGAGAACGGCACAATTAATGGTTTGGGCGGAAACGATTCATTATCAATTAATGCCGATACTGTTAAGCTCTGGAATGCTTGTATTAAATATGATATTTCCACGGTCGTGCGCTTAAAAATAGGCACAAAGACACTAGTCGATTCATTGAATATGCTATTAACTTATGTTCAGTATCATTCAGAACGTAAAATTAAGAGTACCAAAGTCCTTTCTGAGAGTACAAACCTTTTGCAAGCCGGCTAAGCTATAAGGTATAATAAAGCTCATGAACGAATCTGAAAATAAATTATCCATGGAAGAATTAACTAGCTACGCCAAGCGTCGTGGTTTTGTGTTTCAGGCCTCTGAGCTTTACGGTGGTATTGGTGGGTTCTGGGATCTTGGCCCCTATGGGGCTGAGCTGGCCGATAATATCAAATCTAGCTGGTGGAAATTTTTTGTGTACAAAAACTCCAATGTGGTCGGTATAAACACTACAATTATTCAAAACACAAAGCTCTGGAAGGCTAGTGGGCATATCGATACCTTTGTAGATCCAATGGTGGATTGTAAGGAATGTAAGCACCGCTTTAGGGCTGACCATATAGCCGGAATTGACACTAATGATCTTAAAAAGCTCGACGAAAAGCTTAAAGAGACTGCTTGCCCAAATTGTGGCGCCAAGCATTCATTTACTCCTGCCAGAACTTTCCAGATGATGTTTAAGACACATGTTGGTCCCATCGAAGACG
>Ga0214921_10003335_pt1 | contig 24697 bp, 21 predicted proteins | sample LL1505_MetaG_FD_177992 | JGI IMG/M metagenome (GOLD analysis project Ga0214921, IMG submission 177992) | Freshwater microbial communities from Lake Lanier, Atlanta, Georgia, United States - LL-1505 | ecosystem: Environmental > Aquatic > Freshwater > Lake | place: USA: Georgia | collected...
CGTAATTTTTCTAACCATGGCAAGATATCTTTTTTGCGCGCAAGATCTAAGGACGCAAGCGGCTCATCAAGCAAAAGCAGTTTAGGTTGCGTCGCTAAGGCTCTTGCAATCGCTACACGTTGACGCTCACCGCCAGAGAGTTGGTCAGTACGCCTGTGTAGTAATTCACCAATACCTAGTAAGGCAATGGCTTCATCGAGAACCATTTGTTGATTGCGCGCATGGCTTCGCTTCAATCCATAAGACAAATTGGCCGCAACATCTAAGTGTGCAAATAAAGAGGCCTCTTGGAACACATAACCCAAGGGTCTTTGGGAAGTGGGCAGGCTTAACCCTAACGAATCGTCTTGCCAACTATCTGAGCCCACTTGCACCCGTCCACGCGCTTGCGTCTCTAGCCCAGCAACGCAACGCAACAAAGTAGTTTTGCCAGAACCTGATGGGCCGTAAATAACACTGATTCCCTGCGCCGGCAGATGCAGGTCCACTTTCAAATTGAAACTGCTACGCGCCAGATCGAGTTGCAATCGGATTGCATTCATGTGGCTGTTTGCGCCTTACGCCTGTTCGTCCATGAAAGCACGAGTAGCACCAGAAAAGAAAACACCAACATTGCACCCGCAAGACCATGTGCTTGCGCATATTCCATAGCCTCCACATGGCCATAAATTTGGGTCGATACCACGCGCGTTTTGTCTGGGATATTGCCGCCAATCATCAGCACCACACCGAACTCTCCAACGGTATGCGCAAAACTCAACATGGCCGCCATCACAAACCCAGGTTTAGCCAACGGAATTGCCACTGTAAAGAATGCGTCTAATTTATTGGCGCGCAAAGTAGCGGCGACCTCCATGGGGCGTGAACCCATCGCTTCAAAAGCATTGACCAAAGGTTGCACCGCAAAGGGCAAGGAGTAAATCATTGAGCCCAATACCAAACCCGAAAAGCTAAATGCCAATGAACCCCAACCGGCCCAATGTGTGAATTGCCCTACAGGCCCGAGTGGTCCCAATGCAATCAGCAAATAAAACCCCAACACGGTCGGAGGCAATACCAAGGGCAGAGCCACCAAGGCAGCGATAGGTGCACGCCATCTAGATGGCGTATGCGCCAACCACCAAGCAATAGGCGTTGCAATCAGTAACAGCAATACCGTCGTGACACTCGCTAATTGCAGCGTCAAAAAAATAGTAGAGAGGTCTTCTGTAGTGAGGTGCATATTCACGACTCTACAGGCTATAGCCGTAAGTGCGGATGATGGTTTGTGCGCGGTCGGTACGCATATATTTCATCAAGGCAAGCGCTGCTAAATTGTCTTTACCCACAGGCAGTAAGACTGCATCTTGCTTCAATGGCGTATATAAATTTTGCGGTACCACCCAGGCACTGCCTTGGGTAATGCGCCCATCTATCGAGATTTGCGACAAGGCCACGAAGCCAAGCTCTGCGTTCTCTGTCATCACGAATTGAAAGGCTTGGCCAATGCTGTCACCTTGCACCAGTTTAGGCCTCACTTTGGCTAACGCACCCATGCGGTCCAAGACCTCCAATGCCGCGGCGCCATAGGGCGCAAGCCTGGGGTCAGCAATTGCTAGTTTCTTGAAGCCATTTTTATCTGTGGTGTTACTTAGCAGTACTTGACCTTTGTCATCCACCAAGGAGTGGTTCTTGCTCCACAAGGCCAATCTTCCAACCGCGTATGTAAATCTTGTGCCAACCACAGCAACACCTTCTTTTTCTAAGCGAGCGGGTGTTTCATCATCAGCAGACAACAAAACAGCAAAGGGTGCACCATTCTTAATTTGCGCATAAAACTTTCCTGTTGCTCCAAATGCTAGCAAGGCCTTATGCCCGGTATCTTGTTCAAAGGCTTGCGCAATTTTTTGCATTGGAGCGGTGAAATTGGCAGCGACGGCTACGGTTACCTCTTCTGCCTTTGCAGTTGCGCATGCAACAGCGCTAATCGAAATAATTACCCACCCAAAAAGTCGAAGGAAGAGTGATGGCATGAGCTTAGGGTTAAACGCATTACTTTAGCGCAGCGCCACCTTCGAACCAGCGCTTGATCAATAGGCGCTCGTCTTCGGTAATGCCCGTGGCATTGTTCATGGGCATTTGACGCAAGACGACAGTTTGCTGATAAATACCAAGCGCGTGTTGCTTCACCCCTTCAGGGGAATCAAAACGTACATTTTTCATTTGTACTTGCTCGCCGTGGCAGGAAAGGCAACGTTGCGCAAATACTTGTTGCACTTGTACATAGCTCACTGGCGCAACATTGCTAGCAGTTGAATCGGAAGATGAAGGTGCAGGTCGCATCCATACGATTACACCGATCAAAACCACAACACCGGCGACAGCAAACGGCAACGGGTTTTTAGCGCGCCCTAAGTGGTAGGCATGGCGCTGCACAAAGAACTGACGGATTAAGGCGCCCGACAACATCATCAGCACCAATATCACCCAGTGATTTTTATGTGTGTATAAAAAACTGTAATGGTTGCTGAGCATCGCAAAAATCACAGGCAGAGTGAAGTAGGTGTTATGCACACTGCGCTGTTTTCCGCGTTTGCCGTGCATGGCCAGCTCTTTGGGATCCATAGCCACGCCAGAAGTCATGGCAGCCACTACTTTGCGTTGCCCCGGAATGATCCAGAAAAACACATTGGCACTCATCGCAGTGGCAATCATCGCACCCACCAACAAAAAGGCCGCACGACCAGCAAACAAATGACAGGCTAGCCAAGAAGCGAAAGCAATCACCACAAACATACTGGCGCCGACAATCTGTTCGCCGTTCTGTCTAAATCCAAAGGCGCGACTGATCACGTCGTAAATAAACCAAAACACCACCAAAAATGCCAAGGCCGCACAAATAGCTTGCGCACTCGACCAGTCCATCAAAGACTTGTCAATTAAAAAAGTTCCAGCGTTCCACAAATATAAAACCGTAAATAGCGCAAAACCAGACAACCAGGTGGAGTAACTTTCCCAATAAAACCAGTGCAGCTTAGTGTGGATTTTTTTAGGTGCCACCATATATTTTTGGGGGTTATAAAAACCGCCACCATGAACGGCCCACATTGCACCATCCACACCTTTTTCAAGCAAGTCAGGGGAGTTAGGCCGGATCAGGTTGTTATCTAAAAAGACAAAATAGAACGACGAACCAATCCATGCAATAGCCGTGATCACATGCACCCAACGCAGAAGTAAATTCACCCAATCTAAAAAATACGCATCCATATTCGCTTTTACGCCTTTACATTGTGTTCAATTATTTTCGATCTAGTTGCAAGAGTTGCGCTGCAACAGCTATCGCAATGACTTCGGGCTCTTTGCCATAGATGCCATCTACGCCAATCGGGCAAGTGATAAACGCCAATTCTTGAGCACTAAACCCTTTGGCCTCTAGGCGGTGTTGAAACGTCGCCCATTTAGTTTTGCTACCGATCAGTCCTACAAATTTCAAATCACCCTGTAAGCGTTGCCGCTTGAGACAAGCCGCCACCACATCTAGATCTTCTGCATGGCTAAAACTCATGATCAACACGCAAGCGCCACTTGGCAAATCTTCTACAGCAGCATGCACAGGATCCGAATGGTCACACACCACATTCGCTGGAAGTTGCACAGGAAAAATCTCATCTCTGCTGTCTATCCAATGCACCTGAAATGGAAGGCTGCTCAACACATTTACCAAGGCATGTCCTACATGTCCTCCACCAAACAAGGCCACTGGATTGGCTTGGATGGGTAAACGTTCCTTCAACATCGGCATGTCCGTCTTTGAGATTTGCTCAAACTTCAAATGCACCACACCGCCACAACATTGTCCCAATGCTGGGCCCAATGCGTATCGGTTAACAAACGCGCCGTCTTGACTAGCAGATCCACTCCAGCTCCTAGCTTGTGCAATGGCTTGGAATTCCAAATGGCCACCACCAATAGTATTGACCAAGGTATGCGGAAACACGGCCATCCAAGCACCTACTTCACGAGGCCCAGAGCCTTCAACGCTTGCAACCGTGACCAACACGCCAGGGGCATGCTGGAGCTGGTTCCATAACTCGGTGGTGTGAAGAGGCACGCGAATGTAGAGCGAAGCGAAACAGACTAAACAAGCAAAGCGCTAACGCGCTTAAGCTTGTGCGGCTTGCGCTTTCACCTTTTCACAAGCCATCAAGATACGCTCAGGGGTGGCAGGCGCATCGAGATGCACCACTGCTTTGTGCTCAGCACTTGCAGCGACGGCATCGCGCAAAGCAAAGAAAGTAGACAAGCCCAGCATCAGAGGTGGCTCACCCGTTGCTTTGCTGTTGAAAGGTGTGGGCTTCGAGTTGTAGCCGTCAAACAGAGTCACGTTGAAATGTTGTGGTATGTCACCCGCGACTGGGATTTTGTAAGTGCTCGGGCCATGTGTGAGCAACTTGCCCTTCTTATCCCAGATGCATTCTTCCATGGTGAGCCATCCCATGCCTTGGACAAACGCACCTTCGATTTGACCTTTGTCAATAGCAGGGTTGATGCTTTTGCCCACGTCGTGCACGATATCAACGGCCTTGAGCCACCATTCACCGGTACGTGTGTTGATTTCAACCTCACTGACCGCAGCACCGTAGCAGTAGTAATAGAAAGCACGGCCATTTAAGGTCGTGAAGTCGTATTTGATTTCAGGCGTCATGTAAAAACCCGTGACGCTCAAACCCACGCGGTCTAACCACGCTTGCTTGGTCACGTCTTCCCACTTCACCGACTTACCACCACCATGCGCTTCGCTATTGGCAAAAGTAATGTCGGCTTCCGAGCAACCCAGCATGCGCGCGGCTACGGGTTTTAGACGCTCACGCATTTGCGCTGTGGCGTTCATGATGGCTGCGCCGTTGATGTCTGCACCGCTGGAGGCTGACGTAGCGGACGCATTTGGCACTTTTTGCGAATCGGTCGCAGTGATGCGCACTTTGTCCACACTGATACCCAAGCCATCAGCGCAAACTTGCGCCATCTTGGTGTTGAGACCCTGGCCCATCTCAGTGCCGCCATGGTTGCAACTCACAGAGCCATCCATGTAGACCACGAGCAAAGCGCCGCCTTGGTTCAAATGGGTGGCGGTAAAACTGATACCAAACTTCAAAGGCACCAAGGCCAAACCGCGTTTGCGGGTTTTGCTCTTGGCGTTAAAAGCCTCTACTGCCTTGCGCCGTTCAGAGTAGTTGGATTCTTTTTCAACTTGGTCAATCACCTTATCACCCACCCAGTCTTCGATCAACTGGTTGTATTGGGTGGTCATGGTGTCCGGCGTTCCACTGATAGCGGGGTCTTGGTAGAGGTTGATTTTGCGAACATCCAAGGAATCTTTGCCCAAAGTGGCGGCAATTTCGTCCATCACGGTTTCGATACCAAACATGCCTTGCGGTCCACCAAAACCACGGAAAGCCGTCGCACTTTGCGTATTGGTTTTACAGCGGTGGCTGATCAACTTCAAAGCGGGGATGTGGTAGACGTTATCGATGTGCAAACAAGCGCGGTCATTCACAGGCCCCGAATAGTCGGTGCTATAACCGCAACGCGACATGAGGGTGATATCTGCACCCAAGATACGGCCGTTATTGTCAAAACCCACTTCGTAGTCAATTCGGAAGTCGTGGCGCTTACCGGTGATGGTCATGTCATCGTCGCGGTTCACCCGCAACTTCACAGGCTTTTGTAACTTGAAGGCGGCTAAAGCGGCGCTCTGGCTAAAGATGCTGGCGTTACCCTCTTTGCCACCAAAACCGCCACCCATACGACGGCAAATCACTTCCACATCGTTGGTGTGCAAATTCAGCGCGTGGGCCGCTTCGCGTTGGTTGCCGTCGGGGTGTTGCGTCGACACATACAACGTGAGTTGTCCGTCTTCTTTGGGAACCGCATAGGTAATTTGTCCCTCTAAATAGAACTGCTCTTGTTGCCCTGTTCGGGTGGTGCCTTTGATGGTGTGAGGTGCTTTGGCAATGGCCCCGGCAGCGTCGCCTCGGGTAATGCCTTTAGGCGGCATGATGAAACTACTGGCCGCCATCGCCTCTTCAATCGTCAGGATGGGCGGGAGTTCTTTGACCAATACCTTGGCTTTGTGGGCAACTTCGCGAGCGTAAAGCATGTCGCGCGCAACGACCACCGCCACAGCTTGTCCGATAAATTCGACCTTGCCATCAGCCAAGAATGGATCGTCATGGATGATCGGACCGCAGTTGTTTTCGCCAGGAATGTCCTTGGCGGTGTAGACCGCCACCACGCCGTGTTCTTTAAGAATGGCATCGCGGTCAATGCCGTCGCCAATCAACTCTCCATGCGCTACGGGGGACAAGATGAGTGCGGCATAGAGAGTGCCAGCAAGTTCAGGAATATCGTCGATATAGGTAGCCGAGCCAGTCACATGCAAGTGTGCAGATTCGTGCACTAACTCCTTACCTTGCTGCACGTTGGTGGCAGGCAAAAGGTTTTTCAGGTTGGTAGGAGCGTTCATTTATGCCACCTCCGAAGTTTGTTCTTCAATAAATTCAAGTACCAAATTTCTGGCCACTAAAGCGCGATAGGCCCAAGTAGCGCGCAATCCGTCACGGGCAGTAAAACTCGCAGTAATTGCCGCATCAAGATCTGCCGCTTTCACGTCGCTAGGTGCTTTACCTTCTAACACTGCCTCTAACTTAGGCACTCTGCATGGTGATGGTGCCAAGCCGTTGTAGGCCAATTTCACGCCACTTAACTTGCCCGCTTTAAGAGAGTAAGTGATGGCAGCACAAGTAGCTGAAATATCTTGCTCGAACCGCTTGCTGATTTTGTGAGCCCGGAACACCTGTCCAGAGACAGGCTTGGTCAATTCAATCGCCTCGATAAATTCACCCGCTTCGAGCACGTTTTTCTTCATGCCGGTGTAGAAGTTGTCCAAAGACATGCGACGGCTTTTGTCGCCACGGCGCAAGACCAAGGTTGCACCAAGTGCCATCAAGCAAGGCATGGTGTCACCGATCGGTGACCCATTGGCAATATTGCCAGCCAGTGTGGCGGTAGAACGGATGGGCGGTGAGCCAAAGCGGCGCAAGACTTCAGCAAAGTCAGGGTAGGCCTTGGCTACTAAGGATTCAACTTGGGTCAAGGAGACCGCGGCACCGATGCGCCAAGCTTTGTCTGTCTCACCGATTTGGCGCAACTCTTTGACGTTGCCCAAATACATGATGTGATCTGGCCTGGAAAATTGCTTGTTGACCTGCAAACCAATTTCAGTGCTTCCAGCCAGCAAAGTGGTGGTGGGGTGTTTGACCAAATAGTCAGCCACTTCAGCCAAGGTGCTGGGCGAGACAAACTCGTTGCCCTTCTTGGTGCGCACAACGGGCTGGACGATGATCTCACCGTCCAAACTCATGGTCGGCGTGATTGGCCGTTTGATTTCTTTAAGCAAAGCGATGTCCGCGCTGTCATCGATTTTCAAAGCGGCTTTTTTCTCGCAGGCTTTGGCGGCGGCGTCGATGATGGGTGCGTAACCTGTACAGCGGCATAAATTGCCGCTCAAGGCATCGGTAATTTCGAGACGCGACGGTTGGGCATTGGTTTGGACCATATTGACCAAACTCATCACGATGCCTGGGGTACAAAAACCGCACTGTGAGCCGTGGCACTTGACCATTTCCTCTTGGACAGGGTGGAGTGTTCCATCGGCCTTTTTCAAACTCTCCACGGTTTTGACAGACTTGCCATCCAGCGAGGGCAGCAATTGGATACAGGCGTTGGTCGCCAAGTAGTCCACGCCCGTTCCAGCGGCATTGAGTTCTCCCACCATCACCACACACGCGCCACAGTCCCCCTCAGCGCAGCCCTCCTTGGTTCCGGTGCGATGCAATTGTTCACGCAGATAGTCCAAAACGGTGGTGGTGCGACGCTTGCCTTGGGCTTCAACGATCTGTCCGTCGAGCACAAAGCGCACGGTGTTGGTGGCTTGGGTCATATGAGGGGGCGGGGCAAAGGAAAAGAATAGATATTTTAGGGATAAGCACTGGCTTTTGCGCTGAAGTATGCACCTGCGTATACAAAAACTAAGGCCATGTCAGGCATTAGGAGGCCTCTATTTAGGAACCCCTATAGGTAGAGTAACTCCAAGGACTTACTAATAGTGGCACGTGGTAGTGCTGGTCGGTATGCGCCACACCAAAGTCCAAGCTGACTTGGTCGAGAAAATTAGGTTCAGGCAAAGCGACGCCCTTGGCTGCAAAGTACCCCTTGACGTCGAAAACCAAGCGGTAAGTGCCCTTTTTCAGACTATCGTTGTCATACAGGGGGCCATCAGGGTTTCGTCCATCATGGTTCAAGGTGAACGACTTAACCAAAGTGGCGCTGCCTTTGTCGGTCGTGAAAAGCGAAACCCGCATGCCTGCAGCAGGCCCGCCGTGCATGGTGTCTAAAACGTGCGTACTCAATCCCATAAAAACTCCAAAAACAAGCATGAAATAGTCTGCAAAAAGTGTATACAGTTTTTGGTTTTCAGGCTATCATCACCAATCCTTTTTAAAGTCCCAAGAAACTGCATGGACACCACCACTGCCACCCGCTCTATTGTGGACGCATTGACAAAAGCCATCGTGGAGCACCGTCTGCACCCCGGCAGCAAATTGGCCGAACAAAAACTCGCCGACCACTTTGGCGTGTCACGCACCTTGGTTCGCCAGGCCTTGTTTCAACTGGCCCAAAAACGCCTGATCCGCATGGAGCCTGCCCGAGGTGCTTTCGTGGCGACTCCCTCTGGAGAAGAAGCCAAACAAGTATTTGCAGTTCGCAGAATGCTAGAGGCCGAAATGACCCGCAACTTTGTGCGCGATGCCACCAAAGCGCAAATTCAAGCCTTACAAGAACATGTCGCGCAAGAAAAGGCCGCCGTCCAACGCGGTGATGTTGCTGGCAGAACCGATCTGTTGGGCGACTTCCATGTGCGTATGGCTGATTTGATGGGCAACCCCGTTTTAGGGCAAATTTTGGGCGAGCTCATCTCCCGTTGCTCGCTGATTACCTTGATGTACCAATCGGATAACGCGGCCGAACATTCTGCGGAGGATCACGCAGCCATCCTCAAAGCCATCGTGGCTAAAGACGAAACCCTTGCTGTGCAATTGATGGAAGACCACCTCAGCCATGTTGAAGCCAGCCTCACCCTCGACCGCAAACTTCCTAACAGCGATATCGCAATGGCCTTGGCCTGACACGGTCTGCAAAAAAAGAAACCCTATGTCTAAACACCACGCCCATTACGACAGCACCGCACCCTACCCACGCGACTTGGTGGGCTACGGACGTAAACCACCTCAAGCCCAATGGCCAGGCCAGGCAAGAATTGCCGTTCAGTTTGTTTTGAATTACGAGGAAGGCGGCGAAAACGCCACCTTGCACGGTGACCCCGGCAGCGAGCAGTTTTTAAGTGAGATGTTCAACCCGCCCAGCTTTCCAGACCGTCACCTGAGCATGGAAGGCATATATGAGTACGGCTCACGTGCAGGCGTGTGGCGCATCTTGCGTGAATTTGAGAAACGCAAGCTGCCACTCACGGTGTTTGGTATCAGCATGGCGCTGGAACGCCATCCAGAAGTCACGCAAGCATTCATCGACCTAGGCCATGAAATCGCTTGCCATGGCTGGCGCTGGATCAATTACCAAACTATCGATGAAGCCACCGAACGCGCACACATGCAAAAAGGCATTGAGATCATTGCGCGCTTAACCCAGACTACCCACGGCAACTCAATCCATGGCGCTGGTTGGTACACCGGCCGCGACAGCCCCAACACCCATCGTTTGGTCGCAGACCATGGTGGCTTTGAATATGACAGTGACTACTACGGTGACGACCTGCCGTTTTGGATGCGGGTCAAAAAAACCAGTGGCGAAGTCGAACCACAACTCATCGTGCCCTACACCATGGACTGCAACGACATGCGCTTTGCACTGCCCCAAGGATTTAGCCAAGGCGATGACTTTTTTACCTATTTACGTGACAGTTTTGACGCGTTGTATGCCGAGGGCGCAGAAGTCCCCAAGATGATGAGTATCGGAATGCACTGTCGCTTGCTTGGCAAACCCGGACGCATCGTGGCTTTGCAAAAGTTTTTGGATCACATTGAAAAACACGACAAAGTGTGGGTGTGTCGCCGTATTGATATCGCCCGTCATTGGAAGAAGGTACATCCTTTCCAAGCTAACTAATTTTTTGAACTAAGGCAACATTTTTTGGAATTAAACAATTAGATATTGCGGTCGACGCAGCAACTAAAGACCATTTAAAGATGACTTCTAAATTGATCACCTTGCAACAAATTAACAGCCTGCCTCGCTCTGAGGCTGCCGCCTTGTTGCAAGGCTTGTACGAACACTCCGACTGGATCGCAGAGCAAGCTTTAGATGCCCGCCCTTTTGCATCAACTGCCGCACTCAAATATGCGATGGTGCAAGTGCTTCAGCGCGCAGGCCGAGACGCCCAGATTGCATTGGTACGCGCCCACCCAGAATTAGCCGGCAAGGCCATGGTGAGTAAAAGCCTGACCGCAGAATCCACCAACGAACAAAGTAAAGCTGGCTTGACGGATTGCACACCAGAAGAGTTCGCGCATATCCAACAACTCAATGCAGACTACAACGCCAAGTTCGGTTTTCCTTTCATCTTGGCTGTGCGAGGCCCACGCGGCACTGGTTTGACGCGCCAGCAAATCATTCGTACTTTTGAGCGGCGTTTGCATCACCATCCGGACTACGAGTTGGCGGAGTGCTTGCGTAATATCCATCGTATTGTCGAAATTCGCCTTAACGACAAATTTGGCTATCAACCAACGCTCGGAAACGAAGTTTGGGATTGGCACGAATGGCTGGCGCAATTTAGCGACGTTGGCTCTGTCCATGAAAACGACCCGCACGCCGCGCGCGAAGAGTTAACCGTCACCTACCTCACAGACGCGCATCGTAAATGTGCGCGCACAATAGAACTCGGCATGCGAGCATGCGGCTTTGACGACGTCAAGATAGACGCTGTTGGCAATGTCGTCGGCATTTACAAATCCAAAAATCCACAAGCCAAAACTGTGATGACTGGCTCCCACTACGACACAGTACGTAATGGTGGCAAGTACGATGGACGCTTAGGCATTTTTGTTCCTATGGCTTGCGTGAGAGAACTCGCGCGTGATGGCAAACGTTTGCCTTTTCATTTAGAGGTTGTTGCCTTTTCTGAAGAAGAAGGCCAACGCTACAAAGCCACCTTTTTAGGATCTGGCGCATTGGTCGGCGACTTCAAATCTGAATGGCTGGATCAAAAAGATGCGAACGGCATCAGCATGCGCCAAGCCATGCAAAAAGCTCGCTTGCAGATTACAGATATTCCACAACTCAAACGTCGGGCCGAAGATTACTTAGGCTTTTTTGAGATTCACATCGAGCAAGGGCCTGTTCTGAATGAACTCGACATTCCTCTCGGCGTGGTCACGTCGATCAACGGCAGTGTGCGTTTTGTCGGAGAAATCTCGGGTATGGCAAGCCATGCAGGCACCACGCCCATGGACCGAAGGCGTGATGCTGCGACAGCAGTGGCAGAGTTGGCTTTGTATGTAGAAAAAAGTGCGCTTCAAGTTGCCAAGACTTGCGTTGGAACGATTGGCCAATTGCAAGTACCCAATGGGTCTGTCAATGTTGTACCAGGCCGTTGCCAATTCAGCCTTGACTTACGCGCAACGACCAACGCAGCGCGCGACGCACTCATGCATGACGTTCTTGCAGAACTCAAAGCTATTTGCGAGCGTCGAGGCCTTCACTACACCCTAGAAGAAACCATGCGCGCCAGTGCAGCACCTAGCCATCCCGCTTGGCAAGCCCGTTGGGAGAACGCGGTGCAATCGCTGGGTGTGCCCGTATTCCATCTCCCGAGTGGTGCAGGCCACGACGCCATGAAGTTGCACGACATCATGCCCCAAGCCATGCTTTTTGTGCGGGGACAAAACGCTGGCATCAGCCATAACCCGCTAGAGAGCACTACCAGTGATGACATGCAGTTGGCCATCGATGCATGCATGCATCTGTTGCACAACATAGCTGACTGATATCGTTAGCAACCACGACCGCCCTACTTCAATCCGCCACACAAGCTTTCTGCGTCAATACATTTTTATATTTCTATGACCAACAACACGACTTACACCCAACTAGACGCTTGGATTGACTCGCACTTTGACGAGCAAGTCAAATTTCTGCAAGCACTGATTCGTGTACCTACCGACACACCACCCGGTGACAACGCACCACATGCCGAGCGCACAACCGAACTGCTCAAAGACTTTGGTTTTGAAGCAGAGAAATACCCTATTCCCGCCATTGAAGTGCACAACAACGGCCTAGAAAGCATTACCAACCTGATTGTGCGTCGCAAATATGGCCCGGGAAAAACAATCGCTTTGAACGCCCACGGCGATGTAGTGCCTCCCGGTGAAGGATGGACCAAAGACCCCTACGGCGGAGAGATTGAAAACGGCAAAATATTTGGCCGTGCGAGCGCGGTTAGCAAATGTGACTTCTCTACCTTTACCTTTGCGGCACGTGCGCTAGAAGCCGTGAACGCCGCGTCACAACACCCACTCCACGGCACTTTGGAATTGCATTTCACCTATGACGAAGAGTTTGGCGGATTGCTTGGTCCAGGTTGGTTACTAGAGCATGGACACACCAAACCCGATTTGATGATTGCAGCGGGTTTTAGTTACCAAGTGGTCACAGCACACAATGGTTGCTTGCAAATGGAAGTCACGGTGCATGGCGAAATGGCTCATGCCGCAATTCCAGACAGTGGCACCGACGCACTACAAGGTGCAGTGCATATATTGCAAGCCTTGCACGCACTCAATACCCAATACCTGCAAATTACTTCCAAGGTAGAAGGTATCAGCCACCCCTATTTGAATGTCGGCCAAATCCATGGCGGCACCAACACCAACGTAGTGCCTGGCAAAGTGGTTTTCAAATTAGACCGCCGAATGATTCCAGAAGAAAACCCCATCGAAGTGGAAGCCAGCATTCGTCAAACGATTGAAAAAGCCGCGCAATCGTTCAAACCGTCTCGCGGTGGAAGCCAACTCAAGGTAGATATCAAACGCATCTTGTTGGCAAACGCTATGAAACCTTTAGCGGGCAACCAGCCTTTGGTCGATGCCATTCAAAAGCACGGCGAAGTTTTGTTCGGCGAACCCATCCCAGCGGTAGGCACGCCTTTGTACACCGATGTTCGCCTGTATGTTGAACGCGGCATTCCTGGTGTGATTTACGGCGCTGGGCCGCGTACAGTGCGGGAATCTCACGCCAAGCGTGCAGATGAACGACTCGATCTTGAAGATTTGCGACGTGCCACCAAAGTGGTGGCAAGAACGCTGCAAGATTTGCTGGCCTAAAAGAAAAAAGCCTCGATTTCTCGAGGCTTTATCTGTTGTTGGTGCGGCTGGCAGGAATCGAACCCACGACCCCTTGGTTCGTAGCCAAGTACTCTATCCAGCTGAGCTACAGCCGCTTTGGAAAGTTCGTGATTCTAGCATAGACCTTTCGATATGATGTTTCATTCACAGAAAGAAAACCATGGACTTGAACCTTCAACACAAACATGTCTTGATCACTGGTGGCAGCAAAGGGATAGGGCTTGCTTGCGCGGAGAACTTTCTAAATGAAGGCGCAAAAGTCACCCTGGTTTCGCGTGACCCTCAAAACTTAGCCAATGCGTTTAAACAGCTTTCTGTAAAGTTCCCCGCAAATTCGATTCACACCATCGCGGCCGACTTACAAATTGCCACCGCCGGTGAAGAGGTGTTAAACCTTGCAGAAAAACACTTTGGTCCTGTCGATATATTGGTTAACTCGGCAGGTGCTGCTAAACGCACACCACCTGAAGAGTTAACACCGGAGGTCTGGCATGCCGCCATGCAAGCCAAGTACTTCTCCTACATCCATATGACAGACCCCACGATCAAACGTATGGGCCAGCGTGGCTCTGGTGCCATCGTGAATGTCATTGGTGCCGGCGGAAAAATTGCCAGCCCTATTCATATGCCTGGTGGTGCAGCGAACGCTGCCTTGATGTTGGTTAACGCGGGTATGGCCTCGGCCTATGCAGCGAAAGGTGTACGCGTAAATGCTGTCAACCCTGGACTTACATTAACAGACAGATTACAAGAAGGCATGGCGGCCGACGCAAAAGCGCAAGGGATCACGGAGTCCGAAGCCATGCAACGTGCAAATGCGCGGATTCCCATGGGGCGCATGGCCAAACCCAGCGAAGTTGCAGATGCAGTTGTTTTTTTAGCGTCCTCAAGGGCTAGTTACATCACTGGTGTTTCACTCACTATGGATGGGTGCATGACACCTGTTGTGTTTTAAATTCAATGAGATCGCAGATGAATCCCAAACCTAAAGTCATTGCCTTCGACATATTTGGCACTGTTGTAGATTGGCACGGCTCTATTGCAGCCGAAGTACAAAGGTTGAAACTGCCAGTTGATACCAATGCATTTGCAACGGCCTGGCGAGAAGGCTATCAACCAGCCATGGCGCGGGTTAGATCAGGCGAACTGCCTTGGACAAAGATTGATGATCTGCATCGCATGATCTTGGACGGCATTTTGGAAGACTTCTCCCTCACAACATTAAGTGAAAGTGACAAGCAACATCTAAATCTTGTTTGGCATCGCCTAAACCCATGGCCTGATTCAGTTCAAGGGCTCACACAATTAAAAAGTAAATTCACAATAGTGACGCTCTCGAATGGAAATCTCAGTTTATTGGCTAATATGGCAAAGCACGGTGCACTCCCGTGGGATTTGATTTTGTCAGCCGAGGTTTTTAAGCACTACAAGCCAGACCCTGAGACCTATCTAGGGGTCGCCCATATTTTTGACCTGCAACCGCATGAGGTGATGTTGGCAGCAGCGCACAAAGATGACCTACTCGCTGCGCACCATTGCGGCTTACAAACGGCATTTATTGAAAGACCTTATGAGTTTGGCCCTGATCATATTAGGCAAGATTTACAACGGGAATCATTTACTAACTACCATGCTAAGAACATCATCGATTTAGCGACCCAATTGGTTCTTTAATTCAAAAAAAATCATGGCAGTGACTAAAGACTTTTTAAGGCAGTATTTTGTAGCCAGTGCATGCGCGCTTTTGTTAGTTATTTGGGGTTGCTCCTCTTATGACAACAATTTTTATAAACCTCTAAGAGGCCAATCTGGAAAAGATGTAGTTTGGATTGCCTCACAAGATGCATTGGTAGTCAAGATGCTAAGCGCTGCGCAAGTAACGGAGCAAGACCTTGTCTACGATTTAGGTGCTGGTGATGGAATTATTCCCATTACTGCAGCCAAGCAATTTGGTGCACGTGCGATCGGGATCGAGTACAACGAAAAGTTAGCAACCTTGGCGCAAGCCAATGCCTTGCGCTCTGGTGTTGGCGATAGAGTGAAGATCATCCAAGGCGATATTTTTGTTGAAGATTTTTCTAAAGCTAGCGTAGTGACTTTATATTTGCTTGAAGAATTAAATGCCAAATTACGTCCGCAAATACTAAAGATGCAACCAGGCACTCGCGTGGTCTCCAATACTTTTTCTATGGGAGATTGGGAGCCAGATCAAGTGATTGACTCTAATGGCCACACAGCGTATTTGTGGAAAGTACCCGCCCAAGTCGGAGGCGGCTGGACTGTAAGTGGTCTAGCCAGTGACGGTAAATCACATGCATCACACATCCATTTCGATCAGCGTTACCAACGCTTGTCAGGAACAATGACAGTTGATGGAAAAAAACAAGTTTTACTGGGTACGCGGATAGAAGGTAATGTCTTACATTTTAGTTTTCTCAATGCACAAGATGAACTCAAACATGTCAAGGCATTTGTAGATAACTATCAGTTGACTGGCGAAGTGGTAACGCCTTATGGCATGGTTGAGTTGAGATTGCCAACTCAAAAAATAACAGCGCTTCGCAGCGTAAATCCTCAGTAATTGGTTTTGTGTAAGTTCTTTTTAAAGGATTCCCATGATCGAAGATGCTCCCCAACTACAAACCCAACCCATCATTCGACCAGACTCAAAACTGGTTGAGCAACTCCGCGGGACCCCTACTGGATTTCTAGTCGATGCCATGGGCGGATCGGGCGCACTAGACTTCCGAATCAAGCCCGCAGTGTTAGAACAATTTGCTTTTTGTGGCGTTGCGCTCACTTGTCATGCAGGCCCTGCCGATAACCTTGCTTTGGTGCATGCTCTTCAATTTGTCGAGCCTGGTGATGTTTTGATGGTTGCCACAGACTCCTTTACAGGTTGCGCAGTCACGGGCGACTTGGTGCTGGGTATGGCTAAAAATTCTGGTGCCGTTGGTTTTGTAACGGACGGATGCGTACGAGACTTAGTCGGCTTGAAATCTGTTGGGCTCCCAGCGTGGTCTTTGGGCGTCACGCCTAATTCACCGCACCGCAACGGTCCTGGAACCATTGGTTTCCCTGTCAATATTGCTGGCTATCCCGTGAGAAGCGGCGATGTGGTTGTAGCAGATCAAGACGGTGTCGTCATTATTCCTATCGAGAAGATTGCAATGGTTCTTGAAAAACTACCCGCTATACGAACGGCTGAAGCGAGTGCCGATGAATCTGTTCGGCAGGGCGCACGACTACCGGGTTTCTTGAAAAAGTAATTTCAATTGAATAATTTTTATGCATATCGACTTGCAAAAAAATGGCTACAGCGTTGCTGCGCTTAGACGCATAGCGCAAAAACGTCTTCCGCGTCCCATATTCGATTTCATTGATGGCGGCGCCGAGGATGAAGACACCTTACGTCAAAACGAATCAGCGTTTTTAGATTGGGAGTTACTGCCCAAACCCTTAAACGGAGCGGCAAAAAGAGACTTGTCGACTTCATTATTTGGATACACACTTAGCAGTCCATTGCTGATCGGCCCAACAGGTCTTGCCGGACTATTTTGGCCGCAAGGCGAAGTCGCCGCTGCAAATGCCGCCTCTAACTATGGCACGGCATATTGTCTCAGTCATGGCTCTGTTTGCACCTTAGAGCAGCTTGCAAAGATGCACCAAGGCTTGAAATGGATGCAAGTATTTATATACAAAGACAGAGGGTTTACACGTGAATTAGCAACGCGTGCCCAACAGAGTGGCTACGATGCATTGGTACTCACCATAGATAACCAATTAATTGGTAAACGCGAACGAGACATAGTCAATGGTTTCACTATTCCGCCAAGGTTAGATTTGCCACAGATGCTCGCTTTTGCAAAAAAACCGTCCTGGTGGTGGGCGATGCGTCATGAATTAGCCAATGTGACGTTTGGTAACTACGTGCAATCTAATTCTCCTGAATCTGTATCTGCACTAGCGGCCCGAATGGGTTCTCTACTTGATCCGAGCATGTCATGGGACGACGTGGATATGGTGCGCGCGCATTGGAAAGGTCGCTTGATACTTAAAGGTGTTCTCCACCCCGATGAAGCTTCACAGGCCATCAAACATGGGGTAGACGCCATCATTGTGTCTAACCATGGCGGTCGACAACTCAACGGTGCTATCGCCAGCGCCAGGGCGTTACCTGCAGTTGTTCAAGCCGTCAATGGCGCTATTCCAGTTTTGCTTGACGGAGGCATACGTCGGGGAAGTGATATTTTCAAAGCAGTCGCGTTAGGTGCTTCGGCTGTCCTGATTGGGCGACCCCATTTATGGGGCCTGTCGGTCGCAGGAAAAGACGGGGTGCAGTGGGTGCTTGAAATGCTGCACGGTGAACTTGATCGAACCATGGGCTTGGCCGGCGCTAGCAATATTGAAGAGATTCGTACCGGTCAGTTCATGAAGGCTAGGCGCTTTTACGAATCCTCATAAAAGCACCTAGCCTTGGTTCAAGCAGCGGTCAATTCTTTGAGCGATTCGACAACAGGCGTTCGAATCAAATAATCGAAAGCGCTTAATGCTGCTTTGGCGCCCTCGCCTGCAGCAATCACAATTTGCTTGTATGGCACGGTAGTCACATCCCCGGCAGCGAACACGCCTGGCACATTGGTGTGGCACTTCGCATCCACCACGATTTCACCGTATTTGCTCAATTCAACCGTGCCTTTTAAGAACTCGGTATTGGGCACCAAACCAATTTGAACAAACACACCTTCAAGCGCTACCGACTGCTCTTGGTTTGTTACCCTGTCTTTGTAACGCAATCCGTTGACCTTTTGTCCGTCGCCGGTGATCTCTGTCGTTTGTGCGTTCAGATGGATGGAAACATTGGGCAAGCTCTTTAACTTACTCACCAAAACGGCATCTGCTTTCAAAGTGTCAGCAAACTCCACCAAGCTCACGTGCTCGACAACACCTGCTAAATCAATAGCCGCTTCTACACCTGAGTTGCCACCGCCAATCACGGCTACGCGCTTGCCCTTGAATAAAGGGCCGTCGCAATGTGGGCAATAGGCCACGCCTTTGTTTTTGTATTCTTGTTCACCGGGCACATTCACATTGCGCCAACGTGCACCCGTAGACAAAATAACACTGCGTGCACTCAAGATACCGCCATTGGCCATATGGACTTGCACCAAGCCACCTGCTTCGCTAGCCGGCACAATTTTGTCGGCACGTTGTAAATTCATGATGTCGACTTCGTAGTGACGCACTTGTTGCTCTAATGATGCTGCGAACTTAGGACCATCCGTCTCTAAAACAGAGATGTAGTTTTCAATCGCCATGGTGTCGTTGGTTTGTCCGCCAAAGCGCTCTGCCGCCACCCCAACACGAATGCCTTTGCGTGCAGCGTAAACAGCCGCTGCAGCGCCCGCAGGGCCGCCGCCAACGATCAACATGTCAAATGGCTCTTTCTCGCTGAGCTTTAACGCATCGCGCTCTGCAGAAGAGGTGTCCAACTTTGCCAAGATTTCTTCCAAGCTCATGCGGCCAGAGCCAAACATTTGGTCGTTTTTGAAGACCATAGGTACTGCCATTACTTGTCGCGCATCCACCTCGGCTTGGTTCAAGGCGCCATCGACGATGGTGGTGTTGATCTTGGGGTTGTAAATCGACATCAAAGTTGCCGCTTGCACAACGTCAGGACAGTTGTGGCATGACAAAGACATATAGACCTCTAACTTCATCTCTGTCTCTAAGCCTTTGATTTGCTCCAACACCTCAGCTTCGACTTTTGGAGGATGGCCACCCGTCCACAACAACGCCAATACCAAGGAAGTGAACTCGTGTCCCATAGGAATCGCTGCAAATCGCACACCACGTGTCTCACCTTCTTTGGCAACCACAAACGAAGGTGTGCGCGCGTCGTTGCCTGATGATTCGAAACTCACTTTGTCAGACAACTCGGCGATTTCTTGTAAGAGCTCGCGCAATTCAAGACTTTTTTCGCTGCCGTCTAGCGTGGCTATCAAGCGAATGGGCGTACGCAAGTTTTGCAAATACGCTTGTAATTGGGTTTTCATTTGTGTGTCGAGCATCTTTTTTTTCCTTTTCAGAGACAAAACTTCTGACAAAAGAGGCGCGCAGCGCACACCTCTTTCAGCAGAAATACTGCTTAGATCTTGCCAACCAAATCGAGTGATGGTGTCAATGTCTTGGCACCCTCATTCCACTTAGCAGGGCACACTTGGCCAGGGTTGTTAGCCACGTACTGCGCAGCCTTCAACTTACGCACTGTTTCTTTGACATCACGGGCGATGGCGTTGTCGTGCACTTCGGCAGTTTTGATAAAGCCTTCTGGGTTGATAATGAACGTTCCGCGCAATGCCAAACCTTCTTCTTCAATGTGCACGCCAAATGCGCGTGTCAATTGGTGAGTGGGGTCACCAATCAGAGGGAACTTGGCTTTGCCAACAGCGGGTGATGTCTCGTGCCACACCTTGTGGGCAAAGTGCGTGTCGGTCGTCACGATGTACACCTCAGCACCGGCTTTTTGGAACTCGGCGTAGTTGTCGGCCGCATCTTCGACTTCGGTGGGGCAGTTGAAGGTGAAAGCGGCTGGCATGAAAATCAAGACAGACCACTCGCCTTTGAATGACTCGTCAGAGATTTGGACAAATTTGCCATTGTGAAAAGCTTGCGCCTTGAAAGGCTGGACTTTGGTGTTGATAAGAGACATGACTGATTCCTTTCGGTGGTTAATAAAAACTATTGAATGAGAGAAACTCATTGATTGGAATCATAATGACTTTTAGGGTTAACCCTGATTGTTTGTATCAATCACGGCGATTGCCCCTCCCTAACGGCAACAGATGCCCCTGTAATATCTACCACCCACATTCAGAACGCAAATTGATGCCAATATCCAGCAACAGACGTAAAGTGCTCGCCCTCGGACTCCTCGTGGGCCTGTTTTCTGTCAACCGATTGGGCGCGCAAAACAAAACCGCGGAAGTTGCCCCTGCGCGAATAAAACGGCTTCAACCCTTTTTGCAAACTCCCACGCTGATCGGCCAAGGCAAATACAGCTATTGGGGGTTTGACGTTTACAACGCAAGTCTCTGGGCTGGTGAGGCCACCATCTCTTCAGACCAGTGGGCCAGTCAGCGTATTGCGTTGGAATTGCATTACCTCAGAGAATTCAACGGCGCCGACATTGCCAAACGTTCAATCGATGAAATGCATGCCCAAAGCGCCCTGCCTAAAAACAAAGCAGCTGTTTGGCTTAAAACATTGGAAGGGATTTTTCCTAATGTGGGCAAAGGCCAATATCTCACTGGCATCTTTATTCCCAACGTAGGTGCACAATTTTTATATGACAACACCGCTATTGGCGAAATCAAAGACCCCGAATTGGCCAAACGCTTTTTTGATATCTGGCTAGCCCCGCAAACTTCAGCGCCAGATTTACGTAAGCGCTTGTTTGCGGGTAATTAAGCAGCATTCATTTACCAAGCTACTCACCACTGGGGCGAGCGTTTTTCTAGAAACGCCTGCACACCTTCTAGAGCGCTGTCGTCCATCATGTTGCATGCCATAGTATTTGCTGCAATCGTGTAAGCACCATCTATTCCTGTTTCAAGCTGTTTGTAAAACAACTCTTTTCCCATGGCTAACGCCACAGAAGGTTTGGACAATATTTTGGAGACCAATTCTTCAACCTTGGCATCTAGTGCATCCGGTGGCACCACGTGATTGACTAAGCCTTTCACCATCGCCTCTTGGGCACCGATGAAGTCACCGGTGACAAGCATTTCAAAAGCGGCTTTACGTGAGAGGTTACGCGAGAGCGCAACACTTGGTGTAGAGCAAAACAAACCCAGATTCACCCCGCTGACGGCAAATCGCGCATCCGAACTTGCCACGGCCAAATCACACTGGGCCACCAATTGGCAGCCAGCAGCGGTCGCAATACCTTGAACTTTGGCGATGACAGGCACGTGGAGGTTTTGAATGCCCATCATCATGCGGCCGCATTGTGCGAACAATTTTTGGTAGTAATTGATCGATGGATCTGCACGCATTTCTCGTAAGTCATGTCCCGCACAAAATGCCTTGCCAGATGCAGCAATGATCAGCACACGCAATTTTTTATCTTGCGCCATATCGTCCAAGTTGTTTTGCAAGTCAGTTAAGAGCTCTTCGCTTAATGCATTGAACGCGTCAGGACGATTGAGCGTGAGGGTCGTTACGCCTCGTGCATCATCCGTGCGCAAAAGAAACTCTGATGTTGTGTCAACCATATATGCCTCCTTAATTAGCGCACTTTAAATATTTTTTGCACGCTCACGTAATTGAAATTTTTGAATTTTTCCAGTCGATGTTTTTGGAATTTCTTCAAAACGAATTTCTTTGGGTACCTTATAGCCCGCCAATAATGATTTGCAATGCGCGATCAGATCAGCCGCAGTAATGTTGGCGCTTGGTTTGAGTTCTACAAAAGCCAATGGTGACTCACCCCATTTGCTATCTGGCTTAGCTACCACGGCACACGCCATCACCGCGGGGTGCCGATACAAGGCGTCTTCTACTTCTAACGAACTGATGTTTTCGCCTCCAGAGATGATGATGTCTTTGCTTCTATCTTTAATCTTCACGTAGCGGTCTGGCTCCATCACAGCCAAATCACCTGTGTGAAACCAACCACCAGCAAAAGCTTCTTGTGTGGCTTTAGGATTTTTCAAATATCCCTTCATCACAATATTGCCTCTGAACATGATTTCGCCCATGGTATTGCCATCTGCTGGGCACTCCAACATGGTTTCTGGGGCCATTACTGCCATGCCTTCTTGTAATGGGTAGCGCACGCCTTGACGTCCATTCAATCGCGTTTGCTCAGACAAACTAGCCTTAGCCCACGCATCACGCTTGACCGCCACACTGGCAGGACCATAGACCTCGGTCAATCCATACACATGCGTGATGTCAAAACCAATATTAGCCATTCCTTCGATCATGGCGGCGGGCGGAGCAGCCCCCGCCACCATGCCACGCACTTGCTGGGTGATACCAGCACGCATAGATTCAGGGGCGTTGTAAATCAAGCTGTGGACGATAGGCGCAGCGCAGTAATGGTTCACGGCATGTTCGCGCATCGCATCCAAAATCGGTTGTGCTTCCACCCTGCGCAAACACACATGGGTGCCCGCAAGCATGGCGACCGTCCAAGGAAAGCACCAGCCGTTGCAATGGAACATTGGCAGTGTCCACAGATACGTAGGGAAATGCGGCATGGTCCACGTTGCCACATTACTTACCGCATTGAGGTAGGCACCACGGTGATGGGTCACTACACCTTTAGGGTCACCCGTAGTGCCGCTGGTGTAGCTCACGGCAATGGCGTCCCATTCATCTTGTGGGCCCTCCAAACGTGAGAGCGGAGTATGTGACGCTAACCAATCTTCGTATGCATGTTGGCCTAACTGTTCGCCTGCACCCGCGTATTCGCTGTCGCAAACATCAATCACCACAATGTCTCGGCCATGCTCTGTTTTGAGGATGTCCAAGGCTTTTGCAATAACTGGTGCGTATTCACGGTCGGTAATCAACACCTTCGATTCACAGTGGTGAAGTTGCCAAGCGATCAAAGCGGCATCTAGTCGGGTGTTCAAAGTATTGAGTACAGCGTTCAAAGCAGGTACCGCGTAATGCACTTCGACCATCTCAGGAATGTTGGGCAGCATCGCGCTCACCGTACTTCCTCTTCCAATGCCTTGGGACTTGAGAGCCGCAGCCAGTCGCGCTGAGCGCTCACGTGTCTGCGCCCAGTTGTAGCGTCTTTTGCCATGGATGATGGCAGGCAAGTCTCCAAAGATTTCAGCACTGCGCTCTACAAAGCTCACAGGAGAAAGCGCCGTGAAATTGGCAATGTTTTTATCTAATCCTTGGTCGAAGATGCTCGTCATATCAAACCCGTATACGTTAATTTAAGTCGCAGTAGCAACCGTCAAAGCTTGGTCGATGTCCCACAAAATATCGTCAATATGCTCTAAGCCAACAGAAATTCGAACCATATCAGGACCCACGCCTGCAGCCAACTGTTGTTTTTCATCTAGCTGTCTGTGCGTGGTGCTTGCGGGATGGCTAATCAGCGTGCGTGTATCGCCAATGTTGACCAAATGGCTCATGAATTTTGCGGCCTCAATGAACTTCACGCCCTGCGCAAGCCCGCCTTTCACACCAAAAGCCAAGAGACCGGAAGCACCGCGCATTTGTTTTTGCATCAAAGCGTGTTGCGGATGATCGGCTAGGCCCGGGTAATTGACCCAAGCCACACGCACATCTTCTTTGAGAAATGTTGCAACTGCAAGGGCATTACTGCAGTGCCTTTCCATGCGCAATGGCAGTGTTTCGACACCTTGCAAAATTTGCCATGCACTTGTAGGGCTCAAAGATGCACCAAACACTCGCAAGCTTTCCATACGACACCGCATAGTGAATCCAAAATCACCAAAGGTTTCGTAAAACTTGACGCCGTGATAGCCAGCAGAAGGCTCGGTCATTCCAGGAAATTTGCCGTTATCCCATGGAAACTTGCCGCTCTCCACAATCACACCGCCCAACGTTGTTCCGTGCCCTGCTAAGTATTTGGTCGCCGAATGGACCACGATGTCTGCGCCGAATGCGATGGGGTTACACAGCATGGGACTCGGAACGGTGTTGTCAATGATCAAAGGAAGACCATGGGTATGTGCGACATCTGCTACAGCAGCAATATCGAGTACCAACATGCTGGGGTTGCCCAAGCTCTCTGCATAAATCGCTCTTGTATTGGCTTGTATGGCCGCAGCAAACGCCTCCGGTTGACTGGCGTCTACAAAAGTCGTTTGGATACCAAATTTTGCAAGGCTAACAGCCAGCAAAGTGACCGAACCGCCATATAAAGCACCAGCCGCCACCACATGGTCACCCGCTTGCAAAATAGTCATGAGTGCCATCGCTTCTGCGGCCATCCCAGAGGCCGATGCAACTGCTGCGCGGCCACCTTCTAGCGCTGCCACACGTTCTTCTAGTGCGGCAACCGTTGGATTGCTCAGGCGCGAGTAGACATTGCCAAAAGTTTGCAAGTTAAAAAGCGAGGCCGCATGTTCAGCGCTATCAAAAACAAAACTGCTGGTTTGATAAATAGGCAAAGCGCGCGCGCCAGTAGCGGAGTCTGGAATTTGTCCGGCGTGAATGGCCAAGGTCTCTGGCTTGAA
>Ga0214921_10003336_pt1 | contig 24697 bp, 24 predicted proteins | sample LL1505_MetaG_FD_177992 | JGI IMG/M metagenome (GOLD analysis project Ga0214921, IMG submission 177992) | Freshwater microbial communities from Lake Lanier, Atlanta, Georgia, United States - LL-1505 | ecosystem: Environmental > Aquatic > Freshwater > Lake | place: USA: Georgia | collected...
GAGAGAAGAGTATTCAAAGGCCATTTGTTTAGAAAGTTCGCCTTTATTTTTGAGAGCTTCAATTTGTATAGCAGCAGTATTATCACTAGCTTGTTTAAGTAAAACTGCATAATTATTAGCAGCTTGATTCATTATGTCATTTTTAGCAGTTAATACTTCTTTCCCTAAAAGTGCGAATTTAACACCATTTTGGTCATGATTATCTTTCAAATGAGATATAATTTCATTGGTTGTTTTTTGAGTTTGTAAGGCTTGAGTAGAAGCAAGATCTTGCATAAGAGCAGTTTGAGCAGATTGAGTGTCGGATATTAAAGTTCCAATTTCATTAGTGCCTCTATAAATGGCAGATTCAGTTTGTGCTGAGGTACGGAAGATATTAGAGTCAGTATTAGATGCGGTACGTAAGATATTAGAGTCAATTTGACCGGCTGTTCTAAAGATATTATTATCCAATTGAGAAGTGGATCTATAGATAGATTCGTCGAGTTTACCAGCGACACGTTCAGTAGTAACAAGATTATCTTTGCCATTACGTTCAACGGCTGAGATGCCAGTAGCGGCTTTATCATTGACATTATCAATAACTTGTTGTCCTAGGCGGTTGATACGTGATTCAGCTGCGATACCATTACGTTCTTGTGAGGCAAGGATATCTGCAGTTTGTTGATACTGAGACTTGAGAAGATTAGTATCTTGTAAGCTTTGAGTTTTTAAAAGATCAGTATCGACTGTCTTGATAGCGTCAGCAAGATATTGGGTTTGGTCATATTGTGATTTTACGGCGTTAACGTCCATTATTATTTTCTATAACTTGTTGTTATACTATTAATAAAGAAAAAAAAAATGCGTATTTCGCAAAAAATAAAAATAATAAAAATAATAAAGATATTTAAAAAAGTAGTTAAGTTATTTTTTCTATCCATAATAGTTTTATTGTTTAAAAAGACAAAGTAAGAGACGATGATTAAAGGGATAAATGCAAAGAATGCGTGCTAAATATTTTTTTTATTTATTTATTATAAGTAAAATAAAAGTCATGGAGAATGAAAATTATATTTCACCAAATAAGATTACGAAACAGTATGACATTACATCTGGTACGTTAAGAAGATGGGCTGAAGAAGGTAAGATTAGATGTTTAAGACCAAATGGTGGTAAGAGAATTTATAATATAGATGATATCAACAGATTGTTTAGTAAAAAGGTAGAAGATGAAAAAATAAAAACTGTTGAAAGTGTGATAAGTAGATTAGAAGGTGTGGATGAGACATTAAAAAAGTTATTAGAGGTTGCTTCAAATGAGGATAAGGTGTTGTTAAGAGATGCAGTTGAAAAGATAAAGGGTACATTAAATATGTTTTTATAATTTTATTACGAGTTTATAAAAATTACTTTTATTTTGTCTAAAAGTTTAGTTTATAATTTTAGGTGGTATATAAGTGGAATTAAATAGTGGAGATGGATTAAGGGTATGTTTTTTACTCCATATATAAACATCATGTTTAATTTGGTTCCAGGCAAGTTGAAAGTCTTGATACAATTGATGATGGTGCTGTGTGAGTAATGGTATAGATGTTTGGAAATACTTGGAGTTATTAGAGATATTATAGGTGATTTGAAATTCTACAAGTATTTTATTATATTGTTGAGATATATGAAATTGTGATATATAAATGGTATAAAGAGGATTATAGGGATTAGTATGAAAAGAATAATAATTATTTTTCTTATATATTTTGGGTAAATGTAATATTTTAAATCCCCATATTAAAACTTTGTGTTGAATGGAGTTCCATGAAAAGTTTAGTAATTGATATATAGTGGAGTATAAAATAACGTGTTTATGAGATAATTTTGATTGAAAGTATTTATGATGATTATTAACTGAACAAGTTATAAGAAATCCTATAAAAATATGATCATCATAAGCTGTTATATGTTTAATATTAATAACAAAGTGTTTTAAAAATGTTGAAAGAGACATCATATTTATATTTACTATAAATAAATAAAATATATCTGTGCATTTTAAACATTATGTGAAAAATGAACAAAGTGTTTTAAAAATGTTGAAAGAGACATCATATTTATATTTACTATAAATAAATAAAATATATCTGTGCATTTTAAACATTATGTGAAAAATGAACAAAGTGTATCTTACAAAAACAGATGATCGCTAAATATTTACATCATGTATTATTTATGTTATATGTATCAAAAGTAAAAAGATTATTTTTTGCATTTTTTACATCTTTTACATTTTTTTTTTTTCTATGTATATATTAAACAAATGTCAGACCAACAACCAACAAACAATATATCAATCGAGATAGTATCGCCTACAATAGTAGAGATAGAAAATGATGTAGATGACTCAAGCTCATCTACCAGTTCAAGCTCAAGAAGAAGTTCGACATCTTCTTCTTCAAGTAGTTCTAGTTCTTCTAGTTCTAGTTCGTCAAGTTCATCAAGCAGTTCCAGTTCTTCAAGCAGTTCCAGTTCTTCAAGTTCTTCTAGTAGTTCAAGTGATTCTTCATCAAGTGATTCTTCATCAAGTGACTGGACATCAGATTATACTGATAATGATAGTGAAGTAGTAATATTTTATTAAAAATCAATTAGATAAATCTTAGTTAAAATTATTTTATATTAAAAAAATATAAAGTAATATATAAGTAATGATAAATTTTATATTGTTTTTGTGTTTGATGTGTCTTAGTGTATGTTGTTTATCATCAAGTATATTTTTAAGTGGATGGATGTGGGAAGCAAAAAAAATAAATGATTTAGGTATGTGTAATTTTAACGAAACTCTAGATGGGTATGTATTATGTCCATTAAAAGATGACATATTAGAAGGTGATAGACAAAATATTATATTAAAAAAATATGACGAAAATAAATTAGATATGAATGATCTATTAAATGATTATTATGTAGATGGTCAAAGTATTACAAAATTTATATATTGTGACGAAAAAATGACAAAATGTACAGTTACAATGAATCAAAGTGATACAAAATATAATTTAATAGAGGATATTGTATATGTTGGTAGTTATGAAAGTAAAGGAAAACCAAAAACGTGTTTATATATGCCAGTTAATTTAGTCACAGGTGTATTATTATCTGAAAAAATATTATCAGTAGATGAATTTATATTAAAAATAAAAGGTGTGGTACAAGATTTTAAACCAGCAAAATATAAAAATATATCTCCAGATGAAAGAGATAAACATGCATTAAATGTTCTATTTGTAGAGTTCCCATATGATGGATTAGCAACAACATTTAAAGAAACGATATATAGAAAATTAGAACCAGAAATAACAAGTGCTTATTATGATATTTTAAAAAAAAAAATTAATAATAAAGAATCTTTAACAACATTTGAATTTTTTTCTTACTTTGCAATTTTAGCAATTTCAGACAATAGTATTTATAAAGTTTTAAAGTTTTAATTGTTTATGGGACAATGAGAAAATATATAGATCAATCAGTAAGAAATAAAATTAATAGTGATTATATAAGTAATACAAAACATGTTACAAATTGTAGAATCTAAAATAGAAAACTTAAAAGTAGCAATTATATATGTTGTTCATCAATATCAAGTTTATTAAAATTAATAGAAATAAATATAATGTTATAATATTTATTTCTATTTATATATTATTATATAAATTAATGGGAGCAAACGTTTCTAGTTATAGTGAAATTGTAAATCAAAATCAATTTAACATAGATCAATCTGTAAGAAATCGTATTCAGAGCGATTGTATAAGTAATACAAAACAAAATAACATGTTACAAATTGTTGGATCCAAAGTAGAAAATTTAAAAACAGAACAGGTAAATGAAGTGAAAAGTTTATGTATATTACAAACAGTATTAGAATATGAAAAAGATGCTGCAGTAACAAATGATATTTTATCAAGTATAAGTAAACAATTAGAAGCAAAAGGTGGTATACCAGGTACATCTGGTAATGCAGAATCTATATCAAAAGTATATAATCAAATGAATATGAATTTAGATCAAAGTCAGGTTAATGATCTAACAAAAAATTGTATTATGAATATAAAACAAGAAAATGTTATTCAAATCTTTGGTTCAAATGTAAAAAATGCCGATTTAACACAGGTTAATAAGGCGTTTGTAGAATGTTTACAAAATCATTCTGAAACAACTGGAATAACAACTGACGTTGCAAATAAAGCAAAGACAGAATTAGATGAATCCGTAAAAGCAAGTGGTCTAGATTCTTATGCCAGTTTAGCACAAATGACAGGAATTTTTGTAGGTGGAGCTGTATTAATATGTTTAGGAAGTTCTGCAGTTTCTGCAATCTCAAGTATGGGTGGCGGTGGTGGGGGAGGTGCAGCACCCCCACCTCCTCCTGACATGGGATCTTTAAATACGAGTTCTTAAAATTGATAATTGTATATAAAAAAAATATTAACATATATTATATACGATATTTAGATGAAATATAAACCTGGAGCAATTTTTGTAAGTATTGCAAGTTATAGAGATGAAGTATGTGTTACGACTTTAGAATCATTATATACTATGGCTGATAAACCAGAAAAAATATATGTAGGTATATGTCAACAAAATAAAGATGACGAAGATACTGATTGTGTATCAAAAGGATATGAAGATCATCCAAATGTAAGAATTATGAGAATTCCATACTTTGAAGCTAAAGGTCCTACTCATGCAAGATATTTATGTAGTACATTATGGAATGGTGAAGAATACTTTTTACAAATAGATAGTCACACAAAATTTGTAAAAGGATGGGATACGTTATGCATAGGAATGTTAATAGATATTAAAAATAAAGGATTATCAAAAAAACCTGTAATAAGTCATTATCCAAAAGAAATAACTACATATGATGGTTATACAGATGACATTAAAAAAATAGTTCCAAGAATGTGTAAATCATTTTTCAATGATAGAGGAATGATATCATTTATGGGATCAGAAGAATTGAATACTAATAATATACCCTATATGACACCATATGTTGCAGGAGGTATGTTTTTTTGTGAATCATATTTTTTAAAAGAATTACCGTTTGATCCTAATTTACCATTTTTATTTGTAGGTGAAGAAATATTGCATAGTATAAGATTTTATACACATGGTTGGGATATATTTACACCTACTGAAAATGTTGTATTCCATGAATATACAAGAGCAGAAAAACCTAAAATCTGGACAGATAATCCACATTATATAGATACACCTGCTTTTGAAAAGGTAAAACACTATTTAAAATTAATGGATCATGATAAAGATGTAGAAGGATATTTAAAATTCAATCTAGACAAATACGGATTAGGAAAGTCAAGGACATTAGAAGATTACTTCAAGTTTGCTGGAATAGATGTAGAAAATAAAAAGGTTTATAAAAATTTTTGCAAAGAAAACAACATCGCCACAGAAGAAGATATTTTAATGAGTAATGAAATAAATCATCGTAAAAATACAACAACAGGTAATATAGAAGGTTTTGAAAATGTATCATTAAAAAAAAATAACGATATAAATAAAATAATATTATATATAGGAATCCTTTTGATTCTTTATCTTATATTAAGTAAATAACGCGTTTAATAGAAATATTATACAACATTGCAAACATTACAAACATTGCAAACATTACAAACATTATAAACATTATTTATATTACATTTAATGTTTATGATAATTATTTTTTTACAACAATTTTTGATCAACTGTAATCTTTCGTGGATAGTAATTTATAAGCGGTTATAATAGAAAATAAATGAAAATGTTTCTAAAAATGGAATAAAACAAGATGTTTAGAAATAATAGTTTAAAAATCGATCCATTAATTAATAGTAATTTACAAGAACTATTAAAAGAAATTAATATAAATATTGATGTTGATGAAAATTTAAGTGATACACAAAAAACTGCATTTGAATTATTTAAAAATGGTCAAAATTTATTAATTTTAGGGGCAGGAGGATGCGGTAAGTCTCATTTGATTAAAATATTTAAGGAATATAATGATAATTTAAAAAAAATAATGCATGTTACTTCAACGACTGGTATATCGGCTTATTCTATAAAAGGTGTAACAATTAATAGTCTATTCGGTATTGGTACTGGAGAAATGGAAATAGGAGCGTTAATTAAAAAAGTGTATAGAAAGAAAATGTATCGTGAAAGAATTATAAATACAGATATTTTAGTTATTGATGAAATAAGTATGTTATCAGGTGAATTATTCGAAAAACTTGATATTATTTGTCAAAGTATTCGTAGAAATAAAGTATTTTTTGGCGGTATTCAAATTGTTTTTACAGGTGATTTACTACAATTACTTCCTGTATTTAATAAAAATAAAAGTTTATATACAGATATGGATGAGAGATTAATAATCGAGAGTCCTGTATTTAATAAAGTATTTACAAAAGACAATATTATTGTACTTTTAGAAAATTTTAGACAAAAAAATGATATCACATTTATATCTTTATTAAATAGAATAAGAAATGGAACATTTACTGATGACGATATTAATATTTTAAATTCTAGAAAAATTAATAATGAAAGTAAGATTGAATCAATTGTTCATCTTGTATCTAGTAATAAAAAAGCACAACTTATTAATGAATCACAATTAGACAAGTTAAAAACACCAAAAGTAAAGTATATTAGTACATATACAAGTTCTGGAAAAGATAAAGATATAAAGGAATTGTTAATGAAAGAATTACAATTTCAATTTACTCAAAAAGGTATTAATGAACTTGTTCTAAAAAAAGGATGTAGAGTCATGCTTATTAAGAATCTTGACGTATCTAGAGGATTAGTAAATGGAGCGTTAGGAACAATCAAATCATTTGTACAAGACCAAAGTACAGGACAACAAATTCCTGTTGTATTATTTGACAATAATAACAAAAACTGTATAGAAGAAATTATTCCATGTGTTTCTTGGGAATTAGAAATTAACAATTGCAAAGGTGTTGCCAGTCAAATTCCTTTAATGTTGGCTTACTCTGTGACAATACACAAAAGTCAAAGTCTCAGTTTAGATTCTGCAGTATTAGATTTAGATGATTGTTGGTGCGACGCTCAAGTATACGTTGCTTTAAGTAGACTTTGTAGTTTAGATGGATTATATCTTAAAAGTTTTAATCCAGCAAAAATTAAAATTAATAAAAAAATGAAAGATTATTTAAATAATTTAGAGTTATGAATAACGTACGATTTGATTATGATTTTGTATTTAATTATTTTAAAAATAATAACTGTCAATTATTATCAAAAGAATATAAAAATAATAAAACAAAATTAACATACATATGTGAATGTGGCAATGAATCGTCTATTACATTTAGTAATTTTAAAGATAAAAATGTTAGATGTAGAAAATGTAGTGGATGTGAAAAATATACATATGAACAAGTTTTTAATATATTTAAAAATAGAAACTGTATTTTAATATCAAATAATTATAAAGATGTTTTTGGTAAATTGACATTTAAATGTCAATGTGGTAATATATCAGAAACAAGTTTACATCAATTTATGAAAAGTATTGGATGTATGAAATGTACAGGTTCTGAAAAATTAACATATGAATTTGTTAAGAATTTTTTCGAAAAATATAATTATCAACTTTTATCTAAAGAATATAAAAATACAATGACTAAATTAGATTTTAAATGTAACAATGGTCATATTAATAATATGGAATTTATGAGTTTTCAAAAAGGACATAGATGTTCAATGTGTCGTAATAAAACTGAACAAATAATTAATGAATTTTTAACAAATGAATATAAAAATATAGTTTATCAAGTTAAATTTGAATGGTGTAAAAATCAAACATATTTACCATTTGATTTTTTATTACAAGAACACAAACTAATAATAGAAATTGATGGTAAACAACACTTTGAACATTTTAGAAAAAATTGGAAAACACCTGAAGAAACTCAAGAAAGAGATATTTTGAAAATGAAATTAGCATTAGAAAATGGATATTCAATTATCAGAATTTCACAAGAAGATGTATTTAATAATACGATTGATTGGAAAAATTTGTTAAGAAAGAATATTAAAACGTATAAAATACCTAAAGTTACTTACATAAGTAAAGATTCTAATTTATATATTAATTACAAAATTTAATAATTTTTTAGTTATTTTTAATAGAAGTATCGTTTAAATATTCAAGTTGTTCTTCTTGGGTCAATTTAGTTTTACCTCCATATGGATAAGCAAGATGTTCATCAAGAAGAGTAGTAGATAAACATATTTTTTTATCTTGAGATGTATAAACATTAGCAAGAACTCGACCAAATTTGTCAAAATCAAGACATTCAATCCATAAAAGATAAACTTGGTTATCTAATTCTTGAATAATATCTTTTTTATTAGTATATGTAGATACAGCATTATTAGTAGCTAATTGTAAAACGCGATTACGCGCTTGCATAGCTTTAATCTTTAATTCAGAATGTTTATTATTAATTTCACAAGTATCAATTCCAGCTAATCGTAAATGAAATTTAAAAGGATGATTAAAAATAAAAATAATTACAGTAATAGTATCACCATCATGTATATCAACTAGCCTTGCATAACTACAAGTATTATTAAGTGTGAAATAAGGTGTATTAGAATAATTATATAACTCAAACTCCATTTTTATATTTACAAATTATATTTATTATTTATAAATATACGCAGTTTCATCAAAAATACGCATACTATTATATTCTTCTACAATATAACGTCCTAAATGTGTAAATTTAACTTTTTTTGATATACATGGTATATCTTTATTATTCTCAATATAATTGTGTAAACATTTTCTATTTTTATGAATAGTTATTTTATAAGAATCATATACTAAACTAGACGATTCAGAATAAAGAATATATCCAACATATTTCTGCAATAATATAGAACGAATTCTTTTATTTAATATTAAAAAAACACGTCTTGTATATACATCACAATAACTTTCAATCTTAAAAAATATCTCAACTGGAAGTTTCATTACAAATATTTAAAAATTTTTTATATAAATTCATTTTTAAATATTATTTCATTTTTCTCCCCATTCCCAATCTAAAAATAAACCAGACACACTTTGTTTATAACCTCTTATAATCAATTCTCCTGTATCTATCTTTTGATGACAAGATTTACATAAACATACCAAATTATATAACTCATTTTTATGAAAATGCTTGTCATTTACAAATCCCTTCTCATCCGTATTTTGTTGTTCATTTATATGATGAGATTCTAATGGAACAGATTTTTTATCCTTTGGTTTATAACCACATACTTGACAACTTGTCATTGTTTTTTTTTTATTATAATTACTTTTCTTTTTTGATACCACATCTGTTTTATTACCTAAAATATCATTCCTTATCTCAAATGCATTATCTATGAAATTCATATCTTGAATTATACTCTTACACACCTCTAAACCATATAATCTACTACCACTTCCTTCTTTTATTTTTCTCTCAAATATAATATCTTTATCTTGCTTTAAAGAAATACTTAAATGTGATATTTGTAATTTCTTATTATTTTTAATACCCTTTACATCAGGTATACCGTGTAAATGTGATGTAAAAAAGAATTTACTAGAATCCTTTATCAATCTCATTATCGATGATGCCACTATCGCTTCTGCAGAGGATGTCTCTGTACCTTTACATAATTCATCACTTAATATTAATGTATTTTTACCAGATACTGATAAAATTTTTTTTAAACCTATCATCTCTGTTATAAAACTTGACTTGCCCATAAATAAATTATCCGTTAAATCCACCTGTGAAATCAAATTATTAAATGCACTATACTTAAATTTCCTACACGGTACATATAATCCACATTGTGCTAATATAACACATATACCTATTGCACGCAATAATGTACTTTTACCACACGCATTTAACCCATATAATACAATCCCTAAATTAGTTTTGTCTAATTTTATATCATTTGGCACATACTCAGTTGATACAATTCGTTCTATAATAGAATGTCTCATATCATAAGCTTCTAAATAAGAATCATCTTCATTTACTATTTCAGGTTTACAATAATTATATTTTAATGCACATTTCAAATTACTTTTTGTTATATCCACTATCTCAATAAACTCTTTTAACACAGTAAACAATTTATTATATTTTGTAGAATATTCCCTTAACTTTACTAAATAATTCATTTTAATATTTTTTGTAAACAATTCTCTATTATTTATTAATTCATATGACTTTTTAACTAATTCATCTGTAAAAAATTTAATTGTATTATTTGTACTCTTTATACGTAATTGTAAAACATCATCCTTTGATAATAAACCCTTTAATTTTTCAAAACGTAATTTTGTACACGTAAAAAAATGCCCATCTTGATCTGTATACTCAATCTTGATAAATTGCTGGTCTTTTACATTTTCATTTATATACGTATCATATTTCATTCTTAAACCTATAATTTCATCCTCTATATATTTTATCTTGTCTTCTATTTCATCTAATTCTTTTACTACACCTCTATTAAAAATATTACTCATATCTTCCTTTTTTGTATTTAAATTTACAGTTTTTAAAACATCTTTATTAAAATTATTAGAATAATCTTTTATATATTCATTAAATAATTCTAACATTTCATCATCCGGAATAATCGATTTTAATAATTGATTATCCAACATCATTTTTATTAATTCTAATATCTTTGTATATGTCCCATCCAATTTTTCAAATTCATATGGATGCAACGCCTCTAATGCCATCTTTCTATGCATTCTTTCAAAATCTAAAAACCCTGTTAATATCTTTTCTACTTTATTTATATCAATATTACGCATTTCTTCTGTTAAATTATAACGGAAATTTATAATATCATAATTTCTAAATGGCTTTGTTAATATTCGTTTTAAATAACGTCTACCAATTGCTGTGCTTGTAAAATTAACTGTATCATATACACTTGAAAATTTGCCACTCACACCTTGTGTATTATCTACTATATTTAATTGAGATAATGTATTTAATGCCAATACTAAACATCCAGTATCTTCTACTACTTTCGGAATACTTAAATTTGATAAATATTTCAAATCATGCTTTCCAATAAAATCAAATATATACATTAAATTTATTATACATAATGGTTTAGTAGATAAATTCAAAAACTCTAACGGATTTAATAATCCAAATGATAAATGGTTATATACTCTACTAAAATATTCATTTTGTACAATAGGTTTAGTATATTCTTTGTATTTTTCATCATCTTGATTAATAATATTTATTTTAAAATTTTTATAATTTTCTCCAAAATATTTATCTACACATTCTATAACACTTTGATCGTCATCAATTATATTAATTTGAATTTCTTTCATATTATATCGTAATAATATACGATTTAAATCATCTAGACATATTCCGAATTCATCTAAATTATAAAAGTCAACGCCACCATCACATACTTCAATATCATTTGTAACATTATTGATACTACATACTGAATATAAAAAACTATTTGCAGTTGTATTACCAGAATAAATAACTTCTATAAAAATTCCTATTAAATTACTTTCAGCATCATTTATTGTCTCAAATTCTGGTGATTTTAATGTAGGAGAATATACCGCCGTTATACCTCTTTTTACAGTTTTCCCCTTTTTACTTTTAGCATCTTCTAATTGATTGATTATAACAACTGTATAATTTTCATTTAACAATGGTGGAATATATTTCCTTAAAAATGCAGTTCCAAAACCACAAAAATCAGGATTTGAGCGAGTTGAATAACCATCCGATGCTCGTTTTGCTTTATTTTTACTTGTAAAATCACATCTAATAATTTCTGAAATAATATTAGCATTTCCTATTTTTTCATTTTCATTTTCAATACTGTATATTTCATAAAAAGATCCAAATTCAATTAATACAACAGTCTTTTCTCCATATTGTTCAATACTTTCTTTATATATTTTAAAATATTCATCTATAACAGAACCTTCCATTCTACTTATTTTTTAATTTTGTTTGTTTTTAAATTAAAAAATTATTTCAAGAATTTAAATAGATGTCCTGGTAAATGTATAGCCATGATTTCATAATTATTATCTATTTCTTCTATAATAATTACTGTATATTTGTATCTTAATAAATTAGGTATCAATGTATGAAAATATTTTTTAGATGTGATTGTAGATCTTTGATTAGGTTGATCTAACATTCGCACTTCATAAATATGTTCATTTTCATTATTTTTACTGTTTTTTATAATAGTTCCAACTAATAAACAACTTTTATCACCATATATATCTTTACAATAATTATCATATAAAGAACTATCCTTTATATTATCTTGTTGTGTATTTTGTTGTGTATTTTTTAAAGTTTGTTGTTGTATCATATTTTTAATATTAATTAAACTTGTTTTTTTAATTTTTTTTTATTTACGTATAATATAAATAAATATGAATAACGTGAGTAATAAAATTGAATCTGGATTACAAACTATTCTTCAAAATCCTTATATAATGGCAGTTATTAAGCTTACACTTGTTTTATATGCTACTAAAATTGCACCTAATCCACCAGATTTTATGGAAAAATTGTTTGATAATACAGCTTTTAAAATGGTAGCATTAGCTCTTATTATGTATCTTGCTAATGTAGATTTCCAATTATCAATTATTCTAGCTGTTATTTATGTCATTACTATGAATCTTGCATCTGGAAGACAATTCCTTGAGTCATTTACTGATAATAACGTTTATGCTGATTATTCAAAGGAATATAAACCATATAGAAATCAAAAACTAATTGAACCCAAAATTAATATTTATCCTGGTTGTCATAATATTACTATGCAAGATCTTATTAATGCATTTGGTGGTGATCAACAAAAGCTTTTAGAAACTACACAATATGCTTTTGAAGAATTGTATAAAAATTATAAAACAACTGATAATAAAGAAAAATTAAAGCAATTATCTTATGCTACTGGATTACCTTATAGCATTAACTGGGATTATCCTGAAACTGCTCCTTATATTGCTACTATACTAGTTAATGCTGGATTTAGAATCAATGATATGTGTCATGTTCCTGAAGATGGAGATGGAGACTGGAAAAATACATTTGGAAAAAATGTCGTTAATTAAAAATATTATTACTAAAAATTAATTAATTATTTAACAAAATATTAATTAATTATACATTAATTTATCTCCATTAATAACAACCCATCTTGCATCTAAATTTTCATCATTGATATTTTTAATATATTCCTCGAAATTTATAAAGTTATTATGACAAATTTGTTTAATTATATTTTTATAAAATTGTTTTTGTAATGATTCAATCTTACTTTTTTTATTGATTAATATACTATTATTTCCTATATTTTTAAACAATTGTCCTATTTCACTATTATAAACATTTCCTACTATAATTAATTGTATATCTTGTCTTTTTAATAATTGGTTTATCTTTTCACTTGATAATAATTCATAATCAACTATATATATAGTTTTTTTTTCATGTATTTCTTTACTTTCATAAAATCCCCTTCTTATATCATAATCCATAAAATACAAATAAGGATTTTCTAAAAATACTTTTCTATATTTGGTCATATTATTTTCAGATGTCATTATATAAATTTTATTATTATAAATTTGTTTAACATTTTCTAATTTACTTATTTTATCCAAAATATCTCCTAATATAACTATATTATCTTTTCTATCCTCATTAATTATCATGATATGTTTTTTATATATATCCTTCCCCCTTAATATATACTTTTCTATTTTACAATCAATATATTTATTATCGACATCATATGAACTTAATGTATGTTCCTTTTCTTGTTGAGAACGTTCAAACCTAGAATTCGAACTAGAATTAGAACTAGAATTCGAACTAGAATTATCAGAAGAAATTGTAGATACTTTTGCTTGTATACTTGTTTTTAAAGATGATGATGAAGTTGATAATATAGATTTGTTATTATCATCACTTGTAATAACAGTTGTATTTTTATTTTTTGTTACATTTGAACTGACAAAAAAATTATTTAATATATCTGTAAGTAAATCCATATTATTAATTTTATATATAAAAACAGCATTTTTTAAACGTAAAAACATTTAATAATATTTTTTGCTACAATAATATTTTTTTGCTACAATAATATTGATTTTACAAACGCAAAAACGCGTTACAAGTTTTAATTTTCCCATACATTATCCCACATTTTATCAACAACAATTTTTGGAAACATTTCATCATATATATTTTTATAATACATTTCTTCCTTTGTCTTTGGACACGTCACTAAATTCATGTTCTGTCTTAAATATTGTAAATAATTATAAAATTCTGGATCCGAATACATCTTCTCAAAATATTTATCTAATTCCACCTTTAAACACCTTGTACTCTTTGATATACACTCTCTACCCTTCCATAATAACCCCTTGCTTATATAAAAATTAGACCCCATTATACTATCATCAAACGCCTTTCTTACTATATATTTCCCTATCGCACCCTTTGAATAATCATACTTCTGAGGTCTCTTTAACTTGGGATGTATAGATAACATCAACTCTACAAACCCAACATCTAAAAACGGATGCCTCACCTCTAAATTATAAAATCCAGCTATCTTATCTCTCCCCATCACATTAAATTTACTCATATTATTTAATAATTCTATACTCTTTTCCTGAAATTTATCATCCTCTAAATCAAATAATTGTTCATACCCACATAATTCATCTAACCCTTCACCAGTCAATAATACCTTTACATCAGTCTTCATCGATATATACTTGCATAAAAATGCATAAGGTATACTCTGCCTTATAGTACTTTTATCACACGTCTCTAATACATATATAATATCCTTTATATCAGGTAATACTATCTCTAAATTATGAACACTAATTATATGATGATGAATATCTATAGAATAAGTTGTTTCTAAAAATGAAACACACTCCCTTGCTGATATTACATCTTTATTATCATTATCCCCAAATGTAAATACTACAATAGGATTCCTTTCAAAATCATAATTCTCCCTTTGTAAATACTTTACCACTATACATAATATAATAGCACTATCAAAACCAGATAACAAAAATCCAACTCCCCTTTTTGATAAATTATACCTGCTTATTACACTATCACTCAACTTCTCCCTTATATTATTATACACACTTGTTAATATATCCGGCATCGCCTTATTATATATACAATTTTCTAAATTTTTATACTTGTCCAATGAATAATAACTCGTAAACTCCTCTTCTAAACCCAATATAACCGAATTTTTAAATGACCAATATGTCCCCGGAGGCACCTCCCTTATATCATACCCATCATAACCATCCAATATTCTTTTTGGAATACTTTTTAACTCTGATACAAACATGTAAAATACACCATTTACACCCTTTTTTTTTATCATGTATAATGGCTTTATTCCAAATATATCCCTCACTACAAATATATTTATTTTTTTCGTATCATATGTACCTGTATTCTCAGTCAATACAAATGAATAATCCCCATTCAATCTTTTTAAACATTCTTCTAAACCATATTTAATATACATTGGCATAATAATTTCAACATCACTTGTAGATTGTAAATCTTTGTCTGTAAAATTTTCTTGCTTTTTTAATTCTTCGTAATTATAAATTTCACCATTACACATTAATCTTCTTTTTACACGCATTTTTAATTCAGGATATTCTCTTATTTTATGTATAATCGGATCTTCAAATGGTTGTGATCCATCATATGATAAATCATTAATACACATCCTATGATATCCATATGTAAATGTATATGGTTTATACTCCTTTATCTCTCTTCTACTTAATGTTAATAAAACTTGACTCATATTTAATTGTGTTATATTAGGTGTCGAATCAGTTGTTATATTTGTATCATCATTACCCCTATTTTTCATTTTCATAAATCCATTTATAAAATCATTTCCTATTGGAAAATTTTCATAATTATTTATAACAAAAAATAACGCCCCCATATTAATTTAACATAATCAATTTTGTTTTATATTTTAAACTCATACATATTGTAAAATAATAATTGTTAAAATCATTTTACAATTTTCATATTATATAAATTTATTTTAAAAAAGATTGACATTTTATTGATGTATCTTCCACTTCTACATCCACTTCCACTTCTTCTTCTTCTAATTCTAACTCTAATTCTTTTTTATTATTACGTATAACTTCATATATTTCATCATACTTTTTATTAATCGTTCCTTTATCTTCTGATGAAATCTTTTTTATACACATTTTCTTCTTGATTGCTTCTAAACATTTTTCCCTTTCATCTTTTGTATTATTACAACCATTTTTCACAATAAAACACAAAATTTCTTCGTTTATAATCTTTTCACTTGCCTTTGAAAATATAGTACGCGTCGATGACTTTTTTTTAATCTTATTTTTATTTTGTACATTATTCACTTGATTATTCACTTTTGAAAATTTTAAAAAAAATTCATTCTTATCTCTATCATACCTTAAAATTTTAATCCTTTCTAATACACCACGATTTGCATTCCATACATAATCTCTATATACCATCTTTTTTGATATAAACGCATCCTTTATCATCTTTTCCAACTTGTCAACAGTCCCTTGCTTTAAATATTCACTTAATATACCCTCCTGAATCATAAACTTTTCAACATAATAATTACAAAAACTATTAAAACGCTCAAACTTTTCATCTTCCGTTAAAAGAATCCAACGTTTGTAATATTTTCCAGATTGAACAATCACCTTTTTATTTATATTTGTAAACGACTTTTGCTTCGTTAAATACAAATACAACTCGTTTTTTAAATTCTTCATAATATTTATAATATACCTATTTTTCTGATTAATAAATTCAATCTTCTCTTTATAAATACCCATATCACTTAAAAATGATTCTAATTTATAAAAAGCAACCATCTTCGTCTCATTATCTTCCTTTTTTGTTATATCAACATCATTTGCTACAATCTGCGTATTATATTTAATTGTTAAAAATTCATGAATTGGTAATTTTAATTCAGCATTTAAAATTGACATATTATTAATAACCATCTTCATCTTTTCTTTCAACTTTTTTGTTTTTATCACATTACCCATATACTCATCAATATATATAATACTCTTTTCATACAATTCTAATTGACTATCTGACATATTCTCCAAAATACTATCCTTTAATTTTTCTTCAATACAATCTCGTTCTTTTATTAACGTATCCAACTCCTTTTTATTTATCAAATTATCAAATAAATCATAATACAATTTCCCTTTGTCATTCTGTGTTAACAACCACTCCCTACGATTTTGTTCAATATATTCAACATCAATTTCTTTATCAGTTTCTTTATCAATATATTCAACATCAATTTCTTTGTCAATTTCTTTATCAATATATTCAACATCAATTTCTTTATCAATTTCTTTGTCAGTTTCTTTGTCAGTTTCTTCTATATTAATATATGGACATAAACCATAATTATCTAATATATCTTGATGTAAAAATAAATAACCAGGTAAATTTTTAGGATCATGCTTTAAATATATTTCTTCCTTTTTCATATATTCCATATAATCTTCTTTTAATTTTTCACGCTGTTTTTTTGCTTCTTTAGCACTATTTTGTCTTTGTTTACTATTTTTTGCACCCTGAAATTCCATAGTATCAATTGTTCTACTAATCCTATTAATCTCACTTTGTTTTTTCATCTCATCTTTATCCTTTTTATGTATAATTTTTAAATCTTCATTTAATGATTTAAGCATAGACATTTTAATTTTTTTTTCATCATCATATTTAAGATTTTCATCCTTATTTTCACAACCCTTTTTTTTATCAATCAAATTTTGAATATCAACCTTTAAATCATTGATTTTTTGAATAATTCTCTCTTTATTCATTAGAATATATTATTTATATAGTTCTTTTTCAATTTTTTTAAATTTTAATAATTTCTATATTAACAAATTTACATAATGTTTTTACTAGATCAATATCTCTATAAGGTTCATTATAATATATTTTTTTAATATTTGCAGCAGCAATTAACTTGATACAATTCGAACATGGACTTGTTGTAATATACAAAACACTATTTTCAAATTTTGATGAAGCATATAATATACAATTTGCCTCAGCGTGAATCACAACAGAATGTACAAACTCTCTATCTTCCCAATTAATATTATCATCCACCCCTTTTACTAATCCATTATAACCACAAGATATAATTCGTTTATCTTTTAATGATACCATAACAGCTCCTACTTTACGTTTTGTATCAGGAGATCTTAATTTAACTTGATGGGCTATATTCATAAAATACTCTTCCCAAGAAGGTCTCATTTAATTATTAATTTATGCGTAATTTTAAATTAATAAAAATATTATATAATATTAAATGATTCCGGATAAACTTTTAATAAACCTTAAAATCATTAGTAAAATACAAAAAAATGGAAGAATTGCAAGAAGTTACGATGGCATCATCTCTCTCGAAACTGATCAAGTATACCAATCTCTTAAACGTTTTTTGACAAGCGATTCACGTAAACAAGCTATTTTTGAAATTAACAGTATAATTTCAGAATGCATAGACACAATTAATTATAATCTTAATTCTAAATTTATGAATATTCAATACTGTCAAACAGAAGAATATTTTAAAAATTGTGAAAATTTAAATCTACTTATAACTGAATTAGGATCTTCTAAATACGGAATTGAAAATTTAAAATTCACTTATCAAAATGATCCCAATATTGTTACACAATTAGATATTCTTATTCTTAAAATTATGACTACTATTAGAGACGTTGGACAAAAAATTTATTACTTCCAATCTCATATCCCAAATATCCAAAATAGACAATTCTACTCATTTGATTACAATATTCAATTTCCACCTAAACCAAACAATGATATAATTGCATCACCTTCAAGTCAAAACCAACCTTTAACTGATATGGCAAATGAAGATGATTCTGAACATATTATTAATATGAATTCAGTTACTAATTCAGAAGAATGATAGATTATTTAACTAAAAAAATAATTTATAAGAATAATATAAGACATGGAAAATATAAAACAAAACAATATTATCAATATACATAATCCTATACCTATCCTTCAACAACAAAAAAGTAATATTTTAGATAATAAAGATAATACAAATCCCAACATTTCTAATATAAGAAAAACAAAGGAAGAGATGATATTAAAACAAATTATAAAAGAAGAACATGAAAAAAACATTAAAAAAAAAGAAAAAACATTAAATCAAAATATAGCAGATAGTTTTATTGGTTTTATCGATGATTTATTTACAAAAGAAAAAAATAGATCTTGGATAACACATCTTAAAATTATATTACATAAAAATAATAGATATTTTTATTTAGGAATTTTATTATTAACTATAAGCCTTGTTTTAATTATATTTGAAAAAATTAAAATAAAGTAAATTTAAATATACATATGATTATAATTATTATCATTTTCATAAAGGGGTAAAATTTCATCTATATATTTTTTTGTAATTACAACTACATTTTTATCCTCATCCTTTTCGATTTTTAGTTTTTCAAGATTATTTATGAGAATGTCATAATTTAATTTATACATAATCTTTTCTATCGTCTTTTTCAAATGTCTTACTCCCTCTTCTTTATTTATTTTATTATAAATAACATACTCTATCATTTCTTTATCTATTCTAATAATATAATTATTCTTAAAATTAATAGACTCTACTATTTCAGGAATCATCTTTTCTTGACAAATTTTAACCTTTTCTTCTAAAGATGGAGAATTTACATATATAATTGTCATTCTATCTGACACAATTTCATCTACTTTTGTAATATCATTAAAAGCAATAATAAAAAATACCTTTGATAAATTTATATTTACATTTGATAAATAATTATCTTGAAATTTATCATTCTGCTCCTCATCTAACATATGTGTTAATATACCATTGATTTCCTTCGATTTTGTTGTACTCATTTTATCCAATTCATCCAAATATATAATAGGATTCATATATTGAGCATTATTTATAATCTCTACTATTTTCCCAGGTTTCGATCCCACATATGTTTCACTATGCCCTGTCAATATCGAAACATCGTTTAAACCACCAAAATTAATCTGATAAAATGGCAAATCTAAAGCATCTGCTAAACTTTTAATAATCTTTGTTTTACCAACACCCTTTACACCACATAAAGCTAATACATGACCTTTTCCAGATGGATTTGTAATTTTTCTTGCAACAAACTCAAGAATTTCTTGTTTTACATTTTCTAAACCTAAAATAGACTTGTCCAACTTGGTTTTTACATTTTTAAAAAATTCAGATATTTTTTCAGGCGAATCACCTGCAGTTATACCCAACCCCTTATACTTACCATATGGAATATCAGCAACCGTTTTTAACCAAGCAATACTTTTAGCATTATCACTTCCTGACATTCTTTCTGTATTATCATACTTGTCAATAATATATGATTTTGTTTCTAAATCAACATCTAATAACATCAATTTATCACGCAACTCTTTTATACAATTATCTTCCGTCTTACGTTTTTTATGATTTTCTAATTCTTTCTCTATTTGATCTATTTTTCTTTTATAAGTTTTAACTTCATTTACCGTATCACTATCATCACTACTATTGTTTATAATCAATGTCAAATTCCTTTTTTTACCTTTTGCTTTAACTTTTATACCATTCACCTTTGAATTCACACCCTTTTGTTTGTCGTCTTTACAATCATCATCACTTTTTGCCCCCTTCCTATTTTTATCTTTTTTGTCAAAATCAAAATCAGTACCAGTTTCATTTGTCTCCGAAGAAACTAAAAAATTATAATCTATACATAACCAATATATATCCTCCTTTACTGGATATGTTAAATTCGTCGATACATGATCAGTCGTACAAATAAAATACTCACCTATTTTTGAATAAATAACATCACCTCTGTTATAAGTCACATTAACACCCCAAAATCCCTTGTACATTATTAATTTATCTTTATTTATTATTTTTAATAAAAAAATTATTCATTTTTTATTAAATTGGTATTAAATGATAAAAAATTTTATCTTAGTTAGTTTATAAATGAGAACCTATTATCTATTTATTGATAAAGAGTTTTGTATACAAAATGTAAAACAAGAAATTCTTGAGTTTGTTGCAAGAAAATTTACAAATGGCTTTAGAACCCGGTATAGTATATAAACAAATTAAAGAACATATTCTATTACCACCTTATATAATTGTAGAAAGTATATACTAAAATATATGAAGAATTACGAAATATGGACTATGATAAATCGTTTAAAATTCTAAAGCCACTTGCAAAAAATAGTTAATTCATTAGTTCATTTAATACTTTTTTAAATTTTAAATAATGTAAAAATAAATTAAATTGCATTTCCACAAAATCTTTGTTAAATTTTCCTTTATCTATTATAGTATAATATTCACAACCATTATCTACTATAATTTTACGTTTTAATGCATCTCTTACTTTTTGTTTATTTGAAACATTTGTACCATAATGATAATAATAACCATCCCATAAAATTGCTATTTTTAAACTTTTTATATAAATATCACAATCCCACATATTACCATTTTTATCTTTAAAAATTTGTTCATTACAACATATATCTTCTTTACCAAAATATTGAATACATAATTCTGCACAAGCAATTTCATTTTTAGAACGCCTTTGCTGAGATGCAGCAGATGCTTTACCACCTTTTTTACCACTTATTTTACCATTAATTATACTTAATTGTTTCATACATTGTCTAGAACACGTTTTTCTTCTTCCTCCATTAATAATTGTTTTACATATAACACAATTATGATTTTTTTGCAAAGTCAATCGTATTTTATTATTTGTTTCTTCACTCCGAATACTATTATTATATCTTGCACAACAACTTCTTGAACAAAAGTGATTCTTACTTTTATTAATTTGGTTAAATAACTTTATAAATACTTTATTACATTGTTTACAATTAATTTCCTGTGCTTTATTTATTTTTAAAGGAATTTTAGCTTTTATTAAAGCATTGTTCCATCCACCAAATTTATTATAAACTGTTTTATCAGAAAATGGATGTTTTTTATCTTTTGCTATAGGAGTTATATTATATTTCTTATAATATTCTTGTAAATAATTTATAATAAACTCATTTGATATTTTTTCTTTAGTCATTATAAATAATATCTTAAATTTTAATAATTTTAAATTAAAAAACCCAATATAATCTTTTAAACTATATTGGACACTCATAATTCTCCCGGGGGGTATCGAACCCCCGACATCCGCATCGCATACTAATAAGTTATAAGTACGGCGCTCTACCACTGAGCTACGGGAGATATCATTTATAATATAATTGATATCTCTGTTAACTCTAATTTAATAGTACCAGTGGGATTTGCACCCACGACCCTCCGCGTATAAGACGGATATTCTGACTAACTGAACTATGGTACTTATAGTATATTAAAAGTACTATAAGTACCATATATCTCCATTTTCTTTATATGTTTTCTTATCTTTAAATTCCTTTTATATTTTATTCTTCATCTTTCTTAATAAATTCTAAATTTAAAACACCATTATTATATTCTAAATTATCCTTTGAAATCATTGTCACCTTACTTGGCAATTTAACACGTCTTATAAATTTACCATACCTACATTCTCTATAAATTACCTTTTCACTTTCATCCTTTTCTGGATAAGGCTTACTAAAAGATACAATCAATACTTGAGACTCATTCAATTCAATGTTAATATTTTCAATATCTCCAGTTGTTTCCATCCTAACATAATATCTATTGTCCTTCTCAACTAAATCTACCTTGGGATTATTCATACGCTTTTTCAATAAAGTAACTTCTTGTTCTAATCTAACAACCACCTGCTTATGGGTCTGGTTATGGGTCTGGTTATAGTTATGGTTATCGTTATCCCTTCTAACAACCTTTTCTTTTTCAACCACGCTATTATTTTCATTTAATTGTACATTTACTACTTTTTTACTTGAAACTGATTGCATTTATTATACTACTTCTTTGATATTTAAATTTTCTTTTTTTTAAATCAATTTATTTTAATCAAAATTAAAAATATCTAACAAAATTCACATCTATGGCCACAACTTTGATAATAACATACTTATGAAAAAATTTCAGATCCTGATAAATATGCCAGTTTAAATTCATCCAATTGTTTTGATAATAACCTTTTCATTAAGGAACAATTTTTAATATAACTATCTGGATTTAAATTAGTATATATTGTAACACACCTATTTATATATTTTGTTTTAAAATTTTCATCCCATACATTTTCTGATTTATTACACATTTTCTCTAATACATAATTAAAAATACCTCTCTCTAAATTTAATGCCATTTTTATAATATCGCTTTCTTTATAATTTTCACAGTCCTCATATTTTTTTAAATCTATAGTATTTTTTAACAATTTATAAAACTTTTCATATACCTGTAGTCTTTTTGGTTGAGTCGGAATATATTTTGTATAATCTATTTCTGTTTCCATTATTATAAATTCTAAAAATATATTATTTTTCATTTTTTCTAAAAATTATTTTGTTATTATACTATATATAAACTATGGCTGATATCCCGTCACCAAATTTTTCAGATATATTTAGCAATAATGATTCAGAAAATTCTAACATACCCATTCTGTTAACTGATTTATTCAAAGACGAAAAATCATCTAAACCAAGTACATCTAAACCAAAAAAATTTAACCCAAATTTACGTATAAACACATCTTTAGATGAAATAACATCTGAACCAAGTATATCTAAACCAAAAAGATTTAACCCAAATTTAAATATAGATACATCTTTTACAATTTCTGATTTATTATCTTCAGAAAAAGAACAAAATAATAAAACAAAAAGTACAGATTCAAATGATTCAGAACTTAACGCAGAAATAGATAGATTGTTTAAAAAAGAAAATTCGCCTACTACCGATGATTCTTTTACATTAAGTGATTTAGATATTCCTTCTACATTATCTTATTCTGATCAAATTACAAAATCTGATAAAGCAACTGATACTGATAGCTTTACAAAATCTGATAAAGCAACTGATACTGATAGCTTTACAAAATCTGATAAAGCAACTGATACTGATAGCTTTACAAAATCTGATAAAGCAACTGATACATCAGATTTAGGTAGTCTTTTAAAAGACAAATCAACAAGTACATCTGATTTACCTTTTCAACAAGATGATATGAAACAATTCTCTTTTAATGATATCCCAACAATCGATGTAGACTCTGAAGAAATTAAAAAATCTATCAGTAAACTAAGCCCACCTAAAAAGTCCGCTAAAAAGCGATCTGCTAAAAAGTCCGCTAAAAAGTCCGCTAAAAAGTCCGCTAAAAAGTCCGCTAAAAAGCGATCTGCTAAAAAGTCCGCTAAAAAGTCCGCTAAAAAGTCCGCTAAAAAGTCTGCTAAAA
>Ga0214921_10003337_pt1 | contig 24693 bp, 22 predicted proteins | sample LL1505_MetaG_FD_177992 | JGI IMG/M metagenome (GOLD analysis project Ga0214921, IMG submission 177992) | Freshwater microbial communities from Lake Lanier, Atlanta, Georgia, United States - LL-1505 | ecosystem: Environmental > Aquatic > Freshwater > Lake | place: USA: Georgia | collected...
CGCCTCGGAGCGGGACCTGGAGCGGCTGCGGTCTTTGCCAAGGCCGGAGGACATCCCGCCCAGCGAGGCGAGGGTGCGGCGGGCACAGGCTGCCGTCGATGCCCACCAGGATCAATTCAACCGAGCGGAAGAGCTCTTCAAGCGGCAGGTGGTCACGGATCAGGAAATTGTCCAGAAACGAATGGCGCTCGCCGTCTCGCAGGCCGAACTCGATCAGGCGTTGACCGAAGACCGCAAGCTGAAGATGGGATCGTGGGACAAAGAGATCGCGGTTGCCGCAGCGGCCGTCGAGCAGGCGCGGCAGCGGGTCGCCCAAGGACAGGTCGAGATCGATCGACTCGCAGTGCGGGCGCCGCTTGCGGGCACGATCCTTCGCGTCGATGTGCGGGCCGGCGAGTATGTCGGCACGCCTCCGGGCAAGTCTCTGGTCGTGCTGGGTGACACGACAACGGCACACGTTCGAGTCAGCATCGACGAGCACGACATCGGCCGGTTCCGGCCTGGCCTGCCGGCGACCGCTCATGCCCGCGGTGATGCCAGCCGTTCGCTGTCGCTCACGTTCGTGCGGGTGGTCCCCTTCGTGGAGCCCAAGCGGATCCTGACGGGGCAGGGGGACGAACGTGTTGATACCCGTGTGTTGCAGGTGATCTACCGTGTCGTTCCGTCCGGCCGAGAGTCTCCGGAAACACAGCTCTACATCGGCCAGCAGGTCGATGTGCGGATTGAACCGGCGCCACGGCAGGCTGATGAGGCCACAGGCCCGGCTGAAGTCTTGTGACATGTCCTGCGGCTGCGGTCAAAAGTGCTAGCACCGGGCGTGCTAGCACTTGATGTGGGGGGCGAAGCCGCCCGACACCACAAAATCAGAAAAATCCTTGCCTTGCGTCGTCGGACCGATAGGTTCTCGCCCGTGGCGTCTGCGACAGCCGTGAGGCACTCGCAGGACGCGATCAACGGAAGGATCCGTTGCGATGGCTGAGTTGATCGGATCGTGGCTCGAACGACGGAATTGGCCCGGTACCCCGGTGGGGTGCCGGCCCGGTGCCAGGATGGCACCCGCCCGACGTGCGGCCCCGACAGGATGAAGGTCGAAGCGTTAGGGATGACGCTGCCTGGCCCGCGCCCCACATGGCGTGGTGAAACCTGGCATCGTGCCCTGCCTCTCGGCTGGTATTCCGTGGGGCGGCATGTGGGTGGGGGTCAGCCGAAGGCATGCGGGGGTCAACCCTGACCACCACGTCAGCGGGCCGGTCGGCAGGATGCCGGCTCGTCGCTTTTTCAGAGGAACCCCATGGCTGTCAAACCCCTCATTGGCATCAACACCGACTACCGCTCGACCCGCAAGGAGCACGCTGCCCTCTCGTTCGTCGCGGCTGGCTACTACGACGGCATCACCGCCGCGGGTGGCATCCCTGTGATTCTGCCTCCGTTGGCCGATGAGGAAGACGTCGTTCGCCTGCTCGACATGCTCGACGGCGTGGTGATGGTGGGAGGGGCCGACCTCGATCCGCGTCGCGACGGCTACATGCCGCATCCGGCGGTGCGGCCGATGGACGCTCGCCGAGAGGATTTTGACCGCCTGCTGGCCAAGCACATCTGCGCCCGGCACATGCCCGTGCTGGCGATCGGCAGCGGCATGCAACTGCTCAACATCACCGAGGGCGGCACGCTCTTCCTGCACATCCCCGAGGATCTGCCCAAGGCGATCCCCCACAAGGATCCGATCGACCAGTCCCACCGGCACGCCCTCGTCGTGGAGCCGGGCACGGTGATGGAGCGCGTCTATGGCGACGGCGAAATCCGCGTCAACAGCATGCACCACATGGGTATCGACGACGTCGCCGAGAGCTTCAAAGTGACCGCCCGGGCTCCGGACGGCGTGATCGAAGCGATCGAGAGTGCGGTCGAGGGCTGGGTGGCGATCGGCACGCAGTTCCATCCCGAGGCGGAGACTGCCTCGGCGCTCGACGTGAAGATCTTCGAGGAATTCGTGATCGGCATCACCGGCGAAGTGCCCGAGATGCGGCTGGTCGCCTAGGGGAACAAAGCCGGAACGGCAGAAGTCTCGTCGCAGGGGCGAGGATACGCCCAATGCTCCTCGAGCTTCCGCCGATTCCGGCTTCCCGTGAGTTCAGCCGGGAAACGTCACGCAGTAGATTTCGACGGCAGGCCCGTCGGTCGCTCCACGCGGCCGGCGGGCCTGCTGCTTGATCACCCCCAAGCCCGCCGCGCGGGCGGCGGGCTCGAAGCCTGCCGCCTTGAGCCGGCAGGGATCGGCCACCAGTGCGATGCCATCGGGCCTGAGCGTGCGGGCGATCACATCGACAAGCGCCTCGGGATGGTGCGATTCATAGAGCACGTCGGCCGCCACCACGCGATCGTAGCGGCCCAGATCGGCCGGCAGTTTTCGCCAGTCGAGCTCCCGTGTGGTGATCGCATCGAGTCCATTGCGGACCGCGTTGTACCGCACACCCTCCAGCGCTGGTGATTCATAGTCGGTGGCGGTCACCGTAAACCCGGCGCGGGCCGCTGCCAGCGACGGCAGGCCCAGGCCGCAGCCAAGTTCCAGCAGGGAAAGGCCATGGCCGTCGACGGCCGCGAGATTCTCCGCGAGCACGATCGCCGACTCCCAGACGTCGGCCCAGTAGGGGATCCGTTCGTCCTCGTCGAAGGCGACCAGATCGATGAGGGCCTCCATGTCGGGGGGGCGCCAGACGGAGAGCGGGCGGCCGTTGATGTCGATCTGCCGTTCGACTGGCGCAAAGCGTTCGAATCCCATCCAGGCTCCTGCTTTCTATGGGCAGTTAGCGGACTCCGGTAGGCGGACCGTATCCGGGAACGATACCATGAGCTCCCATGCTTACCGACTATGATCTGCACCTTCTGGGTGAGGGCCGCCACTGGAAGAGCTACGAGAAGCTCGGGGCGCAGCTCCACGTGGTCGACGGCGTGGCGGGCGTGAATTTCGCCGTCTGGGCGCCCAACGCGGAGGCGTTGAGCGTTGTCGGGGATTTCAACGGCTGGGATGGCCGGCACCACACCATGCAGAGGCGGGTGCCATCGGGCATCTGGGAGTTGTTTGTGCCGGGGATTGGTGCCGGCACGCTCTACAAGTACCGCGTGCATGCCGATGGCAGCTTCAGCGACCGGGCCGATCCCTACGGATTCGGTGCCGAAGTGCCGCCACGGACCGCATCCAAGGTGATCGATCTCACCAGCCACTCCTGGCGCGACCAGGAATGGTTGGAGCAGCGTGCCGACCGCAACAGCTTCTCGGCACCACAGAGCATCTATGAAGTGCATCTCGGCAGCTGGCGACGGCCGGGTACCGACCCGCACCGCTGGCTGAGCTACGCCGACCTCGAGCGGGAACTCGTGCCTTACTGCCTCGAAATGGGGTTCACGCACGTCGAGTTCCTGCCGCCGATGGAGCATCCGCTCTCGGCGAGTTGGGGTTACCAGACGATCGGACTGTTTGCGGCCACCAGCCGCTTCGGCTCGCCTCAGGATCTGATGGCGCTCATCGATGCCCTGCATCGGGCCGGCATTGGCGTGATCATCGACTGGGTGCCCGCCCACTTTCCGCGGGACGGCCACGGCCTGCGCCGGTTCGATGGCACGGCCCTCTATGAGCATGAGGATCCGCGGAAAGGTGAGCATCCCGACTGGGGCACGCTGATTTTCAACTACGGCCGCAACGAGGTTGCCAACTACCTCGTGTCGAGTGCGTTGTTCTGGCTCGACCGCTACCACGTCGATGGTCTGCGGGTCGACGCGGTGGCGTCGATGCTCTATCTCGACTACAGCCGCAAGGATGGCGAGTGGGTGCCGAACTGCCACGGCGGCCGAGAGAATCTGGAAGCGGTCGAGTTCATCAAGAGCTTCAACGTTCAGGTTCACTCGCACCACCCCGGCGTGCTCACGATCGCGGAGGAATCGACGGCCTGGGCGGGGGTGTCGCGTCCGACCTATGTCGGTGGGCTCGGGTTCAGCCTGAAGTGGAACATGGGCTGGATGAACGACACCCTGCGCTACATGCGGCACGACCCTGTGCACCGCAAGTATCATCACGACGAACTCACCTTCAGCCTGATTTATGCGTTCCATGAGAACTTCGTGCTGCCGCTCTCCCACGACGAGGTGGTGCACGGGAAGGGATCGCTGCTCGATCAGATGCCGGGGGATGTCTGGCAGAAATTCGCCAACCTTCGGCTCTTCTATGCCTACATGTGGTGCCATCCCGGCAAAAAACTGCTCTTCATGGGGGGCGAATTCGGGCAGTGGCAGGAATGGAATTTCGACGAGAGCCTCGACTGGCACCTGCTCGCGGGGGAAAGCCATCGCGGCCTGTCCCGGGCGGTCGCCGATCTGAACAATCTCGTGCGGCGGGAGTCTGCCCTGCACGAACTCGACTTCGACGGCGCCGGCTTCGAATGGATCGACTGTCACAACTGGCAGGATAGCGTGCTGGTATTCGTGCGGCGCGGATCGAAGAGCCACGACTGCGTGGTCGTCTGCTGCAACTTCACGCCCGTGCTCCGGCAGGGCTATCGGATCGGACTGCCCGCTGCCGGCTCCTACGAGGAGGTCTTCAACAGCGACTCATCCTGGTATGGCGGGAGCAACTCCGGCAACAGCGGCCCGATTCAGTCGGCAGCCGTGCCTCACCATGGCCGCGAACACTCGCTCACGCTCACCCTGCCGCCGCTGGCGGCGATCGTGCTCAAGCCCCGGTGATGCAGGCGGTGGAAGGCTTGCTCCACGGCCAGTGGGACCAAGGCCCTACCTGGGCGGTCGCTTCCATTCGAGGCTGTACCGCTTCTGCATGCCCTTGATCAGGCTCTGAAAGGTTTGTGAGGCCTCCTGCTGAGCGACCATGCTGATCTTCTGTCGGTCGTTGCGGCCGGCCAGAAATTTCTCTTGCAGTTCGGCCGCGGGAGGATCCTGAGACACCAGTCGCAGCACGTAGCAGACGGTCTGCGGCTCGTTGAAGGCCACAGCCGTGCGTCCTGGCTCCAGCGCGAAGACGGCCCGCATGAACTCCTCACCGGGCATCGAAATGCCCTCGGGCTGGGAGAGCGTCGGACCGCCACCCGCTCCCATCATGCCCTGCTCAAGCCAGGAAAATGGACCGACCTGCGTTGCCTTCATGTCAGCCGCACCCGCGGGGGCGACCTGCTGGAGCGTCGCTTCAAGCGTCTGCTGCGCGGTGTCTGCCTGTCGGGCGATCTCCTCAGCGCGTTTTTTGGCGAGGCTTCGGCCCTCGACAATTCTCCAGGCGCGTTCCACTCCCGAACGGGCCGTTTCAAATGACGGGGTGAATTCGGGCTGGTCCTCCGTCCGCCAGGACAGATAACGGTTGCCTTCGACATCCCGTGACCGGATGGGCCGCAGGGACATCGCCCCGGCGCCAAACATCTGGTCGAGCCACCGCTGCTGACGGATACCAAACCGGCTACTGGCGTCTTGGACAAAATCGAAGCTGCCACCGATACCACCGGCAGCGAAGGCTGCATCAGCGGGGATCAGTTCGGAGCGACCCGATTCAAGGCCCTGTTTCTCAGCAATCTTCGCCAGGTCAGGCGGCCGCGGCGCCTCCACGCCGACGGGCTTCTGTGCCTGCCAGAGTGCGTAGTCTTCAGCAAAACCTCGGATGTCGCCCGCCACGAGAGAGTAGATCTCATCGATCTTGGCATCGGCCCGTTCCCGAGCCAGACGCTTACGAATATCGTCCTTCACGGCGTCGAGCGGCTCGAACTGGGCGGCATCGTCGGTTTTGTTTTCAGGCGCGGCCGGTGTGGCCGGTGTGTCAGCAGCCGGCGGTGTCGGCGAAGTCTGACTGTTCTCGCTCGTGGCAGGAACCGCTTCTTTGGCAGCCTCAGCTTGAATGACGTCGGCCGCGGGCTTCGCCGCATCAGCCGGGGCTTCCGCCGGTTGCTTGAACGACACGTTGGAAAATGGACTTGTGCCGGTTGCAGCAGCCTTGGGCGTTGGAGGAGCCTCATTAGGCTTGGTTTCGGCAGGCGGCGTCGCCTCGTCCGCAGGCTTTGCCTCGCCGTCAGCTGGCTTCGCTTCGGGAGCGGTCGCCGCTGGTTCAGCAGCTGGTTGCGTAGCGGCCGGTTCCGAAGCAGCCGGCTTGGTCTCTGCCGCCGGTTTGGCGCGGAACATCGCCGTCTTGTTCTTCTCGTAGTATTCGGAGATCTGCTCGTCGGTCACTTCGGCAGCAGCCGCTTCTTCAAAGAGGCCCGTTTTTGCGACGAGGTATTCGTATTGCACCCGATGAGGCTCGCGGAAGCCGGGGTCGGCACTGCGGGCTTCGGGGAGATCGTTCTTGTAGCGGTCAAAAAACGTGCGGAGAGCAGAGTCAGAGGGGGCTGGCACATCGCCGGCAAACGTTTCCACGACCACCGGCACCACCTCCACGGTGGCCCGCTGTTCGAGCCGCCGGAAGTAGTCCCACTGCCACCCCGGCGGATCGCCCATCAAGGCCGAAAGATGGAGCCTCAGCACCGTGCGGGCGGCGAGTTCGGTTCGCAACGCCTCAAAGATATCCTGCTGCGTCAAGGGGAACGGCCCGAGCCGCAGCCGCGAGATGATCTCGTCAAATTGTTCCTGGCGGACGAGGTTGCCGGTGCACTGGCCGAGAAAATCGTTGATCGATTGATCGCTGATCACCAGTCCGTTGGCCTTCGCATCCTGCGCAAGCAGCATCGTCTGAACGGTTGGCTCCTCCCCCTCCGGCAGCAGGGGCATCTGCGATGGATCGCGGTCCGCGGCTTCCGCCGACGCCATCAGGAACCGGTTCACGAGCGACCGCACGGCGACCGTCCGTTCGAGCTCACCTTCGCGAAGCGATCCCCCGTTCCAGGTCACGGCGACGGGCTCCTGCGACACCGCAGAACTGCCCATCTGGAGAAAGGGGGGCAGCACGAAAAACGCCAGCATGGCCAGAATTGCCACAGCAACGAGCAGGGAACGCTGGTATTTCCGAAAAATCTCGAACGAGCCGACCATGGCACCGCCTGTGAGCTGTTCTCGGACGGCAGAACCGCCGAGACTTGACAAAGAACTTGGGGGCAGGGTAACGCTTGGAGACCTGCGGACAGGCCGCAGATTGTAGCGCTGGGCCGGTTTGCGCCAATCCCGATGCTGGCACCTTTCACCAAAAACCACCCCAGACGACGCCCCCCACGATGGCCAAAAAGACCTCCAAACGACCGCCTGCGAAACGCGGAAGCTCCACTGCAGCCGCGTCATCCGTGCCCAAGGGCCAGTTCCAACTGGTGATCGTCGAGAGCCCCGCCAAGGCGAAGACCATCGAGAAGTACCTGGGGCCCGGGTTCGTGGTGAAGGCCTCGATCGGGCACATTCGTGACCTGCCGAGCAAGGCCCCACGGGGCTCCAAGCAGGCTGTTCCGGGCGTCGATCTCGACCACGATTTCGCTCCCACCTACGAAATTGACGACAACAAGACCAAAACCGTCTCGGAGCTCCGCCGGCTTGCCAAGGGAGCCAGCGACGTCTGGTTCGCCACCGACTTGGATCGTGAGGGCGAGGCGATCGCCTGGCACCTCACGCAGGTGCTCGGGGTCGACCCGGCCCATGCCAAGCGGGTGACGTTCGACGCGATCACGAAAGCGGAGGTGCAGCGGGCCTTCCGGGAACCGCGGGTCATCAACATGCCGCGGGTCGAGGCGCAGCAGGCGCGTCGGATCGTGGACCGGATCGTCGGCTATCAGGTGTCGCCTATCCTCTGGAAGAAGGTGGCGGGCGGATTGAGCGCCGGGCGAGTGCAGAGCGTCGCGACCAGGATCGTGGTGGAACGCGAGCAGGAGATTCGCGGCTTCACGCCGTCGGAATCCTGGGACATCTCCGCCAACATGACTTTTGATGTGACCGACGCCGCCGGCCTCCATGGGCAGTGGGCGACGTTCATGGCAAAGCGAGATGAACGCGGCCGGCCGCCGCTGGTGCGGGAACGGATGGCCTGGTTGGCCGATCGGCGGGCGCTCTCCTGTGATCTTGTCGAGTTGGCCGGCAAGCCGGTGCGGATCGAGGCCGACAAAGACTCAGCCGCAGACCTTGCCGTGTCTGCCGAACAGGCCGCTACTGCCGCGGGGCTGGTAGATGTGGCGGTCGATCGTGCATTCGATGCCGACGGCAAAGGCCGCGGGAAAAACACTGTGCGGATTACCGGCCGGCCCGATCCCGCCGCACGCTACACGGTCGAATCGATCGACGTCACCCGCACCCGTTCCCGACCATACCCGCCTTTTATCACGAGCACCCTGCAGCAGGCTGCCAGTAGCCGGCTGGGCATGTCAACAGACCGCACGATGCGGATCGCCCAGCAACTCTACGAGGGCATCGATGTGCCGGGCGAGGGCCGCGTGGGCCTGATTACCTACATGCGAACCGACTCGACCAACCTCTCGAAAGAGGCGGTCGACATGGCGAGGCGCTACCTCAGTGAGCGTCTCGGAGACAAGTATGTCCCCGATAAGGCCCGCTCCTATTCGAGTTCCAACGAGAGCGCCCAGGAGGCCCACGAGGCGATCCGGCCGACCGACGCTTTCCGGGATCCCGACAGCATCGCCGCGGCGCTGCTCGACATGCGGGACGGCGACCAATTGCTCAAGGTCTACCGGCTCATCTGGCAGAGCTTCGTCGCCTGTCAGGCGACCGACGCGGAGTGGGATTCGACGAGCGTCCGCATGCGGCGGAGCGACCGCGACACCGGTGCTGTCTTCAAGGCAAGCGGCCGGGTGCTCCGATTCGATGGCTTTTATGCGGTGAGCGGCACGCCGAAAGATGACGGGGACCAGGTGCTGCCCGACTTCCAGAAGGGGACGAAACTCGCCCCCTTCGACATCGAACCGCGGCAGAAGTTCCAGTCTCCGCCGCCCCGCTACACCGAGGCCACGCTCGTCAAAAAGATGGAGGAGGAGGGGATCGGTCGCCCCTCGACCTATGCCAGCATCATCAACGTGATCGAAAATCGTGGCTACGTCATCCAGCAGGAACGTCGGTTCCACGCCACGGCCATCGGTGAGGCGGTCACCGGCTTCCTCAAGCGGGGCTTCCGAGACCAGTTCATCGAGATCGGTTACACGCGGGAGATCGAACGCGAACTCGATCAGGTGGCGCAGGGCACGAAGAAGTGGACCGACATGCTCCATGAGTTCCACGACGAACTCAGCCCGAAGCTCGACAGCGCCATGGACGAGCCGCACGAGAAGGCGAAGTCTGATCCATCGCCCTACGCCTGCCCGCAGTGCGGTCGGCGACTGGAGTATCGACTCGGCGGCAAGGGGGAGTTTCTCTCCTGCAGTGGCTACAACGAAAAGATCCTCGAGGCTCCGCCGGCCCCCAAGCCCACCGCCAAGGGGAAGAAGCCGAGGAAGCCCAAGGAGGTGCCAGCCTGTTCGTTCGCGATGCCGGTGGATCGCCAGCGGCGGCCGCTGCTACCTGAGCAGATCGACCTGCTTTCCCCCGCCGGCGTGCCGATGGTCAAGCGGACAGGCCGGTTCGGCGATTTCCTGGTGGAAGATAAGCCACGGCCGGTGAAGCCACGTGGGAAAAAGGCGGCCGAAGAGGCGGCCGCGGAACCGCCGCCGTTCATTCTCAACCTGGACAAGAAGGCCAACATCAAGTTTCCGTCGCCGCCGCCGTTCGTCACCGACATCGCCTGCCCTAAGTGCGGCGACATGATGAATCTCCGGGAAGGCAAGCGGGGGCCGTGGCTGGGCTGCCGCGCCTTCCCCAAGTGCCGCGGCCGCGAGGCCTTCACGAAACTCCCGGAGGCCCGGCAGAAGGAACTCGAGCGAGAACTTGCGGCTGTCATGGCCGGCCGTACCAAGCTGGCGTTGACCCGTCGCGACGGTGTCACGCCTGTGGAGGAAGGGACGCCACTTACGAAGCTCCAGATGGAGGGCGGGATCGCCGAACTGGCGATGTTCGACGGCTGACGGGCGGCGGTGTGAAGTGAACCGTGGAAGCACGTCTCACGCCCGTGGCAGCAAGTTTCCAACCGTGGCAGCAAGTTTCCAACTTGCTGAAAAAAGACGGGCAAGTTGGAAACTCGCCCCCACAAAAAAAAGGGCAGGTTGGAAACTCACTCCCACAATGAGAAGAGACTCGCACTCATGAGGAACGTGCGGTCGTGAGCCTCATAGCCAAGGGACGTCGCCCGTGAATGTCGTCGGTGTTTCGTCGAGCGCGATGGCGAAGGCCGTGGCATGCGAACGGCAGTGCGAGATGCTGACGAGGATGCAGTGGATCCCCATCTTTTCGGCGATCTCCTGCGTGCCCCCCTTGAGAAACGCCTGCGGCCGGCCGCCGGGGCCGTTTCGAACCTCGATATCCCGCCAGCTGATGCCCTTCCGCCAGCCGGTGCCAATCGCCTTGAGCACCGCCTCCTTGGCCGCCCAGCGGCCGGCGAAGTGCTGTGTGGCCATCCGCCGACTGCGGCAGTAGTCGATCTCCAGCGGCGTGTAGACGCGGTCCACGAAGAGTTCGCCGTGGCGTTCGATCATCTGGGCGATCCGCAGGCATTCGGTGATGTCGGTGCCAACTCCCAAAACGTTCATGCTCGCGCCCCCCGGCCGGAAGATTTCCCGGCGGCGGCCGGCTTTCCAGCCTTGCCTCGGGTAAGACCACTGGCCCGCCGGGCCCGATCAAGCACATCCCTCGCCTTGGCCCGAGCCCGCTCGGCCCCGGCGGCAAGGATCGCCTCGATTCGGTCGGGGTCGGCTTCGAGGGCCGCCCGACGGGCCCGCGCCTCGGCGAAGAACTGGGCCGATGCCTCCGCGAGCGCCTTCTTCACCTCGCCGTAGCCGAAGCCGCCGCGGCGGTAGAGGTCGGCCATTGTCAGGCGGTCTGCCTCAGGGGCCATCAGGGAGTAGAGCGCGAAGAGGTGGTCGTCGTCGGGATTCTTCGGCTCCTCCATGGGGCGGGAGTCGGTCGTGATCCGCATGATCTTCTTCTTCTGCGCAGCCGGATCGTCGAAGACCTCGAGGGTGTTGTCGTAGCTCTTGCTCATCTTCTGGCCGTCGGTACCCGGCACGCGGCCGCCCCCCTCCACCAGCCTCGGCTTCGGGAGCGTAAACACCTCGCCGTAGAGGTGGTTGAACGTGCCGGCCAGATCCCGGCAGACCTCGATGTGCTGCACCTGATCCTCGCCGACGGGCACGACCGTAGCGTCGTAGGCCAGGATGTCGGCGCTCATCAGCACCGGGTAGGTGAAGAGGCCGGCATCAGCCGGGAGCCCACGGATCTTTTTGTCTTTATACGCATGGCAGCGTTCGAGCAGCCCCATCGGCGTGACGGTCATCAGCAGCCAGGTCAGTTCCGCCACCTCCGGCACGTCTGATTGCACGAAGAGCGTGGCACGATCGGGATCGAGCCCCAAGGCCACGAGGTCGACGGCCGCGTCGTGCACGAAGGACCGCAGCCGATCGGGCTCCCGCACGGTCGTGAGTGCGTGCAAATCGGCGATGAAGTAGTAGGCTTCGTGATCAGGCTGCGGCTGTCCAGGCGTCCGCTCGCTCGGCTGCAGATCGATGTATTGCCGGATCGCGCCGAAATAGTTGCCCCAGTGGAATCGCCCCGTCGGCTGGATTCCCGACAGGACACGGGTAGGGGCCGGCGGCCGGGGAGGAGTCGCGGGCTGCGGTTCAGGTGGCATGGGTGCTGGTTCCAGAGGGGGGCAGTGCCGGCGGGCAGACGGCAGCAATGGGTAGGGCGAGCGTGCCGATCACATCGGCCATGCCTGTCGCCCCCAGTTCGGCCAGCGCCGCGGGCAGGCCGTCGAGCAGCCGTGCCGAAGCGATCGGTTCGGCGAAGTTGGCGGTGCCGATCTGCACGGCGGAGGCTCCCGTGACAAAAAACTCCATGCAGTCATCGATCGACATGATGCCGCCCACACCGACGATGGGGATGTCGAGGGCCTGGCGTACCTGATGGACGCATCGAAGGGCGATCGGTTTGATCGCCGGGCCACTCAAGCCGCCGATGACATTGCCGAGCAGCGGTCGCCGCCGCCGCCAGTCGACAGCCATGCCCTGGCAGGTGTTGATGAGCGTGACGGCATCGGCGCCACCGTCCTTGGCCGCCCGGGCAATCTCCACGATGCTGGTGACGTTGGGGGTGAGCTTGGCAAGGATCGGCAGTGCGGTCACCGACCGCACTCCCTCCACCACGCCGCGGCAGGCCACCGGGTCGGTGCCCATGTCGATCCCATGGCTGACGTTCGGGCACGAGATGTTGAGTTCGAGCGCCGCTATGCCGGGCATGCCGTCGAGCCGCGAGGCGAGCGTGACGAAGTCAGCCAGCGAACCTCCCGCGATGCTCACGATCACGGGAGCGCCGCATCGGACCAGGAATGGCAGTTGGCGGGCGAGGAACGAATCGATGCCGTCGTTGTCGAGGCCGATCGAATTGAGCAGGCCGGCCGCGGTTTCGACCGTTCGCCAGGGCGTGTTGCCTGGACGGGGCAGAGGCGTGATCGTCTTGGGGACCACGCCACCCAGCCGGGCCAGATCGACGAAGCCGGTCATCTCCCGCCCGTAGCCGAACGTGCCAGAGGCCACCATGATCGGATTCGGCAGCCGGAGCCTCCCCAGGCTGACGGCCAGCGGTATCGCCGGTGTGGCGGGCTGTGGCGTCGCCATTGCCGGGGAGGGCACCGCGGACTCAGGAGGTGGCATGGAGGGCAACTGGGGCGGAGAGGATGGCGGGGGCGTTGTGGGGGGCCGGACGAGAATCGGCCGGGTGTGTCTACAAGACCACGGAAACCTACGGCCCCGAGTGTAGTGGGTTTTTCGAACGCCCCAAGATCGCCGCCGTGTTCGCCGGGAGTCTCGGAACGGAGGACTGCAGGTTTCCGGAAAATATTCCGATTCTGTCAAGTCTGACGAATATGCCGCCGATACTCCCAGTGGAAGATTCCTGAACAGCCGGGCTGACCGGCAAGGTGGATCGTTGACACTACTACTTGCCAGTCATAGACTTCCGACGAGTCGCACCCTCCGTGCGGAGCGTCCAGATCGTGACCAAGAAAGACATTGTCAAAACGATCGCCGAGCAGATCGAACTGCCGCAACTCCGGACCAAGGAGCTGGTGCAGAAGACGTTCGACGCCCTCATCGACGCCCTGGTGCGCGAAGGGCGGATCGAGCTCAGGAACTTCGGCGTCTTTCAAATCAAGAAACGCGAGGCACGGATGGCCCGCAACCCCCGAACGGGGGAGCGTGTGCCGGTGCAGGCCAAAAGCGTCGTCTCTTTCAAGCCGGGCAAAGAGATGGAGGCCCGGGTGCGACAACTCGATCGGGCGGAGACTCCCGCGGATGCTGCAGACTCCAGCAAGCCAACCGTGCCGGTACGGCAGGAAGGCCAGACGGAGCAGGAGTAATTTGCAGGATAGGGAGCCTGGGCAAGCCGTTTGTGGCCTGCTTTGAAAATCAACATCGCGGCAATGGATTGCCGTCAGCTACATCTTCCGCCAGCCCGGCCATTCTTGCGATGGTGGGCGGTCGGCAGGTCGGTCACCGGGTTCCGCAGCGTGTTGCACGGAGCGTGGCTCCCGTGACACGCCGGACCGGAACACGGATTGGATGAGGGAGAAGCAGGTCATGAAGGCGCACCTTACCAACGGCGGCACGATCACCAGAACGGCGTGGATGCTCTTCGCTGCCGTGGCGTTGGCAACCAACACCGGCTGCCTCATTCCGATGTATTCCGGCGATCCCGTTCGGCGCGCTGAGCAGCTCATCTACACGTCGGAAGACCTGCGGCAGATCACCGATGAATGGGAACGCATCTGGTTCCTCGATCAGCCATCGCACATGACGATGTACCGCACGCACGGCGGCGTGCTGTAATCGGCGGGCCGGACACGAACGTGCTCCCGCCGCCGGGACGGCAGAAGCCGCTAGAGCGAACCCAGAATCGCTCTAAATCCTGATCTTTGAGGCCTGCTCGACGATCTGTTCGAGTGGCACCAGGTTGCCCTTGTTGCAGCCAGGGCAAGCCTCGGCCGCCTCAGCCCACGCTTCTGGAGAGCGGATGTTGGAATCCCAGAATGGCCAGGTCTTGCACTGCCGTGGCCGCTCCTCATAGACCGTGCATCCGCGGGTTTTTTCATCCAGCAGCACGCAGTCTCCACCCGGCCGCTCCTTGAGCGACCGACGCACGCCCACCCGCTTCACATGCTTCGCCTCGAAGTCGGCCGGCGTCATGCCGATTCGGGCAGCCATGCCGTTGATCTCCTCCTGATTCACCCAGACGTAGCCCTCGGCGCCCGAGCAGCAGTCGCCGCACTGCGTGCACTCGAACCGCAGGCCACCGGAATACCAGACCTCTTTTTTGATTCCTGCCATCGATCGTCTCCTCGGTTGCTGATCGTCTGGGAGCCTGTCATCTGAGCGACTGCACGGCCGTCACGACCGCAGCGACGTCATCGGCGGTATTGAAGGGACCGAAACTCGCCCGCACGGTGCCGCCATGCTGCGTGTCGAGGTGCGGATGGATGCAGGCGGCGCAATGAAAGCCCGAACGCACCTGCACGCCCGCGATCTGCTCGAGCAGCACGGCGACTTCGGCCGGATCATAGCCCTCGACCGTGAAACTCACAATCGGCGCGATCGCTTCGTCACCGCTGCCATGCGGGTTGCTCGCCCGCACGGCGTCGGCAGAGGGGCCGATCACCCGCACGCCGGTGATCTCAGCCAGCCCCGCGGCGGCAGCGGCGGCCAGGTCACGGCACAGCTGTCCAACGGCATCGATCGAGTGCATGGTGAGCCAGTCAGCAGCGGCCAGGAGTCCGGCGAGTGCGGGCAGGTCGGGTGTGCCGGGCTCCATGCGGTCGGTGAAACCATCGGGCATGGCGAGACTGTCGCTCGCCGAGCCGGTGCCTCCCTGCACGAGCGGCGCGAGATCGATGCCGGGCCGGGCCCAGAGGATGCCCGCACCGGCCGGCCCGAGTAGCCACTTGTGTGATGGGGCGACAACGATGTCGGCGCCATAACCTCTCGAAGTGCAGGCGATCTGTCCAAGCGTTTGCGCCGCATCGAGCAACAGGAGTCCGCCGCGGTCATGCGCGATCGTGCCAAAGGCCCCGGCATCCTGGACGGCGCCGGTGACGTTCGAGGCATGCGAGCAGACCACGAGCCGCGTCGCCGGTCGCCAGGCCCGGGCGACCGCTTCCGGGTCGACACGGCCGGCGCCGTCGCAGGGCACGATCGAGAGTGCGATCACGCCCCGCGACTCCAGCCAATGGAGTGGACGGAGCGTGGCGTTGTGGTCGGCGGCCGTGGCGATCACGTGGTCGCCGCTGGCGAGCAGGCCGTGGATTGCCATGTTGAGCCCGAGCGTTGCTCCGGCTGGAAAGGCCACCCGCTGCGGATCGACGTTGCCGAGCAGACGGGCGACGGCGGCCCGGCACCGCGAGCGGATCGCGTCCGCGGCGACCGCCTCGCGATAGGTGGCCCGGCCGGCGGTGGCACCGATCGACCGCCCGGCATGTTCCCACGCGGCGAAAACCTCTGCCGGCTTGGGCCACGAGGTGGCGGCGTTGTCGAGATAGCGGCGGACTGTTCCGGGTTCAGACACGCTCAGCCCCCGATCTGATACATGGCCCGGGTCGGCCGCTCGAACGCCGGCGTGCCGATGCCGTGTGCGGCCCGTTTCACTCGCACGCAGTCATGGAGCAGGTGGGCAATCGCGTCGTCGGAGCCGCCCGTGCGGAGCACCTGCCGCGCGTCCCACTCTGTCGTCGAGAACAGGCAGTTGCGAAACTGCCCGTCAGCCGTAAGCCGCAACCGGTCGCACCGGTCACAGAAGGGCTGCGTCACTGGGTCGATGAAACCGACGCCAGGCCGTCCGCCGTCGTCATGGCCAGGCACCTCCTGTTTCAGAGCGTCATCTGCATAGCAGTAGTCAACAGCCGGCTGGCCGTCGTCGGTGCGGACCGCCGGCACGAGCGGTCCCAGATGCCGCGTGAGGATCTCGCGAACCTCACGGCCCGAGAGCACCTGCCCGTTCGCCCACGATGCTTCGCCGTCGAGCGGCATGAACTCAATGAACCGAAGATGGAGACCCTCGCGGCGGCAGAACGCTGCCAACGGCACGATCTCCCCTTCGGTGAGCCCCCGGATGGAGACGGCGTTGACGCGGATCGAGCGGAAGCCGGCAGCCTTCGCGGCGGCGAGTCCCGCGAGTACGCGGTCGAGCCCCTGCCGCCGCGCGATCCGCTCGAAGACCTCCGCGCTGAGCGCATCGAGGCTCACGTTGAGCCGATGCAGGCCGGCGCTGCGCAGCGTTGCCGCCTGCTCCTCGAGCAGCAGGCCGTTGGTCGTGAGCGACACCTCCTCGATGCCGGGAATGCGGACGAGCTTCCGTACGAGCGCGTCGACGCCGCGTCGCAGCAGCGGCTCACCCCCCGTGATCCGAAGCGAACGGATGCCTTGGCCTGCCGCCACGCGGACCACCCGCGTGATCTCCTCGTCGCTCAGCAGTTCTTCCCGTGGCTTGAAGGTGGCGTCGAGCGGCATGCAATACGTGCAGCGGAGATTGCAGTGGTCGGTGACGCTGATCCGCAGGTCGGTATGCACGCGGCCGAACCCGTCGATGAGTTGCGACACGACCGCGGGGCTCTTGGGATGGATCCAGGTGCGGTCGCCATCGGGCCCCTCCTCGCACTTCCAGATCGGCACGTCACGCTTGATTCGCTCCATCAACCACTCGGCCGCAGCAAAAGCCTCGCGCCGGTGCGGGGCACTCGTGGCGATCGCCACGCTCGTCTCGCCGACCGCGACCTCGCCAAGCCGGTGGCTGATCATGCACGCCGTCAGGGCATATTTCGTCACGGCCTCGTCCCGCAGCCGGGCCAGCTCGGCGCGGGCCAACGGCTCGTGGGCCTCGTAGGCGAGGCGTCGTGTCTGGATACCAGCCGTCACGCCTCGCGTCGTGCCGGTGAAGAGCACGTTCGCGCCTGCCGCGTCATCCGCAACGGCCGTCAGTATCCGGGCCGTGTCGATCGGTTCCCACACCAGGAGGAGCGAGGCTGCTTCCGCCGCCCTATCGATTCCCGCAGCGGCCATGTCAGCCTCCGCTCACCGGAGGAATGATCGCCACGTCAACGCCATGGGGAACCACCGCGTGATCCGTCACGTAGGCATCGCCGATGGCCACGGCGCTGCGAGCGAGTAGCGGCGCGAGAGCGGGAAACTCGTCGGCGAGTCGACTGCGGAGTGCGGCTGCGGTGCCACCCTCCCAGTCGAGTTGCAGCGAACGGCGGCCGATTGCAGCAGCCATGCCGGCGAACAGGCTGACGCGGAGCGGACCAGCGGGCGTGGTGGCGTGAATCGCGAGGCCGGGATCGTGAGAGTGGGGTTCGTGCATGCGTCAGCTGGTGGTGAGTGGCCCACTTCTGCCGGTGAGCAGCGAGTCGAGACCGTCTGGGCCGGGGCCGGACAACAGGCCATAGGACTTTGCCAGCAGTTTCACCGGGTGAACCGTCGGCTTGGATGTGCCCTGTTCCATTTGTATCCGGCAGCCACTGCACTCGGTAGCACCCGCTTCGATGCCGCCGCTGCGCATCGCCGACACCAGTCCCAGCCCCACCCGCAGGCTGGTGCGGTAGTTGCCGCGGGAAAGTCCGAAGGTGCCGGCCATTCCCGAACAGCTGCGGTCTGCCGAGTCGATCGTGAGGCCGGGCACGAGCCGGAGCAGGTTTTCGGCGGGGCTTGTGTCGCGGCCGATTCGGGCGTGGCAGGGGGCGTGGTAGAGAATGCGTGTGGCGGACTGCGGCGGGCTGCTCGCAGGTTGGAAGTCGAGACGCAGTCGGCCCTCGCGGTGAAGGTCCCAGAGAAACGTCGCCGCATCCGATGTGGCGGCGACGACGCGATCCATTTCTTCGTCCTCCAACAGCAGCGGGTAGTCGTGCACGATGCAGGTGACTGCGGATGGCTCGGTGCAGATGATGCGGTATCCGAGACGAACCGCCTCCGCGAGCACCCGAAGATTGGTGCTTGCCAATCGCCGCGCCGCAGCCACATCCCCCGCTGCCACCAGCGGCATCCCCGCGGAGACCTGTCGAGGGTCGATGAACACACCGATGCCGTTGTGTTCGAGCACCGCCACCAACGCCTTGACGAGCAGCGGATCGTGGCGACGGGCAAACGTATCGAGAAAGTAAAGCACCCTCGGGCCACTGCGGCGCGACGGTCGTGTCAGACCACGGCGGGCAGCCCACCGCATCACCTGCTGGCCAGTGAAGCGAGGCAACTTGCGGCCGCGGGCGATGCCCAGCACTTTTTCCATCAGCCAGCGGGCCTGCGGATTGGCGATTGCCCGATTCGCCAGGGGCGCGACTGCGCCCCCCAAGCTGCTCAGCGAATCGACCCGCGACAGCAGCCACGACTGCAGATCGAGGCCGTTGATCTCGACATGCGCCGCCTTGAGTTCCGTGACGATGGTCGGGATGTCGACCCCGGCGGAACAGTCGGCCCGGCATTGATGGCAATTGAAGCAAGTGTCGGCAATGGCCCGCACGTCGTCGTGGCCGATGGCTGCAGGGTCAAGCTTCGCGGAGAGCAGCGATGCCAACAGGTTGGCCTTGGCGCGAGGCGAGTTCTCCTCCGCAGGGTTCTCCCGGTACATCGGACACATCCGGGAGCCAGCTGCTTGAGTGCGGCAGCCGCCGCACCCATTGCAGGCATCGACCTCGTCGGTGAGCCGCTCGGGTGTCCATGTCAGCACCGGCAGAGCCAGCGACGAAGGCCCTGCATGCTGGTCGGACAGTGGCGGCCGCCAGGCCACTGGGTCCACGCTCGATCCCGTGATCACCCCAGGATTCAGGACGCCCTCTGGATCGAAGACCCGTTTCACGGCGGCGAACAGCTCGGCAAGCGCCGGGAAGTGCGTCGCAAAGAAGGGAGTACGGGAGAGGCCAAGGCCCTGCTCACCGCCGATCGTGCCGCCAACGGCCACCACTTCACCATAGATGGCGTCTGCCAGCCGCTCCAGCCGGAGGCGTTCGGAAGGATCGCGGGGATCGGCGTAGGGCCGGATGTGCAGTTGGCCTTGGACGGCATGGGCGAAGAGCATCGCCGTGACGTCGCACTGCTTGAGGACCTCCTGCAGCCGACGGAGAAATTCGGGAACCGCCTCCGGCGGCACCACCACATCCTCCACGAACGGCACAGGTCGAATCGTGCCACGCACGCCGTGCAAGGTGGCCACAACACTCCGGGACAACTCCCAGAGGGCGGCCTTTTCGGCCGCGCTCTCGGCCCGTCGAACGTCGAGGCACACGTCCCGCGGGCCTTGGAGCCGCCGCGCGGCCTGGTCAAAGAGGGCATCGGCAGCCTGCTCGTTGGCGGCCCCGAACTCCACCAACAGACCCGCACCCGCCACCGGTGGAATGAGCTGATCGAATGCCGGCTTGGCGCTGCGGGCGAGGGTGAGATGCCGTTTGTCGAACAGATCGCAGGCATCGGGGGAAAGTGATCGCAGCCTGACCGCCGCCTCCGCGGCGCGGTCGAGCGAGTCAAAGAGAAACAGCCCAACGGCCGTCGCCGTCTCGACAGGCACGGTGCTGAGCGTGGCTTCGGTCACGATCCCCAGCGTGCCCTCGGCGCCGCAGAGCAGCCGCGGCAGGTCGACGAGCCCGTCACGGTCGAGAATGCGAACAAGGTCGTGGAGTTGGTAGCCGCCGTGGGTGGCACGTGTGGCCGGCTGGGATGCCGCGATCAGGCCTCGCGACGACGCGAGCACGTCGGCCACACCGGAGGTGAGGTGCGAGAGTCTCTCCGCTCCGCCCGTCCCAGGAGTGGCAGCGGTGGCAAACGGGACGTCGTCGGCGTGCTGGCGAGGCGACACCGGAGCCGTCGGAACGAGGTCGACGATCGCCCCGTCGGCGAGCACCACCCGTGCCGACTCAAGGCGGCCGCTCATCGCGCCATACCGGGGAAAGCGGCTCCCGGAGGAGTTTTTCCCGATCATGCCACCGAGAGTGGTCACGAAACGATTCGACGGATCGACTCCCAGCGTGCGGGCTCCTCGACCGAGATGCTCTTCGAGTTGCGCCGCGACCACGCCCGGCTGCACCCGCACCTCGGTTCCGCTGGTCTGGAGAATCCTGCGGAGAAATCGGCCACAGTCGATCACGATGCCCGGCCCGAGCGCTCCGCCGGCGAGGCTCGAGCCTGCGCCACGGGGGTGCACCGAGATCTGATGCTCGGCGGCCCAACTGACCGCGGCGGCCACGTCTTCAGTCGTCCGTGGTCTCACCACGGCGAGTGGCCAGACCTCGCAGAGGCTTGCGTCGGTGGCGTAGAGGCTCCGGCTTTCGGCGTCGCAGAGGACCTCGCCCGCGACAACGCCGCCGAGATCCTCCTCGATCCTGCTCCGGAGCTGGTCGCGATCCATCGCTCACCTCACGGGTGTGTCGGATCGGAGGCGAGCCGCTTGGTACGGGCGACGAGCTGTCGGTGCTTCTCATGTGTTTCGAGGTCGAAACTCCCAAACCCGGGGCCCCCGGTGGTCGGATCGCCGCTGAGGGTCGTGACTCCGGGGCCGCTATATCGGGCCCCGCACCGGTAGCAGCTCAGGCAGTCGGGCATCAGGAAAAAGAGCGTCACGTCGAGCAATGCCGTGCCGAACAGAATGCCGAATGTGGCCACCAGTTCACGGTTCGCCCAGGCCACGCAGCTGGCCGCCAGACCCGCCACCACGATCGCCAGCCCGAGCCGCTGGGGAAAATCCTTGCGGACGAAGAGCTCCAGGCTGGGGCAGACCAGGCATCGCTGCAGTCGGGGCGGACGCGTATCGACGCCGCGACCGGCGAAGGCATCGACCGGGATGGGCAGCACCGCGGCGCAGGCGGCGCAGTCGAGCGACTGTCGCGTTTCGATGCCGTCGATCGACGTCGTCGCTTGGCAGGCGGGGCAGGCGTAGGTGATGCGCATCGAAGCCTTTCGCGGTGGAGCGGCGGGATCACGCCGGCACGGTCAGGAGTTGTGCCGTCAGTTCGCCGAGGATGGCGGCGAGACAGGCCACATACAGAATACCTGTCGCGCTCTGGGTATTGGGAATGTCGAGTGTTTTTCGGCTGAGCCAGAGCAACACGGGCAGTCCGGCAAGTCCAGCCAGCCACCGCAACGAAACGAGGGCCGCCGTGGTGGGGCCTCCAGGCGAGCTCGCCGTTGCCGCGCCGGCCAGCAAGGCTCCCGCCACCGCCGCGACCACTTGCACTCCCCAGGCCACCAGGGCCACGTCGATCATCCGGCGCAGCACGTCGACCCTCATGCCTGGCGCGTTGAGATACCAGTGCCCCAGCAGCATCGCGTGCACGGTGAGCCCTGTCACAAGCCCGGACAGCAGAGCGCCGCCGACGCCTATCCCGGCGTTCGCCAGGCCGGAAGTCCAGGGGACCGCGGTCTCGCTACCCGGTGCGAGTTGGATCAACGCCGTCGCCGCCGCCAGCAGCAGCGCTGTCACGCCACAGAGGACGATCCCCGGGCGGGTGCGCTCCGCGTACCAGGCGATGCTCGCCATCCAGGCCGTCACGGCCGCTGCCGCCGGAAGGAGCCAGAGGGGGCCCGTGAGAGACTGCCCGCAGAGCAACGCCGCAAACGTGGCGAGACCGAGGACGACCAGCATGTTCACGCGGAAGAAGCCGGCGGGCACGAGTGCGGACGGCGTGAGCACCAGCGCGATCGACAGGCCCCAGCCGAAGCGGCAGAGAAAATCGACGAGGAGTCTCATCCGTCATACTCCGCGACGCACGCAGCAACGGTCATCGGGACCGGCCCCCACCCACACTGCACGGTTGCCGTTGCCCTCTCACGATGCACGGTTGCCGCCATAGATGAGCGACATCACCTCGGCGCGGCTCGAGATGTTTGACCGGAAGAGGCCCTTCATCGCCGATGTCACGCAGACACTACCAGGCTTCCGCACACCGCGGATCGTCATGCACGTATGCGAAGCCTCGACGACCACGGCCACGCCCTTGGCTCCCAGATCGTGCACGAGGAGGTCGGCGATCTGTTCGGTCATTCGTTCCTGCACCTGCGGACGGTGCGACAGGGCCTCCACCACGCGGGCCAGTTTGCTCAGGCCCAGCACGCGGCCGTTCGGCAGGTAACCGATATGCGCATGCCCCATGAAGGGAAGTAGGTGGTGCTCGCAGACGCTGTTGAAAGCGATGTCACGGACGAGCACGATCTCGTCATATTTCTCCGTGAATGCCTTGCGGAGATGGACCTTCGGATCGGCGTGCAGTCCGCTGAACATCTCGGCATACATGCGGGCCACGCGGGCAGGCGTCTCCAGCAGACCCTCACGATCGGGGTTCTCACCGACGGCCAGCAGAATCTCGCGGACGGCCCTTTCGATGCGGGCATGGTCGACCGGGTGGCCATTTGAGCCGGCAGCATCGGGGCCGGTCGCGTCGGCATCGCAGGATGGAGATCCAGTGTTCATGCCCCAAAGCGTACCATAGCCGTGCTTTAATTCACGCTGAAGTCGGGGGGGAAGGTGCGGCCCATGCCGGCAGGGCCGCGGGCTTCGATGGCTTCCATGAGGAGTCGGACGCGGCGGAAAACATCGCACTCCGTCAGAAGGCGGAGCTTGAGATCGAGATCGAGATCGATGGTGTAGGAGACGATGTCGCTGAGCATGCCGAGGGTGATCTGACTGCCGAGCAACTGGTCGAGCTGTTCGTAGGCCTGCGGAATCTTTGGCATGGATCGCTTGAATGCGGCCAGAAGTTGCTGCTGCAAGCCAGCAGCCATCCCGACCGTGGCGTCGTCGGGCTCGTGCTCGTCGAGGATTTCCGACTCGACGACACGGAACGGCTTGGAGGCCGGCAGTTCGCGGACGAGTCGCAGGCGACGCACCCCGAGGAGCAGAACGTTGTAGGTGCCCTGTGGCGTGCGCTGATGCGTGGCGATGCGGCAGAGGCAGGCGGTGGGCTGCAGCCTCGGCCGGTCTTCATACTGCTGCTCCCAGCCGGGGGCGAGGAGTCCGAGGGCGATCAGTCGGTCATCCTCGATCGCCTCCTCGAACATCGCGAGATAGCGTGGCTCGAAAATGTGGAGCGCCTGCATGACGTGCGGAAACATCACGAGGTTTGGCAGCGGAAACACGCGTGCCACGCCTGAGAATTGATCAGGTGAAAAAGCCAGTGGTTCGTCAGCCATGATGCGTGTCACCCGGCCTGAGGCGGCGGGTTGAGGTGAATCTCGGGCAGCGTGTCGGGGTCGAGTTCGATGACAGGAAACTCGTCGGTGCTTGCGGCAACTTCAGCGAGGCAGGTGTCAAATGCCGCCAGAAACCCGGTGAGGTCGAGTCCCAGATGCTCCGGGCCGTAGGGTTCGAGGTAGCCGTGAACGCTCTTATGGAGTTTACGGGCTCCGCGGATGTTGCCGTTGCCGAAATGATAGAGGGCCACAGCAGCCTGGATCAGGCCCTGATAAAACTTTCTGGACGGCCCCCGGTATTCCGTCCAGAGTTCCTCCCAGACTTCGTGACTCTCGAAGTAGTCGCACGCGTTGAATTTTTCGATTCCCTCGAGGTAGAGGGGTTCATAGTCGGGAGCGGTCATGGAAGGGCTCGCGAAACGTTCGGACCAATTTCATGAATAGTAGCAACCGGGGCGAAAAGCGGGGGCAGCAGGGGGCAGTCAGAGGGGCGGTGCCAACGGCGGCGCGTCAGGGGGCTACCGTGGCGAGGCGGCTGGCCCGGGGGTATCCGCAGGCCCATTGTTCCCTCGACTTCGCCAGTCCCTTTCAACTGCTGATCGCCACGATTCTCTCGGCCCAGTGCACCGATCGGCGGGTGAATACCGTCACGGTGGATCTTTTCAGGCGTTGGCCGACAGCCGCGGCGTTGGCCGCGGCGACGCAGGCGGAAGTCGAGGCCGTGATCCGATCCACGGGCTTCTTCCGAGCCAAAGCCAAGAATATCCGGGGCTGTTGTGAGGCGCTCGTGGAGCGGCACGGGGGCGAGGTGCCCCGCACGCTTGAAGAACTCGTCCGACTGCCGGGTGTGGGACGAAAAACCGCCAATGTCGTGCTCGGCAGCGGATTCGGCCTGCGATCCGGCGTGGTCGTCGACACCCATGTGGGCCGGATCTCGCGACGGCTGGGGCTGACCCGCCATGCCGACGCTGTACGGGCCGAGCGTGACCTGATGGCGGTCATCCCAAAGCCGCATTGGATCGTGTTGAGCCACCGCCTGATCGAACACGGCCGCACGGTGTGCCTGTCTCGCCGGCCTCGCTGCGAGGGGTGCCTGCTGGCCGATCTCTGCCCACGTGTCGGGCTGCAGCCAGCCACGTCGAAACAGTAAAAAGGGGCAGCAACTCGCGGTTGCCGCGCGAGGGGAAAAATCGCAGTCGCAGGGTCATGTGCACCCCGGCCCGCAGAGCATACAATCGCCGTCCAAGGCGGTTTTGCGACGGCCTGCTTCGCGATTCTGATTGCTCCCGGTCCGGTGCGCTCCTTCTCAGGGAACCTCCATGATCCTCTCCGGCAACGAAATCCGACGGCAACTCGGCAGCAACATCATCATCGACCCTTTTGACGAGGGTCGGCTCAACCCCAATAGCTACAACCTCTCCCTGCACGACGAACTCCTCGTCTATGAGGAGGTGGTGCTCGACATGCGGAAGAGTAACCGCGTGGA
>Ga0214921_10003340_pt1 | contig 24677 bp, 21 predicted proteins | sample LL1505_MetaG_FD_177992 | JGI IMG/M metagenome (GOLD analysis project Ga0214921, IMG submission 177992) | Freshwater microbial communities from Lake Lanier, Atlanta, Georgia, United States - LL-1505 | ecosystem: Environmental > Aquatic > Freshwater > Lake | place: USA: Georgia | collected...
TCGGCCATGATAGAATGGCAAAAATTGACTCCATCATTCAAGATGCCATCCGCCAAAAAGCCGCTCCCGGCATGGCTTTGCTGGTCATCAAAGATGGTAAAATCATTGAGCAGAAAACATATGGAAACATGAGCTATGAGGCTCCTGAAAAAGTAACACAGGAATCAGTTTATGACATGGCATCAGTAACGAAAATATGTGCCACTACCCTTTCCATCATGAAATTGTACGATGAAAAAAAGATAAGACTGGATGGAACCCTTGGTGACTATATTCCATGGGTAAGGGGATCAAACAAGGCCAGCATCACCTTGAGAGAAGTATTGTTGCACCAGGCAGGCCTTAAGGCCTGGATACCTTTTTACAAGGAGATTGCAGACAGTGTTACCATGAAGGCCAAGCCGGGGTATTTCAGCAAGCTCAACAATGCTCAATTCAACGTAAAAGTTGATGATTCCTTGTACATGAGAACAGATTGGAGGGATACGATGATCAGCAGGATCCTTACTTCATCCGTGGATGGCAGAAAGCCATATATCTATAGCGACAATGATTTTATTTTTCTTGGAGAAGTGGTGAAGGCCGTTAGCGGACAATCCTTGGACCAATATGCATGGAACAATTTCTATCGCCCGCTGGGTTTTAGGAGCACAGGATTCAACCCTACTGCTTACATGAAAACAGCGACCATTGCGCCAACCGAGCAAGATCCTTATTTCAGGGAAAGGTTGGTGAGAGGATATGTACACGACCCTGGCGCAGCCATGTTTGGCGGAGTGTCTGGCCATGCCGGTCTTTTCAGCAATGCATATGAAATTGCCGTTTTGATGGAGGTCATCATGAACAAGGGTGTAATCAATGAAAAAAGATTTTTCTCAACAGCCACGATTGATCTGTTCAACTCCTACCAAAGTGACATCAGCAGACGCGGATTGGGATTTGATAAGCCGGAGAAAGACAATGCAACCAGAAAAATTCCCTATCCTGCACTGAATATTTCTTCAAAAACATTCGGCCATACTGGATTCACAGGAACCTGTGCATGGGCTGATCCAGAAAAAGGAATCGTGTTTGTATTGTTGGCCAACAGGGTTCATCCAACAGCAAAAAATACATTCGGGGATCTGAACGTGAGGGGGAAAGTGATGGAGGAGATTTGGAAGTAAATTACAGCATATTCAGCTGAGTGCGTATCACCACTTTAGCAGCAACCCAGGCTTTTTGGTAATTCGGTATGCGGATGCGCTCTTCCATGATGCGCTGGGGTTTCACGGCCTTTATTTTTTTAAACAGGCTGAGGTAGTATTTATAAGCAAGGTAAACACCGAAACGTGCTGTCAAAGGGAGTTTCAAGATTCCCTGATAAGCAAGTCGGAAATCATTTTCTATATCATCCTCAATGGACTCTTTCATCTCATGTGTGAATGAATTGAAATCAACCCCGGGGAAATATACCCGGTTCAATTGTTGATAATCCGCTTTCACATCCCTTAAAAAATTGACTTTCTGAAAAGCAGCGCCCAAAGATTGCGCAGCTGGTTTCAGCTTCTCGTATTCATTTTTATTTCCCTCACAGAAAACATAAAGGCACATCAATCCAACCACTTCAGCACTTCCATAAATGTATGCTGCGTAGCCAAGGGCATCATAGTTGGCCTTGTTGAGGTCAAATTCCATGCTCTTGAAAAATGCTTCAACCAACGCCAGATCTATATTATAGCGGTTGACGGTCAACTGAAAACTTTGTAGGATGGGATTCAAGCTGATCCCTTTTTCTATGGCGTCGTAGGCATCCTTTTTAAAATCGGCAAGCAAGGTTTCCTTATCAAATTCATGAAATGTGTCCACAATTTCATCCGCAAAGCGTACAAAGCCATAAATATCATAGATAGGCCCCTGGATGTCTCTGTGCAACAGCTTTATGGCACTGCTGAAGGAAGTGCTGTAGCGCTGTGTGGTGATGCGGCTGCACTCGTGAGAAACTGTATGAAAGATTCCTATCATATTTATACAACTGGATTGTGCTTGTTTTGTCTTTCAAGTTAAACAATAACCCTGAAAAAAATCAATTTGTTCAACGGGTAAACTGATTAATTTATGATTATTCGTTTTCCTGTTATCATTGTCCATTTTCCCTGTCAACCAATTTAGCAACAACTTCGCCACTGATGAGGCTGGGAGGCACTCCTGGCCCAGGGACTGTCAGCTGACCGGTATAATATAAGTTCTTCACTTTTTTACTTTTGCAAGATGGCTTCAGGATGGCAGTCTGCATCAAGGTATTGGCCAAACCATAGGCATTCCCCTTGAACGCATTGTAATCATCTACAAAATCTGTGTATGAATAGGCCCGCTTGTACACAACATGGTTTCTGATGTCTACACCAGTTCGTTGTTTCAGGCGTTCACACAGCAGGTTGAAATAATGATCCCTGATGGAAGCATCATCACCATCCAGCCCAGCAGCAATTGGAATCAGGAAGAAAAGATTTTCCGAACCTTCGGGTGCCTGGGTAGGATCTGTTACAGAGGTTGCACTCAAATAAAAGAGAGGAGACTTTGGCCAATGAGGATGGGTATAAATTTCTGCAGCATGATCATTGAAATCAACATCAAAGAAAAGAGAATGGTGTGGCAGGTCAGGAATCTTTGTATTGATGCCTACATAATAAATAAGACAACCGGGAGCCATGACACGTTTTTCCCAATAATCATCGGAATAACTCCTGTATTGCTTTTCAAGCAGTTTGGTTTCGATAAAATGATAATCGGCACCGCCTATCACCACATCAGCATGGAATTGTTTCCCATTGTCGGCAACCACTGTTTTGGCAATGCCATTTTCAACAATGATCGATGAAACATTGTGGTTAAAATGAAATTTCACACCCTGTTCAACAGCAAGTTTGTGCATGCCCTCCACTATCTTGTACATTCCGCCACGGGGAAACCAGGTTCCCAGCTTGACATCAGCATAATTCATGAGGCTATAGAGTGCCGGGGTGTTTTCAGGAAGAGCTCCAAGGAATAAAACTGGAAACTCCATCATTTGACGCAGCTGTGGATGCTTGAAAAATTTTCCAATATGGGACTTGATGTTGTTGAATACATCCAGGCGGAACAATCCTGCAATCAGCTCCTTGTCCAGGAACTCGAGAAGCGATTGTCCGGGTTTAAAGACCAGTTTGTTGACACCAACGCGGTATTTGTATTCAGCCTCTGCCATGAAAGCATCCAGTTGCTCACCCGCACCAGGCTCTATCTGATCAAACATCTTTTTTAATGATGGATAATTGGATGGAACATCCATATGGTTTTGTTCCCAGTATATTCTATAAGAAGGATCAAGCCTGATCAGGTCGTAATAGTCTGCTACTTTTTTGCCGAAACACCCAAAATAACGGTCAAAGACATCGGGCATCCAATACCAACTGGGGCCCATGTCAAAACTGAAACCTTCTGTCTTGAAATGCCTGCACCTTCCACCTGGCTGGTCATGCTTTTCTACAACTTCTACTTCCCACCCAGCCTTGGCCAGGAATGAGGCAGCGGAGAGTCCTGCGAATCCGCTACCGATGACTATCGCTTTTTTACCCACGCTGGAAAGTTAAGTTAAAACTTGCTGATTTGATTTTTCAGCAGTCTTCTTGCAAAGTGAATGCGGCTTTTGATGGTACCCAATGGTTCATTGAGCATGTCTGCAATTTCATGGTATTTGTAGCCTTCAAAATAAAGCATGAATGGTTGTTTGAAAATGCTGGGTAGTTCATGGATGGCCTTGTTGATATCCTTCATCCGCATGGAAGTTTCTGCACCATTGGGCACTGCTGACTGGTTATGATCAAGCAGGAATTCATTGGGACTGTTGTCAAAAATGGTATTCTGCTTGGACTTGCGCCTGTAGTTGTTGATGAAGATATTGCGCATGATGGTGTACAACCAAGCTTTAATGTTGGTACCTACACTGTATTTTTCCTGGTTGGACAAAGCACGAAACATGGTCTCCTGCAGCAGGTCCTTGGCTGTTTCCTGGTCCTTGGTGAGGGTTACTGCAAAAGGCCTGAGGTATTCTGAGTTCTGAAGCAAAAGCTGATTGAATTCCTGTGTTGACATATCGCTTTGTTTAAATTTTTACGATTTAAAGTTAAACAAAACTTTGGTACGGCACAGTAATTTTGTTTAATATTTTTTAAAAATAATTAAACAGTTGATTTGCAGTGGTTAAACCAACTCGGTAATGAAGGCGGTAACCTCCTGAAGCGAGCGTTTGAAATGAATTTGTGAGGGGATTTTGTTCTCGTAGGTGGCAGCGAGGCGACCAGAGATGATAAGAGGGGTATGACTGAAGCGTTTGAGCGATTGCTGGATGAACTTATCAAAGTTGAAAACGCTTGACACCGAGGTAAGGTGTGTGTATATAAAATCAGGTTGTTTGTGTTTTACGACATATTCAACATCATCCAATGGCACATTAGCGCCCAGGTAGTAAACATACAAGCCTCTGCTTTTCAGGAGGTATTGAACGAAAAGCAGCCCAAGTTCATGGTATTCTCCTTCCGGAAGAAAAAGAAGACCGGTTTTTTTCAACCGGAACATTGGATTCACCGCCGCCGTACCAACAATGAGTTTTTGCCTGATGATATTGGAAACAAGATGTTCCTGAGCCGGGTTGATGTGTCCTGTAATCCATAGCACACCAATCCTTTCCATGAAGGGGAAAATAATCTGGTGGATTGTCTTCTCTATGCCCTTTGCACGGATGTGTTCTTCTAAAATGGCTTCAAACCCTTCCAGGTCCATATCGACCATGTTTTGAATCAATCCATTAACGATTCGCTCCTGCTGGGCTTGAACATCGTTGATGCTGAGGATTTTATTGCGTATGTCCTCATCAGACATCTTGTCAATATGGGAGATTTTGAACCCATATTTATTCAAAAGGGATATGTTCAGGATTTTCTTGAGCTCGTCGTTGTTGTAATACCTGATGTTGGTGTCAGTACGCTGGGGTCTTAGAAAAGTATAACGCTGTTCCCAAATGCGGATGGTATGGGCTTTGATGCCCGTCAGGTTTTCCAGGTCTTTGATTGTGAATGCGTTCATGGCCTTATAACACAGCGTCAACCGAATTGTTCGGATCAACCATCTGGTCCATGACTTTCGCCAATGCCTTGGTCAGTTTCAGATGCCTTAGGGCTTCCAAATGACGCTCGTGATGCAGGTCTGAACCCAGCAAATCAACCATTCCTTTCTGTGCCATCCATTCTGCACACTGCATGGCTGCTGGCCCATAATAGCCTGAAAAAGAAAGAATATTGGACTGAAAAATACAACCTGAATCCCTGATGGTCTTCAAATCATCCAGCCTATTGTGGTAATAATTATACCTTTCAGGATGGGCGAAAACGGGTTGATAGCCTTGTAACTGCATTTCAAAAATGACTTCTCTTAAATTTCTGGGTGGCTCAATAAAGGAGACTTCGATCAGGACCCAATTGTTTTGAATGGTGAGCAGCGCTTTTTTCTCTTCCAACAACTGCGTAAAATTCCCATCTACAAGGTATTCTGCAGCCATCCTCACTTCATTGTTGATTCCTTCTTGATCCATGGCTTTCCTTAATACACCAAAACCAGTGGTGATGGTCTCGGCACTGTTTCTCCACATGTCTTCCATCACATGGGGTGTGGCAGTGAAAGTTTCATACCCCAGATCGATCATTCCTTTCAGTAAAGTGATGGAGGTTTCAGGGTCTGGAGAACCATCGTCTATTCCGGGAATGATATGGGAGTGAACATCCGTTTTCAATTGATGAAACGGGAAAGAAGGAAGGGGTTTTTTGGTGAAAAAGTTGAAGATGGTGGTGATAGGTTTAGGGTGGTTTAGAAAGGTTGGGGAGGTTGAAGGGGTTTAAGGGGTTGAAGAAAGGGAATTTTGGTAATCGGCATAGACTCTTTTCAAGCCTTCCTTCAATTCAATCGCATATTTCCAGCCAAGGTTTGTCAACTTGGAAACATCCATCAATTTTCTTGGGGTTCCATCTGGCTTTGATTGGTCATAGACCAGGGTACCTTCATATCCAACTATTTCCTTGATCAACAACGCCAGCTCAGTAATGGTCACGTCAACTCCAGTACCGATATTGACCAAGCCTGCATCATTGTAATTTTCCATCAGGTAAACACAGGCCGCAGCAAGATCGTCCGCATGAAGGAATTCCCGCATTGGTTTTCCTGTTCCCCAAATCGTAACAGATGGATCACCATTTACCTTGGCTTCGTGAAATTTCCTGATCAAGGTTGGCAATACATGTGCATGCTGGAGATCATAATTATCATTGGGTCCATAAAGATTGGTGGGCATTACAGAGATGAAATTGCATCCATATTGAGCCCTGTATGCATCGCACATTTTTATACCGGCAATCTTTGCAATGGCATAAGGTTCATTGGTGGGTTCCAACAATCCAGTCAAGAGATACTCCTCTTTCATGGGCTGTGGAGCCAATTTGGGATAAATGCATGAGGAACCAAGGAAGAGCAATTTTTTGACTCCCGTAGCATAGGAAGAATGAATCACATTGCATTGGACCACAATGTTTTGATAAATGAAGTCTGCAGGGTAGGATTGATTTGCCCATATCCCTCCAACCCTTGCAGCAGCAAGAAAAACATAATCCGGCCGTTCATTTTCAAAAAACTCATTCACCGGTTCCTGAACCCTCAGATCAAGTTCTGAGGAAGTCCTGGTAATGATGTTTGTATAGCCCATACCCAAGAGTTTCCTGTGGATGGCTGAACCCACCATTCCGCGGTGGCCGGCGATGAATATTTTGGAATCTTGTTTCAATGTTGAAGGGGTTGAGGTGGTTGAAGAAGTTGAAGGGGTTGAAGAAGTTGAAGGAAATACTTAAACCTCTTCCACTACTACAACTTACTCATATTGGTGGTTTACGTCAAAACCTGATTCTTTCAGGAGTTTCTCCTTTTGAAACAGCCTTACATCACTGCTCACCATATCATTCACCAGCATTGGCAGGTCATACTTTGGCACCCATCCCAATTGGGTTTTAGACTTGGTGGGGTCGCCAACCAATAGATCCACTTCAGTTGGTCTGAAATATGCAGCATCTACTGCCACTACTTCTTTCCCAATTTCAATCGGGAAATCAGGATTTTTGGATGCAACAACATAGCCCTTTTCGTCAACTCCCTCTCCCCTGAATTCCAGCACAGCACCTACTTCAGCAAAAGCCATTTTCACAAAATCCCGAACCGAGGTTGTCACACCTGTTGCAATCACATAGTCTTCGGGAATGTCTTGTTGCAGGATTAACCACATGGCTTCAACGTAATCCTTTGCATGACCCCAGTCTCTCTTGGCATCCAAGTTTCCGAGGTAGATTTTGTCTTGCATACCCAAGGCAATTTTTGCCACGCCACGGGTTATTTTTCTGGTAACAAAGGTCTCACCGCGCAATGGACTTTCGTGGTTGAACAAAATACCGTTGACAGCAAACATGCCATAGGCTTCCCGGTAGTTGACGGTTATCCAATAAGCATACATTTTGGCCACTGCATAGGGAGACCTCGGATAAAATGGTGTGGTTTCTCTTTGTGGTACTTCCTGAACCAATCCGTAGAGTTCAGAAGTGGAGGCCTGATACACTTTTGTTTTTTTGGTCAGTCCTAACAAACGCACTGCTTCCAGTATACGCAGGGTTCCAATACCATCAGCATTGGCTGTGTATTCAGGCGTATCGAAACTTACTTTTACATGGCTCATTGCAGCCAGGTTATAGATTTCATCCGGCTGTGTTTCCTGGATGATCCTGATGAGGTTGGTGGAATCTGTAAGATCACCATAATGAAGTGTAAGTTTTACCCCTTTATCGTGACGGTCTTGGTAGAGATGATCGATGCGTGCTGTATTAAAAAGGGAGGAACGCCTTTTGATACCATGTACCGTATATCCCTTTTCCAGCAAAAGCTCTGTTAGGTATGCTCCATCTTGTCCATTAACACCTGTAACCAATGCAACTTTACCCATGGGAAATGAATTGTTTTATTTTCCTTAATGGCTTCAAAATTAGTGTAAAAAAATGAGGCTTTAGCCCATTCATCTGCCAAGCTTTTCTGTCTTCCCAATTTGCTTTGATCCTGTTGATGAATGAAGCCGTACTTTTTCCACCCTGACGCATTTTGATGATGGTTTGGGGGATATACAATAAATTTATTTTATGTTTTAATAATAATCGCAACATGAATTCATAGTCTGCAGCAGAGCGAAGCACTGTATTGAACAACCCATATTTTTTATAAAAGGTTCTTCTGACAAAAAAAGTGGGGTGTGGGGGCATCCATCCATTGTACATAGAAGATCGCTTGAATGGCCCTGATTTCCAGGTTCGGAAAATTTTTGAAATATCTTCCCTTTCTACAAATACAAGATCTGCATAAGTCGCGTCTACCAAAGGGTCATCAAATACAGCTGCAACTTTGGCAATTACCTCATTGCTTGCATAGAGATCATCCGCGTTCAAAATGCCAATCACATCCCCAGATGCCATTGCAATGCCTTTGTTCATGGCAAAATAAATGCCTTCATCAGCTTCCGAAATGTTTTTTGCCACATGTGGAAAATTGGCAACAATCTTCATGGTTTGATCAGTGGAACCGCCATCTACAATGATGTGTTCGATATTTGGGTAGGATTGGGCAGCGACTGATTGAAGTGTGTCTTTGATTGTTTGTTCAGCGTTGAAGGAGACGGTGATGATGGAGACTTTAGGGTTGAGGGAGACTTTAGGGTTGAGGGAAGTTGAGAGAGGTTGAGAGAGGCTTAGAGAGGTTGAGGGAGATAAAGGAGTCATCATTAGGGCTTGATGGTTCTTGATTTGACAAAAACAGCGGGATTGCCCTGGTAAATGCCATAGGCTTCAAGGTTTTTGGTGGCGATGGAGCCGGCGGTCAATACACTGTGTGAATATCCGGTAAGGCCAGGGCCCACCAGGGCTTTTGCGCCAATCCAAACCCCATCTTCGAGGATGATGGGATTGGCCATCAGCGTAAATCCAGGGGATGTATAATCGTGGTTTCCTGTGCAGAGCATGGCGCCCTGAGAGACGCAAACATTGTTGCCAATGACCACATCGGTGATGTTGTCGATCCAGCAATTTTCTCCAAGCCAAACATGGTCTCCCATGGTCAATTTCCAAGGGTATTTGATGTGCACACCTGGACGAATCCGGACCTCTTTGCCGATGATTGCACCAAACAATTCAAGCACCCATTTCCTGAAACTGCTGAATGGTATCAGGGAGTTTCGAACCAACAGCGGACTGCACAAAAACCAAAGCAGTTGCTTGGTTAGGGATGCGCCGATACTGGCGGTATAGGTCTTGTTGTTTGCGTCGTATTTGGTGAAGTCAACTTTCATTGTATGGCTGTTTGCATTGAGCAAATTTGCATCATTTTGTTGTTTCTATTCCGCATTTTCAAACAACTGATTGTATTGGGCGAGGGCCTCGAGGTTGTTTTCATGGTCTTGAGCCAAGGTCAATGCGGCGTTCCTGTATTCCTGCCACTCGGCATCCCCCATGGCAAAAAAGGATTGAATGGCCATTGTAAAACCGGAAAGATCGGAAAGCGGAAGGTCCATACCCACTTTTTTTGCCTGAAGGTTTCGCCAGGGGGTTTGGTCACTGATCAAAACTGGACATCCCACTGCCAGTGCTTCAAAAATGGCATGCCCAAAATTTTCACCCTCAGTGGGCAGTGCAAACAAGTGGGACTTTTCAAGCAATGGCTTGATCTTATGGTGCGGAAGATCAATATAGGTTGTAATGTCAAACCTGAACTGAAGCCTGCCAATCATCTTTTTACAATGACTCCAATATTCCTTGTCCTCTCTTGTGGCAACAATGTCCAGCTTGATGTCCCCCTTGGTTTTGGCCAGTGCCTCCAAAAGAAAATCTAATTTTTTGATGGGATGAAGCCTGCCTACAAAGATGATGCGCAACTGGCCGGCTTTTTTTTCAATTGGTAAAAGCTGATTGTTTACAGAAACGGGGAGATTGGGAGCAAGCACAACCTTTTTTACAACAGGGAAAAAACGCTTGATGTCTTTGGTTTCATCCTCTCCGGTTGAATGAAAACTAAGGTATCGTCCAATACCCAACATTCTTAAGAACCACAGGTAAAGGAATTTCCTGATGGGTTTTACAGCCAAAGCAGAACTGCGCAACATTCCCCTCGGGGCAATGATGATTTTACCTGATGCATATGCTGCCATGATGGGTTTGATCATGTTGGAAAACATGCTGTTCAGGTAAATTTTATCTGGATTGATTTCTGCAATGACTGACTTCACTTTTTTATAAAACATGGTTCCCGGAGAATAATACCAGATATGGTATCCATCAATTTCCAGCCATAGGTCTACCGCAATATTTTTGAAAGGCTTTTTCTCATTGATGTCACGGTCAGAAGTGAAGATGTGAATATCATATTGATCCTTGAAACGATCAACAAAATTCACGATCGACCTTATAGGACCACCCGCTTTGAATGCCGGGGCATACCAGTCGCAGAAGATCAGCAGTTTTGTTTTTTTAGTGTTCAATGAATCGTTTGTTGTGGAATTAATTTTTAATGCCGTTCTTGTTCAGCCAGTAGCCCAGGACAACAAATTGCCAGAGCTCCAACCACCGCACGGATGGATCATGCTTTAAAAAACGATCCCAGTATGTAAACAATGCTTCGCCCTTGATGAATTCACGCTGTGATAGGTCTTTGATCTGGGAAGCACAGAATGACTGCAATTCTGTGCGCATCCATTTTTCCCATGGCAATACAAATCCCTGTTTCTTTCGGTACACCACTTCATCGGGAAGCAATGGCTCCAAGGCCTCTACCATCAATTGTTTTGGATAATTGGGATATTTGATGTGATCGGGAATGGATAGCACATACTCTACCAATTGGTGATCAAAGAACGGCTCTCGAATCTCCAAACCCACAGCCATGCTCATTTGATCAGCATCGTTCAACAACGTATGCTGGCTATAACCCATGTACTCGGCAATGCTGTATTGGCTGAACAAATCAAATTGCTGAATGTCATGTAATTCTTCATTAAGCATTATTTCCAGATCAGTTTGCCTGATATCTGTGTTCACCAATTGTCGTATAAAGTCTGGAGAAAATATTTTTCGGATGATAGGATATATTTTGCTGATGCTGGTATCAGAAATAGCAAGCATTTCTCCAAGCCTTTTGTTTTTATTGGATGGTGACTGTTGCAGGACCAACGCAGCCAGTTTTCTTATTGGATAAGACAGCTTGTAACTTGCACTGGCATTGTTAAGCTTATAGAAGCGCATGAAACCTGGATAACCTGCAAACAATTCATCCCCCCCAATTCCTGTCAAGGCCACTTTCAATCCGGCAGCACGGATGGCACTTGACAAGACAAAGGTATTGATGCCATCTGCTGTAGGGCTGTCCATGGCATCGAGGCCAGCAATAACCTGGTCCAGAAAATCTTCGGGCCTCAACAAATGTCTTGTATGCGAAGTTCCGAACCGTTTGGCGATGGTGTCTGCATAACCCGATTCATCGTATTCTTTTTCTGAGAATGATAGGTTGAAGGTGTTGACCTTATCTCTTGTATTAAGGCTCATCAATGCCACTACAGCAGAGGAATCAATGCCCCCTGAGAGAAATGCACCCATGGGAACATCGCTTATCATCCGTTTCCCGACCGCCTCATTCATCTTATCGAACAAGGTTTTTCTGATAACAGATGCTTCAACGTCTATCGGCGGTTTTTTGTTCGTGATGTTCCAATAGGTGACGGTCTGCATCATGGTACGGGTCAGCTTCATGAAGCAACCCGCCTTCAATTGATGGATGTTTTTTATGATGGCGTTTGGATAACCCGTGGATTGCAATGAGAGAAATTCGAAAAGGGATTGTTGGTCAATTGATGGATCAATCAAGCCTGACGCCAAGAGGGAGCGTTTTTCTGATGAGAATACAAAAGCATTGTCGGTATTGAAAAAATAAAGTGGCTTTACCCCCATCCTGTCCCTGGCCAACCAGAGGATTTCGTTTTGCTTGTCCCAGATGGCAAAGGCAAACATTCCTTCCAGTTCATTCACACAATCAATGCCCCATTTGCAAAAGGCCGCCATCAAAACCTCCGTATCGCTGGAAGTTGTAAAATGGTAATCCGCGAGCCTTTTTTTAAGTTCCAGGTAATTGTAGATTTCACCATTGAATACCAGGATCAAATTTCCAGCTGCACCAATGAAAGGTTGGTTGGCGGCACTGCTCAGGTCGATGATGGAAAGGCGGCGATGCCCTAATGCAAGACAGGGGTCATCATAAAAACCTTCCGCATCCGGACCACGGTGGGCAATGGCATTGGTCATCGTCACCACACGCTGGGGTGCGTCAGGAAGTTTATTGTAATGCAATATGCCCGTTATGCCACACACAGTAATTGGTGTTTTTGTTGAAGTTTAAAGTTATCGATATTGGTATGCGATGACATGATTAGCGATGATGAATTTTGTTCATGACGTCGAAAATGGTGAAAGACTTTGTAAACATCTTTATAAATTGAAACTTTAGGTTTACAATTACATGGATAAATAGCTCGTGGAAACTACAAGAATTCAACATTCGATAAAGGTTGCTCAAGCTTTCTCCACAACGCATGGTATAGCCCTGCAATGAAGCCGGCCTGGTAGTTTGCTACTCTTTCTTTTCCGGCTTCCACCAATTCTATTTGGAGTTGATGGCTGGCCAATAGGTTTATCACTCCTTCACGGATCGATGCAACCGAGTATGGGTCTACCAATATTGCAGCACCCCCAGCCACCTCTTTCATGGGTGAAATGTTGCTGGTAATGACGGGTCTTCCGGCCTGGAAACCTTCAATGACTGGCAATCCAAAGCCTTCATAGGTAGAGGGGAAAAGGATGAGCGTCGCATTATGGTATTCAGCCACCAATTGTTCTGGCGATATGCTGAACGCAACAGTATAGTTGATCTTGAATTTCGCCAACATTTCCTCTTGTTTCCTGGTCAGTTCACCAATGATGCGCAAATGCAGATCCAGGCCAAACAATGCGGCGATGGTGAGCTCCAGGTTTTTATTGGCCTTGGTGCCGAGGAAGAGGAGGGTTGAAGGGTTGAACTTGCCTGCCGAAGGCAGGGGGTTGAACTTGCCTGCCGAAGGCAGGGGGGTTGAGGGTGTAAAGATTGGGTCAACGGGATTGGGGATGACCAAAATCTTTGCGGGATCGCAGTTTGTATAATCAAGGATCTCCTGCTTGGATTTTTCTGAGATGGTGGTGATGTATTTTGCTTTTTTTATCGGAAGATCAAGGAAGACCCATTTCAGCATCGCGCGCCGCAGTCCGGAATAAGTATGCAAAAAAATAAGGTCGTGGATGGTGAGGATGGTTCTGTCCTTGGGCAATGCCAATATTGCATAATGCACATCACCGGTGATGTGAAACAATCCCTTTTTAAAGCGGGATAAATAAAGCAGGTTGAAGATGATGGAGAATAAGCCCTTGCTGGTAAACGGCATCTCAATATTTTCAACAGTATCGGTACCTGCTGCTTTAGCTTCTTTGGCGACAACATCAAATACTTTCTCGATACTGAAGAAAGCCGGATTGCGTTTGCGGTATATGAGGGCGACTTTGATGTTGAAGGGGTTAAAAGGGCTGAAAAATAAGGCTTAAAGTCATAACATATGTTTAGACTTATTTTCTTGGGGTGGAATTTCTAGATAATATCAACCTAGATGAACTTACTTTTCTTCAGAATTTATAAATTTTTGCAGACAATCAATTACATAAGCAACTCTCTTTTGTTCAGAAAAGTCAAGATGCACACTAATCCACTCGTGTACATAATTGTTTTTCAGCAATTCAGAGAAGAACATTTTAAGACATTGTTTAATTTCTTCTGGTGCTTCCTCAAGTTCACCCCAAAGCGTATCTCTACTTTTAAGCAGATAAACTATATCTTCAAAATCACTACTGGTTCTTCCGTCCTTTTTTCCTCTATTTTGGAATGCTGCAATTTTAGATGCTAAAAAATGAACAGCATCAAAGATTCTGATTTCTGTTCTACTATCCAATTGATATGTAATTGCATGTTTCACTCCATCCAAATACCAGGGGTTAGTAAACCCTAAAATATGACCCTTCGTCGGCATTATATCTACCACAACTCCTTTTACTAGATATCGGCAAATAACTTTTGATGAAATATCGTTTGTAAATCCTTTTCTACGCAGCTTTTCCTCGATTTCAGCAAATTCAGTATATGCGGCAATTTCAACAACAATATCAACATCATCGGTAACCCTCGTTTCTGAAACAATTCTGTCTTTATAAAGTGAGACAGTTGCTCCTCCAACATATACTACGTAGGGACCTAACTCTTCTAAAGCTGCATGCACAACTTTAATTCTAACAATATTATCATGATCACTCACAGAATATTTTTTTTAAGCATATCTAAGGCCACTGCAAGTTCCCTTGTTTTTCCAAGTCTTATGATATCAATGGCTGCAAGTAACGAGTAAAGCTTTTTATCATGTTTTACTGCTATGGTAACTCCTTTATATAAGGGTGTAATTGAAAGACCGCGCATTGAGCCGTTTTCATCGGGCCAAACGTAATTTTCATCTGATTTAAATTGATGATTAAATACTTCATAAGAATGGGCAGTAGGAATCCCTGTAACAACCGTGCCAGGATGCTGAGGAAATACATAATGTAGACCATGTTCAATAAACTCCATTAATGATTGCCGGAATACTTTTTTTCTGCTTTCATCAATTAAGCCAGCTAAAAAACTTCTATTCAATGACCCTGAAATTTCTGAAAGACTCATTGAAAGACTGCTTGAGAGGTCTCTATACTGCCAATTTCCATTGATTGTCAATATTTTAAGCAAAATCACGATGTCTTGTGGACGCATGCCATTGTGTACTTTCATACCACAAAAATAAGCAATGTTTTACGTTCGAGAACAGCGAACATAAAAGCAGATGAAGTAATTGTCTGTTCAATCGTTAACTCCATGAAATCTAGAAGGTTGAAGATGTTGAAGGGGTTGAAAAAAGTGAAGATTCATCTTTCCCTATGCTTTTGAGTGCATTTACAAAAGCCCCATAACTGAAATCCTGAACAATTTCCTGTGCTCTTGCACCCATGGAAGCAAAATCTGCGTTGACCATTTTCTCCATGCAGTTGTACAATTCATTTTCATCGCCGGACTTGAAGACAAATCCATTCTCGTTGTTCCTAATCATGTCTGCAGCAGCACCGCATTTGTCAGATGCAATCACTGGTCTTCCGCAGGCCATCGCTTCGTTGATGGCCAGGCCCCAGGTTTCGCCAGGGCCCTTTGAAGGCAGTACAAATAAATCTCCCAACCTGTAGACCAGGGGCATGATGGATTGGTTTTGGAAGGGAAGGAAGGTGATGGGGGTTGTGAGTTGTGGGTTCTGGGTTCTGGGTTGTGGCCTTGGGGTTGTGGGTTCTGGGTTGTGGGTTTGGGTTTGTGGGTTGTGGGTTGAAGAGTTGAACTTGCCAGCCGAAGGCTGGGGAGTTGAAGAATATTGTTTTAGAGATTCTTCGAGGATACCATTTCCTACAATGATCAAATGTGTCTTTGGATATTGTTGATGGAGTTTGAGAAAAGCCCTGATCAACAATTCGGGATCTTTTTTGGGTTCAAGTTTGCCTGCGAACAGAAAGATCTTGGCGTCTTCAGCAATTGATAGTTTCTTTCTCCAATCTTGAGCTTCGATATCGAAAGATGATTCAGTGTAATGCTTAGGTGATTGTATCGCACTTGATTGACCAACGTAATTCTTAGGTGACTTGGTCGCATCAAATCGCACATCGTTATTCTTCGGTAATTGAATACCAGCAAACCGTTCATTATCAATGGCATGAGGAGCACGGATGATCTGATCGGCAGACAAACCTGCATTCAGAAAATATTTATCAGAAGCGTTTCCTGGGCTCAGTGCTAAATCCACATGCCCATAGACCCACTGAAGCAGTAAGCGGCGCAGGGATTTTTTTATGCTGAAACCCGCGGCATCGTCCAAGAGCGTTGAATCACCTCGAAAATACAAAGGCGTTTTTCCCTTGAAATAACGCATGAGTTGGAGGTGGGACTTGAATTTCCAGCCATAGACAATGATCTTGTCGGGGTTGAATGCCGCCACCTCATTGATCAATGATGGATTGATGATGCCCTTGTAATGAGAGGATCCTGGTTCTGAGGATGTGTTCTGCACAAAGGAATGATCATAACCAGAAAGCAGGTCAATGTCCCATTCCCTTTCTATGCCGAAGTCCTTGTCAATGACCTTTCCCTTTGCCTGCCCCCAGGTATAAAACACTTTTACCTCAAAATCTCCGGAAGCAGTCAAATGCCTGAACAAAGGCGCATTGTACTGAATCGGGTGGGTTGATATGATGGCTATCTTGGAAATACGTTTAAGAGGTTGAAGGGGTTGAACTTGTCAGCCGAAGGCTGAGGAGTTGAAGGATTTTGAGGAAGGTTGAGTGAGGTTAAGAGAAGTTGAGGGAGATTGAACCAACCTTCTAAAGGCGGGGGTAAAGAGGTTGTATAAATGTTTTTATTTCAATGACAGTTTAAAAATAAGTCCAAATCTTATTTTTAAAAAAATGATAATTCCATTGTCAGTTGGTTACAATCTGTAACCTACTGACAATTATGTTTTCCTACACGTAGATTTTTCAAACCTAAATCAACTCATTTCAGTTCATTACATTCTGTAACGAACTGAAGGCCTCTGATTTCAAAGCGTTACAATTTGAAACGGTTTGAAATTCTTATTGAATTAATTTCCCCCTTTATCTGAACTTCTCCACAAAAGAAACCTCAACCTGATGCTTTTTTGCAATATCAATTTCGCTCATGCCTGACTTCAAATCCTGAATGAAAGCTAAGATTCGATTTTCGGCATTAGCTTCACCTTTGTCCATTCCTTCTTCGTAACTTAATTTCATGGAGGAGTTCCAGCTTCTGATGGAATCCAAATAATTATCATAAGCGATCAACTGGCCTTCGGTATAGTTGGATTCATCAAGCAATTCAACTGCTTTTTTCAGATTGGAGTAGTTGTATTGGGTGTTCATGGTAAATGATTTAATGAATTCCGGATCAATGAGGTACTTTACCCATCGATCCAATAAATCTTCCAAATTAAAATTACTCCTTTTTCTGCATTTCGATAACTCGATGAAATGCATTTCCACCTCTTTGATGCACCTATCAGGATCATCTGCGTTGACGATGATATATTTGTGTTTCCAGCGATCTGTACCATGTTCTATGATGTGATCCACCAAGCAAAGTGCAAAAACAGGCTGCAATTCATCAAAGTCCAAACCCTGTGGAATTTGTCTTCCATACACCCTGGCAGCATTAAAGAGGACTCGCTTTTTTAAAGACTTTTGCCGGGCCACCTGCATTTCTACGATAAAATGCCTTCCTACATTATCCGTGCATCTTACATCAACAACCGTAGTCTTTTTATCAATTCTTTCCGGTAAAAGCTCCGGTGGCAAGTATTCAATGTTCACCACAGCATGCTCCAGTTGCATCACTGCATTGATCAGCTCCATCAAAATCTCTTTCTCCTCTCCAAAAACCCGCTTGAAAATTGGATCTGCAAGTAGGCTCAACTCCCTTCTCTTCATGGAACAAAGATGGCAAACAGATTATTTTTCTAAATGAGAAAAACACCATGGATGGGGTGTATTTTAACTGGGAAAGAAGGATTGAAGTAGTTGAAGAGGCTGAAGGGGTTGAATTTACCTGCCGAAGGCAGGGGGGGTGAAGGGGGATATAAACTATATTACCCGCACCCAATTTCAGTGACCTATATTATTTACAAATTGTATGATTTTGCGTATAATATTGATATACAAACTTTTACAAACTAATAAAACGTTTTTTAGAGGTCTTAAATTATCAAAACTTGCAAAATATACAAGTTTTGATAATTTAGACCTAATTTTGATGGATGACAAAGTTGACAAACCGGAAGGAATATATCAACAAACTATTGTCTTATAAAGACAAGGATTTGATCAAGGTAGTCAGTGGGTTGCGCAGATCCGGGAAGTCAACACTTCTTGAATTGTACAGGGAGCTGCTGGTAAAACAGGGCATTGGAAAACGGCAAATCCAGCTTTATAATTTTGAACTGCCGGAAAACTATCTGAATAAAAACTGGGATGACATCTATTTTGACATCAAGAAAAAACTACAAGTTGATAAACCAAACTATATTTTTTTAGACGAGGTACAGAATATTCCCTTGTTTGAAAAACTGGTGGATGGATTATTTGCAACCGAAAATGTAGATGTGTACATCACTGGATCAAATGCGTTTTTATTGAGCAGCGAATTGGCTACGTTGCTGAGTGGCCGATATATCGAAGTTTCCATTTTACCATTTTCATTTCACGAATACCTGACAGCAAGAAGCATAGATACCAACAACAAGTACTTAAATTATGAGGCCTTGTTTTTTGATTATGTAAATGAGACATCTTTACCCAAAGGGGTTGAACTTCGAGAAATTGGATTCGATAAAATTTATGAATACCTGGAGGCAATTTATACAACAATCATTGAAAAGGATATAACCCAAAGATTTCAAATTAACGATAAACGTGCTTTTGCGAACATCGTAAAATTTATGGCAACAAATATAGGGAACCCACTTTCACCAAGCAATATATCCAAAACCCTGAAACAAGACGGACAAAGCATACATCATTACACCATCGAAAAATACCTAGAATATTTAACATCAAGTTTCGTCTTTTATAAGGTAAACAGGTTCGATTTGAAAGGTAAAAAACAACTTACCACACAAGAAAAATACTATTTGGTGGACACAGGCTTACTGAATGTGTTGGCAGGTAAAGATAGAACTACCGACAGGGGGCATATTTTAGAAAATGTGGTGTACTTGGAACTGCTTCGCAGAGGATATAAAATCTGGACGGGAACTGACAGAAACAGTGAAGTCGATTTTGTATGCAAAACTCCTTCCGGCGACATAGCATATTATCAGGTTGCATGGCAATTGGGTAATGAAAACACTGTAAACCGTGAAATTAGAGCACTTGAAAAAATCAATGACAATTACCCAAAATACCTACTTACAACAGATTCATACACACCTGACCACAGCGGTATAAAACATTTAAACGTTTTTAACTGGTTGCTTGCACATGATAATTAATGGAATCATGGCGGTTATTAGCTTTCGAGGTACTTAAAGGGTTGAAGATAAAAATTTTAACCTGGGATCCAATAATTTCATGCCTGTTATTTTGATACAAAACTAATTCCGGGGTACTAATCCAAATCGATGAAATCATCTTGAAACAAATGTATTTTACCCCAATTACAATGATGAAGAAACAATCTCATCTAGCTTTTCCACCAACTGTGCAGTTACTGCTTTGGCGGAGTATTGTTCAAAAGCATCCCTATTGATTTTGTTTGGATCGAATGCTTTACAGAAGTTTTCGAATTCTTGGAGGCCCTCTAGAAAACGGTCAGATAGGGTGTCAAGGTCTTCCTCCCCTTTCATGGTGATGACGATGCCGGCATTGGAAGCCCTCAAAATTTGCTAAGTGTAATCATTTTTTATAAATGCATATTTTCAAAATAATTTAAAAATAAATATTCTATTTCAGTCTGAATTTGTTCATTAAAAAAACACTTTTACCTTAATCTAGTGTATAAAATAAACCTCACTAAAACCATTATTGTTATCCTAATCACTGGGTATTTATTGAATCATATCAAATAGATTCCCCAAAAACTTCAAATCTGGGTGCAGCATTTAACCGATTTTTTATAAAATTCAAATCCCGTAGATAAAGCGTGTTAGTTGACCCATAAGAGTTTAATTCGGTCAGTCTTCGATCAAACGGATCATAATGAAAGGGCTTAAAAGAATGCTGTAAGAGGGTTTGATGAATTAAATTTTCATCATAGCCATAACGTGCTCCAGACCCATTTAACTCAATTATAATAGCTTTCAAATTATTTGATAAAATAACATTGTTCATGCCTCCTATAACTTCTGTTTCAAAGCCTTCAACATCTATCTTAATTAGAGAAGGATACTCTCCTTCATAAAAAATAGTGTCCAAATCACAAACCTCAACAATAATATCTGAATTGCTGTCACTTCCCGTTAACCTTACATGATTTACAGTATCTAAATCTGACGACATTCTCAATTGACCAATTGAAGATCCAATTGCAATATTTTTAGTAATAACTTTATTCGAAAGCGAATTTATTTTTACATTCTTTTCTAATTTAAAATAAGTATAAGGTATCGGCTCAATGGAAATCGACTTAACGTTTTTAGACTTTGCCAAAATAATGCTATAGAAGCCAACATTGGCACCAACATCTACAAATATATCCTTTTCATCTAAAAAATGTAGCGCAAATGACAACTCATAGAAATCTTGAATACCTACATATATATTACCGGTAACCCCCGTATCATTTTTTTTAACAATCATTTTAGCTCCATTAAAAAAAGAGACACTTTTCTCACCTGGGTTTAGATAATTACTTAGCTGCCAAGATATAAAACGAGATAATGATTTAATTTTATATCGACTGCCTAATGGATGTGCGATGATGTATTTTAATATTTTTTAACAAATTATACATTAGAATCTTCTAAAAAATCCGACAAAGCCTGAACTAATTTACCAGTAACTTCTTTGGCCGAGTATTGATCAAAGATTTCTTTTTTTACTGTTTTTGAATCAAATTCTATTGCCCACAGAATAAAGTCATTTAATTGCTTCGCAAATCTCTCACCCAAAGTATCCAAATCATTTTCTCCATCCATTAAAACACAATGACCTGCTTTTGCCTCTTTCAAATATTTTACTGCAGTTGATTCTATATGTAAAACTGCAAGAATTGGCTTTTTCGAAAGAACTCCCTGGTATACCTTAGATGGTGTATAATGGGGTTCTGTACTTCCTAAAATAAAAACACCGTCAGTTGCTTGAAGATTTTCCAAAACTTCTAAATATGGAATTCGATCAGAATATTCAAATACACTTTCACCCCACAAACCGTATTTTTGAGCTATTGGTTCTATTTTACCAAGTGTCCCTATAAAATGAAATTCAGGTTTAGGAAGATCAATAAAAGATTCTAAATTTTTGAGTACTTTGAATATCTCGTTCAGTGGCTTGTAGGCTTTAGGTAATATTGCACCAGCATATACTAGGCGAAATCTATTATTTTTTTTAGGCGATAATAAAATACCTCTCTTTTTATTGTTTGTTAATAAATTCTTGCAAACAAAATCATGATCTGATTCTTCACCGCCATAGGGCATGGCTGCTGTGAGGGCTTGAGTCTTTAAGTGTGGATTTCGATCAAAAACAGGTTTGTAATAGCCTTCGGAAACTCCGGTGATCAGAGCGGCATGTTTTACAGCGATGGGTTCCAGGATTATTGCCAGCTGGGTGCTGAACCAATGGCGAGAAAAAAAAATGTTTGAACCTGGAAATTTATGCACCCATGGGTCAATATAATCAATGCCATATGGAATGCCCGTCCTTTTAAAAAGATAAGGCCCCAGGAGGGCCATGTAGAAGGAAGGAATGGGGATGTAGACAAAATCTATTTTTTCAGACCTGATGAGTTCCAGCGCCCTTGTTCTCAACTGGAAATAAGCACGTAAACCAATATCCCCCAAGAGTCTTGGCTTACCCACTTTAAATGCTGAAACCTTTTCTATGCGCTGATCAGCAGGGATGAGTTTATGAAGGTTCCAATCCAAAGACTCTTCATAGAAATCCTCATGCACCGTCAGTATGATGGGGTTCCAACCAAAAGCAGGCAGGTGTTGCGCAAAAAGACGCGAACGATGGACTGCTGTCAGGTTGGAGGGTGGATAGTGAGGGGATATGATGAGGATGTTTTTTATTTGAATTCCTTTAGGAGTAACCATCGATCAAGGTATTTGACCAAATAGCGGTTGATCAGATAGAAGTTGACAAAATAGGTAATTGACCAACCCATAAGTTTTGTTCCAGGAACTGGAAACATCCAGAGATATTGAAAAAGCGGAGCAGAATAACAGATCCCCCAAACAATATTATAGCCATTTAACATAAGTGTTTTATACATCCAACCAAATAGGAGACCAAAAAAGAAAATTGGAATGAACATGTATACAGGTCCGAAGTCTACATAGGCTTCAGATACATATCCTAATGAAAAAGAAACACCCTCATCTCTTCCAGCAAAAGTGACTCCAGTATACTTAGATGTGAGATCTGAATCATATATCATTTTTTTATCAGGAAATAAAATTCTTGGCTTTAGCACATGTTCTAGTGCATCCTTCAATAATTGTCCATTTTCATGGGGTAAAAAGGTGGGAACCTGCTTGATAGCGAGTGCAAAATATTCAACAGATGAAATTCTATACACCAAAGCATCCCTACCTCGCTCAAAGTTTTCAGAGAAATTTTCAGCAGAGAAATCATCTGAAACAATATTCCAAAGCGTTGATATATTTTTAAATTGATCAGTTTGCACAACTAATTGTGTTCGTTCACCTCCAGTAAGGTATGTTCTATAACGACCTTTACTCGCAGACCAAACAACAAAAATAAAAAAAGTAATTGAAACTGTAAGTAATGTAGCAAAAATTGCTTTAGGTGAAATTTTACGATTTAGTGTAAAGAATGCACCTAAGGCAACTAAAATATAATCTTTAAAGGATGCCCAGAAACCAGAAAAACTAAGGAGTATTTCTATTAATACAAATAACAAAACATATTTTGTGTTCGATGGAATTACTGAAGTATGGATAATAAGAAATGTTAAAAAAACCCATTTGAAATAAACCAGCCCCATCAACATTTGACCACCAGAGATACTCAAAAGAATTGGAGTAAGTATAGCTGTAAAAAATGAATATATCACATAAGACGTAAACAATTTTTTACCATCATACCTAGAAAGGATTACTTTTAAACGCTCCATTTTTGTAACAACAAGTTTTCGGATAGGCAGATAAATACCAACCAAATAAAACAATTGTGACAGAACCGCCAACCATGTTGCGTAAACAATCGTGTCAGATTTATAAACACTCAATTCACTCAAAGGTTTTTGAAAGATCCCACCATAGGGCAAAAGAATGGCAACTACCATCCAATTTAAAACTAAGTTTACTAAAAGATTCTTGGGCTCATTTTCACGCCACATTAACTTGAGTGTCATCATTAATATAAACCCAGAAACCAACATCAAAAGTGGATCTGGGGAGATAAGCACGATGAAAGCCAATATATAAAAATGAAATATATTGGTTTTCATGATGTTAATACTGATTTTACATTGTCAAGGAATTGGTATTGTTCAATATCCCAATTATACTTGGTTTTTGCTAATTCAAGTGCATTTTGTCTTTGACTTGATAATAATTTAGAATTCCCTATATAATTTTTTAAGACAAATGTGAGTTGCTGTGCATTATTTTGCTCATATAATGATCCAATACTGGGATTTTCACTTAAAAAATATTTTTGTGCATGAGTATCTGACAGCACAAGAGCATTTCCTGCCAACAAATACGTAAAGATTTTATTGGTGAGACAGAAATCTCTGTTTACATTATGAGCATACTCAGATGCTAAGCCAATGTGATGCTGAGAAGCAATCTGAACTATTTCATTTTCAGATACAGGATTAAGAAACAACAATTGTTTTTCACTCAGATTCAACTTTTCTGATAGTGATTGGAAATATATTTTAATTTCATGGGACGCGGCACCCAATAAAGTGAGGGTTATTTCATTCTTGGCAAATCTACTCATTGATTCAATAACAGTTTCCAAACCTCTCTTCATTCCTATATGTTGTGAGAACCAAAAAAGTTTCAATGGAATTTCTGGAATTAAAGAAATATTTTTCTGAGCATAACAGCGAGGGAACGTGTTTTGAATAGTATATATAGGCAAATCAGGGAAATGCATTTTATATGACTCCATAATCAATGGTGAAGCAGCAGTAGCATAACAAAGATTTGGTAAATATTTATTTTCTATAAAAATTATCATCCTTGATTGAATGGAATCAGGCAAATGCTCTCCACGATGATAATCTTCCAAATCAAATATTGATTTAGCACAATATTTTTTAGCGGCTGCAACTGTTGTGGGAAGTGTTCCAATATTGTGCCCTATATACAAATCTGCTTTTATACTGCAAGCAGTCTTTTTCAGTTCTTTGTTAAATAATACTAAGGAGCTTTCGGCAAGACAAAATTTATCACCAATTATACGAAATAATAATTCAGATACCTTCCTTCTTACTCTAGCTAAACAATAAGAAATTATATTATGCTTTGAATGATAACCTACTTTAATCCAATGAATTTTCGGATAATCATTAAATAATTGCTGGTCAAAAATATCTGCCCATGGCGAAGTTGGACAATATAATACTGATACATCAAAACCATTATAATAAAGCGTTGTTGCTTCTTTTATCAATCTTGGGGTCGCTGATGGTTGGCC
>Ga0214921_10003342_pt1 | contig 24669 bp, 23 predicted proteins | sample LL1505_MetaG_FD_177992 | JGI IMG/M metagenome (GOLD analysis project Ga0214921, IMG submission 177992) | Freshwater microbial communities from Lake Lanier, Atlanta, Georgia, United States - LL-1505 | ecosystem: Environmental > Aquatic > Freshwater > Lake | place: USA: Georgia | collected...
GATTAACATCTACCTTAGCGCAATTAATCAGGCGCTTATCTGACGCCTTAATGCGCGCACTGTTCTCGCTATCGTCAGATCCGTTGTTACCCGCGTTTCCTGTGTTGCCTGCATCATCAAAATTTAACATCATAACCTCTCTTAATTTTTACTAACTATACCACGTACTACTTATTAATTATTACTGACAACTCTCACAGTCACCATCTAGCCCGCACACCTTAGGTACAGATGGCTTTGCTACCGTGACCGCCGCTTTTGTAGCTGCCTCTGAGACTTGCGCCTCATCGACAGCCTTACGCTCCACTACAACTTCAGCTGAGGCCGACTTGTTCTTCATCCAGCGTGGTTGCAAACCGCGCTTGTTGATATCAGTTGTCGACTTCTCAATCTGAGTCGCTCCGAGCGAACGGAGGTAATAAGTTGTCTTAAGACCCTTTCTCCAGGCGCTCATGTACATCTCATGGAGCTTCTTACCGCTAGGCTCAGCGATGTACAGATTTAGCGACTGACCCATATCGATCCACTTCTGGCGACGGCTGCCGCACTCGATCAACCACTCTGGCTCGATCTCAAAAGCTGTCAGGTAGACCTTCTTGAGCTCATCAGGGATACGCTCGATCTCCTGAATTGAGCCGTCGAAGTACTTTAGATCATCGATCATATCCTCATCCCAGATGTTGAGCTTCTTTAGCTCATCAACTAGGAACTCGTTATGAACGATAAACTCACCGGACAGGTTCGACTTGGCGTAGAGATGCTTGTAGTTAGGCTCGATCGACTGGCTAACTCCTGTAATGTTGGAGATAGTCGCCGTTGGAGCGATCGCCATCGTGTTGCTATTACGCACGCCGTGCTTCTTAACAGCCTCACGCACCTTGCTCCAGTCGAGCTTTGTCGATGTGTCGACGTCTACATTATCGCTACCACGCTCATCGACTAGAATCTTGATAGTATCGATCGGCAACAAGCCACGATCCCACTTTGATCCCTTATATGAAGAGTAAGCACCGCGCTCTGCAGCCAACTCAGTCGAAGCCAAGATCGCGTAGTACGATATAGCTTCCATGCTGATATCAGCGAACTTCACCGCCTCTGGGCTCGCGTAGCTAATGCGCTGCGCGTAGAGAGCATCCTGGAATCCCATGATACCTAAGCCGATCGGACGGTGCTTGAGGTTTGAGCTACGCGCCTCAGCGGTCGGATAGAAGTTGATATCGATTACGTTATCAAGCATCCGCACAGCTGTCTTAACGGTCTTACCTATCAGCTCGATATCAAGACCATCTTTGCCCACGTGTCTGACCAGATTGACAGAACCTAGGTTACACACTGCGGTCTCGTCAGCTGAGGTGTTTAGTAAGATCTCTGTGCAGAGGTTTGAGCTGTGCACAACACCTACGTGATCCTGCGGCGATCTTAGGTTCGATGGATCCTTGAAGGTAATCCATGGATGACCTGTCTCGAAGACCATACTTAGCATCTTACGCCAGAGCGTTAGAGCCTCGATCCTCTTAAAGAGCTTGATCTCACCCCGCTCGGCCTTTGCTTCATACTCCGCGTAGCGATCCTCGAACTTCTTACCATACAAGTCGTGAAGATCAGGTACATCACTTGGGCTAAACAACGTCCACATCCCGTTCTGAGCAACACGCTTCATGAAGAGATCCGGGATCCAGTTAGCCGTATTCATATCGTGAGTACGACGACGCTCATCACCGGTATTCTTACGAAGCTCAAGGAAATCCTCGATATCAAGATGCCAAGTCTCTAGGTAAGCGCACATAGCGCCCTTACGCTTGCCACCCTGATTAACAGCAACCGCCGTGTCATTTGCTACCTTAAGGAAAGGTATAACACCCTGACTCCTGCCATTAGTTCCCTTAATCCGAGCGCCCGTAGCGCGCACGTTAGTCCAATCGTTTCCTAGTCCGCCTGCCCACTTTGACAGCTGCGCATCATCAGCAACACACTTAAAGATGTGCTGAAGATCGTCCATGACCGTTGTTAAGTAGCACGAACTTAACTGCGGGTGCAGAGTTCCTGCGTTGAACAACGTTGGGGTACTTGATGTGAAGAGGAACTTAGAGAGCACATCATAGAACTCAATGGCGCGTTCGTTCTTCTTAGCGCCCTCGTTAACACTCAATCCCATCGCTACGCGCATCCAGAAGATCTGAGGGGTCTCTAGTCGCACATCCTCGTGGTGGATCAGATAGCGATCGTAAAGGGTCTGCAAACCGAGGTACTGGAACTGAAGATCGCGCTCGAGCTTAATCGCCTTGGCTAGCTTATCTAAATCGAAATCTAGAAGCTCTGGCGCCATGCGCTCTACTGAAACACCCTTCTTTAAGCACGCCTTGAAGTAATCTTGGTGGGCCTTCTCAAGGTTCTTATTGTGACCATCGACGTTCATAGTCTCGCGATAGATGATATCGAGAAGCAGACGCGCCGCTACTAAGGAGTATGCTGGATCCTTCTCAATCTTCGACCTCGCCGCCATGATGTTGGCTTGATCGATCTCCTCTAGCTTGATTCCCTGATAGAAGTTCTTAATCGACTCCTGAAGGATCTCCTCGCTCGAAACGAGACTCTCTAATCCAGTACAGGCGTACTGAATACGTGAGCGCAGCTGGCCCTCAGTTATCTTCAGCTCCTCGCCTTTGGGCCCTGTAACCTTGAATGATTGCCCAGCATCAACCGGTGCTACTACTTCACGGGCCTCAACCTTAGGAGTCGCTGGTTGAGCGCCCTCGATCATACGCTGAGCGGCGCGCTGAGCTCGATAGATGATGAAGTCCTTAGCTACCTGGTAATAGCCCTCTGCCATCATCTGGCGCTCTACTTCATCCTGGATTAACTCCACATGCAGCTCTGTGCCTTCTCGCGACATCTGCTTAGCACGAGCGACGACTTTATTGGTTAACAGATTAACGGAATCGATCACCTCTTGTGGCGTTGGCCCCTCGATCTTCATCGATGCTCTGAAGGCGCGCTCGATCGCTGAAGCGATCTTCATCGGATTGAAACGAACTACTGTTGAACCATCACGGCGGGTGATCTTTAAGCTGCGAGGGGAATCATCGCGAGCGGACTTGTGCTCATCGCGGTAGATGATGTAGTTGCGCGCCACATCATAGAGCTCTGCCTGCATTAACTTAACTTCTACAGTGTCCTGGATCCCCTCTACGGTAACGCAGGCACCCTTGGCGGCTTCGATAGCTACTGCCTCAACGACCTCGTTGGTTACCTGCTGCGCCAAGCTGTAAAGATTCTGCGGAAGGGGGGCGCTTGGGGCAATCGAGTTGGTGGCGCGCAGAGCAAGCTCAATCGCTCTAAAGATCCTAGAACGGCGGAAAGGAACTAGCTGACCATCCCTTTTTACTACCGTACAGTTCTCTAGCTCAGCCGCTGATATCGCCTGGACCCCCTTCTTAGCCAAGAGTCCGTTTACCTGCCCACTCCCTTGCATCTCTCCCGCTGCTACAGTCATACCGCCCTTATTCCCTTTCTATCGTTTTACCAGGCCTTGTTAGCACCTGATATCAACTAGTTAACGCCGCTTTAGACAATGAGGTGCCGTTCGCTTATTTCTAAACGTTTTTCGGAACCACCGTTGTACTTCTAAATGTAATATTAGTTTTTAGAGCAACCTACTACTATATGTAGTAGCCACTCAACGAACCAACCACAATATATATGTACGAGGTTGGCAATAAAGTTGTCCATACGAAAATGTATGCATACCGCAAAAAAAATATTTTTGCGGGCTAAGCTCCACTAAGAACTACGCTTTTCAAAATTAAACTGCTTTCTATCTTTGTGCGGCCTACCAGAAAGGCCTCTCTGAATCCCAATCCGCTCGATTAAGTCACTAATATAGCTACATTTTGATCTTTTTATTGATCTTGCGGATAGATGCACCTAATATTTTTCAAACGTAGTTTGAAATTCAGGTCTATTGGCATTACGTCTCTTTTGTGTCACCGATGCGACGATAGTGTCTTGGCTCGCTCGAAACCGAAGTTCTCCAAGTACCACAAGATCCCCTCGACATTTGACTCATCTGACCCGTGGCACGCGCACGATACGTACTGAATTACATCATCAAAGCTGGCCGTTAGATCTTTCAACCCCAGCCACTGATAAACCTCAACTATTCGCGAGATCCACTCAGACAAGCTGAAATCACTACATTGTGCGAGCTCAAAGAGATCCGGTAACGCCGAACTTGCGGCCGGTGTCCCCTTACATTCTTTGTAAGTGTAGCGCGCGAACTTTGAGGCTAGCTCCGCTGAGATGACTCTAAAGGCCTCTCTTTGATGAGTGTTAAGTCTCGCTAGCGAGAAAGAAGTCTCTAATATATCCAACGAGTCCATTCGGCTCTCTCATAAATCGCGCGCTAAAAACGCGAGGACAAATTGTTTTATCGACGGAAACGCCGCGGCTCAATCAGACACCGCGCTCCCTAATATCCCAGATTAGGCGCCAGCCAACGCTCGGCTTCCTCTATTGATATCCCTTTTCGCTTAGCGTAATCCATAACCTGATCGCGATCGATCTTACCAACATTGAAATACTTCGCTTGCGCGTTAGCGAAGTAATAACCAGAAACGCTACTCGCTGGAGTCATCGCGAAATTCTCTGTAAGCGATAATCCGATGGCATCTTTGACCTTCAAAAGATCCCAAATCTTAGCTTTTTCCGTGTGATCTGGGCACGCGGGATATCCTGGAGCTGGGCGGATCCCTCGATATTCCTCATTAATTAACTGCTCAACTGACAAAGCCTCATCCTTTCCGTAGCGCCACAACTTGCGCGCTTCTAGGTGCGCGTATTCAGCGAGAGCTTCCGCGAAGCGATCTCCGATCGCCTTCACCATAATCGATTGATAATCATCACCGCGCTGCTCATACTCACCAGCCAGCCTCTCAACTCCGTGACATACCACCGCGAAAGCGCCGATATAATCAGTTATCTTACGCTCTTTCGGCGCTACATAATCAGCTAAGCAGAGATTATGCAGACCCTGTCGCTCCCTTTGCTGACGCAAGAAACACAACCTCTCAACTTCATGTAGGCACCTGTCATCTTCATAGATCACTATATCGTCATGATCGCCGCGCGCCGGGAAGAACCCCAACACCGCCTCAAGCCTAAAGCTCTTATCTTTTATAATCTGCTCTATCAGAACATTGGCCTCACGAAAGATCTCGCGCGCCTGCTCGCCATAAGATTTATTACTTAAGATACTCGGATAAGATCCTTTAAGCTCCCACGTCCAGAAAAGAGGGGACCAATCAAAAAGGCTAAAGACCTCTCTTAGATCTATATCGCGATAAACCTTTACGCCCAAAGACTCTGGGGCGATAATAGCATCGACATCAAACTTAAACTTATTCTCTCTGGCCTTCTCCAGCGGAACGAATGACTGCTCTTCGCGCCCCGCGGCGAAGACGCGGCGCTGCTCTTCCTGAGCGACTTTTAAATTCCTTACATAATCGCCGCGACGCTCTTCGCTGATAAGGTTAGCGCACACCTCTACCGCGAGAGACGCGTCCGCTACATGCGCGACCGCGCCAGTGTAATTAGGCGCCAATTTAATAGCTGTATGTGGACGAGATGTAGTCGCTCCGCCGATTAGAACTGGGATATCAACCCCCTCGCGCTCAAACTCCTTTAAGTTATTAGCCATCTCATCTAACGACGGGGTGATCAGACCACTCATACCTATTAGGTCAGCGTTGTGCTCGCGCGCCGCTTTTAGGATCTCGTTACACTGAACCATTACACCGAGATCGACTACTTTGTATCCGTTACAAGCTAAAACGACCCCTACTATATTCTTACCGATATCGTGCACATCGCCCTTAACTGTAGCGATCACAAACGTCTTCTGTTGCGCGCTACTGCCCAGAGCCGCTTTTTCCGCCTCCATGAACGGCTCAAGGTAGGCGACCGCCTTCTTCATCACCCGAGCGCTCTTGACCACCTGTGGCAGGAACATCTTTCCAGCGCCAAAGAGATCTCCAACATGCTTCATCCCATCCATTAGCGGCCCCTCAATAACCGCCAACGGCTTCCCAAGAGCTACACGCGCCTCCTCGGTATCGACTTCGATAAAATCAACTATACCTTTTACTAGAGCATGCGAGACGCGTTCCGCTAGAGGTAGCTGGCGCCACGCGACGACTGATTCAGCCTCCCGCTCCTTTGATTGACCTTTAAATCTCTCGGCGTATTGGATTAAAGCTTCGGTAGCGTCACTATCTCGGCACAGAATGACATCTTCTACCCGCTTCAAAAGCTCTGGCTCTATCTCCTCATACACCTCAAGCATACCGGCGTTGACTATACCCATATCGAGGCCAGCCTTTATGGCGTGATATAAAAACACCGCGTGCATCGCCTCACGCACTCGATTATTTCCCCTAAAAGAGAAAGAAACGTTGCTGATTCCTCCACTTGTTAAACACCCAGGACAGGTAGCTTTTATCTCGCGTACAGCCTCGATAAAATCGAGCGCGTATGAATTATGCTCCTCTATGCCCGTAGCCACGGTCAGCACATTCGGATCGAATATAATATCGTGCGGAGCTATCCCAACTTCCTCTGTCAGTATCCTAAAAGCGCGTTGCGATATCCTGACTTTATCCTCTAGAGTCGCCGCTTGCCCTCGCTCATCGAAGGCCATCACCACCATCGCCGCTCCATAGCGCGCTATGGTCCGAGCCTGCTCCTTAAAACGCTCCTCTCCCTCTTTAAGGCTGATAGAATTAACGATCGCCTTACCCTGAACGCACTGCAGTCCCGCCTCAAGCACCGACCACTTTGAGCTATCGATCATGATAGGAACTCGAGCTATATCGGGCTCACTGGCTATGAGGTTCAAGAAGCGGCGCATGCACGCCGCACTATCTAAAAGCCCCTCATCAAAATTCACATCGATAATATTAGCGCCATTCTCGACTTGCTGCCTGGCTATCGCTAGCGCCTCCTCGAATTTATCCTGTTCGATTAGAGCTTTAAATTTAGGCGAGCCCGTAACGTTGGAGCGCTCGCCCACTAAGATAAACGGATTGTCTGGAGCGATTACTAACGGTTCAAGTCCCGCGAGGGCCAAGCGAGCGCTTGCCGCTGGTGTAACTCGCGGTTTCAAATCTGCCACCCTAGAACGGATCGCCTCGATATGTTCAGGTGTTGTACCACAACACCCTCCGACTATATTTAACAGCCCCTCATCGGCGATCGCTCCTAAAGCATTAGAGGTATCAACTGGGGTCTCATCGTACCCGGTCTCACTTAGTGGATTTGGCAGTCCGGCGTTTGGGTAGCAGCTGATAAAGCAATCAGCAACCGAGGCCAAATCCCTCAAGTAAGGTCGCATCTCATGGGCTCCCAAAGCACAGTTTATTCCTACGCTAATTGGTCGAGCGTGTTGGACTGAATACCAGAATGCCCTAGCAGTCTGTCCCGATAGTGTCCTTCCGGATTGGTCAGTGATCGTAACCGATATCATCACCGGCATCCGTTTTCCGATCTGCTCAAAAACCCGCTCTGTGGCGCTAATCGCCGCTTTCGCGTTTAAGGTGTCGAATATCGTCTCTACCAACAGGATATCCACACCCTCTTCCGCGAGCACCAAAGCCTGCTCGTAGTAGCTATCCTCTAACTGCTTGTACGTTACGGCCCTAAAGGCAGGGTTGTTTACATCCGGCGAGAGCGAAGCAGTGCGGTTAGTTGGTCCGATAGCGCCTGCGACAAAGAGGCGCCTAGCCGGTTGCTTTTGCTTGACTGCCGCGACCGCCTCTCTAGCTAGTCGCGCCCCCGCGCGGTTTAGATCCTGGACATACTTCTCAAGGGCGTAATCGGCCTGCGCTATCGATGTCGATGAGAATGTATTTGTCTCTATTATATCCGAGCCAGCAAGGAGATACTTAGTGTGAATCTCGCGAATAATCTCTGGTTTAGTAATATTTAATAGGTCGTTATTACCTTTAAGTAGCTGCGGGTGATTCGCTAAAGCCTGGTCTCTAAAATCCCCCTCTTCAAGTCGATACCCTTGAATCATAGTACCCATGCCGCCGTCTAAAATGACGTGGCGCTCACGCAAGAGGTCGGTAATATCGGCGAAGGAGTCGGTGTATTTCATGTAACTACTCACCGGAGTTTTTGGATCGTTGCAGTCATTATATCGCTAAATAGAGGCGCCGTTAGATTAGCAGATGAGATCAGACCTTTCAAACCAGAGACTTAAGCGTAACTCTTGCCTCCGGCGCAAATAAATCGGATCTTACGACAGTATGAATAAAAACAGCTCTTTTAGCCTAAAAACGCTTACTATCTCGGCACTGCTCGGGGCAGTCATCGTTTTACTCTCATACGTATTTTTCAGGCGAGTCGCATATCAACCAACAAATCTAGCTAAACCCCGCCCTATCGCCAGCCGCGCAGATCTCGGCGATGACGAAACCTCCACTATCAAGCTATTTGAAAACGCCCAAGCCTCGGTGGTCTATATAACGAGCTTGTCGGTAGAGCGTGATTTTATCAGCATGAACGTCTTTGAGATCCCGCAAGGAGCCGGTTCGGGTTTTATCTGGGACAGCTCTGGTCACATCGTCACAAACTTCCACCTTATTCAAAACGCCCAAGCGGCTACCATAACGCTCTCTGATCAATCTATTCATCAGGCGAAGCTGATTGGCGCGGAACCTGATAAAGATATCGCCGTTCTTAAGATAGAAGGCGCTGACTTACGTTTCGCTCCGATACCTATTGGGACATCAAAGGATCTCCGCGTCGGTCAAAAGGTCTTCGCCATCGGCAATCCTTTCGGCTTTGATCACACATTGACTACGGGAATAATAAGTGGACTCGGTCGTGAGATCAGGTCTGTTACCGAAAGACCGATCCAAGGAGTGATTCAAACAGACGCCGCAATTAATCCAGGGAACTCAGGCGGACCGCTGCTCGATAGCTCTGGGCGCTTAATCGGCATGAACACCGCGATAGTTAGCCCATCAGGGGCGTATTCAGGGATCGGATTTGCGGTTCCTGTTGATACTATTAATCGAATCGTTCCTCAGATCATAAAAACCGGGAAAGCAACCAAGCCAGGCCTCGGTATTCGTGTGATTGAGAGCGATCTAGCTCGCAAACACGGGGTAATCGGCGCGATCGTCGCTAATGTTTTACCTGGATCACCCGCGGAGAAGATCGGCTTAGAGGGGATTCACCGCTTAGCGAACGGGGCTATAGAGCTAGGGGATGTGATAACAGCGATAGATGATCTTCCCGTCGAGGATGGAAACGATCTCCTAAGGGTACTAGACGAAAAAGCGCCTGGGGATAAAGTAACTCTACAGATAAATCGACGCGGCAATTCCCGTACTGAGACGGCGCGGTTGGGGATTATTGAATAAACCCTGCGCTAATGATTTTTGAAAAAAATCATTAGCAATTGCTCGGTTTAGTTTCACCCAACAGCTTCTCGACTGCCTGCAGATCTATCGGCTTAGTCAGATGACCGTCGCATCCAGACTCCCGACTTTTAATCTTGTCTTGCTCAGATCCCCACCCCGTTACCGCTATTATTTGCGGGGTCTTTCCGTTTGGCATCTCACGTACATAGCGTGCCACCTCATATCCATTCATCCCAGGCAGCCCGATATCAAGAAAAATAACCTCAGGCATCTCTTTTTTAACACACTCTATGGCCTCAAGCCCCGTATGCGCTACGCCAGCTGAGTGCCCAAGAAGCTCAAGAAACAACTGAAAACTCACAGCTCCATCAATATTATCATCTACTACTAATATTTTTCTCATTGCATAACCCCACCGAACTAGAACTGGACCACCGAAGCAGGGAGCCTGACAGTAAATGTACTACCCTTACCCAGCCCATCACTTTCCGCGCAAACACTCCCGCCGTGCATCTGCACAATCCTCCTTACTAGGGCAAGCCCGATACCCAGTCCGCCTTGAGTGCGATCTAACGGCGAATAGACCTGACTGAACATCTCAAATATCTCAGATAACTTGTCCGCTGGGATTCCGATTCCTGTGTCTGCGACACGAATAACGATCTCGTTTCCATCGAGGTTCGCGATTAAAGAGATCTTGCCACCTGGTAGCGTATACTTAGCAGCGTTAATCAGCAGATTACCGAGAACCTGCGACAACCTTGCAAGGTCCCCCCTAAAAGGAACCTCTTCCTTTGGCATTCTTACCGTAAGCTGGTGCATCGCCGTCTCGATAGCCGGTCGGCTATTTTCCAGCGCCGACTCTACCACTGCCTGAAGTGTTATCTTCTCAAGACGAAGCTCAAGTCGACCGAGGCTAATTCGCGATATATCAAGCAGATCCTCTATCAAGCGAACCATGTGCAGGAGTTGCCTATTCATCATCTCTCGGGCTTGAGATGCCGCCGTCCCAGACGGATCGCGTTTTATGATCTCAAGGCCCGTTCTTATTGGAGCCAGTGGGTTTCTTAGCTCGTGCGCGAGGGTCGCTATAAATTCATCTTTCTTTTTGGCTTCCGAGTTTAGCTTTTCACGGATCATTCTCTGCTCGTGGACATCGGCGTGTATCCCGACCGCCCTAATCGCCCTACCTTGCGCGTCGCGCTCTACTACTCGACCTCGATCTAGGATCCATATCCACGCGCCTGACTTCGTTCTTAGTCGATGCTCTACTTCGTATACTGGTGTTAAGCCATCTAGGTGCCTCTTCAACTCCCTCTCTACATCAGCTTTATCATCAGGGTGCACCAGATGCTCCCAGGCCCGAACATGCGGCTCGATATCATCGGGGGAGAAGCCGAGCATACTGGCCCAGTTTCCCCCAAAGTGCACCGCTCCTGTGGGTATGTGCCAATCCCACAACCCTAGGTTCCCCGCCTCAAGCGCCAGATTGAGTCGTTCTTGAGATCTCTTTACCTCCTCCTCAATCTTTTTCCTCTCAGTTATATCAATCACAACACCGATCATACGAATTGCATGACCATCCTCATCATAAGAGAACTCTCCCTGATCCGAATTCCAACGCACCTCACCTGAGGAATGAATTATTCGATACTCGTACTTAAAGGATCTCTCCTTATCGGCTATTAATTTATTCAGGCGCGCGGTAACCATCTCAACATCATCGGGATGAACCCGCTTCTTCCACCCCTCATAGCTCCCCTCAAAGGTGCCGGGGCTAAGGCCAAAGATCTCCTCTAATTGCGGCGTCCAAATCACCTTACCGCTCTGAGGATTCCAGTCAAAGACTCCGATCCTTCCGGCTCGCTCAGCGTATTGCAACCGTTCTGTAGTGGTCGTCAGTTGTTCCAGAAACGCTTTGCGCTCGATCACCGTCGCCGCTAGTCGGACCAACACATCTAGGTGATCCCGTTCCGCTTGAGTTGGATTCTGCTTGATCGTTGTATGGTGTATAACACAGGCACCCCAGACCTCCCCAGTTGTGAGGATTATTGGCTTGATCCAGCAGGAACGATAACCAGCACTCTTAACTCGCTCGATAAATCCCGCTTCATTACTACTTGCCAAGTCTGATATCAGGAGCTCCTTGCGCCGCTCGATCGCGTCAGTAACTACCCTTAGATCCTCTATCGGAAATGGCGTCGAGAAGAGTTTCTCTAGAACAGGGCTTGACATCCGCGTCAAAGGGGCAACCGTTTTAGTTCCAGGATTGGCTTTCAATAAATAACTCTCAGCCCCCGGGAAGATCCCGTCCACCGCGGCAGTAAACGAGTGAAGAACCTTTTCTAATGGCTCTGCTGGACTCACTACATCCAGGATCGCACGGTGCGCTCGGTGCTCTTGCATCGAGCGACGATCCTCTGTGATATCATCCGTAACCACATTGACCCCAATAATTCGATCATCTGGCGCAACTAGCGGGTAGAAATTAGCGCTCCAAGTGCGTATTGATCCAGGTGTAATCGGGCACTCCCCAGACATCTCTACGTTTAACACAGCACCCCGTGTCGCGATCGCTTCTTGAAGATGCCGATCAAATACATCAGCGATCATTGGCACCAATTCGCTAATTGACTTACCGATAAAATCCTCAGGTTGCTTGCTGAAGTAATCGGCCATCACCTTATTTACGCGCACCCATCGGCGCTGCTCATCAACTACTGCTAAACCTACGGGCGCGTATGTGTATACCGACTCAAGCTCCTGCAGCTGATTCCTTGAGGCTATAGTCGCCTGCTGCAGGGCGGCTTCAGCTTCCTTGAGGCGCGTTATATCAACAGTAACTCCAGGGAATCTCGCCGGCTTGCCTGATGTGTCGGCCAAAACTTTTCCCGTAGCGGAGACCCATCTAACCTGACCATTTTTACCTATTACTCGATACTCCTCCGAGTAGACCTTGCCAGATTCCAGCGCCATATGAATACGCTGCTGTATACGCTCGCGGTCCTCTGAATAGATATGCTCCATAAACTTCGAGACAGAAGCTCCTCGAAGATACTCTGTTGGCATCCCGTATAAATCGATCAGTACAGCGTCGCCGTAAACAACGTCTCTCTGAATATCCCACTCCCAGGTCGCCAGCGATCCTGCCGCTAACGCTGCTGATAAACGCTCGCGAGCTTCAACCAATCCGCTCTCATTTTCCTTTATTTGGGTTATGTCCTCAGCCTGAACAGCGAACATATCGGTATTTTTCGCACCATCACGAATCGGAAACACACAGGCGGAAAACCACTGCCTTTGACCCGGTCTCTCCGTCTGAAACTCAAAACGTACCGGAGCTTTTCTGGCTTGGCTCTCAAGACACTGCTCATACCAGATCGACTCAACAGGTCGCTGCGCGTGCGGTGTTGTGCTAGACCCGCTACGGGCCTCTAGTCCCCGCGATATAAATCTACTCGCCGCCTGGTTGTTATAAATGTGGGTTATCTGGTCACCACGTAGCTTTACTAATGATACTAAAGATGATGTAGCGGCTAGGAATTCTTCTAGGTCAATTGCCAGATCGGATTGTCCTCCTCCTCTCGTAGCACGCTTGTAATTCACAAATTTTAAATACGGCCCATATCGCGCACCTGCCAGAGCCGCCGTTACGATGGCGGAAGTTAACAAAAACAGCGGAATAAAACCGTCTAATTCGGAGTGAACGATCAGCCAGGCAAAGGTCCCTGAGAAGATAGAAACAAGTAGCATCGCCGCGGCGGTGCCAGAGAACCCAAACGGCCTGCGATGTTCTAGTTCATAATTTTCGCTTATCTGCATCGAGAGCTTGCCCCCCAACGCGCGACTATCTCATGTGGTGACAACTTGCGCGCTGAGGGGGACTCTAGGCTAGAGAGTTACTTTGAATAAATACTGAGGAATGTGGTGTATGATCGGGATCATGTAATAAAAGAGGCCTCACTGGCGCTATGTTTTACCTGGCCTACCTAAGCCCCCCAATACCTCTGCCTCCTAAACCACACAGAGATCTTAGTGCTCTTACCAAGCTCACTGGCAACGCTAACATCACCTCCAAACAGCCGCGCTAGCCGCCTCACAGCATCGACTCCTATACCACGCCCAGATAGACTCGTTACCTTACTACACGACGAGAACCCTGGCTCACAGATCAGCATCAAAGCCTCCTCGCGTGAGATCCCCTCCGGCACAGACAAGCCTCTAGATCGCGCGATCTTCACCAACTTATCTGGGTCTATGCCCGCGCCATCATCCTCAAATGTAAACAGATAGACACCATCTTTGAAACTTAGATCGATATGCATCGAGCCCGCCCTTGGCTTGCCCGATAGCTCACGATCACCCGGCCGCTCAATGCCGTGATCCGCTGAATTTCGAATTATATGAACAAAGCTCTGAAACAGCTCCTTATATGGCTCGCGCGCCAATTTAACATCTCCCGACCAAGTTATTGACATCCCCTCTTTAGACTCACCTTCAAGGGTCTTTATCCAAACCTTGTCAAGCCATCCTAAAATTCTCTGAACTGGCGCCTCAACTAAACTCTCAATCGAAACCAAAAGCTCCGCTGGAGCACCAACTCTAAACGCCTCTTGATAGATCCTTCCCACCGAATCGTAATCGAGTGATATCCTGCGCGCGGCGATCTCGACCTCTGAGCGTCCCTCCACCTGAAGAACGTGCCGGTATCGCTTAATAAAGCTCTGCAGTTCCTCTTTAAGTTCTGCTACCAGGGCGCGCCCCGAATCGGGGGTGTACAGCTCAGATGATAAACCATCCTCAGAATGGTGGCAGATATTAGCCAAGCGATCACATTCCAGGAATGAAAACCCCCCTTTTAGCCCGTGAATCATCGACCGAAATGCATTTAAGTCGTCAACGCAGGTTTCAGCTTTATTGCAGAGATTGACCAGGTCCAGGAACTCCTCCTTGGACGCGAGGATCGCTACTAAAGAACGATTATCGGCATCTGTTCTCTCAAGCGAACGCTCCATCTCGCGCCTATCAGTGATATCAGTCACCACTACTGTCACACTCGCTAGATTCTCCTGATCCATAACCGGAATGAACGCGATCGAGTATTCACGCTCGTTTAACTTAAGTTCATTTGGCAGGATCCCAGACATTAGGTCCCACGGCATACCCGAGAACGCCATCCTAAGCGGTTCTAGATCATCCTCTGTGCAGTGAAGCAAATCAGCCAAGGACGCTTGCTCTAAATCACTCCCAAACAGATCCTCGGCTCTTTTAGATATCTCCGATGTAATAGAGAGGGCTGAATCAACAAGAAATACCGCCTGCGGCAGGCTATCTAGCAGCACTTTTAAAGTCTTACGACTATCAGCAATTAACGCTTTATGAGACTCAAGCAAACTGGCTACAGTGCGGAGGATCTCCTCCTTTTTTCTAAGCTCCGAAACATCGAACGCCAAGAGCCTTAACGGAGAGGTTGGCCCACTTCCTGTTTGAATCAATCGAATCCTGAGATTAACGGAGGCTCCCGTCGCAGAGGTGAAGCATCCTTCTAGCTCGCATTCGCCATCAAACCTATCTAAGGCTTTATGGACACTCTCCAGATCAATACCCGGAATAACCTCAAGGAGACTAACTCTCCTTCTTAACGGACGATTGATCCACTCGTAGAACCGAGCTCCGGCGCTCACCACCGTTAGCGTCCCGCGATCGACAATACCAAGCTCGATGTGACCTATATCACGATCGATCCTAAATCCCTGAGGGACGCCCTTTGGGGATTTGGCGCTATCAGCTGTTCGAGTGCTCTCCATCTCCTTGCTTCCTCAATCCTATCCGCTCCAGCTTCTTCTCTAGATCGCACTGAGTGAAAGGTTTGGTAAGATACTCAGAGACGCCTCCACTCATCGCGTTTTCTACGCTTTCCCTATCAGCTACAGCCGTTAGCATGATAAAGGGCAGCTCCCTGTTTTTAGGGTCGTTGCGTATCTGTGTTAAAAGATCCAATCCGGTCATCGTTGGCATGTTCCAATCTGATATAACCAGATCAAAGCGCTGCTGCCTTAGCTTAAGAAGCGCCTCGCTCGCGTCGCGAGCCTCTGTGACGTCGGCAAACCCGATCGACTCAAGGAGCTTTCTCAACACCTTCCGCATCGCGCCAAGGTCATCAACTATTAAGACTCTCCGCATCCCCTCCCTCATGCCTTATCGTCGCCAACTAGGTCATAATAAACCGCTGGCTTTTAGCTATTCCCCGCTACAGATGAGCTATCGGCGGTTTTGTTTGAGCACTTGAGATGTAGTTTTTCTCAACATATCAGTTGCCTTTACAGATATTTAAGTGAAAAATGGCGACCTATGAAAACTATTCTAAAAGAAGCCCTTAAAGTCGCTATGAAATCCCAGGATCGCCTAAAAATGGAGACTATTCGTTCTCTCTTAAGCGAGATCCAATACGAGGAGATGCAAAAAAGTGTAAACGATCTCTCCGAGGCTGAGTGCGGAGTTATTTTGCAGCGCGAGGTTAAGAAGCGTCACGAGGCGATCTCCTTTGAGGAGCAAGCAAACCGTCAGGAAGCCAAGGCAAAACTCGTATCCGAGATCGCTATTATAGAGGAGTTCCTACCCAAACAGCTCTCTGCTGATGCTCTTGAGAAGATACTCTCAGATTATAAAACATCAACTCCGGGTGCTGTGATGGGAACAGCAATGAAGTTCCTAAAGGAGAAGTATGCTGGTCAGTACGACGGAAAGAGCGCTAGCGAGATAGCTAAAAAGGTCTTTGGCTAATGCCGATATTTGCTTGGCAAAGCTCGGTTCCCCATCCGATTCAAAAAGTATTCGAGTGGCACACCAGAGCTGGGGCGTTTGAGAGGCTAAACGCTCCGTGGCGGCCTGTCAGTGTGATTCGCTCGAGTGACTCAATTCAAAGCGGAAATGAGGTCGCGATCAAACTTCCCGTAATCGGGAAGTTTGGAATTCCGTGGGTGCTAAAGCACACAGAGTACGATCCACCTAACCTCTTCCGCGATGAGCAGGTTAGTGGACCGTTTAAAAGTTGGCGGCACTCTCACCAATTTGTTTCAGAGAGTGACAACTCTACCAGGCTAATTGATCACATAGAGTACAAGCTGCCCTTAGGAGGAGACATCGTTGCTCCTTTAGTAAATCGCGAGCTAACTCGCCTTTTTAAGCATCGGCACAAAACTCTAGCGAGAGACCTAGAGCTACACGCCAGATGGGGCGATAAACCACGCAAGACAGTTCTTATCGCTGGAGCATCAGGTTTTATTGGTAGAGCCTTAAGCGCTTTCCTCTCCACCGCTGGCCACACTGTATTACACCTGGTGAGACGCTCTCCTAACAAGCCAAACGAACTTTTTTGGGATCCAGCTTCTGGAATATTAGACCCGCAGGTTTTTAACTGCGTTGATGTCGTTATTAATCTCTGCGGAGAGAATATCGCTGGTGGCAGGTGGACCCCTCAAAGAAAGAAGCTAATCGAATCTAGTCGCGTTGATCCCACTAGTTTACTAGCGAACGTCGTAGCGGATCTAAAGTCCCCTCCAGAGGTATTTATTAACGCCTCTGGAGCTGGATTTTACGGCGATACTGAATCACGAATCGTCGACGAAACTTCAGGATCGGGGGACGATTTTCTCGCTCGCGTAAGTCTCGCCTGGGAAGGGGCACTTGCTCCTTTAAATAGCTCGCCGTGTAGAGTAGCTCAGCTAAGAATCGGAATGGTTCTTAATGGCGCCGGTGGAGCGCTCGCCAAGATGCTACCAGCATTCATCTGTGGGCTAGGTGGCAAGATTGGATCTGGAGATCAATACATAAGCTGGATCGCGTTAACCGATCTCCTGGGTATCTTTGAGCACGCGATCTATAACGCGGAGGTATCAGGGCCGATAAATGCTGTTGCTCCTAATCCGGTTACTAACGCTGATTTCACAAAGGCTCTCGGCAAAGTTTTAAAGCGCCCAACAATTATCCCAGTTCCCGCGGCTATACTAAGGATGGCCCTAGGTGAACTTTCACAGCTACTCCTTGCAAGCAACAGGATAGTTCCTACTAAGCTTATCGATTCAGGCTACCGCTTTACGTTGCCCAAAATAGAAGAGGCGCTTGAGAGCGAGATCGGTTAGGGAGAGGGGCTACATTCCTGCCTGAATAAAAGCCCGCAAAGCCTGATTAGTAAGATTGGTGAACGCGCTTCGATCGCCTATTAAACACCTTACGTTAACACCCGTCGAGGTTATGCCCGCGAGAACCAGTCCACCGTCTTCATCTTCTATAAAAGCTGGCCCACCTGAGTCACCGAAACAGGTATTTGAAGTAATTGGGGGCCTATAATCGCTAAAAATTAGATCAGTCGTAACCGCATCGGATCGCATTTTACCGACGCGGAGCAGCCCGGAGCCTACCTGATTTACTCCATCAGTCACTCCATACCCCAGTATTGTGAGATCAGACCCAGGATCTACACGCTGAGCTATCCGAATCTGTGGTAGAGCAGCATCACCATCCGGCGGTGAAATAGTGATGAGAGCAACGTCGTTGATAAACATTGAGCCCAAGTCAGTAGCTTTGGGATGAGGTATAATCTTAGTAGGAGCTATGCGCTCCCCTGAAGAGAGCTCAACTAATACAGAGAACACAAACTCATTAAAGCAATGCGCTGCGGTAAGAATGGTAGAGCCGTTCAATCTAACTCCTGAACAGATCGTTTGATTATCCTCTTCATCGAAGAGAAGGATTTTTACTACAGTGCCGTTTGGTGACGCGCACTGCCTACCGCCCACAATTTTTGTGGTTTGTTCCGGTAAACTTTCTTTGCCACAGAGGGTATCGAGTGTAAGTAATGTATCTGACGAAGTTGAGCCACCGCACGCAACGAAGAATGAGAGAGATAGCGCAACCAAAGGAGTTACTATTGATTTGTTGACCATATAACTCAACAGCCTCGCCGATTATTCTTCTTACAAACACAACCCATTATAAAGGAGAGAGAGGGCCCGCTGGGCTCTTATTTAACTGATCTAACTATTTCGAGGATTTTATGAAAAGACTTGTTCTGTGTTTGTTTGCAGTCTTAGGAATGGGAGCTGGTTTAGCTGAGGCGCAGCTATCGGCAGTATGTCCTACTGTCTATAACATTGAGGAGCGCTCTAGTATCGGCGCACTAGTTCAATACAAGAACAATCAGGTTCAGCGCTCGAGCGCCCCAGGCAATCCAGTATCGGGATTCCTGAGACAGCCAACAATTATAGCGACGCAGGGAAGCAATCCTTTTACACTCGCTAGCGCCACTATGTATGACAGCAGGGGTAAGGCCGTATGTAAGAGTGGGCCTCGGCTTGGATGCGCTTCTACTCGCGGTGAGTGCTTAGCGCGTTACAAATTCGCGTGCTCAAGCTCATCTGCCCGTCGCGCTACGCGTGATGGAGCTTTCATAAAAGTAGCGCCTAATATGTGCATCCGCGTTCCTAACGCGGGGAAATGCTACAATGTGAAGGTTCGAGATCTCTGTGATGGTCGGCAGCTTTAGGGATTGACCTTCCGATTGACCTTCTCATAATCCTCTACATCGAAGTCGCGGAGGGCCACGGAGATTTCACTTTGCTTATTTCGTCAACATTGACCACTCTGCGGCCCTCCGTGACCTCGATGTAAACTCTATTTAGGGATTGACCGCTGAGGAGGAGGAGATAGGTGCAGGTGCTGGAGAAAGAGAATGAGTAATATAAATCTCCCTCCCCTTCTGACTAACGGACGCTCCCCGATCTCCTCCGCGCCCGGTAGCGATCAAAAACTCTTTGTAAACTTCCAAAAATTCCTGAGCGTCTTTCTCACTCTCCCACCTTGTTAGCCATCTGACTCGCTTAGTTTTGTCAGTCGCTGTAAAGACCCCTAACTTATCCCCAACCCACCCTTGGGCCGCCAACGCCGCGCGGTCTCTAGTGACAGCGGATCCTGTAAAGAGGCTCGATATACCGAACTCTCCTAGAACATCCGTATAATCAAGACTCTCGGCCTCTGCACCGTTTTTTAGCTCTGAATCCGCAGGGATTGAAGGAGTAAATGATCCCCTCAGGTACTCTTCTGGATGCAAGATCTCGCGGGATGATTTGGGTATCCTCTGATAAGCCTGATCTACCCGCGTATAACCTCCATTTTTTAGCAACGCATGGGTAAATCGCAGGCCACTTGAATACGGAAAAACCAAAAGCGCCTTAACACTCTCGGGAACTTCACCATTAAAACCGATCCCTAACACCTGAAGTAGCAGGACAGCATCTATCGACCTCTCATCTTTTAGAGACACCAATCCTGCCCCGGCTCTCTGACAATCATACATAACTGCCGAAGCATCACCCTCTATTAGAGCCGATGCCGCCAAGCCTGAATCGGTGGTGGCGAGCTTTGGATCAACGATCACACCTAAATTGTAGTATTGATCCTGAAGAGCATGTGTCAGCTCGTGCTCAGCCACACTCCCCTGAACCGACGCAGGCAGCCATCCGGCCATCACAAAGTGCTGCTTTTTAGGGTTATAGTAACCACCAATCTGGCTAACTAAGAACTCAACTAATCGGTTTTGATAATCAAAGCTCTTGGGGATTAAACCTATCGCTTTATAGGCTAGCTCCTCCATCGCTAGTTTTTGTGGTGGAAGATCCTCTCGTATTGTGGCCTGTATGAAACTCGTTACAGCCGCCTGATCCTGAACCAAACAAGGAACATCAGCTTTGGGCTTTAAGCCCCGCACCTCACTAGCTCGCTTTAACGCTCCAGTGGCAAGCTCGCAGAGAGAGTTTGGATCCACCTGCGCGCGGGCTTGGTTAGCTGGCAAGAATATGGAGGCTATTAATGATATGGCTGTGATGGTTAGTGCGTGGAAATTCATGGTTGGTAACTACTCACCGGATTTTTTGGATCGTTGGAGGCATTATATCGCTAAATAGGCTATCTTCGCCCTTCTTCTTCGTTGTTACCACCTGGTCGGGGGTACTTTTTCTGGCGAGTAGGTAACCATAATAGCAGGTCATTTTGTTTGCTAAAAAGTAAAAAATACAATTATTCTCAAGCCATGGCTATTTACAACATCACTGAAGCTCAAGCTCTATTCCCTAAACTAATTAAAGACGTACTAGCCGGAAAGATGGTGCTGATCGGAAACCAAGATGGTCCCCTTGTAAAACTCTCGGTCTACAAGCCAAACAAACGGCACCTTGGGCTCTTCGATAATCAGGGGTGGATAGCCGAAGATTTCAACGCGCCACTTGAGGATTTTAATCGAGCAAAGCGATAGCTCCCTCGCCAAGCGTCAGCCTTAGATACTCCACCTACCCTACAAAGTATTCCAAGAAGGGCGTACCACAGCGAGCGACTTCCCGCTCAAGCTGGGCCTGCATATTTTTAGCGTCCAGGACAAATCCGGTCATCGCTCGGCCGATATCCTCGGTCCACGGTTCCTGACAAACATACTCAGACTGCTCCTTTGTCAGCCTTGGAAACACCTCCTTGTCTTGATCACGCGCCCCAGGGATAGCAGAAAGCATAGTCGATTTACCGGTGCAGGTGGTCCCGAGTACGAGGACTCGTTTGTCTGAGTGCTCTTCTAGAAGATCTCGGAGCCTCAGGGTGACTGGCTCGGGCGGGGTGTGACTGTCGTCTTGGCTAGGCATAGATTTCATCGGAGTGCTCGTGAGGGGCGGAGGCTTTGTTATTGATAAATGTATCACCAATGCTGATACAGGCAACTTTTATCCGAATTATTCGATATATAATGGTAAGTGGTCATTTATACTGTTTGACAGGATACCTTTGGCGAGATACTATAATGATTAAGAGCTTTAAATGCCGCGAAACTAAAAGGCTCGCGAAAGACATTGGTTCCAAACGATTCAGAAATATAGAGCGCATCGCGAGACGAAAGCTAGAAATGCTCGAAGCAGCGACAAGGTTGGAAGACCTTCGGAGCCCTCCTGGCAATCATCTTGAGTCGCTTAGAGGAAATCGGATAGGTCAGCACAGCATTAGAATTAACGGCCAATTCAGAATATGTTTTAGGTGGGCTGATAATGCAGCATGGGATGTTGAGATACTAGATTATCATTAGAGAGGATTAAAAATGGTACGCAAACTAGATCCTATCGCTCCCGGGGAAATCCTCTTTGAGGAATTCATGAAACCTCTAGGGATATCTCAAAATAAGCTCGCTAGAGATCTAGATGTCCCCGTGGGAAGAGTCAATGACATCATTAACGGCAAGCGAGTGATCACTACTGACACGGCGCTCCGTCTAGCGATTTATTTCAAGACTACGCCGGAATTTTGGCTAAACCTTCAAAGCCGTTATGATTTGAAAATTGCTGAGAAAACCATTCTGCCAAAAATTGAAAAAGGTGTGCGCCCCTGCTCAAGGAAAGTAGCTTAAGATTGGACATCGAGAACACGTTGGGCCACGGGGAAACTAATCCTTGTGGTATCACTAAAATAGCCAACTTAGCACAGCTACAACTGCAACAATCTAAAGAAATCCGGTGAGTAGTCAATCAATATTAAAATTGCCCCACGGTATGACCAGTGGTATGATTACAGTATGAAATACGCGAAAGTGGCCATTTCGATCGAAGAGTCGGTGTTAAAGAAAATAGACCGTTTGGTTAAAGCTAAAACCTTTGAGAGCCGAAGTCAGGCCTTTCAGAAAGCGGCTGAACACACCTTAGAAAGAGTTGAGAGATCTCGACTTGCGAAGGAATGCGCGAAGCTCGATAAGCGCTCTGAGCGCGAACTTGCCGATGAAGGCCTAGCAAGAGATCTAGAGGAATGGCCAGATTATTAAAGGTATCCCGCGGCGATATTGTTTGGGCGGATCTTGAACCAACTCGAGGCAACGAGCAGGCTGGCCTGCGCCCTGTTCTCATTTTGAGTCAAGATGTTTTCAACGAGCGCTCGGGAACAGTTATCGCGATGGCGCTTACAAGCCAACCTCAGCGAGCTGGATTTCCGTTGACGTTAGAATTAACTTCCACAAAGCTACCAAAAAAATCGTGGGTCAAAATTAGCCAGATAAGAACCCTATCAACAGAAAGGCTGATAACCAAAATCGGCAAAGCCACCCCAGAAGAAATGAACCTTGTTATTGAGGGCCTTGGGGAGATTATTGGTGGATGAGGCTTAGGAAAGCCTACGCTTTTAAGATCGGCTTCCTCACGTTGTGCTTTTGCGTGTCTGCGCCTTTTTTATCCACCTGAACCGATCTTTTTCAGTTAAAAGGACTGATCGCAAAAAACCTCCAGCGCGGTTTTGAGCTTTGATTGATTAATCGTCATCCCATCAGAGATCGGAAGCGCGATCCAGTGGGTAGTTCCATCTTGGTTATCGTAAGCGAACTCGATGGCCTTCGCGTGGTGTCGCTCCTGACCGACCGATGATTGTGCCAGCTCACGGAGCAACTGGTCAAAACCAACTAGCGCTACATGCGGGTCCGGTATGTTCAACGGACCTACGCTTTTCCAGGCATCTACCGCACCTATCTCCGCGAATCGAAAATGAACGCCTACAGGAATATTGAATCGCTTTGTCAGCGTCTCCGAAAGCTCTGATCCAGAACAAGATGACTCTAAAGCCTTGGCAAATCCGAGAACAAAACTGATCAAGTACTCAGGATCACCTTGCCTACGTACCCCAAGGAAGGCGTCTTTAAAGAAAGCTTCGCAAGCAACCTCCCTACGATCTCCGATGTATTCCCGAACCTCTCTCTCTGTCGTGAAACTACCAGGCTTGAATATCGCCGCGCTCTCCCAGTTTCCATTCATCGCCATCTTCCCGATGGTTGGGGCTTGGTTGAAGCATGGATGATTAATCATAACTAGTCAGTTCAAATAACAAAAACCTGTAATTAAACTTCTCTACCGCTACTTACCCGACTCATAATCAACCATCTCAACGATCGACGGCACGCTTCCGTCCTGATTAAAGCGAAAGGAGCCAAAAGTTACCGAACCTAGTTGATTACTCATCAGATAATTTCGGCACTTGTCGCCAGTGTCGTTCCCAGCGGCGAACGCTGATAGCACCGAATTAAGCGCGTCATATGCGTTTGACGCAGTCAAAATGGGGGTGTATCCGAAACGAGCCTTAAACTTCGGCTCAAATGAAGGGTCCTTAAGAACGAATCGTGTGTAAGTTAAGCGGGGCAAAAATGGCTTAAAGGCGGGGTCTTCAACCCATCCTGAGCCGTCATGAATAGTAGCTAAAGGAATATTTGGAATACTAGTCGTGATCTGCTGCAAAAGGGAGAGCAGAGATCGTTGATCCCAAACGAATACGATGATCGCCTCCACTTTCTGACTACGGAGCTTGAGCAACTGAGCTCGAAAATCAGATTCACCCGCCTGCACTCCAACGTCGGCGACCAGAGGCGCCGTCTCAGATATGAGGATCTTTCTTAGGGAAGGCCGGCAAAAACCTACCCGTAGCGAGAAAGTGGAGGTTGAGTTGATATTCGATTTTCGAGATGGGAAAAAACCGCAAGTGTATCCCCTGTGATACATTGAGGATTTTTTCCCATCTCGAAAACTCGAAGAGCAGCTCAAGATCCGCTTTCGCAGTAGGGAGGGGTTTTGCCGGCCTTCCTTAGCATCTCAGAGAACGGTTCCTGCTCGTAAACTAGAGCAAGCCTCGACAGATTGCGCTTCCGCAGCGCTTCAGCAAGAACTTTAATCTCAGTGACTGAGTTGTGATAAAAGGAGACTGGCCAGGTACGATCGGCTTCAGTAAAAGCCTCTATCGCCGCGCTCGGCGTAACAAGTAAAACGCCCCTCTTGCGGGCAATTGGAATGAGTGCGGGAAAACCGTCTAGCCAAGTTGGCCCGAGCACGACTTGCGCACCCCTAGCTAACTGTAGCTGAAACGCCGACATCGTTTTTCTAGCGACCGTCTCGGTATCTTCGAACTCAAGAACGACTCGCCTTCCATTAATCCCACCTTTAGCGTTCCATTCCTCAGCCGCTAATTTGTAGCCATCGCTCTCATTGCGTCCAAACGTCTGTGATGCCCCCGTTTGGCCAACCAACACCGGGATCCGAAGATCCTCGGCAGATATAGGGTTTATCGATACTAAGCATGTCAGGACGAGGATAAGGATTCGAATAATCATCATGATGATAGGTCTCGCGCTAGGGGTAGGTTTTGCCGGTCTTCCCTAGTGATGTTTAGCGAGGAATATATCAAACGATAA
>Ga0214921_10003343_pt1 | contig 24667 bp, 22 predicted proteins | sample LL1505_MetaG_FD_177992 | JGI IMG/M metagenome (GOLD analysis project Ga0214921, IMG submission 177992) | Freshwater microbial communities from Lake Lanier, Atlanta, Georgia, United States - LL-1505 | ecosystem: Environmental > Aquatic > Freshwater > Lake | place: USA: Georgia | collected...
AGCTTTGGCGCCATCGCTCGATCACTTGCTGAAACAAAAGTTATCGCGCCGTTTCCAGAAATATAACTTTCCTGCGCGATTGAACTCCCACCGTTTCCACAGCTAGTTAGAACCAGAGCGCTAACTGAAATGATAACTAATCGGCGTAAGTTACTGATCATTTTTTGGGTGGCAACAAATGTTTCGCTGGTTCAGAATAGGAAAGACCTGAAATCAAACCTTCCTCATCAAAGTGAATGCTGGTTACCGAGGCTAGCGAACATTCACGTTTGCGTGGATCATGAATTAAGCGACGTCCTTCAATCGCACTTCGCAAAATCCAAATTGGCAGTTGATGCGAGACACAGATGGCATCTTTACCATTTGCTGCTTTATTCGCCGCGAATACTGCTGCGAGCATTCGGGCAATTTGCTCATCGTAAGGTTCGCCCCAAGATGGTTTCCATGGGTTATATAAATGGCGCCATGCTGAAGGATGCTTTAGAACGCCATCGCCAATCCCAAATGGTTTGCCTTCAAAAATATTAGCTGCTTCGATTAAACGATCGTCGGTCGTAATTGAAATATTGTGTGCGGTCGCAATAGGTGCGGCAGTCTCTTGGGCTCTTTGTAGCGGCGAAACATGAAGTGCGCCTAGATCAATAGCTTTTGACCAATCACCCAAGGTGCTAGCCATTGCTTGACCACGCTCTGATAATCGCCAACCTGGTTGCCGGCCATACAGAATTTTCTGCGGGTTCTCTACCTCACCATGGCGAATCACATGAACAGTCGAAGTCATGCGCTAAGCATAAAGCGTCGGATTTACAGTTCTCTCGCTAAGGTAGTGACATGGCACTCACCCAAAAGCGAGCGGCCTTTTTCGATGTAGATAACACCTTGATCCACGGATCATCGCTCTACTTTCTCGGAAGAGGCATGTACCAGCGCGGCTTCTTCACCAAAGCTGATATTTCGCGCTTCGTCTTAGCCAACCTGAGATTTCGCTTAACCGGCAAGGAAAATAAAGAAGAAATAATTAAATTTCAAAATGCGGCAACCGATTTTATTGGCGGTCATGATGTTGCCGAGATCGAAGCAATCGGTCAAGAAATTTATGATGAATTTGTGTCGCCCGCCCTATGGCAAGGCACCATTGATATCGCGGGTTCTCACTTAGCAAATGGCGAAGAAGTTTGGCTGGTTACTGCAGCCCCAGAAGATATGGCAATTCTAATTGCTAACCGATTAGGTTTCACTGGCGCACTCGGAAGCAAAGCTACAATTAAAGATGGAAAATACACCGGAACGTTAGAAGGTAATTTGCTACACGGCGCCGAAAAAGCTGTGGCCATTAAAAAATTAGCTGAAGAAAGAAATTTTGATCTTTCGCAGTGTTACTCATATTCAGATAGCCATAATGATCTGCCTTTGCTTCGTGCGGTTGGAAAACCAAATGCTATTAACCCTGATGCAATATTGCAGTTGCGAGCGATGAGTGAAGGTTGGCCAATTCATGAATTTCGCCGGGGCCGTAAATTTAGCCAAATTTTCGGGCCACTAGTTAGCCGGTTGGCAGCCGGCTTGTCTTGGTTACGCCCGCGTAAATCTCGCTGACCGATAACCTTAAATAGGCGGATCAACCTTCTGTCCACTAATGTAGGACGGTTATGGAAATTCGCTCATTTACCGACTATCTGCGCTCGCTTGACGACGCCGGTTTATCTGAGCTTTTTGCCGCTCGCCCCGATTTAGTCTCCCCGGTCCCGCCTGATTTGGCCTCCCTTGCCGTACGAGCATCGTCTTCGCACAGCATCGCTCGCGCAATTGATTCGCTAACCGAATTTGAATTTCAAATTCTCGAAGCCTGCGTTGCTTTAGATGAAGAATTTACGCTTAAAAACGTGGTTTCTATCTCGCATAAAGATGCACCAATTGCAGTCGAGCGCTTAATAACTTTTGGCCTGCTCTATCCAACTGATAAAGGTTTGCGACTACCTACTTCGGTAAGTCAACTCTTAATCAATGAACCAGCGGGTCTCGGGCCAGCATCCCTAGCCAAATTAAAACTAACTGAATTAAATGAAGCACCAGAGGCAGCTAATCGAGTGCTTTCTCAATTAATTTGGGGGCCACCGCGCGGAAGTGTTGGCGACATTAAGAACCCAGGTCCTGGAATTGCCTGGTTGCTAGATCGTAAGTTCCTGGTTCCGCTAGATCAACGCACGGTAATCATGCCGCGTGAAGTCGGAATCTTCTTGCGTGGCGGAAAAGTACACCAGAGTTATGAAAGTACTGCTCCCGCTGTTACCGGGACCAAGCGAATTGAAAAATCTGTAAATATGGCTGCTGCTGCAAACATTGCAACGGTTCTTGGTTGGGTTGAAGAACTACTTCACTTCTGGGCCCAAGAACCAGCAGATGCACTTCGCTCTGGCGGGCTTGGTGTTCGCGACTTGAAGTTAATCTCTACCCATATTGGCATTGATGAAAATTGCGCCGCTTTTATCGCCGAACTTTCTTACTTAGCTGGATTACTGACAATCGATGGTGATGATCGAATCTTGCCAAGTAACAACTTTGACATTTGGTTAACTCAAAGCGCCGAAACACGTTGGGGGACTCTTGCTGCTAACTGGTTAACAACTTCACGCGTTAGCGGACTAGTTGGTCGCGGCGAAGCAAAAAGTGTTGCTGCCCTTGGCCCCGAACTCGATCGCGTTAATGCCGCCAGCACTCGGAAATTAGTTATCAACTTACTAAATCAGAGCCCGAATTTGGCTCCAGACTTAGCGAGCTTCACCCGCACGGTTAAATGGCTGGCTCCAAGTAAGCGTAATCCGGGCATCCAAGAAGAACTTATTTCCTGGACCTTACGTGAAGCGGAATGGCTGGGCTTCACCGGTCAAGGTGCATCAGCTAAATATGGGCGAGCATTTATGTCTGGAGCTGATGAGATCGGCATCAATGCTGATCTACCAAAACCGGTTGACCACATTTTGATTCAAAGCGATAACACTGCAATTGCACCTGGGCCACTTGAGCACGACATTGCTCGTGATCTCTCTGCAGTTGCAGATATCGAAAGTCGTGGCGGGGCAACGGTTTACCGTTTCAGCGAAGCCTCAATACGTCGGGGGCTTGATCATGGTAAGAGTGGTGAAGAAATTCGCACCTTCTTGGTTAAGACTTCGAAAACTCCAATGCCACAGCCGCTAGAGTATTTAATCGCCGATGTTGCTAAGAAACACGGTAAGTTGCGAGTTGGTAATACTTCTAGCTTTATTCGTTGCGAAGATACTTCGCTCATTGCCCAAATCATGAGTGACAAACGACTTGATGTTCTTTCGTTAAGAAAAATTGCTGCTGAAGTTTTAATCTGTGATTTAGATGCTGCTGATGCTATGAATGTCTTGCGCAATGCGGGCTACTTACCAGCAGCTGAAGCAAGTAACGGGGCCTTAATCACTGGCCATCGTTCGCATCGCGCGAAAGCAAAACCTAAACCACCTCGGGTAATTGGTGAAATTGATCCACCAACAGAATCAACTCTCTCTGCTGCGGTGCGCTCAATCAGAGCTGGTGAAAAATCTAGCCATAAGCAGAGCAAAATTCGTGATTCAGCAGCAAACGCTCTAGGTTCATTGCCACGAACTACCGCAAATGAAACTATGGATCTTCTGGCGATTTATGTCGAAAAACAACAAGCGCTTTCAATTGGTTATGCCGATAACAATGGCGCAGTTTCGCATCGAATTGTTGACCCCATAAAAATCTCGGCAGGTGCCTTGGTGGCTCGAGACCATGCCACGGGCGAGATGCAAAGCTTTCGAATCCCGCGTATTACGGGGGTCGCACCGCTATGACCGACGCCCAAAGTGCCAAATACGGCAGACTTAACCCCATGTCCGACCTCATGCTCAGCGCTCTCGAAACCTTAGTTCGATGTGAGTCCCCCACCGAAGATCTTGCTGCTTGTCGTGAAGTTGTCGAAGTCGCCAGTTCTATCGCCGCTGATGTTTTAGGAACACCAGCACAGATTCGTGAAATCGAGGGTCGCCCGGTTTTCTGGTGGGGCGATGCTAAACCTGAGATTGTATTACTTGCGCATTTAGATACCGTTTGGCCAAAAGGTTCTTACCAGCCACTATTTGAAATTAATGGCGATGTAATTCGCGGGCCCGGAACTTTCGATATGAAAGTTGGTTTCTTGCAAGCGCTCTTTGCACTTAAGGGAATCAACGGTTCAGTTGCGCTTATTGCAACTACAGATGAAGAAACTGGTAGCCACGCATCACGCAATTTAATTAAAGAGCTTTCGCAGAACGCCAAAGCGGTCTTAGTTCTTGAAGCATCTCTTGATGGCAAAGTTAAAACTGGTCGCAAGGGAACTTCGATGTACCAAGTCAAAGTCCATGGTCGTGCCGCGCATGCTGGTCTTGAACCCGAAAAAGGAATTAACTCAACTGTCGAAATTTCGCATTTGGTTTTACAACTTGCTGCCTTAGAAGAATCTGAGCATGGCACAACTGTTGTGCCAACCATGTTAAGTTCCGGCACTACAACTAACTCGGTACCAGATTTAGCTGTTTTGGATATTGATGCTCGCTCATATTCAACTAGTGAACTTCTTCGAGTTGATGCAGCAATAAAAGCTTTACAGCCAACTAATTCGGGTGCCCGTATTGAAGTTATTGGTGGCTTAAATCGCCCACCGCTAGAACCAGCTGCCACAAAAGCGCTATATGAACGAGCTGAAAAAGTTGCCGCAATAATTGGAATTCCAGTACTTGGTCACGCCTCAGTTGGGGGTGCTAGCGATGGCAACTTTGCAGCAGCCGCTGGCGCTCAAGTGCTAGATGGTTTAGGCGCTATTGGTGGCGGCGCGCATGCGCTCACTGAATGGGCAAGCGTTAGCGCAATGCACCAACGAACTGACTTCCTGCACGCCTTTATAAAGGACTTATTAAATGACTGATGGCCCGCTGATTGTCCAGAGCGACAAAACGCTGCTCTTAGATATTGATCATCCGGGCTCGGTTGAATGCCGCAGAGCTATTGCACCTTTTGCTGAACTCGAGCGTTCGCCAGAACATATTCACACTTATCGGCTGACCAATTTAGGTTTATGGAATGCCCGCGCTGCCGGTCATGATGCAGAGCAAGTGATTGATACTTTGATTAAATATTCGCGCTACGCCGTTCCGCACTCATTATTAGTTGATGTAGCCGAAACTATGTCACGTTACGGTCGGTTGCGATTAGAAGCTGACCCAGTTCATGGATTGATTTTGATCACCAAAGACAGCGCTGTTCTTGAAGAAGTTATTCGCGCTAAAAAAATTGCACCACTTCTTGGTGTTCGTATTGATAAAGAAACTGTGGCGGTTCATCCCAGCCAACGTGGCGCAATTAAGCAATCACTATTGCGTCTTGGTTGGCCGGCTGAAGATTTCGCTGGCTACGTCGATGGTCAAGCACATGAAATTGCCTTAGTTCAGAAAGATTGGAAAATTCGCCCGTACCAAGAACTAGCTGCTGAAGGTTTCTGGCATGGTGGCTCAGGTGTTGTGGTACTTCCATGTGGTGCCGGAAAAACGATTGTTGGTGCGGCTGCAATGGCACATGCCAAAGCAACAACCTTGATTTTAGTAACCAATACGGTTGCTGCACGTCAGTGGCGTGATGAATTACTAAAGCGCACCACGCTAAATGAAGATGAGATTGGTGAATATTCAGGTGCTAAGAAAGAGATCAGGCCAGTAACTATTGCTACCTACCAAGTTATGACCAAGAAGAAGAATGGCGTTTACGCGCACTTAGACCTCTTCGATACGCATGACTGGGGTTTGATTATTTACGACGAAGTTCACTTATTGCCGGCACCAATTTTTCGCTTTACTGCCGATATTCAGTCACGTCGTCGCTTAGGTTTAACTGCAACTTTAGTTCGTGAAGATGGCATGGAAGGCGAAGTCTTTAGCTTAATTGGCCCGAAACGCTTTGATGTGCCGTGGAAAGAGATTGAATCTCAGGGGTACATCGCCCCTGCAGAATGTGTTGAAGTACGCGTAAATCTAACCGAAGCTGAGCGCATGTTGTACGCAACTGCCGAACCTGAAGAACGTTATCGCTACTGCTCTACCACGGCCACTAAACGCAAAGTTGTTGAAGCGCTAGTTGAACGTCATGCCGAAGACCAAGTTTTGGTTATTGGTCAGTACATTTCACAGCTTGATGAACTCTCCGAAGTTCTTGGTGTCCCGCTAATTAAAGGTGATACTCCCGTTAAAGAGCGCGAACGGCTATTTGCTATGTTCCGTACTGGTGAAATCAAGTGTTTAGTGGTTTCTAAAGTTGCTAATTTCTCAATAGATTTACCAGATGCCACGATTGCAATTCAAGTTTCTGGTGCATTTGGTTCTCGCCAAGAAGAAGCCCAACGATTAGGTCGTATCTTGCGACCTAAGTCAGATGGACGTGGCGCTATATTTTATTCGGTAGTTTCTCGAGACACTGTTGATCAAGACTTCGCTCAAAACCGCCAACGGTTCTTAGCTGAACAGGGTTACTCTTATCGAATTATTGATGCTGACGATGTTTTTCAAGGGAAGATCTAAATCGCACTAGATCTACTCTAAACATATCGTGATGTACCCCATCGATATGAATTACCGGAACCTCTTCGCCATATTTATTAATTAATTCTTCATTTCCATCGATAAAAATCTTTTCAATCTCGAAATCCAATTCCGCCTCAACTGATTCCAAAGTTTCTAGAGCTACATCGCAAAGGTGACAGTTCTTTCTAGAGTAAACAGTTACCACTGTCACTTCTTCTTACTCCGGTTTTTAGTTATTGCGCGATCAATAAGTTCTTGGGCTATCAAAGTTGCATCATTCTTTGCGCGATAGGCATTCTTCTCGAGATCCTTTAGAACTGCTTCAGCGGTAGTTTTGGTGACGGTTGCAACCATGGGACCGTATTTTTTAGCAAATAGAGAGTGGGCAACTTCGCCAATTGCTCGCGCTAAATCTTCGCGAGCCTCATCTAGCGTTGGTTCAGGTCGAGAATTTCCGGCTGATTTCTGCATAGAAATCGCGGGTTCTTGGCGCAGCCGATTAAATACTTCGGAGTAATCCGAGAGGTCATTCTCACTGGAAATTTTAGGCTGAGCGGTCATGGGTCAATCATCTCACCCTGATAGCGTTGCGCAATATGTGGGGCAGATCCAGCACAAACAGAGCGAAAACAAGTATCGCTCTCCTTTCGGCTGCCTTAATCGCATCAACGCTACTAACGCCAACCGCGCAAGCTCAGGTTCGAGTTCGACCTTCAACAGTTTGGGGTCATACTTTTGCTGGAACTTCAGCGCCGACGGCCAATTCAACAACAGCCAAGAGTGCACCATCTGCAAATTTAGAGAAACTTTCAAAATTTGTCGTTACCTATAACTCATTTCCAAATTGGGCTCGGACCGAAGTTCAAGCAGCGCTAGATACCTGGGCGGTAAATTTTAAATCTTCCGTTGACATTACGGTCACTGCTACCTGGGGTCGAAGTGCAAATAGCGATGTTCTTGGTAGTGCCCGACCAGGTAGTTACTTTGCGGGATTTATTGGCGCACCTGATTCCACCCTTTGGTATCCATCAGCTCTTGCTAATGCCCTCGCTGGAAAAGATTTAGATCGAGATAATGCTGAAATAATTATTCAAGTTAATTCAGCAGCTAACTGGAATCAACGCGGAGACGACAAACCGCGAACTACTGAATACGACCTAGAGTCAGTGATTTTGCATGAAGTTGCACATGGCTTAGGTTTCTTATCTACCGATGTTTTGGATAAATTTTTTGGATACGGCAGCATTGATCAACCCACGCCATTTGATGCCTATATCCAGACTCCCGATGGCCGTCGTTTAGCAGATATCCCAACTCCATCGCTGGAATTGGGAAAGATACTTACTTCGCCACTTTTTTGGATTGGTGAAAATGGTAAGCGTGCAAATGGTGGCGAGAAAGTAAAGATGTACACACCAGCGACTTACGAGCCTGGTTCATCAGTAAGCCACTTAGACGAGAGTACTTTTTCAAAGAGTGGAATTAATGCGGTAATGACTCCAAATCTGGATGCGGGCGAAGTTTTTCACCAGCCCGGCCCACTTTTGTTGGCCATGATGGAAGATATGCGCTCAAAACCTCCTGTTGGTCTAGCTGTAAGCGTTCCTGATGCGCCTCGAAATGTTGAAGCGTTGATTGGAAATCAAAGCGCCATCATTACCTTTGATCCGCCCGCTAATGCACGTGCGGCGCAAGTTACTGCTTACACAGTCAAGAACTTAAAAACTTCACTAACTGTTAGTGGCACCTCTAGCCCAATAGTTGTTACGGGTCTCAAAAATGGCACCCCTTATTCCTTTGCAGTAACTGCTCAAAACGCATTAGGAACTTCAGTCGAAGCCATCACTAAATCGATAATTCCGCAAGCTGTTTGGAAAACTGCCCCAGTTGATTTAACAAATGATGGCCGTGATATCGCAACCACTACCTTTAATGGCAAACCAATTATTGTTTTCACAGATGCAGTTAAAGGTACTTTAAAGATCGCAACTTGGAACGGTTTAGTCTGGAAAAAAACCACCGTAGATGGTGCAGGTGGAAGTGCTGGTCGCACTAAAAATAAAATCGCAGGACATATCTCGCTTTGCACCTCAGGAGTTGGCGTAAATCAGAAATTACATATTTTCTATCCCGATGCAGTAGACCGAGATTTGAGATACTCACAATACGACGGAAATACCTTTATTTTTGAAATCATTGACGGCAATGGTCCTACTATCCAGAATTATGAAATTCCAGATCGGGTTCGTACCGGCAGCGATGTCAGCGTTAGCAATGCTTGCGCAATCACTCCAGCCGGTATTTCAGTCTTCTACCGAGACGAGAGCCAGGGAATTTTGTTAGGTGCTACCAAGCGAATAAACACTACAAAATGGGTTTACGAGTTAATTGATGGTGATCGCAAAACCGATAATCGCAGTACCGGCGATGTTGCCTTCCACTTAGCTGCCTACGTAACAAAGTCGACGACCCATATTGTTTACGACTCGGTCTTAGTTATAAATCAAAAACGTGACATTACTTCGGGTGAAGTTCGATACGCGACTCGCAGTGGTGTATCTCCCAATAGTTGGACCTACACAACTCTAGACCAAGCCGAAAATGGCATACCTGTGGCTGGCTTTGACGTTGCAATTGCGCCTGAAAAAGCGGGAATTCGAATGGTCTGGATCGCGGCCAGCACAAATTCCGCACCAGTTCCAAATCAGATTAGAAGCACTTTTGTCGGAAAAACCCAAGAGATTACGACAGCCACTATCGATAGCTATGGCACTCCAGGGGCGCGTATTTCGCTCGAAAATGGCGAGTTGATTCTGAACTGCGAAATGCGTCTTTGCTCGATAAATCTTGCCCAACCTAATAACCCAATTCGCTTGGTCACCTCAGTGCAAACCACTGAACCAGGACATGGCCTCTTTGTTACCATTGAAAAGAAAAGATTTTTGTTAGCGGCGCTAGATCGCCGAATCGCTTTTATCGCAGCTTAAGTTATTTGATAGGTAGGCAGTAAATTGAATTACCGGTGTAGATAAAAAGTCCAAAAGTCTTATTAAATTGAATTGCTATCGGTTGACCTGAAAATGAATTAGTTGAAATAACTTTTCCGTTCTTATCAAAAGTTAAAAGTGTTCCAGAACCCCCATTTTCGAAGGCAGCATAAGTTGTCAAACCTAAACCATTTGCCACTACTGCACTTGAGGTTGCTTTATATCTAATCGTCCAAGTTGGTTTAAAGGTTGCTTCAAACTTAGTTATTGTGGCTTGCGAAATTGTTTTATTCTTCAAGTAACCACCCAGTAGAAGTGAAGCTGTAGCACTACTCCAATTCCGGGAAGCTCCCTTTTCCCCACTGCGGGCAGATTGCACAATTTTAAGGTTTGCATCAACTCTTATAATGAGCCCATCACGGATGCCAATAGCTTTGTTCCCCAAAAACAGTTCGGTACTGCTGCCAAGCACAACACTGCTACCGTCACTGTTTCGAATCACTTTATCTAAAGTCGTCGTAGTTTTGCCAATAGTAAGTGGTTTGCTAAATTTTCCGGATAAATCTGCCGATACAAATAGTGACCCGACCGACTGCCAAGCCACTATAGAAATTCCACTCTTATTGATGTTTAAGGATGTTGGAAGGACAGGTGCCGGAAGCGGTAATTCAAATTTTCCAGCACCGCTACCTGAACTACTAACCTTCCAAAGCGTTAAATTATTTAAATCTGGGCGTAATGCACCTTCTTCACCGATAACTATCCCGTCAGGATTAGTAGCCATGGGCGACGGGTTAACTGCGCTCGGAATCGCAATTGGGGCTGCAGAAGCGCCCGCTAACCAGATATTTCCACTGATGTCGAGCGCTCCAGCTGAAATCGTAAATGCTGTTGAGTCAGAAAAACTATGTAGCCACTTCTCTGAACCATCTTTATTTAGAGCTGTTACATAAGCACCGGTTGGGGTATTTCCGAATAAATAGATTGCACTATCGCCAACTAACATTCCAGCAATATCTTGATCTACAGGAATGGCTTTTACGATTGCCAGCGGGATTACTGGCGCCGCTGTCAGCGGAGTGATCGAAATAGCTAGAAAGGCGCTAAGTAATAACGCCATCTTTCGAAACATTTAAGCTAATTCGATGGAGCGATCATGAGCCGCTTTCATTGATTTCGCGACTAGTTTTGATAATTCGCCATCGGAAAAAGAATTTAGAGCAGCAGCTGTGGTTCCGTTAGGGCTGGTTACATTTTCGCGAAGTTCGGTTGCAGTTTTGCCACTTTCAGCGAGGAGTTTTGCTGCTCCAACCAAAGTTTGAACTGTGAGCTGTGTTGCAACTTCGGAACTTAAACCAAGTTCGGTTGCGCCAGCGACCATTGCTTCAACAAAGGCAAAGAAATAAGCCGGGCCAGATCCGCTAGTGGCAGTCACTGCATCTTGTAACTCTTCAGTGACTTCAACAACTTGCCCAGATTTGGCTAAGAACCCGGCTACGAATTCGCGCTGTGCCGAAGTCACGCCAGCACCAAGTGAGATTGCTGCCATTCCAGCACCAACCATCGTTGCCGTATTTGGCATGACCCGAATAACCGCGTTAGGTTTGCCCAAGTTGCTAGTAATGAACTCAATTTTTTTACCGGCCGCAAAACTAACTACGACTGCCGCTGAATTAATCACAGCACCGACTTCGGCCAAGACCGACGCCATATCTTGCGGTTTAACAACCAATAGAACCGCGTCAGCAGCTCGCACGCTATCTGCAATTTCTGCAATCGAAATTCCATATCGGTCAGTTAGTTCAACCGCACGTTCTGTCCGCTTCTCGCAAACCGCAATATCGGTAGGGGTTTGACCATAAGCAATCAGGCCAGCGATTAACGCCTCGCCCATATTTCCAGCACCTATTACCGCGGTCTTCATCTCGCAATCGTACCTGTTCGTGATGTGCGCTTTTTGGTAATTACGCATAGGCTCAACCTCTATGTCCGAAGTAAAAGCAGGTTTTGCGCGCGATTGGGTCGAGTTCATTGACCCTAACGATGACGAAGAGATCTTTAAGTGTGATCTCACTTGGTTAACTTCACATTGGACCTGTATTTATGGCGATGGTTGTAAAGGTGTATTCGCAGATCGTCCAAATGATGGTTGCTGCACAGAAGGCGCGATGTATTCGGATGCCGAAGATGAAGCTCGCACTCAGCGCGCAGCCGCTCTATTAACGCGCGATATGTGGCAGTACTTTGATGTTGCGCAACCAAAAAAACCAGGTGGTTTGCTACAAATTTCTGAGACCGATGAAGATAATGAACGCAAAACTCGAGTCGTTGAAGAATCTTGCATTTTCTTAAATCGTAAAGGTCACGAAGCTCCTGGTTTTACCGGGTCTTTTGGTTGCGTACTTCATCATCTTGCGCAAAAAGAAAATAAACACTTTGTTGACACGAAGCCAGATGTTTGTTGGCAGTTACCAATGCGTCGATCTTTTGAGTCGCGCGAAGTTGGCGAGCGAACTTACTCAGTTACAGTACTGGGTGAGTATGAGCGACTTGCTTGGGGCGATGGCGGCGAAGATTTTGATTGGTATTGCACCAGTAATTCTGATGCTCACGTTGGAACTCAACCGGTTTATCTTTCTAATCGCGCTGAACTGGTTGCACTAATGGGACAAGCTGCGTACGACGTTCTGGCTAAGTTATGTGATGCGCGTGTTGAAGGAATCAGAGCAGCGCAAGCACGTTCACTGCCACTATTCGTTATTCAACATCCAGCAACTTTGTTGGCACAGACAGAAAAAAGTCAGTCCTAGCAGCTAGGGTTTAATTGTGGCTAAGGTAGAAAAAGACCCCTTTAAGTGCGCTGAATGTGGCTGGACTTCGCAAAAATGGGTTGGGCGCTGCGGTGAATGTCAGGCTTGGGGCAGCGTCGAAGAGATTGCCGCACCTAAGAAACTATCGCTCGTTGCTGGTCGCGTTACGCATTCAGCAACTCCAATCGGCGATGTTGATTTATCTGCCGCAAGTGCCAAACCAACTGGGGTATCTGAGCTAGATCGCGTACTAGGTGGTGGTTTAGTTCCTGGGGCTGCGATTTTATTAGCTGGCGAACCCGGTGTTGGAAAATCAACACTCTTGCTTTCAGTTGCAGCTCAAACTGCCAAGAACAATATTCCGGCACTTTATATAAGTGGCGAAGAATCAGCTTCACAAGTTCGCTTGCGTGCCGAACGCATTAACGCCATTGATCCAAAGTTATGGCTCGCCTCTGAAACTGATTTAGGTGCGGTAATTACACATATTGATGAAGTTAAGCCCCAACTATTAATTATTGACTCAATTCAAACTATTGGGTCAAGTGCAGCCGATGGCGCACCTGGTGGCGTTACTCAAGTACGCGAAGTGGCTGGTGCACTTATTCGAATCTGTAAAGATCGCGACATTACTTTGCTATTAGTTGGCCATGTAACTAAAGACGGATCTATCGCTGGTCCACGAATGCTCGAACATATCGTCGATGTCGTTTTACAGTTCGAGGGTGAACGTCACTCACGACTACGTTTAATCCGTGCCATTAAAAATCGCTTTGGCGCTAGCGATGAAGTTGGTTGCTTTGATTTAAGTGATACCGGCATCGAAAGTGTGCTCGATCCAACTGGTTTATTTACCTCGCGACATGCCGAACCTGTTCCAGGCACTTGTGTGACAGTAACGCTCGAAGGTCGCCGGCCATTACTCGCCGAAATTCAAGCGCTAGTTTCGCAAGGGCGCGAAAATGATTTCGGAAATGCTCGCCGTGTCACCAGTGGTTTAGATTCTGCTCGAACTTCTATGACCCTTGCAGTGTTAGAGCTTCGCGCAAATGTCCGCATTAATGGTCGTGATGTTTACGCAGCTACAGTCGGTGGCATGAAAATGTCCGAACCTGCTGCCGATTTAGCGCTAGCTCTAGCGGTGGCATCTGCGGCTAAAGCCCTTGCTTTACCTGCTGATTTAGTAGCTATTGGCGAAGTTGGGCTAGCTGGTGAGATCCGCAAAGTCAGTGGCGTATCGCGACGATTAGCCGAAGCGCATCGCTTAGGTTTTAAGCGGGCTCTGGTGCCAGTGGGTTCTGATGTGAAAATTGCCGGTATGGAAATCTACGAAGTTTCTCGACTAGATCAAGCACTACAGCGCGTAAAAATCGCAGAGTAATTAAATATCGACGGCAAGTTCAGCTGCGCGCTGGGCGATATCGCAATCAGAGATACTAATTCGCTCGCTAAAAAATGAGTTAAGCGCCTTTGCCATAAAGGAACCTGCTTGGCAGACTCCCCCGGCAATGACAATACGAGGAGCATTCTCAATCTGCGTGTCGAGTTGATGCACCAAAGCAATTAAGAACTGGCTGGCCTCATAAATAATGCCTTGTGCATCGGCGTTGCCGGCATCTGCCAATCGGCCAACGGTTGCAGCTAATTTAGCAATCTCTGAACGGTCGCTGGAATAAACAAAAGCTTTGATGCTATCCCAATTAGTTGCACCGATCTCTTTTAAGATCACATCACTTAACGAATCTGGTTCAACTTCTTCACCAGTATCAAGGCCGGCAAGCACCCAACGAATTGATTCGCGCCCAATCCAATAGGCACCACCTTCATCGCCTAATAGATAACCCCAGCCGCCAGCACGAACTGGTCCAGCTTCATCATCGATATACATTGCAACTGAACCAGTGCCCGCGTAGAGCAAAATTCCTTCGCCGACTTCAAAATTTGCGTAATACGCCAATTCAATATCGTGAATAATTCGAACTTTTGCATTAGGAAAAAAACTATGAAAAATTTCTCCGAGTGGGTCGGTTGCACTATCTTCGGCAGCTGCGCCAGTGATGCCAGCAAACACACCACTTATTTCAGCGCCATTGACCGCCGCCGAAATCTCGGTTAAGACTTCGTGGGCACGTGCTTTTGATTCTGGCCGGTAAATATGACCATCCATGGCAGCACATTTTCCAGCGGCCACAATCTGCGACCCGTCATATAAAGCCCATTTAGTAGCGGTTGCACCAGCGTCTATTCCTAAGTAACCCATACCCCTAGCCTTTCACAGCTCCGGCAGTAAGTCCTTTAATAAATTGTTCCGAGAGCAGCAAGTACAAGATGATGAGAGGTAACGCCGCGATGGTTAAACCCGCAAAGAGCACGCCCCACTGCGATGAATATTCACCAAAGAAGAGCGTTAGACCTTGCATAATCGTCTTTTTCTCTGGGCTTTGCAGGAACACCAGCGGCAAGAAGAAGTCATTCCAGATTGGAATTGCTGAGTAGATAGCCACGATTGCTAACCCAGGTCGCACAAGTGGTGCCAGAACTAAACGCAATAATTGAAGTTCCGAGGCGCCATCAATTCGAGCAGCGCTATCAATATCTGCCGGCAGTGATCTAAAGAAACCTGCCATGATAAAGATTGCAGCAGGTAGCGCCCCTGATGCATAAACCAAAATCAAGCCGATATGCGAATCAATTAAGTGCATCCACTTTAGTTGAATAAAGAGCGGCAAGATCGCAAGTTTTGCAGGAACCAACATGCCGGTTAATACAAAACCATAAATCAAACTATTGCCCTTAAATTCGTAGCGACCTAAAACAAATCCAGCACCAAGAGCGCAGACCAAAATCACAACCAGCGAGCCCAAAGTCACAATTAATGAGTTCTTTAAGAAGATCGGAAATTCGCCACCAGACCAAACTTGGGTGAAGTTATTCCATTCCGGGTCACGCGCTAATTCGAGTGGATTTGCACCAAAGCTACCTGTCTCACGTAGCGCTGAGTTCAATAAGAAAAAGACTGGTAACAAAACTAGTAATGCATTAATTACCAAAACTGCTTTAAAGAAGGTGCCAGTTAGTATTTTGCTAATCATTGCTCTACCTCGCGACGACGCATCAAGTTAGAACCAACGCCTGCACCTACACCAACGATTATGAAAATGATTACTCCGAGAGCAGAGCCAACTCCAATATCGTTTGAAACCGAATCTGCACTACCAAAGGAAAGTCGATAGAACATCAACGCCAAAGTATCGGTAGAGCCAGCAGGACTACCAACAGTGCCGCCAATTACATACGGCAGATCGAACCATTCGTAGGCTCCGATGAAAGTCAGGATAGTGATGATGGTCATTGATGGAGCAAGCAGCGGGAAAAGAATCTTGCGGAATATCTGGCCTTCTTTGGCCCCGTCAATCTTTGCCGCTTCAATGTAGTCGTTGCTAATGGCATTTAGGCCAGCCAAAAAAATGATGGCAGGAAATCCGACCCAACGCCATAAATTAATAAAGACCAGAGTTGGAAGTGCTGTTGAAGTTTGCCCAAGCCAAGGTTGTGCCCAGCTTTCTAACCCGATATCAGTCAAAATTTTATTAATTGGGCCAAAGTAAGAATTAAGCATTACTTGCCACATATAGCCAACAATCACCAACGAGAAAATAACTGGCAAAAAAGTTACGGTACGGAAAAAGCGCTGTCCACGCTTTAATCTAAATAATGCATAAGCGATCAAAATTCCGAGCGAAGTCTGAATAATCATGATTGCAATAAAAACAATGGTGTTGTGCGCCAAAGCCGCTAGAAATTGATCTCGCCATGGAAACTCAAAAAGATTTTGGAAGTTTTCAAAACCAACAAAGGAACCACGAACAAACCCCTCCCAACTAAAAAAGGAGTAGCTCAAGGTAGTGACAGCAGGAATTGTGGTGAAAACCAGAATTGTTAAAAGTCCCGGTGCCAAGAAAATCCAAATGAACTTTCGCTGTTGTTGTTTCAAAGTTCTGCTTTGCATTGCCAACTTCCCAAAAGATTAAAGAAGCTGGGTGCAGGTTTGAACCTGCACCCAGCTCTTAGTTACTTGTTTATTCTTTACCAGCCAATGGCTTGTACCAAGAGGCAACTGCAGCCTGGGTGTCCTTGGCAAGAGCCGCAGATGTGGTTCCACCAGCCACCAACTTCTGGAGACCAGGTTGGAGGATATTTGAAGAAGTTGGAGTTCCGAAGCGGAAACCAACTACGTTCAAGAATGGTGTACTGAACTGCGAACGAGCAGAGTTGATCTTGTTTACAACAGGATCTGTGATCTTCACGTATGGAGCTACTGGAATTGTGAAGATTTCATCAGCCATTGCTTGACCAAATTGCTTTGATGCTAAGAAGTTTAGGAACTTCATAGCAGCTTCTTTGTTAGCAGACTTAGCGTTGATTGCATATGAACCATCGCCCCATGCAGTTACGAACTTAGGTGATCCAGCTGACTTCGCAGGAGCCTGGAACCAACCAATGCTTGCAGTTGGGTTGATCTGCTTAAAGTAAGTAAGTTCGTAGTTACCACCGATGTAAATCGCAGCCTTACCGGTTGCAAATAATGAACGTGCGGTGTTGTAGTCAATACCTTCATGGCCAGCTGGGAAGTACTTAGAAAGTGTCTTTACAGCTTCTAGGCCATCAATGTATGCCTTGTTAGTGAAAGTAGTTCTTCCAGCAACTAGATCGTTGTAGAAATTATTTCCACCGTAGAAAGTAGGCGCAATAGTCGCGTGCATCTGCTCGAGACCTGGACCGTTTCCTGGGTTACCGCTTGAGTTGGCAAGTGGTTGGATTCCAGCAGCCTTTAGACGATTCAAGGTGTTGATGAATGAATCAAAAGTTGTTGGAGTCTGACGAATGCCAGCCTTTGCGAATAGATCTGGGTTGTACCAAACACCCATAACTGAAGCTGCATAAGGAACACCAAACTGGCGCTTGTCTGTGTAACCCTGTGCTGCAGCCAAGATTCCTGGTGCAAGCTTCGCTAGCGCTGGAACATCTTTGGTAGTTAGAGGCACAAAGTTTCCGGCATCTGAAAGTGCAGACATACCACCGTATGGACGTAACTGAAGTAGATCTGGACCCTTACCTGCAGTTAGTGCAGTTGCAAGAATCGCGTTGTACTCAGTTGCCACATATGGAGTGAACTTGATGCTGATGCTTGGATTAGTGTCTTGGAAGATCGCAATCTGCTTTTCGTAGAAAGCTTTATCTTCTGGACGCCAGCTCCAGAATGTTAGTTCTGTAGCTGCATTTGCAGGTAGAGCGGCAACTGCTGGAACCACGATTGATCCAACAGCGAAAGCAGCTGCTACCAAGCCGCGGGTGCGGCGTGAAGTGAGTTTCACTTATTTTCCTCCTCTAGAGCGGGTTGGTTTTTGGTCAGCTTTCCGGGTATTGGATTCGACCATCTTTCTTCCGGAGCGGCTTCCCACGGCCGCCCTAGATTCATCCAGTGCAGCACGAGTGCCACTCCAGTTTCTTTGTGCTAAAGCAACACAAAGACAATCAACCACAGTTAATTGCGCAATTCGACTTGCAGTTGCGCCGCTTCGGAATGTGGTTTCCCGAGCTGAGGTAGTTAAAACTATGTCGGCAACAGTTGTTGCTGGGCTGCGTAGTGCATTAGTAATCAAGATAATTGTTACGCCGCGATTCTTAAATGCTTGCATCACATCTACGGTATCTACTGTTGTACCACTGTGGCTGATAGCAACCAAAGCATCACCTGGACCAAGAAGTGAGAGCGAAGTCAATGCATTATGGCTGTCGCGCCACGCAATTGCGTTTTTGCCTTGACGGTTTAATTTAAGTTGAAGATCCATTGCAACAAAGCCACCAGATGCCACACCAAATAGTCCAATCGTCTTTGCTTTTTCCCAAGCATCAACAGTGGCGGAAAAACTTGCCACATCTAATCTTTGAGCTGTCGCTTGAATTGCTAGCGCATCAGCTGCTGCAATTTTTCTAATAATTTCAGCTGGCGAATCTTCAACTGTAATACCGCTATCGAGTTCAGAAGAATCAATGCCGACTTGGCCCATGCGGCTAACTTCACCGACCAACGCCATGCGAAATTCTGGAAAACCTTTATATCCAACGGTTTTACTAAAGCGAACAACAGAGGCAACTGATGTTTCACTATGTTCTGCGAGCTTAGAAATATTCATCCGCGAAACTTGAACTGGATCTTGCAAAATGCAATTAGCTATTGCAAGTTCCGTAGCGTGGAAAGCTGAGAGTGAATTGCGAATATGGCCCAAGAGGTCAGAAGATGAGGCGCTTTGTGGTTCAACCGCAACAACTTTCTTAACCATCGAACTCACCACCTTCGCACTCAACATGAAAAAAACCTTCAGCAGTTGGCAATGTTAGGTGAAACTCTTGGCCAAGTTAAGGGTGATTTTGGGCTATTTAGATAACGATTTGGCTACTTTTTCTACTAAAGCGTTGAGAATTAGCCCTCAGTGAGTGCTTGGCGAATTCGATTCTGTGAAGCAGATAATCGCTCTTTGGCGGAATTAGCGTCGATATTTAATAAAAGCATCAAAATCGCAACTTTCACTTGATGTCCTGAGTCATTTAGCGCAGCGGCTGAGGCAGCTTTGGTTGCACCGGTCGCTTTCTCAATGATTCGGATTGCTCGATCTTGTAATTTCTCATTACTGATCTGCAAATCGACCATTAAATTTCCAAATGTCTTACCTAGTCGGACCATGGTTACAGTTGAAATCATATTTAGAACTAACTTTTGAGCTGTGCCAGATTTCAATCTAGTAGATCCAGCCAATAATTCAGGGCCAGAGTCAACATCGAGGGCATGAGCACTTCGCTTGCCAGCTTCAGAATTTGGATTACAAGTGATCGCAATTGTGAGTGCGCCAACTGAATTTGCATAATCTAAAGCGCCAAGTACATAAGGCGTACGACCACTTGCTGCAATTCCTACTACACAATCAGTTGCTTTTAGATTTATTGATTTTAAATCTGCGATACCGAGTTCGGGGCGATCTTCGGCACCTTCGGCAGGTAAACGTAGAGCTGAATCTCCGCCGGCGATAAATGCAACTACTTGATCAGTACTAACTGAAAAAGTTGGACCGCATTCAGCGGCATCAAGCACACCAAGACGACCAGATGTTCCGGCACCTAAATAAACTAACCGACCACCTTGTAACATCCGATCAACAACTGCATCAATTGCTTTTTCGATTCGTGGCAAAATTGCATTTACTGCTTTAGGAACTTCGGTATCGCTTTCATTCATTGCCTGCAAAAGCTCAGAGATCGACATGACATCAAGTAACTGGAACTTTGCGTCAACTTGTTCAGTGCGCAAAAGTCCTAGCTCTGGTTCGTTTTGATTAATTGTCATTCTTGCCTCTCTAGTGCGCTAAGAATAGGCAGAGAAAAGGGCATTAAACAACTACTGTTTCAATGGATTCTTGACCTGATTACCTCAAAGCCATAAGTTTGCTGAGTGATTATCTCTGCAGCCACCGTGCTGATCGATCAAGAGCTGCAGAAAGAGGTATGGCTAGAGATCGAAGAAGGTGTAATTCGCTCGATTAATAGCGGAACCACACCTGAATATGATTTTCGTTACGAAGGGATACTGATCCCGGGTTTTGTTGATATTCATTGTCATGGCGGTGGCGGTAAATATTTTGGCAGTCTGACAGATTCGCAAATTGAGCAAGTAATCACTACTCACCGCGCTGGCGGAACTGTCGCTGGCTTAGCCAGTTTGGTTACTGAGCCAATTCCAAATCTAATTTCGCAGATCAAGCGATTGGTGCCATTTGTCGAGCGTGATGAAATCGCAGGCATTCATTTAGAAGGTCCATACCTTTCACATGCCCGTTGCGGAGCACATGATCGAAATCTTTTGCGCACGCCAACTATTTCTGAAGTCCAAACTTTGCTTGATGCTGGGCAAGGTTTTATCAAAATGATCACCATTGCTCCTGAGCTCGATAGTGCACTAGAAGTTATTGAGTATTTAGCAAAATCAGGTGTTATTGCCGCAATTGGTCATTCCCAATCAGATGCTGCAACAGCTCAAGCCGCAATTGATCGCGGCGCAAGCGTGGTTACTCATTTCAACAATGCCATGCCTAAAGTTGTTGATGGATCGGGCACCATGTCGACTGCAGTTATGAGCGATTCACGAGTAAGCCTGGAATTGATTCTCGACGGCGAGCACGTGGCCACAAATATTGTGCGTGATGTTTTCGAAGCGGCGCCAAATCGTATTGTCATGATCACCGATGCCATGTCTGCCGCCGGCTCAACTGATGGAACGTACAAAATCGCCAACCTTGAAGTAACCGTTAAAGATGGCGTGGCACGTTTAGCCTCAAATGGTGCGCTGGCGGGGAGTACTTTGACCATGGCCAAAGCCTTTAGCCATGCTTTAAATGAGATCGGAATCAGCATTACCGAAGCAGTGCATGCTGCATCAACGCTACCGGCACTAATTCTGGGGCGGTCTGACTTGGGTGAAATTGCAGTAGGTAAGAGTGGTTTACTGAATCACTTAGCAAAAAACGGCGAGATCACCCCAATAAAATGTTAATTCGCCCAGCAACTAAATCTGATTTACCAGCCATCATGCAATTGATTCATGATCTTGCGCTCTATGAGAAAGCGCCTGAACAAGTAGAAACAAATGAGACCGAAATTGGTGCAGCACTTTTCGCGGATGAACCAAAAGTTTTCTGTTCAATTGCAGATGTTGATGGTGAAGTAGTTGGTATTGCCATCTGGTTTCTTAACTTTTCAACTTGGCAAGGTAAGCATGGAATTTATTTAGAGGATCTATTCATCAAACCTGAATACCGCGGAAACGGTTATGGTTTAGCGATGCTTAAGCACTTAGCTGCTATTTGTAACGAGCGCGGCTATGGTCGTTTTCAATGGTGGGTACTCGATTGGAATACGCCAGCAATTGAGTTTTATAAATCGCAAGGCGCAGTAGCCATGGATGAATGGACCGTTTACCGCGTTAGCGGCGATGCTCTGAAGGAACTTGGAAAGTAGCAGCAGTTAAGCAGTAGGTGCTTGAGCTAAATCTTCTGGTGAATCTGGTGTAATCGCTTTTGGCGAACCAGTGAAAGTGAATTTCGCATCTGCGCCTTCGCCCTCAACATCAACCACAATAATCTCGCCAGCCTTTAACTCGCTGAACAAGATTCGCTCTGAGAGTGAATCCTCAATTTCGCGTTGAATGGTGCGACGTAATGGACGAGCACCAAGTAGTGGGTCGTAACCGCGAGCAGCAAGTAAGTCCTTAGCTGCTTGAGTTAACTCGATACCCATATCTTTTACCTTTAGGCGCTCATCAAGGGAGGCAATCATCAGATCAACGATCTGAATAATTTCTTCCTTGTGTAGCTGATGGAATACCACGATGTCATCAATACGGTTTAGGAACTCTGGGCGGAAGTGCGACTTAAGCTCATCGCCGACCTTTGCCTTCATGCGCTCGTAATTTGAGAGATCATCGGAAGAATTCGCAAAACCAAGACCGGCGCCCTTAGAAATATCTTTAGTTCCGAGGTTGGTAGTCATAATGATCACGGTGTTTTTGAAGTCAACAACGCGACCTTGTGAGTCAGTTAAGCGGCCATCTTCTAGAACCTGCAAGAGTGAGTTGAAGATATCTGGGTGAGCTTTTTCGATTTCATCGAATAGCACAACTGAGAATGGGCGACGACGTACTTTTTCAGTTAGCTGACCACCTTCGTCATAACCAACGTATCCTGGAGGTGCACCGAATAAACGTGAAGCTGTGTGGCGCTCAGAGTATTCAGACATATCAAGTTGAATTAACGCATCAGCATCGCCGAATAAGAATGACGCAAGCGTGCGAGAAAGTTCGGTCTTGCCAACACCTGAAGGACCAGCAAAAATAAATGAACCACCTGGGCGCTTAGGATCTTTAAGGCCCGCGCGAGTACGACGAATTGCTTGCGACAAAGCTTTGATCGCTTGATCTTGGCCAATTACGCGCTTGTGCAATTCATCTTCCATGCGTAGCAAGCGAGCAGTTTCTTCTTCAGTTAACTTAAACACTGGAATACCAGTTGCGATGGATAAAACCTGGGCGATGAGTTCTTCATCAACTTCAGTTACCTTATCGAGATCAGTTGCTTTCCAATTCTTCTCAGCTTCGGATTTCTCAGAAGCAAGTGTTTTTTCAAGATCGCGGAAAGATGCGGCCTTTTCAAAATCTTGACCATCAATTGCTGACTCTTTTTCTTTACGTGCAGCTGAGATTTTTTCATCGAATTCACGAAGTTCAGCAGGTGCGGTCATGCGCTTAATGCGCAGACGTGAACCAGCTTCATCAATCAAATCGATTGCCTTATCTGGCAAGAAACGATCGGAAACATAGCGATCAGCCATGTTTGCTGCAGCCGCTAGAGCGCCATCGGTAATAGAGACTCGGTGGTGGGTTTCGTAGCGATCGCGTAGGCCTTTAAGAATTTCAATAGTGTGCGCGACTGATGGTTCTTTAACTTGAATTGGTTGGAAGCGACGTTCTAGAGCAGCATCTTTTTCGAGGTGCTTACGATATTCATCAAGAGTTGTTGCGCCAATTGTCTGCAGCTCACCGCGAGCAAGCATTGGCTTTAAAATGCTAGCTGCATCAATTGCGCCTTCAGCTGCACCGGCACCGACCAAAGTATGAATTTCATCAATGAAAAGAATGATGTCGCCACGAGTTTTAATCTCCTTAAGCACTTTCTTTAAGCGCTCTTCGAAATCACCGCGGTAGCGAGAACCGGCAACTAATGCGCCGAGATCAAGTGAGTAAAGCTGCTTATCTTTAAGGGTTTCAGGCACATCGTTCTTAACAATCGCTTGTGCTAGACCTTCGACAACTGCAGTTTTACCAACACCTGGTTCGCCAATTAACACTGGATTATTCTTGGTGCGACGAGAGAGCACCTGCATAACGCGTTCGATCTCTAATTCGCGGCCGATAACTGGATCAAGTTTTCCTTCACGAGCAGCTTGAGTTAAATTGCGACCGAATTGATCAAGTACTAGCGAAGTTGAAGGAGTTCCTTCGGCAGGACCATTAGCAGCAACTGCTTCTTTTCCTTGATAACCAGAAAGCAATTGAATTACTTGCTGACGAACGCGATTTAAATCAGCGCCAAGTTTTACTAATACTTGTGCAGCTACGCCTTCGCCTTCGCGAATAAGGCCCAGCAAAATATGCTCGGTGCCAATGTAGTTGTGTCCAAGTTGCAACGCTTCGCGAAGTGAAAGTTCGAGAACTTTCTTAGCGCGCGGGGTAAATGGAATATGACCACTTGGCGCTTGCTGACCTTGGCCAATAATTTCTTCAACTTGTGCGCGCACGGCTTCGAGTGAAATGCCCATGCCTTCCATCGCTTTAGCGGCAACGCCTTCGCCTTCATGTATCAGACCAAGCAGAATGTGCTCGGTGCCGATGTAATTGTGGTTGAGCATGCGTGCTTCTTCTTGGGCCAAAACAACAACCCGGCGGGCACGGTCGGTAAAACGCTCAAACATTGGCGGTACTCCTTTATTCGTATCTCGCTAAGCCTAATACCCGAGGGGGCAAGCTCGCGAGGCGGGATTTACGCTTGCAAAAACCACTAGATATGCCAGTTATAACCAGCTTGAACCCCAATTTATGCCCCAGAACCGTCAGGCAATCAGAGGATTTTAAGCATTCGGGTGTTGCCCAAAGTGTTTGGCTTAACCGATTCGAGGTCAAGGAATTCAGCCACGCCTGAGTCATATGACTTTAGAAGTTGCGTGTAAACCTCGGGTTCAACAGGGGTTCCTTGAATTTCTTCAAAGCCATGACGGCCAAAAAATTTAGTTTCAAAAGTTAAACAGAAAATTCGGGATAGACCAAGTTCGCGGGCACGATCAATAATTCGTTCCAGAATTTGATTTCCGATTCCGTTTCCGCGCAAGTTTTCGGTAATTGCAACTGAGCGAACTTCAGCTAAATCTTCCCAAAGCACGTGCAATGCGCCACAGCCAACTACTTGGCCATCTTGAACTGCAACCACAAATTCCTGCACACTTTCATAAAGTGTCACAGTTTCTTTTTGCAGCATGCGACCACCGGAAGCAAAATCTACAATTAATTTGTGAATTGCTTTAATGTCACTTGTGCGAGCTGGCCGAACTTCGATCATTACTCAATCTCCGGCTTAACTAATGGGAACAAAATTGTTTCGCGAATTCC